>JACXTT010003214.1_pt1 | contig 25420 bp, 15 predicted proteins | sample 9270951 | NCBI WGS metagenome assembly JACXTT01 (sample SAMN15532306, study PRJNA645909) | rock metagenome | isolation source: weathered quartz diorite | place: Puerto Rico | collected 2017-06-21
TGACAATTGAGCATTGAACAATGAGAAAGCCTTCTCATTGTTCAATGCTCAATTGTCATTTGTCATTTTTGGGAACGGAGATTTCTCCCGTTACTGCGTTTTCGGAATCGCACTTCCGCGATGACAAGTGACGCACTGCACCCGCATGCCATTTGGTGCTGATGTCGACTTTCCGAGTTCGGAATCCAACTTCGAATTGATGTCCGTGACCATCCGCATCATCACTCGGGCCGTCTTCTTGGCCTGCTTGTCATCCGAAGCAGCATCAATTGGGATCTGGCCATTCGCTCCCGGCTGTGCGCCGGCCATTTCGGCATGGCAGTAGTTGCACATCACGCCGAGTCCCATTGTGAATCCTTGCATGACCTGGACGACTTGTTGCCGCGTCCAATCTTTGGGAAGCACTTGAAGGTTCGTCGGCGGAGCAGCGTTACCTCTTCCGCCGCCGCCCCCACGTCCACCACCTCCCTGACCTCTTGCCGGTTCCTGACCAGCCGCTGCCATCGCGAACAGTGGCACGGCGAGCATGATCAACACAACTGCAATGCACAAACAAATGTTCGTTCGGTTCTTCACAAGTCCTCCTCCCGATGTTTAATGTTCAACGCCACAATTGCTTGCAGAAAATATCACAACTCTTCGCGCTGGGTTAACGCAACGTGAGCTTTTGAACTCTCATGTTGCCGATCTCACCCACAAGCAGCGTGTTCTCGCTGCGGCAGTCGATGGAATTAACCGTGCCGAACTCTTTCGGCAGCTTCCCGGCTTTCCCGAATTTTCCAATGATGGTCCCATCCAGTTTCATCTTGTAGATCTCACCGGCGACATCGAGATCTTCCGGTGGATTGGAATTGGAGCTATAGAGGACCTGATTGGGCCCGGGCGTGATGCAAAGCGCTGCCGGAGTTCCGATATTCGTGTACTGCGTCTTGAAGGTCCCGTTGTTATCGTAGACTTGAATTCGCTTGTTTCCACCATCGGCGACATACACATTGCCTTGGGCGTCAACTGCGACCGCAAGGACGGAACCAAACTGACCGGGGCCGTTTCCCTTTGAGCCCCAGGACTTGATGAACACGCCCTTGCTATTGAATTTGGCTATTCGGGCGTTGTTGCCGGCGCCATCGGCCACAAAAACATTGCCGGCGGCGTCCCAAGCCACATCTGTGGGCCGCGCAAAAACATCGCTTTGAGCGCCCTCGCCCGGCAATCCTCCGCGGCCACCACGGCCTCCAGCTGCGGCACCGGCATCACCGCGTGGCGCGGGAATAGGAACGGGGATGGATTCAGGCTTTCGGCCCAGGAGCATTTGGACGCGTCCGGTGGGATCGAGCTTCATCACATAACCGGTCATCTGATCGACAATCCAAACGTTGTCCTGCGGATCGATACGAACCTGCTGCGCAAACATGAAACCGTAGCCGGCTTGTCCAACTTCGCGAACGAATTTACCTGCCCGATCGAACTGGAACAATCTCGATCCTCCATGCGCGAACGCGCGAGATGTGCCGAGCGACACGGTGGGATGGCCCGTGCGCGTGTATACGAAAATGTCGCCTTTGGAATTCGCCGCCACGCCACCGACTTCACCAAGGTAGATGTCATCAGGCAGTATCAGCGGACTTACAGAATCGAAGGCGATCTCAGGTGTTGCATTCTGGGCCACAGCGGCCAGACACGAAACGAAGGCCACAGCAATCCATAACGGCAAAAAGCGTTTCATGGAAAGTCTCCTATCGTGAACTGGACAGTTTGGGTGATGACGGTTGCAGCACGAGTTTCTGTACCCGCCAGGATTCGATTTCTCCGACGATGATCTCGTTGGGATTGCGGCAATCCATCATGTGGACAACTTGAAACCCGCCGAATTCTTTACTGGCATGTCCGAATTTGCCGATAATCGTCCCATCCAACTCCAGCTTGTAGATCTCGCCTGTGACCGCCCACGTGCCGGGGCCGTTGCCATTTGGATTAGAGTTCGACGCAAAGACGTACTGATGCGTGCCTTGCGAAACACAAACCGTCCAACCTGTGCCAAGGTTGTCGTAGCTCTTGATCGGTTTCAGGTTGTTGTCCAGCACCTGGTAACGATTGTTGGTTCGGTCCGCAACCCACACGTTGCCTTGTCCATCTACTTGCAGCCCGTGGGGGAGATTGAACTGGCCCGGCTCCCGTCCGGCCCTTTCGCTGCCTGCCTGCGCGAGGAACCGGCCATTTTTATCGAACTTCACAACGCGGTTATTGCAGTACCCATCGGAAACGAAAATGTTGCCTTGCGGATCCCAAGCCACATCCGTCGGACGGCAGAAAATATATTTTTGTGCCGGTGGATTCGGGCCCGCAAAGTACGTTGCTCCCTCAACCGCCGGTGGCCTCCGGCCAAGCACCATTAAGAACTTACCCTCGGGGCTGAACTTCGTGACGGTATTCGTGCCTTCATCGACGGTCCAGATGTTGTCCTGCGCATCGACACGGACCGAATGCGCGAATTCAAACCCGTAATATCCCTTGCCGATTTCCTTCAGGAAGGTGCCGTTTTTATCGAACTCCCACAGGCGCGTGTTGGCGCTGCGGTGATAGACGAAGATATGACCCTTCGAATTGGTCGCGATGCCGACAGCTTCGCCAAGAGTTTCGCCGGCCGGCACCTTCAAGAAATTCGGCACGGACGTATAGGAGATTTCAGGCACATTTTGCGCCGTTGCCTTCTGCTGCGCGAGCGCTGGGACGCCAGCGCACAGCAGCAAAGCAATGGCGGTTACGGACGCGAGACAGCGTTTCATATCGACCTCCAGGAAACTAATGCAGGACTAAAATTGCCGAGAGTATATCAGACGAACGCGGGCTAAAGCCCGCACCTACATGCTCGAATCAAGTATGTAGTCGCGGGCTTTACGCCCGCGTTTCCTTTTGAACTCCCGGCATAGTACACTGACTGCATAGTCAGTCTAGGGAGCGTTATGACTACTTCTGTTGTTCGCACGAAAAAAGACGTTGTGACGGAGTTCCGAACTGCCGGCCTGCTTGAAGCTGCCCGCAGGATTTTCGCGAAAAAAGGATTCAGCAATGCAACGGTCGATGATATTGCCGCCGCCGCAGGCGTTGCGAAGGGAACCGTGTATCTTTATTACGAATCGAAGCGCGACATCTACTTTGCGGCTCTGAAATTCGGCATCGAGCAGATGTACTCGATGCTCGACGAAAAACTGAAGGTCGTAGCAACACCTGAAGACAAGCTCCGTACGCTGATTGCCGTCAAGCTGGAATACTTCGACGAGAATCGGGATTTCTTCAAAATTTACTATTCTGAGCTGGGTAATATTTGCATTCATCCCGGAACGATCGATAGCGAGTTCAAGTCGCTTTATCTTGAACAGGCCAAAGTTGTCGAATCGATTTTGAAAGAAGGCGCCCGCAAAAAAGTTATCCGTTCCGTCCGCGCTGAGCAAACAGCGTTTGCCATTTCCGACATTATTCGAGGCGTTGTCACGCAACGTGTGCTCGGCTGGTCTAAATCGAAGATCAGCCAAGATGTGGACTTCATATTCGACTTGATATGGAAAGGAATTGCGGCCCCATGAAGGTTTTCGCTGCCTGTCTAATCATTCTGTTTTCGCTCTGCCGGTTCACGTTCGCCCAGCAAGGTCGCAGCACAACGGTTTCCCAAAATCTATTCGGTAGCGTGCCTCCAGAAGCAGCAAGTGGAAACCCGATTTCGCTATCCGTTTCGGACGCTATCGAACGCGCGCTGAAATACAACCTGGGCACCATCATCAGTGAGCAAGAGTCTCGCGTCTCCAAGGCATCGCGTGTCCGCGCCTTGTCGGAACTCTTGCCGAAAGTTTCAGCCTCTGTTAGCGAAGCCGTTCAGCAAATCAATCTCGCCGCGTTCGGGTTCGATGGATTTCCGGGCCAACCTTCCATCGTGGGGCCATTCAGCCTGTTCGATGTACGAGCCCGGTATGACCACACCGTCATCGACTTCAAGCTACTGCATGAGTTGCGTTCTGCGGCCGAGCGAGTCAGTGCCAGCAGCTTGGAGCAGCAGGATGTGCGCGAACTGGTTGTGCTCATTACCACTGATCTTTATTTGGAAACTATTGCCGGCGCGAGTCGTGTGGATGCTGCCCGCGCCCAACTGAGAACAGCGCAAGCCGTTTACGACCGGGCCGTAACTCTGAAAGACAGTGGTCTTCTTGCGGCCATTGATGTCTTGCGCGCGCAAGTCCAGCTCCAAGCGCAGCAACAACGTGTCGTTGGCGCAGAGAACGAGTTTGCAAAGGAAAAGCTAAATCTGGCCCGAGCCATTGGGCTGTCTCAGTCGCAAGTATTCATGCAAACCGACGGTTTTGCGACTGCCGCGACGACAGTTCCTGCGTTCGACCAAGCGTTCTCGAACGCACTCGATTCTCGACCCGATTACCGGCGTTCGCTGGCCTTGATTCGTGCCGCCGAAGAAACACGAAAGGCGGCCACCGGGCGCCGTCTTCCGTCACTTCAGATCAATGCAGATTACGGTGACATCGGGCGTACTCCTGCTTTTTCGCACGGTACGGTCGGTCTACAAGGAACTCTGCTCATCCCGCTATATACCGGCGAGCGAGTCCGCGCGGAGATGCTGGAATCGGATGCCATTGTCGCCGAACGAAAAGCTGAAAGCGCGAATTTGCGTGAACGTATCGAGTACGACATCCGCATTGCAAGCCTGGACATCCAGTCCGCCGCCGAGCAAGTTCGGGTGGCGCAAAGGGCACGAGATCTCGCGCAGCAACAGCTCGTACAAGCCCAGGATCGGTTTGCCGCGGGTGTGGCCAATGGTCTCGAGGTCACACAAGCCCAGGAAGCAGTTGCCGGCGCCGACGAAAACTACATCTCGAGCCTCTATGCTTTGAACATTGCGCAAGCGTCACTCGCGCGGGCGATGGGTACGGCTGAAAAGACCATCAAATCATTTTTTGGAGGAAAGTAATGGCGACGTTCTTCCGCGCCAAGTGGCTTCTCATACCCATTGCTCTCATTTTGATCGTCGCCGGATACGCTGCCTGGAACTACTTCGCCAAGTGGGAATCCACCGACGACGCGCAGGTGGATGGGCACATTCATCCAGTCAACGCTCGCGTTGCCGGCACTGTAACGTCGGTGAACGTACAAGATAACCAATATGTGGCCGCAGGTACCGTGGTTGCTCAACTCGATGCCAGAGATTATGAAATCGCTGTCGCTCGTGCCGAGGCGGATCTGGCGCAATCACGAGCTGCGGTCGTGGCTGCACGCGCCGGTGTACCGATTGCTTCAAGCACTGCAGGAACTCAGATTACAGCTTCGGAGGCAATCGCTGAACGCGCTAAGAACGGCGTCGAAATTGCGAGCCGGGAGCTTGCGGCTGCTCAGGCACGACTCAATGCGGCCAAAGCACGCGCACGTGAGGCCCAAGCCAGTGCGACGAAGACCTCGCGTGATCTCGACCGCATGAAGCCGTTGATCGCTAAAGATGAGATTTCGCAACAGCAGTACGATGCAGCGGTCGGCGCAGCAGACGCAGCTCGCGCCGCTCTTGATAGTGCTCAAGCCGGAGTTTTACAGGCGGAGAATGAAGTGGCGGTCGCGCAAGCAAAGACCGGGCAATCGCAAGCCGAGCTGCAGCAGGCACAAGCCGAAGCGCAAGGTGCAAAGACAGCGCCGCAGCAAGTGGTGATCACCCGCGCTCAGGCTCAGTCGGCCGATGCGCGCGTGCAGCTGGCAAAAGCGGCGCTCGACCAGGCCCGCTTGAATCTGGAGTACACGAGTATCAAGGCGCCGGTTGCGGGAATCGTCAGTAAGAAGACGGTCGAAGCCGGCCAAGTCGTGCAGGCTGGACAACCGCTCATGGCCGTCATTCCCCAGGAAGACATCTGGGTAACTGCCAATTTCAAAGAGACCCAGCTTGCCACCATGCATCCCCGCCAATCGGCAACGGTTGCAGTGGATGCCTTCGGCGGCCGAATATTCAACGCGCATGTCGACAGCATCGCCTCAGCCACCGGCGCCAAATTCAGCTTGCTCCCGCCGGAGAATGCCACCGGCAACTACGTGAAAGTGGTGCAGCGCATTCCCGTGAAGCTTGTCTTAGATCAAGGTCAAGACGCGGAACACCAATTACGTCCAGGTATGTCGACTGTGGTGAAAGTGAGAGTGAAGTAGGAAGACACCGCCGCTACAGCGGCTCTCGTATGGAACTCACAGACACATCCGTCCCTCAAATCAATCCGTGGCTGATCGCGGTCGCGGTGATGTTCGGAACCTTCATGGAAGTTCTGGACACTACCGTTGTGAATGTGTCCTTGCCCCACATTGCTGGAAGCCTCTCCGTGACCTCTGAAGAAGCAACGTGGGCATTGACCTCATATTTGGTTGCCAACGCGATCGTGCTGCCGATCACGGGCTGGCTTGCCAACTATTTCGGTCGGAAACGATTGTTGATGGCGGCTGTGGTCGGTTTCACCGCTGCATCCTTCATGTGTGGTTTCGCGCCCAATCTCGCGTGGCTGGTGATCTTTCGAATCGTGCAAGGTTTGACCGGAGGTGTGTTGCAGCCGGTCTCCCAGGCGGTGATGCTTGAAGCGTTCCCTCCGGCACAGCGCGGAAAGGCAATGGGCTTTTGGGGATTGGGTATTGTTGTCGCGCCGATGCTGGGTCCGGTCCTGGGCGGTTGGCTCACCGATAACTATTCTTGGCGATGGGTCTTCTACATCAACATCCCTGTGGGCGTCGCTTCGATCATCATGACGAAGTTATTCATCTTCGATCCGCCGTATATTCGCCGCACCGCGACGAGAGTCGATACATGGGGCATTGGAATGCTTGCGGTCGGAATCGGTGCTCTTCAAGTAATGCTCGATAAGGGCCAACAGGAAGATTGGTTTTCATCGAACTGGATAACCGCTCTTGGCGTCATCGCAATGGTCGCACTAGTGTTGTTCATTATTCACGAACTGCGAACGGACGAGCCGGTACTTCATTTGCGTGTTTTCAAGGAACGAACCTACGCTACCGGCGTGTTTCTGATGACCACGCTGGGCTTCGTCCTCTATGGGAGCTTGGTGTTGCTTCCCCTTTTCTTACAGGAGGTCCTCGGTTATCCCGCCATCGAAGCCGGCATCGCGATGGCGCCGCGCGGTTTGGGATCGTTCATTGCCATGCCCATCGTTGGTTTTCTCACCGCAAAGACCGATCCACGCAAATTGCTCAGCGTGGGATTGATTGGCGGGGCGATCACGCTGTACACGCTAGGCTCCCTCAATCTGCAAGTCGGCTACTGGAATATTTTTTGGCCGCAGTTCTTCCAAGGACTCGCGATGGGTCTCATCTTCGTGCCACTAACAACGGTGACCATGAGTCTTATCGCACGCGAGGAAATGGGAAACGCGACGAGCCTCTTCAATCTGATGCGGAACCTCGGCGGCAGCGTTGGAATTGCCGCGATTGCGACGATGTTGAGCCGAAATACGCAGACTCAATACAACATCCTGGGCAGTCACGTCAGCGCGTTCGACACGCGCGCCCGAATGTTGCTCGAACAGATTCGCGGCGGATTCCTGGCAAAAGGAATGGACTTCACCACGGCCACACGCGCGGCATATGCGGCGCTATCGGGAATGGTCAGCCAGCAAGCAGTCATGGTTGCGTTCGTTCAACTGTTTCGAATTCTTGCGCTGGTGTTCGCTATCGTCATACCGCTTGTCTTCATCATGCGCAGGCCTAAACCCGGACAACCTGCTGCTTCGGCTCATTGATACCTGCGTGCCTTTGTGGTTAGATAGGCGCAATGGAAGTTCGCATTGTCATCTTTCTCGCTTTTGTCAGCGTCACGGTCGTATTCAACACCTTGATCATTTACCACGCATATAGGGCATTCGCGGGATTGACTTCCAAAATGACGGCCACTATCTCCGAGATCCGCGCAAGTGGTGAAACACGAGAAGTGATCGAGTCGCTGCAGACTGCGGCAGAGCAAGCCGCTGCAGTGACAGAAAGCACCAAGCTGAAAATTGCGGAGCTCGATCCCGTTCTCGAGCGCGCGCATGAAAATTATCGCCGCGTTTTGGTCACCGTCGATTCAAAGCTCGAAAAGGCCGCGGAGAATATCAACACCACGGCGCGCGAAGTTAGAGACATTGTTTCGAAGCCCGCGTTTTCCGTCGCCACATTCATTGCGGGCGTTGCGAAGGTTCTGCAGGAAACCGAAGAAGATTGAACTGAATAGCGTGAGTTCAGCCGATGGTAGTCGCCAACCCCTAGGGAAGCAGGATGGCGGCACCTCGCAGTTGACCACGCCGCAATCGATCGAGTGCCAGATTGGCGTCCTTGAGTGGAAAAGTTTCGAAGTGCGTCCGCACCGGCACTTGCGGAGCGATCTCCATAAAGTCTTCCGCATCCTTCCGAGTAAGATTGGCCACGGAACAGACTTCGCGTTCGCCCCATAGTAATTCGTAAGGGAACTGCGGAATGTCGCTCATGTGGATCCCACCGCAAACAACGATGCCACCTTTGCGAACAGCGCGAAGAGCCCGCGGTACGAGTTCCCCAGTCGGTGCAAAGATGATGGCTGCATCAAGTTTCACTTCCGGCAGTTCCGCGGAACTTCCAGTCCAGCATGCGCCTAGCGATCGAGCGAATTCCTGTCCTTCAATATCTCCTGCCCGAGTGAAGGCGTAGATTTCGCGTCCCTGATAAACGGCGACCTGCGTCACCAAATGAGCGGCGGCTCCGAAACCGTAAATTCCGACGCGTTGGGCATCCCGTGTTTTGACTAGAGATCGGAATCCGATCAGGCCTGCACACAATAACGGCGCAGCTTCGATATCGGAGTAGGCTTCAGGAATCCGCACGCAAAAGCGTTCGTCGACTGTAGTCAATTCTGCGTAGCCGCCGTCGCGCGTGTACCCGGTGAACTGCGGCGCATTGCAGAGATTTTCCAATCCCATTTTGCAGTACTCACAGACGCCGCACGTTCTGCCGACCCACGGAATGCCAACACGATCGCCCAAACTGAAGCGGTGCGCATCTGCACCGTTGGCAAGGACACGCCCCACAATCTCATGACCTGGAATTAAAGGTAGCTTGGGGTTGGATAGTTCTCCATCGACGACATGAAGATCCGTCCGGCAGACCGCGCATGCCGCGACTCGTATCAGGGTTTCACCAGACGCAGGTTGGGGATCGGGTAGCTCCGTTTCCTGAAGAAGGGTGCGTGTTTCGAACAACACCATTGCGCGCATGCGTGCCGTAATTGTCGCATGTCAACGGGAGGGATGGTGTGAGGAGCCTTTGCGGGCGTTCGCGCCCGCGGGGGAGTCGGGGGGAGGCACTCACACCAACCTTTCAGAGACTAGACTAGGCAGTCCTTTTCTTGTTGGGATCCTTCTCTTCCTGAGTTGGCGGTTGTCCAGGTTGTCTTTGCGGTGGCTTCTGTCCGGGTTGCTGACCGAACGGCGGTTTTGGCTGTTGCTGTTTCTGGTCGCGATTTGGATCTTTCATCGTATCTTCGCCGGATTTATTCCACTGCGTTTGCTTCTCTCTCTCTTCGGGATTGCGATTAGACATAGCGGCCTCCTTAAATGAACGAATTTATCCCGGACTTGTGCAGAACAAATGCCACAACCGCAACTCCAGGATTCCTGGACCGCTCAGGTACGGAGAAGGGCGTTAGGTTGGGACTCCACATTCCACTGGTAAACCGCTACTTCTACTCCTGTAGGAGATCGACCGGCTAAGCCGGCATCAAGCGAATCGAACGCTCCGCGCCTATGACTGCGACCGCGGCTGTGTAATCGTTCATGAGGTTCAGCTCTTTTAACCACAAAGTCTGCGGCGCCGGTTCAATGGTTCGGAGCGTAATGACCGAAGTCTTGCCCTCAACAACGTCCGTGACATCCACGTCCGAAAGGGGTATCGACAGGCCCCGACCTATGGCCTTGATGATCGCCTCTTTTGTCGTCCAAAGCCGAAGAAAGCCATTTTCAGTTCGCCGTAGCCATTCAGCTTCGCGCGAACAGAAGAAACGGTCCGCGATCGCTTGTTCTGAACGATGAGCCGTCGAGCGTTCAATGTCTACACCGCATTGGGCACCCGCCGTAATACCAATCAGTATGTAGTCCCCGGAATGCGATACATTGAACTGGGCGGGAACACGGGAGTCGCGCAACGCTGGCTTTCCGTAGTCTCCCGCCTGAATCCCCAGTTCTTCTGGGGGAATTCCACAATATGAAGAAAGAAGCCATCGCAGACCTCCACGCGCGGTGATGCAGCGCACACGATCCGACTCGAACATAAAGCGGCCGCACCGTGTCCTTTCGTCTTGCGACAGGACACCTTCATAGATTTCCCGTTCTAAGATGTCCATTCGAACGGAGAGAAGCCAAACATCAAGATGCTGGGAATCACATACAAATGCACGGTTGAGTACTGACTCTCGCACTTGAATCGGAGACAGAGATAGCACGGCTGAAGAATACTCCAGTCGCGACACCGCTTGCCCTTGACAAATGTACATCGATGGGCTGGTCTAGGACCGCGTCTCACGCCCAAAGCCTAGGAAGGGAGCGGAACTTGTCCCAAATCGAAGCTTATTGCCCTTCTGCTGTCTCAAGTTCGCGCAGATTGTGATCGTGGCTACGTTTGCCGCCTGATATGAAAGAGAGATTCAGTTGCTTCATCGTCGGCGATGGCTCACTGACTATCCGGTGCGCCGACATCCTCCAAAAGGAAGGCCATGAGATTCGCGGCATCATCACCTCGAATCACGATGTGAAATCCTGGGCCAGCGCCTACGGCTCGCCGCACCTTGATTATTCACCCGATGTGTTGGTCGCGATGCGGGAGCAGCCATTTGACTATCTTTTCAGCATCGTCAACATGCGGCTGCTGCCAGCCGAGATGGTGGCGCTGCCACGTCGTGGCGCGATCAATTTTCACGATGGACCGCTGCCGCGCTATGCCGGCGTGAACGCCACCTCTTGGGCACTAATGAATCGTGAACGGACTCACGGCGTGACGTGGCATTTTATCGGCGACATCATCGATGGTGGGCAGATTCTCAAGCAGCAACACTTTCAAGTTTCCGAAAACGAGACGGCTTATTCGCTCAACATGATGTGCTTCGAGGCGGGCGCGCAGACGTTCTCGGCCTTGGTGCGGGAACTGGCTGGAGGAACAGCCCGGCCGCGCGAGCAGGATCTTAGACAACGTCATTATCGTGGTATGTATGAGCGCCCGCCTGCCGCTTGCGTGATTTCATGGCAGAACGGGGCCGCCGAGATTGCCGCCTTCATCCGAGCCTTGGAATTCGGTCCAATCGCGAATCCCTTGGGCCGGGCCAAGGTTTTCCTCAATGGCGAATTCTTTCTCTGTCCCGAGGCGGTGGTCGATGAGGTTCAGGGGGGAGAGTTGCCGGGAACGATTCTTGAAGTTGGATCGTCCGGACTGCGCATCTCCACGGCTAAGGGCGCCATTGCCTTCCGGCAATTGTTAACGCTTCAGGGCCAGCCCGCGCCTCTCAGTGAAGTCCGTGACCGGTGTCAACTACGAATCGGATTGATCCTGCCCGATTGGGACGCCACTTTGGCAAATCGGGCCACGAAGTTGAATGACGAGTTATGTCGTCATGAATCTTTCTGGGTGCAACGCTTGCAGGCCTTGCAAGCGGTTTCGATACCGTATTTGGACCCTGCGGGCAAGGCGGATCATTCCGCAAACTATGCGACTTTTAACATGACCGTACCGGAAACGGTGTCGTCATTGCTGGCCGACCGGCCTTCCTGGAATCCGGCTGAGTTTTTGTTGATTGCTTTCGCATTTTACCTGAGCCGCATCGCAACAGAGTCCAAATTCGATCTGGGAATCTCTTTGCCCGCCGTCAAGGACGAACTTGCCGGCATGGAAAGTCTCTTCTCTACGGTGGTTCCGTTGCCGGTAAACGTGGATTTCGATCGCACCTTCAGCGCTCAATATCCCGACATGCTTGCTCAACTGGACCTGGCGCGGCAGCACAAAACCTTTCTCAATGACGTAGTAGCACGGTATCCGGAACTGCGCTCATTAGCTTCCCGGAGTTTCCGCAAGCTGCTGCCGGTTTGGCTCGATCTGGTCGAGACGTTCAATGATTCCAGCCCGGTAATTGACGCAGAGCTATGCATGGTGGTGACACATGACTCTGGCCAGTGTCGGTTGATCTTCAACCGCACAGCATTATCTGACTCACAGATTCGGCTCATGGTAGGTCAGTTCACGACATTCTTGACGGGAGTTGCAGCAGACCCCGACTGTTCCGTGAAATCTCTGCCAATCCTCACTGAGGCAGAGCGCCACGAGCTGCTCGTAACATGGAACGCAACCGATACGGCTATATCGGCGGGGCTTTCCATGCATGGATATTTCGAACGCCAAGTTGAGGGCACGCCGGACGCGGTCGCTGTCGTCTGTCATGATCAGAAACTGACATATCGAGAGCTGAATGTTCGGGCGAATCAGCTAGCCCGCTATTTGCGCAAACGCGGCGTCGGCCCAGACGTAATGGTTGGTACCGCAGTCGATCGTTCGATCGAAATGGTGGTGGGTCTCCTCGGAATTCTTAAAGCCGGCGGGGCTTACGTGCCAGTGGACCCCACTTATCCAAAGGATCGCATCGCCTTCATGCTCCAAGACACGAAAGCGGCGCTCCTCGTCACGCAACAGTCTCTCTTGTCTCATATACCCAATCAGCAGGTGAGCCTGGTTTGCCTCGATGCAGATTGGCCGGAGATTGCTCGCGAGAATTCGGAGAACGTCGATAGCGGCGTCGAGCCGCGGAACCTGGCCTATGTCATGTACACATCGGGTTCCACCGGCAAGCCCAAAGGCGTGATGGTCGAGCACCGTAACGTCACGAACTTCTTCACCGGCATGGATCAACGCATCGGTGAGGAGCCTGGCGTCTGGCTGGCGGTCACGAGTATTTCGTTTGACATCTCTGTGCTCGAACTGTTTTGGACTCTGGCCCGGGGTTTCAAGGTTGTCCTGGTGACAGACGAAGACCGTATGGCGGCTCCTCAACCGCCGCGCAGGAAGGTTTCTCCTGGACGATCACTGGATCATGATTACTCGCTAATCTCCCAGACAAAGGCCCGCGGGGTGACACATCTCCAATGCACGCCCTCCTTGGCGCGCATGATGGCCGATCAGCCGGGAGGCATTGAAACATTGACCGGGCTAAAGCGATTGATGCTGGGTGGCGAAGCACTTCCGGCTGATCTGTTGTCGCGCCTGCGTCCTGTGGTTCGGGGCGAAATTCACAATATGTACGGCCCAACCGAAACGACAGTTTGGTCCACCACGGATCAAATGGCGCCGCAGGAAGACTGCATCACTATAGGCAAACCGATTGCCAACACGCAGGTGTATGTGGTCGATCGCTACGGGCAGCCTGTTCCAGTGGGTATTCCCGGGGAGCTGTTAATCGGTGGCGACGGAGTCACTCGCGGTTATCTGAATCGCGAAGATCTCACGCGAGAGCGTTTTGTGCCAAATCCGTTTCACACGGGGAACAACAACAGCCGGTTGTATCGCACTGGCGACCTGGTGGCCTGGCGATCGGATGGCAGAATCGACTTTCTGGGGCGGCTCGACGATCAGGTGAAAATTCGGGGACATCGGATCGAGTTGAGCGAGATTGAATATGCAGTAACCGGTCACGATGCGGTCTCCGGCGCAGCAGTAGTTTCCCGGCTTCGAACAAATGGCGAGGCGGAACTCGTCGCTTTCTATCTGACTCATTCGGGACAGAACATAGACGCCCAGGGATTTCGAACAATGCTGTCCCGGCACCTGCCGGACTACATGTTGCCGGCTGCATTCGTCCGCCTCGACAAGTTGCCGACAACGCTGAATGGTAAGGTCGATCGCAAGGCGCTGGCGGCCATGCCGGTCACGATGGAGGCAGCTCACCTCTCGGTGAGGGAGGGACCTAGAAACTCGGTCGAGGAAGCACTGGTACGCATTTTCGCAAACGTGTTAGGCCACCAAACTGTCGGAATACACGACAATTTTTTCGACTTGGGCGGGAATTCGCTCTCGGCAACGCAGGTGATTTCGCGCATCAGCAAGGAACTGTCCGTTGAAATCGAATTCCGCAATTTCTTTGATACCCCGACGGCGGCGAAACTGGCGGACCTGATTGCAGTGTGTGGCTCGAACGTATCGGAGGTTCCCCCCATTGCCCGCGTGCCGCGCACAGAGGAACTTCCGCTTTCCTTCGCCCAACAAAGATTGTGGTTTCTCACGCAATTGGAACCGGATTCACCGTTGTACAACATTCCGATTGCCATTCGACTGAATGGCGTGCCCGATTTGCCGGTGTTGGAACAAAGCCTGAACACCATCGTGCAACGCCATGCGGTTTTGCGCACGACGTTTTGCGCGGTCGATGGCAAGCCCGCCCAAATTATTGCGTCATCCCTCGAGCTCAAAATCGAAGTGTTCGCAGTGCCTGAGATTCCCGAGCCCTCGCGCACGAAAGAGATTCGGCGCCTGGCATTCGAAGAGGCGCGGCGGCCTTTCGATTTCGTCAATGGTCCGTTAATTCGCGCTGTCCTTCTTCGTGAGAGTGCCACCAGTCATGTGTTACTGCTGACGGTTCATCACCTGGTCGCCGATGGCTGGTCGACAGAGGTCATCTACCGGGAACTAGGCACTCTCTACAGAAGCTTCTCAAAGGGTCAGCCTTCACCGTTGCCTGCCTTGCGTGTCCAGTATGCCGACTATGCTCTCTGGCAGCGGCGCTGGTTGCAAGGTGAAGTGCTGGAGTCGCAACTGGGCTACTGGAAACAGAAGCTCGCTCAGCCTTTGCCGGTGTCGCAACTACCGACCGATCGGCGGCGACCTGCCGCGGGATCATTCAACGGCGGCAACGAAACGTTGCTGCTGCCCAAGACGCTCTCCGAGTCGCTAAGAGTGCTCAGCCAGCGAGAAGAAGTGACTCTCTTCATGCTGTTGCTGGCAGCCTACAATGTGCTTCTCTATCGTTATTCGGGACAGCAAGACATTTTGGTAGGAACACCGATTGCCAACCGCAATCGCTCCGAGCTGGAGGGGTTGATTGGGTTTTTTGCGAATACCCTGGTCATACGGACCGATCTGTCGGGCAATCCGAGCTTCAGGAAATTGTTGAGCCAAGTGCGTGAGGAGGCCATCGGGGCATTCGCCCACCAGGATCTACCGTTTGAGAAGCTGGTCGAGGAGTTGCAGCCCGAGCGTGATCCGAGCCGCAACCCGCTCTTTCAAGTCCTCTTTGCGATGCAGAATGTGCCTGCAGCGCCGCTCGACCTGGGTGAACTAGCTGTGAGCCGATTTGACGAGAGCGGCGGCACCTCCAAAAGCCACATGGAGGTGGACAACGGCACCTCCAAGTTTGATCTAAGTCTTTATGCGCTCGAAAGGCCCGAGGGCCTTTCCTTCACGTTCGAATACAACACGGATTTGTTCAACTCCGACCGGATCCAGCGGATGCTGTATCACCTGCGGGTGTTGCTGGAAAGCATCATCGAGAACCCGGAAGAACAAATCGCGACCCTGCCTCTCCTCTCCTCGGCTGAGAAAACCGAATTACTGGCGATGTGCAGTCGCGGCGTGGATTATCCAACCGATCAGTGCGTGCATCACGTATTCGAGATTCAAGCGCAGCGGACACCGAATGCTGTTGCAATAGTATTCGAAAAACAGCGTGCGACCTACCGGCAGTTGAACGAGAAGGTCAATCGGCTGGCGCACTACCTCCGAAGTTTGGGCGTGGGTCCCGAGATTCTAGTGGGCCTCTTTATGGAACGCTCGCTTGAAACCGTCGTGGGGATACTGGCGGTCCTCAAGGCGGGCGGTGCCTACTTGCCGATGGATCCGCAGTATCCCGCTGATCGGCTCGCGTTCATGCTGGAGGATGCGCGGGCTGCCGTGCTTCTAACTGAAACAAAGCTGCTGGACTCCTTGCCCGGACATTCGGTTCGCACGATCTGTTTGGATGATGCGGAAGCCGTGCTGCGTCCGCAACCCATGACGAATCCCGCCATCCCGGTTGCACCCGAGAATATGGCGTACGTCATCTATACATCCGGTTCGACGGGCAAACCAAAAGGGTGCATCATCACTCACGGCAATGTGGCCCGGCTGATGCGCGCTACCGAAGCATGGTACGGTTTCAACGAGCGCGACGTCTGGACGCTATTCCACTCGTTTGCTTTCGATTTTTCGGTCTGGGAGATTTGGGGAGCGTTGCTCTACGGCGGCCGGTTGATTGTGGTTCCTTTCCTGGTGAGCCGCTCTCCCGAGGAGTTTTATGAACTCCTGGCCGAGGAACAGGTGACTGTTCTGAATCAAACGCCATCGGCCTTCCGGCAGTTCATTCAGGCGGAAGAATCAGTGGGGCAAAAGAAACTGGCGCTGCGGTACGTGATTTTTGGTGGCGAAGCGCTCGAGATGCAGAGCCTTAGGCCGTGGTTTGAGCGTCATGGGGATCAACACCCGCGACTCGTAAATATGTACGGCATTACCGAGACGACCGTGCATGTGACTTACCGGCCTTTATCGAAGGACGATCTCGATTCAGGCAGCGTGATTGGAACGCCGATTCCTGATCTGCAAGTTTATATTCTCGATGCAAAACACGAGCCTGTGCCTGTCGGAGTGATGGGAGAGATGTTTGTAGCCGGCGCCGGCTTGGCCCGCGGCTATCTCTACCGTCCGGAATTGACGACGGAGCGATTTATTCCCGACCCTCTCACGCGACAGCCGGGATCACGGCTGTATAAGACGGGCGATCTCGCCCGATTGTTGCCGGACGGCGATATTGAATATTTGGGCCGCATCGATGACCAAGTAAAGATTCGAGGATTCCGAATCGAATTGGGCGAGATCGAAGCCGCGCTCTACCAACATCCCACCGTGCAACAAGCCGCGGTGATCATCCGCGAGGACGTTCCGGGTGACAAACGTCTCGCTGCCTATGTGGTGATGAATCCCGGGTACGAATCCGATGCGTCAAGAGCCACCACACATTCGAACTACCTTGACGGATGGCAGGCGGTCTTCGACCAGACCTACGCGGACACAGTAACCGCGCCAGATCACACATTCAACATCACGGGATGGAACAGTAGTTATAACGGCAAACCGATCCCAGCGGATGAAATGCGCACTTGGGTTGACACGACGGTCGAGAGAATCGCTGACTTGCACCCGCAGGATGTTTGGGAGATCGGTTGTGGTACCGGTTTGCTGCTTTACCGTCTGGCTCCCCGCTGCGCGAATTATTACGCAACTGATTTCTCTGCCGAGATAATCCGCAGACTACAACTGCAGATCGCACAGCACTCTCCTGCCTCAACACGCGTAGTGCTTCGTCACGCGAATGCGGATGACTTCACCGGAATAAGCGCGGGAAGTTTCGATGTCGTCATCCTCAACTCCATCGTTCAGTATTTTCCAAGCATCGATTATTTGCTGCGTGTATTAGAAGGAGCAGTACGGACGGTGAAGCCGGGAGGCGTCATTTTTCTGGGCGACATTCGCAACTACGCTCTTCTGGAAGCCTTTTACGCTGCGGTCCAACTGGAGCAAGCCCCAGCCTCACTTCCATGCGCGGACCTGCGCCAAAGGATTAGAAAATCTCTGACCCAGGAGAAGGAACTAACCATCAGCCCTAGTTTTTTTAGCGCATTGCGAAATCGCCTGCCGGCCATCTCACAGGTGGAGGTCCAACTCAAGCGCGGCTGTCACCACAACGAGCTGAATCAATTTCGCTACGACGTTGTGCTTCGCGTCGGAGGATCCATCAGTTTCACTCAAAACTCCGGACCCATCGATTGGCGGGAAGCCGGGTCTTCGTTGACCGACCTGCGTGAGTATCTCCTGAAAGAGAAACCCGCCGCAGTGACGATCACTAGCGTGCCGAACGCGCGGCTGGAAACGGAACTCAAAACGCTCGAAGCCCTCGGCAGTCCGGACTGTCCAGCGACAATCGGTGAATTGCAGGAGACCGTGCGCAGGGCATCAGTATCCGGTGCGATGGAGCCGGAGGACTTCTGGGTTTTGGGCGACGCCCTCGGCTACGTCGTGCAGGTCCGCTGGTCGAATAGAGCCACGGAAGGTTCTTACGACGTCGTGTTCCTTCGCCACGGAGAAGCCACGACGGACGGATTGTCCAACTCGGTGTTCAATTCTATCGATGAGACGGACGGCGCCTTGAAGCCCTTGAGTGCGTATGCAAACGACCCGCTTCAGGGGATGTTTGTTCGCAATCTAGCGCCTCAATTGCGCACGATGCTGGAGAAGAAACTTCCGGAGTACATGGTGCCCTCCTCTTACCTGCTGATGGATTCATTCCCATTGACTGCGAACGGCAAGTTGGATCGTGTGGCCTTGCCTGCGCCCGACAGCTCCTGGCATGTGAATCAACACGATTATGTGGCCCCCAGGAACGAGACTGAAGAGACGCTCGCCGGCTTGTGGGCCGATATTTTGGCTCTGGACCGCGTCAGCATTCACGACAATTTTTTCGAGTTGGGCGGACATTCTTTGTTGGCCACGCAGCTTATTTCCCGGATCCGGGGAATACTCGGCGTGAACGCCCCGTTGCTTAGCTTATTCGAGATTCCGACTGTCGCGGGATACGCTGAGTACATTGAAGCAATCCGGTGGACGTCGGCAAAACTGCCGGCTGTTTCAGTTACGGATCGAGCCGTTTTTGAAGAGGGCGTATTGTGAAGCGCCTATCGACCGTCGAGTTCTTATCTTATCTGCGTACTCGCAACGTCACACTATCCGTTGATGGAGAGCATTTGCATTACACCGCACCGGCGGGTGTAGTTACTTCCGAACTCCGAGCCGAATTGGCGGCCCGTAAGCCAGAGATTCTGAAATTCTTCAAGGAAGCCCGGGTCGTTACTCACACACAATCCTCAACCATCAAACGCATCCCCCGAGATGGCGATTTGCCGCTTTCCTTTGGTCAAATGCGGTTGTGGTTGCTCGATCAGTTGGAGCCCGGCGGGATTACTTACAGTATTCCATCACTGTTTCGATTGAAGGGCGATTTGAACGTCAGCGTCCTGGAGCAAAGTTTAAGCGAGATCATGCGGCGTCATGAAGTCCTGCGGACACATTTTGTAAGTGTCGATGGCATGCCGCTCCAGAAGATCGCTCCACTTCAGGAATTCAAGATCTCCTTAGTCGATTTGAAAGATCTTTCCGAGACTGCCAGGCAGAGCGAACTCGCGCGCTTGGGCTCTCTGGATTCGGCGCAACCATTCGATCTTGCCAAGGCCCCTCTGATGCGAGCCACGTTGGTCACGTTGACGGACGACGAACACGTGCTGTTGTTTAACGTGCATCACATCGTTTTCGACGGCTGGTCGATCGGAGTTTTTGTCCGAGAGCTGTCTGACATCTACAAAGCGTTTCTTAAGGGCGATCCATCACCGCTTCCTGAGCTTCCAATTCAATACACTGACTTTGCCGTTTGGCAACGGCAGAGGATGGACGGAGAAGTTTTCCATGCGCAATTGGACTATTGGAAGACGAAGCTGAGTGGCAACCTGCCCGTTCTTGAACTGCCTTCTGACCGTCCGCGTCCAGCTACACAGACGTACAATGGCGGAAATTTTTTCTCCACCTTGTCCAAGAGACTGACGAATTCTCTCAAAGTTTTGAGCCAGCAGGAAGGCGTCACCCTCTTCGTCACCTTGCTTGCGGCGTTTATGATCCTTTTGCTGCGCTACACCGGGCAAGACGACATCGTCGTAGGAACGCCCATTGCCAACCGCGATCAACCAGACATCGAGATCCTGATCGGATTCTTTCTGAATATGCTGCCAATGCGAACCGACTTGTCGGGCAACCCGACTTTGCGGGAGTTACTGCGGCGAGTGCACGATACGGCTCTTGGCGCATACGCGCATCAGGATCTGCCATTCGAGAAGCTCGTCGAGGAACTCAAGCCGCAACGTGATCTTAGTCACAGTCCGGTTTTCCAGGTCATGTTCTCATTCCTAAACGCACCGACGCAGCCTCTAGAGTTACCGGGTGTCGCGCCGAGTCGCCTCGAATGTCATGGTGGTGCGGCCAAGTTCGACTTGAGCCTCTTTATGGAGGAGACAGACGAGCGGCTCACCGCATGGTTTCAATACAACTCCGACTTGTTTGATGAAACCATCATCGAAAGGATGGCGGGGCATTTCAGGACGTTGTTGGAAAGTATCATCGTCGGTCCCTCGCAACGGCTGCTTGAACTTCGTATGTTCACTCACGTCGAACAGCGCCAACTGTTCCACGAGTGGAATGACACCCTAGCAGATTACCCGGACGATCCTTCTCTCCACGAACTGTTTCAGAGGCAAGCAGCGCTTACGCCTGACGCCATTGCAGTGGAATGCGGCGATCGACGATTGACGTACTCCGAGTTGGATGTGCGCAGTAACCAGTTAGCCGCGCACCTGCAGGCCTTGGGCGTCGGGCCGGATGTGCTGGTAGCTGTTTGTGTCGAGCGCTCGGTGGAGATGATAGTGGCCTTACTCGGTATTCTTAAAGCCGGCGGTGCTTATGTGCCGCTTGATCCCGCCTATCCCGCCGATCGCATCCGATACATTATTGAAGATGCCCGGTCACCGGTCTTGTTGACGCAAGAGCACGTGGCCTCACACAAAGCGGGAAATCAAGCCAAGATCATTTGTCTGGATCGCGACTGGCCGTATATAGCCAAGGAGAGCAGTCTGCTACCGCCGATGCCGGCCACTGCCAGTGATCTCGCTTACGTCATTTACACATCTGGTTCTACCGGAAGACCAAAGGGTGTGCAGATAGAGCACCGCGCACTCGTGAACTTCTTGAGGTCCATGCAACGTGAGCCGGGGTTCGCAACAGACGATGTCTTGTTGGCCGTCACAACGTTTTCCTTTGATATCGCCGGACTCGAATTGTTTCTGCCTCTGATCAACGGCGGAAAAGTGATCGTGGCTACGCGGGCCACCGTCGTAGATGGCGAAGCACTAAAAAAGCAACTACTCGAGGGCAACGTCACCATCATGCAAGCCACGCCGGCCACATGGCGATTGTTACTCGCTGCCGGTTGGAAGGGCAAAAAAGATCTAAAAATACTTTGTGGCGGCGAACCTCTTCCACCGGAGCTTGTCGAAGAACTGCTTCCTCGTTGCGCCGAACTTTGGAACATGTATGGTCCAACGGAGACCACCGTCTGGTCGACCTGCACTCGTGTCGCCTCTTCCAAGGAAATTCATATTGGACGGCCGATCGCCAACACGGAGATTTACATTCTGGATCCAGACCTTCGGCCAGTGCTGGTCGGCGTCGCGGGCGAACTCTGCATCAGTGGGGAAGGGTTGGCCCGCGGCTACTTGAATCGTCCCGAACTGACGGCGGAGAAGTTCGTCCGCCATCCCTTGAAATCCGGCGCGAGACTCTACCGCACGGGAGACCTGGCCAAGTACAGGCCTGACGGTAACATCGTCTGTCTGGGACGGTTGGATTCTCAGGTTAAAGTGCGCGGCTATCGAGTAGAGCTGGGCGAGATCGAGGCCGTGCTGGGCGATGTGCCCGAGATTAAGGAAGCGGTGGTAGCGCTTCGGGAGGAACAACTCATCGCGTACTACAGGAGTCAGTCCGGGCAGCCGGTGGAGCCTTCAACTTGCCGTGAAATCCTTCGCGCACGACTGCCGGATTATATGGTGCCCGCCATCTATGTTCAGTTGGAAACGATTCCGCTGACACCGAATGGAAAAATGGATCGAGAAGCCCTGCCCGCGCCGTATTCCGACGCCTCCCGTGCTTCGAGCGTCTATGTGGCGCCGAGAACGAAAACGGAACAAAAGTTGGTGACAATCTGGGAAAAGACGTTGAAGCACAGTCCGATTGGCGTGTATGACAACTTCTTCGATCTTGGTGGCCATTCACTACTGGCGGTCAGTTTGTTTGCAAAGATCGAGCGTGAGTTCGGCCGGCGTCTGCCACTGGCGTCACTGTTTCAGAAGCCGACGATCATCCAGTTGGCAAGTCTTCTGGCTGCCGACCGCAAACAATCGGCCGTATGGGACTCACTCGTGTGCATTCGAGAAGGCAACGGTGGACGATCTGTCTTCATGGTGCATGGTGCCGGCGGAAACATCCTGATCTATCGCGATCTGGCACGCCACCTTGCCGCTGGAGTCTCGGTTTACGGCCTTCAATCGCCCGGGCTGGACGGTCAGAAACGCCCGTTGCGGACCATTGAAGAAATGGCCGTATCCTATACGGCAGAAATGATGCGGCAACAGCCGGTGGGCCCGTATGTTCTAGCCGGTTACTGCATGGGAGGAAAGGTTGCGCTGGAGATGGCGCGGCTGCTCAAACAACGGGGCCATAAAGTGGCATTGCTTGCCATGTTGGATTCATTCAATGTGAACATGATGAACGCGGCTTCGTTTCGAAGTAGCAAGCTATCCTATCACCGCCAACTCATCACGTTTCATGCCGGCAACCTCTTCGCCCAAGGACCACGAGGAGCCTTGTTGTACCTCAGTGAGAAGTTGCGACTGGCTCGTGAAGCTTCGACTGGTTGGCTGTCCTCGGTCGGAAAGAACTTACAAGCACGGCTCCGGAACGGATCCGTGAACGGAAACGCTCCGGTAGAGGATTTCATCCAGTCTGTGAATGACCGTGCCGGCTTCGCTTACGTCCCACGCTCTTATTCCGGTTCGGCCACTGTTTTCAAGCCCAAGAGAACCTACGCTGCGTTCAAAGATCCGCAAATGGGTTGGGGTGACGTGATAGAAGGTCCGTTGGAGGTCGTGGAACTCGACATGAATCCGCACGCGATGTTGGTGGCTCCCTTTGTCCAACAGCTTGCCGCCGAGATCAATGTGAGATTAGAGCGCTTGTTTCCGGCTTGAAACCGCCTAAACGCGTAGGAGTTCGGCCACGACCGCAGTCAGTTTCAATCTCTCTTCAGGCCACGCGTGTATTCGATGCACTTCTTGCCCTCGTCTGGTTATTTCCATTACCTCGTCAGGATGATGAAACACATATTCGATTTTTCGGGCTAGGTCCTCCGCGTTCCCCAGCTCGAAGAAAATCAGCGATTCATCATCGAAATAATCGCAAATGCCGGGCGCGCGCGGAGCAATCACCGGTTTTCCTACTGACAAATACTCGAATATGCGGGTTGGAGTGTTCAGTTCCGTGAATATGCTTCGCCGGTTCGGAATGATTCCCACGTCGCATTTCTCGATGGCTTTCACAATCTCTCCCAATGACTTCGGCCCGAGATAATGCACCGCCTGCTCCAATCCCTGATTTCGGACAGAATCCATCACGGATTCCAGAAAACGGTTGCGCGTACCATAAATCATAAGTTCCGCGCTGGGAATGGACCGACGTACGCGCGCTAACGCCTCGACGGCCAGATCGACGCCGTTTCTTTCGACCAGAGAGCCATGGTACATGATCACAAAAGGACTGCTCCCAGCCGGGTTCGCCCGTGGGCTTTGAGGACGAAACTGGAAGGTTTCCTCGTCCGGTGAGTTCATGATGACAGTGATTTTCTGCGATGGGCAACTCCTGGAGGCGAATAGCTCGGCGCACGTGCGGTTGACGGTGATCACCGAATCCACGAGCCCAGTACTCCACTTCTCGACGACTTTTAGGAAGCGAACACTCTTCGCTTGTCGCGGAAGGTCAAAGATGGTCATCATCAGTTCGGGCATCGGATCGTGGATATCGAGGATCATCTTTGCTCCGAAGGCCGCCTTCGGTATCAATCCACTGAGAACCAAAAAGTCCGGCATATTGTGCACGTACACCAAGTCATAGCGGCGGCGAAATGAGCGCACGGCGACGATCGCCGAAGAAATCAGAAGGAAAGCCAAGTACTGATAGAAATACTCGAATACGCTGCGACGGTTGCGTAGGATTGTAATACGACGGATATCGACGTTGTTCACAACCTCACGCTTTGGGACTGTGCGATCTTCCCGGAGGCAAATTACTTCAACCGTCATGCCGGAACTGGCGAGAGCCTCTGCAGCGCGACGCGGCCGGGGATCAATCGGGTAATAGGAAAACAACACCATCGCCCCGCGTTTTCCTTGAAGGCTGCGAGTGGCGGAGAAAGCAGGATCGCAAGTCAAAGCTGAAAATCGTCTCCTTTTGTCAATTGCGAATGCGGGTCGTCATAACCAGCCTTTCGTGCGCGCGATGCGCGCGGCTTCGACACGATTGCTCGCGCCCACCTTGCTGATGGCTTCCGAAAGATAATTGCGCACGGTTCCTTCCGAGAGGTTCAGTTGGGCAGCGATATCTCCGCTAGTGGATCCCTCGCCGGCGAGACGCAGAACCTGGCGCTCGCGGTCGGTTAGCGGATCCGCTTCCGTCCAGGCTTCGGTGGCAAGCTCGGGAGCTATAATCCGGCACCCTGCATGGACTCGACGCACAGCGTCGGCAAGTGCGGCAGCGGGCGAATCTTTGAGCAAATAACCTGTCGCGCCGGCTTCAAGTGCGCGGCGCAGATAACCTGGTCGCGCAAACGTCGTGAGAATGATCACGCGTGATGTCGAACCGCGTTTTTTCAACTCCGCAGCCACTTCAAGTCCACTGACTTCGGGCATTTCAATGTCCGTGAGCAGGATGTCTGGTTTGTGCTGCAAGGTAAGCTGCAGGGCTTCCTTTCCGTTCCTGGCTTGTCCCACAACACGAATACCGTGGTCCATCTCCAGTAGGGCAGAGAGCGCGCCCAGCACCATGTTTTGGTCTTCCGCGATAACGACGCTGATACTCATCGGGAACCTTCCGGCAGCGTTATCAGGATGCGCGTTCCTGAAGATACCTCGCGCTGCAGCTTACCTCCCAATGCTTCGACGCGCTGTCGCATGCCGGTTAGTCCCGCGCCCTCGGGTTCAAGTTGACCGCAGCCGTCGTCGCTGATTTCCAAGCGGCAGCCTCCCCGCAGGGTCTGAAGGCTCAATTTACAAGAGGTTGCCTTTGCATGGCGAATGATGTTCGTCACCCCTTCGCGTAGAGCAAGCGCGAGCACACCTTCGTGCGCTGGAGGAAGATCGGCGGGCGCAAGGTCGCAGCTTACTTTCACGCCGGCGGCCTCCAGGGCGGCGGTGGCCTGTTCCGCTTCCGCCTGCAAACTGCGAGCTTGATACCCACGGATCGTATTCCGCACTTGTGCCAAAGCGTCACGCGAAATGCGCTCGACATCTTTGATTTCGCTCACCGCGCGTTGGGGATCTTGCTCGGCCAATTTCGACGCGAGCTCGGATTTCAAGACGATCACGGATAACGTGTGACCGAGCACGTCGTGCAAGTCGCGCGCAATGCGTCCACGTTCGGCAATCTTGGCGAGATGCTCGATTTCTTCCTGCGCGCG
>JACXTT010003215.1_pt1 | contig 25419 bp, 19 predicted proteins | sample 9270951 | NCBI WGS metagenome assembly JACXTT01 (sample SAMN15532306, study PRJNA645909) | rock metagenome | isolation source: weathered quartz diorite | place: Puerto Rico | collected 2017-06-21
GGTTCCAAATGCCCACAATCGGCGTTTTGACTCTGGAATTGCGGCTGGACAACTCGCATTCCCTCAAGGAAAAGCGGCACGTCGTCAAGAGCCTGAAAGACAAACTTCGCAACCGCCACAACGTCGCGGTCGCCGAGATCGATTTCCAGGACACCTGGCAGCGCGCGCTGATCTCGGCGGTCACCGTGGCCTCGGCGCATGAAATCGCCGAGAAGATACTGGCTGGTGTTGAAAACGAAGCCGCCCGCTTGCTGGGCGCAGGGTTGGTTGGAGCCACCGTGGAGTGGCTCGAATAAATCATGGACGATCACCGCTCACGACGGGTATCCGAAGCGCTCCGCGAAGAGCTGGCCGAGATGGTAGGCTTCGAGATGGAAGACCCGCGGCTCAACGGAGTCTACGTAACCAATGTCGCGGTTTCGCCGGATCTTCGCCAGGCTTATGTCAGAGTGGCCACGGCCGTGAAAATAGATGCCCGGGCCGCAAGTCAGGCTTTGAAAGCCCTGGATCACGCCGCGAACTTCCTCCGGCACGAGCTGGCCGTACGCTTGAACCTCCGCCGGATGCCTGAACTTCACTTCTCCTTCGACGCCCATTCCGAGGCCGAAACACGCGTGGGAGTGCTGCTGAAGAGGGCAAAAAAAACAAGGGGAAAGTCCTAAAAGCCACCCGAAATGAAGCCGCTTGTGGTAGCTTTGAGTTTGTCAGCCGTGTGCGGGCTGGCCCAAAAGCCTAAGGGCGATGTTTCGCGAGGGAACGCGGAGCCGCTGCGGCTGGAGGCCAGTCTGGATGCCATGGGCTCGGCTTATACGATCGTCGCCTACGGCGAGGATCGGGCCCGGCTGGAAGAGGCGGTGGATCAGGCGTTCGAGGAGATCCGCAGGCTCGACCGGATGCTTTCCAATTACCGCCGGGACAGCGAGTGGAGCGTGGTCAACCGGGTGGCCGGGGAACGCCCCATTGAGGTGACGCAGGAGCTGTTCGACCTGCTGGCGAATTGCCTGGAATACAGCCGTCTCAGCGAGGGGGCGTTCGATATCTCAGTGGGCCCGCTGATGAAGGTCTGGGGGTTCTACAAGGGTTCCGGGGAGCTTCCGCGAAAGCAGGAGGTGGCCGCGGCGGTGGAGCGGGTGGGGTACCGCAACATCGTGCTCGATTCGAAAGCCCGCACGGTCAGGTTTTTGAAAGCCGGGGTCGAGATAGATCCCGGCGGCATCGGGAAGGGCTACGCGGTGGATCTTGCGGCCGCGGTACTGAAGGCGAATGGAATCCGGTCGGCGCTGGTTTCCGCGTCCGGCTCCAGCATATACGCCCTGGGCGCGCCACCGGAGGATGCGGGCTGGCGGATCGATATCCGCGACCCGAAGGATGAAACGAAGACGGCGGCGGAAGTGGTTCTGAAGGACGAATCGCTATCGACGTCGGGAAGTTACGAAAAGTTTTTCAAGGCGAACGGCAAAGTGTACAGCCATATCATGGATCCTCGAACCGGATACCCGGCGCAGGGAGTGCTTGCGGTATCGGTCATCGCGCCGAAGACCCTGGACAGCGAAGCCTGGACCAAGCCGTTCTTCGTCAACGGGCGCCGCTGGGCGGCGCAACACAAACCCAAAGAGTTTCGCGTCTTCCTCTGCGGGGACAAAGCACTCCACACAAACCAAGCTGGGATGGAAGCACAATGCGCGTGGCTCCCATGAGTAGCCGATTTCTGGATGCCTGCCGGCGGCGGCCGACGGATGTCCGCCCGGTCTGGTTTATGCGCCAGGCGGGCCGCTATTTGCGTCAGTACCGGGAGATCCGCTCCAAACACGGGATTTTAGAGATGTGCAAGCGCCCGGATCTGGCGGCCACGGTAACTTTGCAGCCGGTGGAGATTCTGGACGTCGACGCGGCCATCATCTTTGCCGACCTGCTGCTGCCCGTCGAGCCGATGGGCCTCAAGCTGAAGTTCGTCGCCGGCGAAGGGCCGGTGATCGACAACCCGGTGCGCACTGCCAATGACGTCGACACACTGTCCACGGCTAATACGGACGACCTGGGCTACGTCGGCGAGTCCATCCAACTGGTGACGCGGGCGCTGGCGGGCAAAGTGCCGGTGATCGGTTTCGTCGGCGCGCCGTTTACACTGGCCAGCTACATGATCGAAGGCGGAGCATCGCGGACGTTCCTCAAGACCAAACAGTTGATGTACGGCAATGAGACGCTGTGGCGCCGGCTAATGGGCAAGATCGTCGATGTGGTGGCGCCGTTCGCCGGGTCGCAAGTCACCGCCGGCGCCCGCGCCATTCAGGTCTTCGATAGCTGGGCCGGTGCTTTGGCTCCGGACGACTACGTGCGCTACGCCGCGCCATATTCCCGCGCCATGATCGAGCGCATCCGCTCCACCGGCGTCCCGGTGATTCACTTCGGAACCGGCACCTCCGGCTTCTTCCGCGAATTGCACGCTGCCGGCGGCGACGTGCTGGGCGTGGACTGGCGGATCAATATCGACCAGGCCTGGATGGACATCAGCTATCGCTCGGCCATTCAGGGCAACCTCGACCCGACCGTGCTGTTCGCGCCGCTGCCCGAATTGAAGCTGCACGTCACCGACCTGATGCGCCGCACCGGCACGCGTCCCGGCCACATCTTCAACCTTGGCCACGGCATCCTTCCGGAGACTCCGGTGGAGAACGTAAAAGCCGTTGTCGAGATCGTGCGCGAGTTCAAGCCGTAAGTTGGGTCCACGCTCCATAATCATCGTCGGCGGCGGCATCTCGGGGCTTTCCACAGCCTACTATCTCGCCAAGGCAGGCATCCCTTCGTTGCTGGTCGAGAAGCGACCGTGGCTCGGCGGCGTCATCCGCACGGAGGTGGTGGACGGCTGCGTGGTGGAAGCCGGACCCGACAGCTACCTGACGCAGAAGCCGGCGGCGACAGAACTGGCGCGGGAGTTGGGACTGGGCAGCGAGGTCATCGGCTCCAACGATCACTTGCGCCGCACCTTCATCCTGCGCGGCGGGCGGATGGTCGCGATTCCGGACGGGCTGCAGATGATGGTGCCGACGCGCGTGGCCCCGATGGTGTCGACGCGCCTGCTGAGCTGGAGCGCCAAGGCCCGGATGGGCATGGAGTGGTTCCGCAATCCGCCCACCGCGCCGCTGCCGGACCGCAGTGTTTCCGATTTCGTGCGCGACCATTACGGTCAGGAGGCGGTGGACTATCTGGCCGAGCCGCTGCTGGCGGGAGTCTACGGCGGGGACCCTGGCTCCCTTAGCGTCAACAGCGTTCTGCCGCGCTTCGTCGAGCTGGAGAAAAAGTATGGCAGCTTAACCAAGGGCACGCTGGCCGCCATGGCTCAGCGCAGCGGGCCGGCGGCGCCGCTATTCCAAACTTTGAAAGGAGGCTTGAGCCAGCTCACCGGCACGATCGAGAAGGCGATCGAAGGCCACGCCCGCCGCATCCGGGGCGAAGCCGAAGCCGTCGAGCGGACCGATCGCGGATACCGCATCCGCGTCTCCGGCACCTGGATGGACGCGACCGACCTGGTGCTGGCCTGCGAGGCCCACGGTGCGGCCCGGCTGACCGCGCGCATCGACACACCTCTAGCCGATTGCCTGGAAGCCGTCGGCTACAGCACGGGCATGACGATGTCGCTGGGATTTTCGAGCGCCGACGCCGGCCGGGCTTTTGAAGGCTTCGGCTTCCTGATCCCGAAGAAGGAGCGCGGACTGCTGATGGCCTGCACTTTCGTCGGCAACAAGTTCTCGCACCGTGTTCCGAAGGGAATGCTGCTGCTGCGCTGCTTCGTGGGCGGCGCCCTGGACGAAGCGACGCTGCGCGCCGACGACGAGACGCTGGTCGCCGGGGCGCTGGAAGAGCTGCGCCGGCTGATCGGCCTGTCGGCCAAACCGCGCTTCTGGCGCGTCTCGCGCTGGCCTCGCGCGATGGCGCAATACGCCGTCGGTCATCAACAGCGGATGCAGGAAGTGGACGCGCGGCTGGCCAGCCTCGGCGGCCTCTACCTCGCCGGGAATGCATACAGCGGCATCGGCGTTCCCGACTGCGTCCGGATGGGCAAGCAGGCTGCCGCGCGGATCGCGGCATACAATGGCGTATCGAATGACTGAACCGGTTCAGCGCATTTTGGAGGCGGCGCGTTTCGCGGCGCAGAAGCACGCTGGCCAGAAGCGTAAAGGGATCCTGCGCGGAAAAGAGTCATTCCAATCGAACGACCTGCTGAGAAGGCAGGAACCGGCCGGAGTGAGCCCGATTCCGATCCAAGTTGTTCCTAAGATCCTCGAGCGGCGCCGGGAGTGTTAACATGGCGTTTCTATGCGTACCCGACATCTCGTAGCCTGCTTCGCCTGCCTGCTGCTGGCCGCTTGCACCACCGCTCCCGAAGCGAAGAAGGAAGTGCCCGCCGAAGTGAAGAAGGCGGCGCCGGCGGAGGCGAAGCAGGAATCCAAATCCAGCGTGCCGGATGTCTTCAAGGTCAGGTTCACCACCAGCAAGGGTCCCTTCGTTGTGGAAGTCCATCGCGATTGGGCGCCGCTCGGCGTGGAGCGCTTTTACCAACTGGTGAAGGACGGCTTCTTCAACGAGGCCCGCTTCTTCCGCGTGGTTCCGAATTTTGTGGTGCAGTTCGGGATCGGGGCGAATCCGAAGATGACCAAGAAATGGGACAATGCCATCCAGGATGATCCCGTGCTTCGCACCAACCGAGCCGGCTCACTGACCTTCGCCACGGCCGGCCGCAACACGCGCACCACGCAGCTCTTCATCAACCTGCGCAGCAACCAGTCTCTGGACGCCGACGGGTTCGCTCCTTTCGCCCAGGTGATCGAAGGGATGAACGTGGTGACCAGCATCTATGCCGGCTACGGCGAACAGCCCGATCAGGAGGCGATCACCAAGCGAGGGAACGCATACCTGAACGAACACTTCCCCAAGTTGGATTACGTCAAGACTGCGACCATCGAGTAGGTAAGCCTTATGGCCAAGACCACTAGACGCGACTTCGCGCGGAACGCCGGCCTCGCCGCCGCCGGCGGCGCATTCCTGTTCGACATTGTGCCGGCGCGAGTGCTGGGCCTGCAGGGCCAGCCGCCGCCGAGCGACACGCTCCACTTCGGCCACATCGGCATCGGCGGACGCGGCCGCGGATTCCTGCGGCCGGAAGCGAACCTCGGCAAGCAGGTGGCGCCTTCGCCGAATCTGGGCGGGGACGGCACGCGGCAACTGCGTCCAGCGCGCTCGGTTGCGCTATGCGACGTCGACGCGAAGCGCCTGGACGACGCCGCGTCGCGCGTGGGTGGAAAGCCGAAGCTGTACAAAGATTTCCGGCGGCTGCTGGAGGACCGCGAGGTGGACGCAGTGATCATCGCCGCTCCCGACCACTGGCACGCGCTAATGACGATCATGGCCTGCGAAGCCGGCAAGGACGTCTACGTGGAGAAGCCTGCGTGCAACACGATCGAAGAGGGGCGCGCCATGGTCAACGCGGCGGAGCGCTACGGCCGCGTGGTGCAGGTAGGCTCGCAGGGACGGTCGCAAACCGCCGCCTGGCAGGCCGGCACTTACATTCGCAACGGGCAGATCGGCACGGTGCGCAAAGTGACCTGCTGGCATTACGCCAGCCCGGACGGGGACTGGACGCCCGACGCGCAGCCGCCGGAAGGCCTGGACTACGACACCTGGGTGGGGCCGGCGCGCTGGCTTCCTTATAACGTCAAGCACACACACGGAGCGTTCCGCTGGCTGATCGATTTCGGCGGCGGCCAGATCCGGGACCGCGGCGCGCACGTGATGAGCATCGCCAACTGGATCATGAACGCCGACCAGACGGGCCCGGTGAGCGTGGAGGCGACGGGCGAGCCGCCGCACGACGGCATGTACGACTCGGCCGTGACCATGACCGTGACCTACGAGTTCAAGAACCCGGATTGGACGCTGGTGTGGGCGCAGCCCGGGGAGCCGTCGGCGGAAATGCAGGCACGCTACGGGGCCATCTATCACGGCGACACAGGCCACCTGACCGTCACTTACGGAGACGGCCAGCCGACCGACACGGAACCCAAGGCGAAAGACTTTAAGCCGCCTTACGACAGCGTAAGGGTCTTCCGCAGCCCGGGCCACGGCGAGAACTTCGAGGACTGCATCAAAACGCGTGAAAAGCCGATTATGCACATGGAGGCCGCGCACCGTGTGGCGACTCTGTGCATACTGGGGAACTTGTCGTTCCAGCTTCGGCGGAAGTTCGAATGGGATCCGGTGGCCGAGCGGGTGAAGGACGACCAGGAAGCCAACCGCCTGCTGAGCCGTCCGGGCCGGGACCCGTGGCACTTGTAGAGAGGGGGACGAACGATGCCACAGAATGAGCAGCAGTTCCTTTCCGATCTCCAGAGCGACAATGCCGACGTGCGGTTCGCCGCGTGGCGTCGCGCGGGCGACGTGAACCCGTCGGTGATCCCTGAACTGGGGAAGCTGGCCGCGTCGGGACAACCGGGCGTGGCGAAGGCGGCTCACGAAGCCCTGAACACAATGGTGCATGCAGTGGGCCGCGAGGACAGCGCGCGGCGCGCGGAGGTGGTGGCCGCGTTGCTCGATCTGACGGGCGGCTCCTCGCCGATTCCAGTGCGGACGCAGGCGTTTCGGCTGCTGTCGCTGGTGGCCGGCGACGACGCGGTGGTCCGGATCGCGAAGTCAGTGCAAGAGCCTACGGTGCGCGAGGAAGCGGTCTTCTGCCTGGAGCGGCTGCCGGGCAGCGCTGCTACCAAGGCCCTGATGGCCGCGTATAGGGAATCGAAGGACGACTTCAAGCCGCGCCTTCTGGAGGCGCTGGGCCATCGCCGCGCGGAGGAGGCGGCCGGATTGTGCGTGGAAGCGATCCGCTCTCCTAAGAAAGAGATCGCCGTGGCCGGAATTCGCGCTTTTGGCCGCATCGGAAAGAAACCTCCCGAGCCTGTGCGCTTCCCCGAGCCGCCCGGGTTCAGCGACTGGCAGAAGATCGACCGCATGGACAGCATTCTGCGCTACGCCGATGCGCAGGTGAAGCAGGGCAGCCACGCCGAGGCGATGAAGCTGTATAAGATCGCGCTGGAGCGTCCCGAGGAACACTGGCAGTGCGCGGCGATGATCGGAATCGCGAAGATGGGGACGCCCGACGCGGCGGCCGCGATCTTTCCGAAGCTCAGCAGCTCCAACCGGACGGTGCGGCTTACCGCGGAGAACGTCTGGAAGGGCATGGCGGTCGAGGCGCGGAAGAAGGGGTAGGGTTGTGCAGGGGCTTATCCTACTATGGCTCCGTGGTAGTTCGGCAGGATGACTGCCCCACCTTTGCTTGGCAAGACCAAATATTGGGCAGCCTGAAGGCTGCCCGTACACAGGCATGAATGCCTGTGTCACGCGGATTGCAGGCAGCGCCATGCGCGACGGGCTACTACCAGCTCCTCGTTTGTCGCTAGAGCGACCACCGTGACCGCGGAATCGGAGGTGGTAACGACGCGGTCGCCGCTCCCGGCTTCGTTTGCGCCGGCATCCAGCCGGATGCCGAGGGACTCCAGGCCAGCGCAGCATCCGGCGCGCAGGCTTGACGAGTTTTCGCCGATGCCGCCGGTAAACGCCACCGCGTCCACGCCGCCCATTACCGCGGCATAAGCGCCGATCGTCTTGCGGACCTGGCGGCAGAATACTTCGAGCGCCAGCTTCGACTCCGCCGTGGCCGCCGCTTCCAGGTCCCGGACGTCGCCGCCGGGGATTCCGGACAAGCCGGCTAAGCCTCCGGTGGCCGCTAGCTGTGCCCGTACCTCGGAAGTTCCCCATCCGCGGCGTTCCATCATATAGAGGACCGCGAACACATCCAGATCTCCGTGCCGGGTGGCGTTCTCCAGGCCGGACTGGGGCGAGAAGCCCATAGTGGTGTCGACACTTCGGCCGCGGTCGATGGCGCAGATCGACGAACTGCCGCCGAGATGGCAGCTTACCAGCCGCAGGCTCCCGCGCGGGCGTCCCAGAATTTCCGGGACGCGCTCGCTCACAAACTGATGGGAGGCGCCGTGAAAGCCGTATCTGGCCACTCCCGCCGCGCGCCATTCGGCGGGTACCCCGTAGGCCCGGGCCGCCTCGGGCATGGTGGCGTGGAACTCGGTCTCGAAGGCCGCTACCAGCGGCACTCCGGGCATGCGCTCGCGGAAGGCGCGGATACCGGCAAGGTAGATTGTGTTGTGAGCCGGTGCGGCGGGCAAATATTGCTCCAGCGCGGCCAGCACGCCGTCGTCGATCCGGAACGTCCCGCGATAGTCCGGTCCGGCGTGAACGGCTTTAAAAGCCACTGCGTCGACCGGTGCTCCGCCGGTGTCGATCCGCGAGATGGCTTCCGCGTAGTTGCGAACCCGCTCCACCTTGCCTTGCGCCAGCCCCTGCTCAGAGGGCATCGCCAGAAGGCGGTATTTGAGAGAGGTGGAGCCGAGGTTCGGAACCAGTATGTTCACTTCGGGATGTTCACTTCTTCTTCGGGGCGCCCACGCCCTGCTGCCGGAGCGCTTTGACGTTCTGGGCCGCCGCCGCTTGCACTGGGCTCTTCAGCGCGGAGCACTGTGTGAAGTAGTTCAGCGCGTCCGACTGCTTCCCGAGTTTCAGGTCGGCTTGGCCGAGGAAGTAGAGCGTGTAGATCTTGATCTGCTCGTTTCCGCCCACCAGCGGCAGCGCGGAGCGCAACGACTCATCGGCTTCCTTGAACTTGTTCTGATCGAAATACGTGGTCCCGCTGAGGAAGTGCGCCGTGCCGAGGAACGTGTTCTTGCGGTTGGTCCACGCGGCCTCGTCCATGCCGGCGGGCGTTGGTTTGGCGGTGAGGATTTGGACGACCTTGTTGGCGTACTCGATGGTCTTGGCGGAATTTTTCTTCTGCTTGTATTGGTCGGCGAGGAAGAGCAGCACCTCTTCGTTGTCCTGCCGTTTGGCCGCGATGGCCTCGGCCGCCGCCATCGCTTTGGCGGAGTCGCCGGTTTGCTGATAGGCGGTGAATTCGATGTCGGCCATACGGTCCAGGTATTCGCTCGAGGGATTGCGCTGCCTCAGCGATTGCGCCAGCTCGATCTTCTTTTTGGGGTCCTGAATCTGCGTGGCGATTCCGTAGAGCGCGTATTCGCTATAGGTGTTCACCTGCTTGGCGTAGTCGACCTTGCGTTTGTAGTTGTCGTCGTCCTCGTCGGCGTTTTTGGGCGCGGAGGCGATCTTCTGGGCCCGCGCTCCGGTTTCGGCGGCCCACTTCTTCACCAGGTCGGGATCTTTCTTGGCCTCGGCCGCTTTCAGGTTCTGATGGGCGGATTCCAGGTCGGCGGGGTCGAGCGCCGCCAGTTTCTCGCCGTATTCCAGGGCTTTGCCGGGATTCCCGCCCTTCAGGAACAGGCCCTGGAGCTGAGCGTAAACCCAGCCGGCCGCCTCATGTTTGGCGTATTTGCCGGCGAAGTCCTCCAGCATAGCCTGCTTCTTGGCCTCGTCGTTTTCCTGCCCGATCTGCTGCAGCAGCGCGCCTTCCGGCGTTTCCGCGTTGACCGTGCCGAGCTTCTGCTGCGCCCATCCAGGCGCCAGGGCCCCCATCACGAAGAAGAGTCCCGGCGCGAGAACCTTCAGCTTCATATCACCCTCCTTGGATACGGAATGCTACCACATCCAAACGGCCGGAACAGGCATTCGGGCCTTGTTACCCGGCCCTTGTTACCATAGAAGGACCCCCATTCCTATGGCTCTGCGGTTTTTCAACACCCTGACGCATCAGGTCGAAGACTTTGCCCCCGCGCGGGACAACACGGTCCGCATGTATACCTGCGGCCCCACGGTCTACAGCTACGCGCACATCGGCAACTTCCGCTCCTTCACGTTTTTCGACCTGCTGAGGCGGTGGCTCCGCGCAAGCGGGCTGCGGCTCAATCACGTCATGAACATCACCGACGTGGACGACAAGATCATCCGCAACGCGGTGGCCGAGGGTAAGTCGATTGCCGAATACACATCGTCGTACACCGAAGCTTTTCTGGAGGATTGCCGCGCGCTGCGCCTGGAACAGCCGGAGCGGTTGGTAAAAGCCACCGACCACATTCCCCAGATGGCCGCCGCCGTCCACGCGCTGGAAGCCAAGGGCTACACCTACGCCAGCGACGGCTCCATATACTACCGCATCGCCAAATTCCCGGAGTACGGAAAGCTCTCGCACAACGATTTCAGCGGCATCCGCTCCGGCGCCCGCGTCGACGTCGACGAATACGACAAAGACGATGCGCGCGACTTCGTGCTGTGGAAAGCCCCCAAGGACGGCGAGCCTTTCTGGGAGACGGAGGTCGGGCCGGGTCGGCCGGGCTGGCACATCGAGTGCTCCGTAATGGCCATCGAATATCTCGGCGAGACGCTGGACATCCACGCCGGCGGCATCGACCTGACCTTTCCGCATCACGAGAACGAGATCGCGCAGTCCGAGGCGCTGACTGGAAAACCGTTCGCCCGATTCTGGCTTCATGCCGAGTTCCTGATGGTGGAAGGCCAGAAGATGTCGAAGTCGCTGGGCAATTATTTTACGCTGCGCGACATTCTGGCCAAAAGCTACCAGCCGGAGACTGTGCGCTATCAACTGCTGTCTGTGCCTTACCGCAAGACGCTCAACTTTACGTTCGACGGCTTGAAGTCGGCGGCCACCGCCATCGATCGGCTGCGCAACTTCAAGCTGCGGCTGGAGACGGCGAAATTTCCCGCGCTTGACGGCGCCGCCGCCGTGGAGCGAGCCGTACAGGCCAGGACCGCGTTCGACGCCGCGCTCGACCAGGACCTGAACACCGCCGAGGCGCTGGCCGCGATTTTCGAGTACGTCCGCGAGGCCAACATCCAGATGGACGCGGGCCAGTTTGCGGCCGGCGCGGTGCCGCCCGCGCTGGAACTGCTGGAGCGCTTCGATTCGATTTTCGACGTGCTGCGGCCATCCACCGCCGAAGACGCGCTGAGCGACGCCGACGTCGACGCCAAAATTGCCGAGCGTAACGCCGCCAAAAAGGCGCGCAATTTCGCCCTGGCCGACCAGGTCCGGCAGGATCTGCTCGACAAGGGCATCATTCTCGAGGACACCCGCGACGGCGTCCGCTGGAAGAGGAAGTAGCCACCCGTGCAAATCCATACCAAAGCCGTTCACGCCGGCGACCGCAAGAAGCCCTCTGCCGCGGTTCCGTCGACCACGCCCATCTACCTGTCGTCGACTTACCTGTACGACGACGTCGACACGCTTGACCGCATCTTCGGGCGCGAAATCGAGGGCCTCAGCTATTCCCGTTACGACAACCCGACCAACCAGGGGCTGGAAGAATTGTGCGCCTCGCTCGAGGGCGGCGCCGGTGCGCTGGCCTGCTCCTCGGGCATGACCGCCCTGCATGTTGCCCTGATCGCCGGCCTCACCGACCGCCGCCGCAGCGTGCTGGCTTCTAATGCGCTCTACGGCGCCACGGTGAGCCTGCTGACCAAGGTGGTGGAGCCGGCCGGCGTGGACGTTCGCTTCATCGACTTCTGCGACCTGGATGCGGTTGCCCGCACGGTGGCCGAGCAGAAGCCCGGCTGTCTGATCCTGGAGACGGTTTCGAATCCGCTGTTGCGGGTGGGCCCCCTTGACGCCGTCGCCGCGATTGCACGCGACGCCGGCGCGGTCCTGATCGTCGACAACACTTTCGCCACTCCGCTGTTAGTCCGGCCGCTGGAACTGGGGGCGCACCTGGTGGTCCACAGCCTGACGAAATATCTGGGCGGGCACGGCGATGTGCTGGGCGGCGTTGTGGTCGCCGACGCCGAGAACATCGAGTTGGTGCGGGGGCTGTCGCGCATTTTCGGTCCTGTGCTGGGGCCGTTTGAAAGCTACCTCACCATGCGCGGGATCAAGACCTTTCCGCTGCGCATGGAGCGTCATTGCCAGAACGCCTGCCGCGTGGCCTCTTTTCTGCGCGAGCATCCACGCGTGGAGCGTGTGTTCTTTCCCGCCGATCCGGCGCATCCGGACGCGGCCACTATCCGCCGGCTGTTTCCGGAGAGTCTCTACGGCGCGATCGTGAGTTTTGAGCTGTCGGAAGCCGGCCGCGACGAGGTCAAGCGCTTCATGAACGCTTTAAAGCTGGTGGTGCGGGGGACATCGCTGGGCGATGTCCACAGCATGTTGTTGTACCCGGCGATGAGCTCGCACCGCGAGATTTCGCCGAAGCAGCGCGAGCGTATGGGCATCCGCGACAACCTGGTGCGCTTGTCTGTCGGCATCGAAGCCGTGGAAGACATCGTCGCCGACCTGGAGCAAGCGTTGGGCTCGGCAAGCTCTCCAGAAACCCACCCGCAAGGTACTGATTCCATGGACAGGGCAGGATGAATCCTGCCCCACCTTTGCGGACAACAAATCCAGCAACTCAAAAAAGCCTGGTTTCAGATCCTGGTGACGGGCCCCGCCCGGCCCACGCTGAAGCCTGCCCCACCTTTGCAGATGTCGAAACTCCGAGGGCACAGCGAACCTTGCTCAACGACCAACGAGCTAGGTGTTGCGGAGGCCTTTGCCCTCCACACACTCATATGAGCGGCCGGCTTTCAGGCCCTTGTACTCCTCGGTCCGGCCGCTCGGCCACTGGATCACCAGGCGCTCGGCGGTTTCCTTCTTCCCCATCCCGAAAGTGAGCGGAAGCTCGGACTGGGACAGGTAGCTGGAGCCCGTGCGCACGGTGCGGGTCAACACCATGCCCCCGCCCACATGCAGCGCCGCGACCGCTCCAATAGCGTCGCGGTTCGACTTCGTGCCCACCAGCCGCATCCGCACCGAACGGTTCCCGGCAAGCTGGTCGTTGCGATACAAATACGCCGCGCCGCCGTTCGTCGTCACCAGCACGTCGAGATCGCCGTCGTTGTCGAAGTCGCCGTAAGCCGCGCCGCGGGCGACCTTAGGCGCGGCGAACGCCGTGCCCGCCTCGGCCGCGACGTCGCGAAAATTTCCGCCCCCGGTATTCAGAAACAGGTGCGGCGGCTGCGCGTACTGCACCTCGCGCCGCACGCGGCTGACGCCTTCGTCGATGTGCCCGTTAACCACCAGCAGATCCAGCGCCCCGTCCAGGTCCGCGTCGAAGAAGAAACAGCCGAAGCCCAGCGAGCGGCGCGTGGCGCGCCCCACTTCCGACCGCGGCGCGACGTCCACGTAAAGCCCCTTGCCGGCGCTGCGGTAGAGCCCCATCATCTCGTTGTCGAAATTCGTTACGGCGATGGCCGGCGCTCCACCGGGGTCCAACTCGGCCGCATCGACGCCCATGCCGGCCCGAGCCTTTCCGTCCTCGCTAAAGGCCAGGCCGGACTTCACAGCGATCTCCTCGAACCGGCCGTTGCCCAGGTTGCGGTACAGCTTGTTGGGTTGAGTGTCGTTGGTGATGTACAGATCCGGCCAACCGTCGCGGTCATAATCGAGCATCGCCACACCGAGCGACTTCGACGTGGAATCGAACAGCCCGGCGCGCGCCGTGACGTCTTCGAACGTCCCGTCGCCCCGGTTGCGGAACAGCCAGCAGGTGGAGCCGCGATACGCCTCGGGCGTGCAATAAGACTGCGTCTTGCCGTCCATGCTGCAGTGCACGTCCAGCTGCGGGGTCCACTTCACATAGTTGCAGACGAACAGGTCCAGCAGCCCGTCGCGATCGTAGTCGAACCACAGGGCGGAGCTGGAGAATCCGGTCCGCTTGCCCAGCCCGCTGCGGCCGGTGACGTCCACGAAGCCGCCGCGGCCGTTGTTGCGGAACAGGTGGCTCTGCCCGACGCAGGAAACGAAGATATCCGGGAAGCCGTCGTTGTCGTAGTCGGCGACGGCGACGCCCATGCCGTAGATATCCACGTCCAGCCCGCAGCGCCGCGTAACGTCTGTGAAGGTGCCGTCGCGGTTGTTGTGATAAAGCGCCAGCGTGGACCGTTCCCGGCGGTGTCCGGGCCAGTCCGCGCCATTCACCAGCAGAATGTCCTGCCAACCGTCGGCGTCGTAGTCGAGAAAAGCGCAACCTCCGCCGAGGGTTTCGGGAAGGTACTTCTGGCCGAAGGCGCCTGTATTGTGACGGAAACGGATGCCCGCCGCGGCAGTAACGTCGGTGAGCCGGAACGCGAGGCTGTTGGAGGCCGCACTGAGCGCGGAAGGCGCGCCGAGAAGAAACTCCCTGCGCTTCACGTTAGAAGGTCACCAGGCCTTTTTTTACGGCGTACAGCACCAGTTCGGCGGTGCGGTGGATGTTGAGCGTCTCCATCAGATTCGCGCGGTGGACTGAGACCGTGTTGACGCTCAAGCCGAGCAGGCCGGCGATCTCCTTGTTGGACCGGCCCTGCGCGATCAACTGCAGAATCTGTTTCTCCCGCTGTGTGAGCTGATCGTAGGCATCATCGGATTCGAGCGTGGCTTCCTTCAGCCGGGGATTCCGGTACTCCCTGCCCGCGGCGACGGTTTTCACGGCGGCGGTGAGGTCCAGCTCCACGGCGTTCTTCAAAAGGTACCCGCGCGCGCCGGCGTCGAACGCATTGCGGACGTAGTTCTCTTCCGGGTACATGCTTAGAACCAGAACGTCGCAGGTGGGGACGCGGCGGCGGATCTCCTTGGTGGCCTGCACGCCGTCCAGGCGCGGCATGGCCATGTCCATCACAACCACGCGCGGCTTGAACTTTTCCGCCAGCTCGATCGCTTCGACGCCGTCGCTTGCTTCGCCCACCACCTGGATGTCGTTATCGTCCTCCAGTATGCGCCGGAACCCCCGCCGGACAAGCTGATGATCGTCGGCCAGCAGCACCGTGATTTTCTTCGCGCTCATGCCATCTCCTCCACCAGGGGCACATCCAGCACCACCAGGGTGCCGCCCTCCGGCGGCCGCCTGAAATGGAGCGTCCCGTGGAGGATTGCCGCGCGTTCCCGCATCGCCACTAGCCCCAGGCCGCTCGACGCGCCTTCCGGCAGCCCGATGCCGCGATCGCCGATCTCCAGGCGCAGATGGTCGGACGAATGGACAGCCCGCACCCATGCGGTGGACGAGCGGGAATGGCGCGCCACGTTATTCAAAGCTTCCTGCACAATCCTGTAAACGTGAATGGCCACCGATCCTCCGATCACGGGGCCTTCACCCTGTTTTTCATATCGTATCGCGATGCCGGTCTGCTTTCCGAATTGGGAGGCGTACCACTCCACGGCTTTCTCCAGCCCGTAGTCGTCGAGCACGGACGGATGCAGCGCCTGCGACAGCGACCGGACCTTCTCCAGCGCGGACTGCGCGATGTCCCGGATCTCGGCGACGTCCGCCCGCAGGGCCGAATCGGCGGGCGCCGAGCGCCGTTCCACGCGGCCCAGCAGCGCCCCCACCGCCGTCAGAATCTGGCCGAACTCGTCGTGCAGCTCCCGCGAGACGGAGTGGAAGACTTGCTCCTGCACGCCGATCAATTGCTGCGCCAGCTCGCGGCGCTGGTTGGAAAGCGCGGCCATGCGGTAGAAGATCTGGCGGTTGGCGCGGATCAGGTAGATGCTGGTTGCGAGAACGGTTATGATCGCAGCGGAGAGAAAGACGTAGATGTTCCGCTCCACGCCGGCGTAAATCGACTGGATCGCCGTGCCGGCCCGCTCGGCGGCGTCGCTGTTGGAGACCAGCAGGCGCGCCACCAGCGCCGCGAGTGAAGCCTGCTGGGGCTCCAGCGACGTGCGCAGGAAGGCCCGTGCCTCGGAATCCTTACTCTCGCGCGCCATTCCAAACATCTGGTCCGCCGAAGTCCAGAACTGGTTCAGCGAAGTGGAAAGGTGCAGCTTCTGCTCCGTCGTACGCGATTCGGGGGAGAGGCTTTCCTCCAGCTTGAGAGCGTCTTCGAGGTCGAACCGGATGCGGTCGAACTGGGTTCGCCAGGCTTCCAGCGGATAGGGCTCACTGCCTTCGGCCATATCCCGCATGGCCAATCCGAGCGAGTTCAGGTTACTTTGTATCCGGACCAATTGCAGGGAGTTTTTGCGATTCCGGTCGATACTATCAGTCTGGAGACTTCGCACGCCGTGGATTTGCAGCAAGGCATACCACGAGAAGACGGTCACCGCGGCGAAGGTGATCGCCAATCCGATCAGCAGGGGCCGGGTCGGCGAGGAAGGCGGCATCAAGACACCATTCTAGTCCTGTATTCGATAAAGCCCTACCGTAGAATGTATAAGAGCATACGATGGAAACATTCGACCTCCTGGTGATCGGCTCCGGCCCGGCTGGGCAGCGGGCCGCGATTCAAGGCGCCAAATACGGCAAGAAGGTGGCGCTGGTCGAAAGCCGCGAGCTAATCGGCGGGGCGTGCATCAACACCGGGACTATTCCGTCCAAAACCATGCGCGAGGCCGTGCTGCACCTTTCCGGCCATTACTATCAGAGCGTCTACGGCTCCAACTACCGCGTCAAAGAAAAAATCTCTATGGCGGACCTGCTGTTTCGCGTGCAGCACGTCATCAAGACCGAGATCGACGTCATCCGGGCGCAGTTGTCGCGCAACGGCATTGAGCTGGTGGTGGGCACGGGCAGTTTTATGGACCCGACCCATGTGCGCGTCCAGAACACGAAGGGCGTCAGCGAATACGAAGCCAAGTCCATTGTAATTGCCACCGGCACCAAACCGGCCGAATCGTCTAAAGTGCCGCTAAACGGCCGCACGATCATCAACAGCGACCAGGTGCTGCAGATGTGCGACGTGCCGAAGACGCTGATCGTCGTCGGCGGCGGTGTGATCGGCGTGGAATACGCCTGCATGTTCTCGGCGCTAGGGGTGCGCGTGATCCTGGTGGAACGCCGCCCGCGGCTCCTGGAATTCGCCGACTCCGAAATGGTGGAGGCGCTTTCCTACCATCTGCGCGATAGCCGCGTGACCATGCGGCTGAACGAAGAGGTGGTCTCGGTGGAGGAGACGCCCGACGGCAAGGTGGTGGCGAACCTGGAGAGCAACAAGAAAATCGCCGCCGACGCGCTGCTCTACGCGGTGGGCCGGCAGGGCAACGTCGAGGACCTGAACCTGGCCGCGGCCGGCCTGGCGGCGGATTCGCGCGGGCGCATCGCCGTGGACGGCGAATACCGCACCAAGGTGCCGCACATCTTCGCCGCAGGCGACGTGATCGGCTTTCCCAGTCTGGCTTCGGTCTCCATGGAGCAGGGCCGGCTGGCCGCGGGGCACGCTTTCGGTGAGCCGGTGAAATCCAACCCAGCCGCGTTTCCCTACGGCATTTACACCATCCCGGAGATCTCCTTCATCGGCAAGACCGAGGAGCAGCTCACCGAGGAGGACGTGCCGTACGAAGTTGGCGTGGCCTACTACCGCGACATCGCGCGCGGGCAGATCCGCGGCGACACCACCGGCCGGCTGAAGCTGATTTTCCACCGCGAATCGCGGGAACTTCTGGGCGTCCACATCATCGGCGAAGGCGCTTCCGAGCTGCTGCACATCGGCCAGGCGATCTTTATCATGAAGGCGACCATCGATTACTTCATCAACACCGTTTTCAATTACCCGACGCTGGCCGAATGTTACAAGGCGGCGGCGTTCAATGGCATGAACCGTCTGTCCAAGTACTGAAGGAGGATTGCATGCGCCGGACCATTGGTGTACTCGCGACCGAGCACGTCGCGGTTGCCGTGGTGGAAAATCACGAGATCATCGGCGCGATGCGCCTGTACCCGGAAGCCGGCCGCAGAGGCGACCCGATCGCCGAAATGCCGGCCGAGGAGATCGCCCAGCGGATACAGTTGGAGATTGAAGCCGCCATGCAGGGCCACGAGATCTCCGCGATCGGCGTCGGCGTGCCCGGCATCATTCGCGCCGGCGTCATCGAGGAATCGCCGAATCTGCAACAGCTCAAGGGCCTGAATCTGCAATGCAGCCTGGCGGCCGCGTTCCCGGGAATTCCGGTGCTAATCGTCAACGACGCCGATGCGGTGGCCGCCGGCATCGCCGCGATCCACGGGCAGCTCGACAAGCTGATCCGCGTATGGACGCTCGGCACGGGCATCGGCTACGGCCGCTACCCGCGGTCGGAGGGGATCTGGGAAGGCGGCCACTGCGTGGTCACGCTGGACCCCAAGGAGCGCTACTGCGGCTGCGGTGGCGAGGGGCACGTCGAAGGCATCATGGGCCACCGCGCGATGCGGCTGCGCTTCCTGGATCTGGAGCCGGACGAGGTTTTCGCCAACGCCCGCGCGGGCGACGAACGCTGCCGCCAGTTCGTCAAGCTGTGGCACCGGGCCCTGGCCGGAGCGACCGCGTCCAGCATCCACCTCGACGGCCCGGGCAAGTTCTTCATCTCCGGGCCCAGTGCCCGCTATGTTGACAGCGCTTTGCTGAACTTGTACCTGCACGAGATGGTGAAGATGAGCACTCTACAGGGCAGCTTCCTCGAAGTCAGTCCAGTGACCGATGAGGTCGCGGTGATCGGCGCCGCCGTCAGCTCGGAGCGGGCGGCCTCCGGCACCGATTGGGTGGGGTAGGCTGGGTCAGACAAGCGTCGTTGACGCGTCAGAAAATCAGCCGCAGTGCGAACTCCGTCTGGCGGCTGATGTTTGCCTGGCTCGTGATCCGGCCGAAGCTGGCGCTGCCGACCGTCGTCGTCGGCCCTCCGAATACCGGGTGATTCAGCAGGTTGAATTGAGACGCCCGGAACTGGAGCTTCACCCGCTCGACGATCCGGAAATCCTTCGACAGGGTGAGGTTTACGTTGTTCATTCCTGGGCTGCGAACGGTGCCGATGCGAGGTCCGATGCTGCCGAGCGTGAAATCAGCGGGTCGCGAGAAGACGTCGGTGTTGAAATAGCGGGCCAGGCGGCTGCTATGACTCCCGGACACGCCGGAGCTTGGATCGCCGTTGACATTAGGCCGGATGCTCACCCCCGCCGGGTACGTGCCCCCTTGCACGCCAAAGCCTAGCGGGAAACCGCCCTGGAAAGTACTGAACGTCGAGAGCTGCCAGCCGCCGATCACCAGGTCGGCCGCCCGGTTAAGACCCGCCGCGAAAGGCCGTCCCTTTCCAAACGGCAGATCCCAAGCAGCGGCGATGGTCAGCCGCTCCGGCACGTCCAGGTCGGTAACCGCGCGCTCCACGCTCCGGTTGTACGCATCCTGGGGCGTTGAGATATCGCCGATGTTCTTCGAGCGCGTGTAGGAAAACAGCGCGGTCACCCCTTTCGACAACCGCTTTTCCACTCGGATCTGGAGCGAGTGGTAGATCGAGTTGCCGAAAGCCGGGTTCGACCGGCTGACGCCAGTGTACTGCGGATAGGGCCGCAACAACTGTTGCCGCTGCACCGTCGCCCCGTTCAGCGACGAGCCGGGCAGCAGGCCGGCCATCGGATTGGGGACCGTCTGGGTGAGCTGCGAGCCGAGCGAGAAATATTGCGGATTCACCTGGTTCAGATTCTCGGTGTTGGCGATCAGGCCGACGCCGCGGGAGGCGACATAAGCGAGTTCGACCAGCACGCCGGCCCCCAGTTCGCGCTGGACGTCGAACTGGATGTTGTGAAACCGCGGATAGGTATCCGCGGGCTCGACGAAGGAAACGCTCTGGCCAAGCAGAGTGGCCAGGCCGAGCGTGTTGCCGACGGCGGGCACCAGCCCCGTGGGGAACGGATTGCTCAACCGGTTCGTCACCGTGATGCCGCCATCGGTGGAACTGGCCCACGCCGTCGTGTTGCTGAATCCGTCCGCCGACACCGATCCGATCACCGGGATATAGCTCAGGGCATAGCCGCCGCGGAGCACCGTCTTCGAGCCGACGGTGTAGGCAAAGCCTACGCGCGGCGCGAAGTTGTTCCGGTCCTGGTTGTAGATTCCGCGAGGAAGGCCGCCGACGCCGGCATAGAGAAGTCCGCCGCGAAGATTCAACCCGGGTGCCTGAAGCGGGCTGGCCTTGTCGTAAGCCCACCCGCGAGTCGTGCGATCGTAGCGTTCCGTGCGCGGGCTCTCGTATTCCCAGCGGATTCCGAGATTCAGCGTCAGCTTGGAAGACACGCGGAAGTCGTCCTGAAAGTAGAGGCCGGAGTAGATGTTCTGGATGGAAACCCCGGAGTTGTTGGCAAGCGAACCGGAACCGAATCCCACCAGCATAGAAGCCAGGCCGAACCCGCTGTTGCCGGCCGGAGTGGCCGCGTTCGGACCTCCGGTCTGGTTCACTCCGAAGCTGAACGATCCCGCCGGGGTCAGATTCCGGAAATAGTTGCCGCGAAGCAGCCGCAGGTCGGCGCCGGTCTTAAACAAGTGCCGTCCTCGAACCATCGTCACCGAAGGCTGAAGGGACCACGTAAATCCGGGATCGAGAATCAGCGGGCTGTTGGCCAGTGCCGTGATGTCGGTGACGTTGATATTCGGAAACGCCTGTCCCTGTATCAGCTTGAGGTAACCCGGGACGAAGCCAAGTCCGGTCAGGTCGAACCCGTCGGACCACGGCTTGTTGTCCTCGACGCCGCGGGCAAAGCCGAACCGGACGTCCATCGTCGTATGCGGGCTCAGAATCACGGTGTCGTTCAACGCGATCCCCCGATTCGGGCGCGTGACTTTGTTCCGGCCGCCCGTCGCCACTCCGTCGAAATCGAACGGAAACACCAGCCGTCCCTCGCCGAAATTGACCCGCGCAAAGAACTGGTTCTTCGCGCTGAACTGGTGGTCGATCTTGATCACGTTCATGTCGTAGTCGCGCGGCCATTTAAACGAGGCGCTGTAGTTTTGCAGGTGGGGCCGAGCAGCGTCCGCCGCCGCCCGGTTGGCTTTGGGCCAGAAGTTCATAACGTTCTTTCCTACCGGGTCCTGAACATTCTGCGGCACGACATTTCCCGGGAAAGGGTCGCGCGTCGACACGCCACTGGCCGTACGCACCGTCAGCGGATTGTAAATCACCGTCGAGATCTCGGAAAAGTCTCCGTTCCGCATCTTTTCGGTGGGCACGTTCAGCAGGGAGTTGATGCCGTTGCCCTCGCGCGAGCCCTCGAAATTGTAGAAGAAGAAGGTGCGGTTACGGCCATTGTACTTCGGCAGCCAGACCGGCCCGCCCACGGAGAATCCATAGGTATTCGAGCCGTAACGCGCCAACCGCTGCCCGTTGGCGTTGTTGAAGAACAGATTCGCATCCAGCGCGGCGTTGCGCAGGTACTCGTAGGCGCTGCCGTGAAAATTGTTGGTGCCGGACTTGATCACGATGTTCATGATGTTGCCGCCGGCGCGTCCATATTCCGCGGGCAGCGTTCCGGTCTGAAGCTTGAACTCGGCGACCGAATCCACGGCCGGAACCCATTGCGAGATGTTGACGCCGCGATTGACGTTTACGGTGTTCGCGACGCCATCCACGGACACGTCGCCGGACGCCATCGGAGAGCCGTTCGAAGTGTAGGAGACGTTGGTGATCGTGTCGTTCGGACGCGTGTCCTCGCCGTAGCGATTGTTCACCACTCCGGTTGCAAGGGTGAACATGAACAGGCTGGAGTGACCTTTGAGCGGTAGCGTGTCGATGATCTCCTGCCGGACCACCGAGCCGAGCGAGGAGGACTCCGCCTGAACGGTGGCGACGTCGCCCATCACCTGCACGGTTTCGGTGGCTTGCCCGATGGCAAGTTCGACGTCCACGCGGGTGTTGTCGCCCAGGCTGAGGCCGATCCCGCCCCGGACCTCCGTTTTGAAGCCAGCCGCCTTGATGGACAGCTCATAGGTCCCGGGCGGCACGAACTGGAAGATGTAATGGCCGGCGTTGTCAGTCTTGGCGCTACGCTCGACGCCGGTACCAGTGTTTTTCAGCGTGACGGCCGCCTCCACGAGGGCCGCCTTGGAGGGATCAGTGACGGTTCCCTGTAATGTGGCGCGAAACTCCTGTGCCAGCGATTGAATCGCGAACAACCCCACCAGGAGAAATACGCGCTGCGGAACGAACAATCTTGACGACATGACGCTCGCGCTCCTTAGCTGGGCAGTATATACCCTGCCGCTGAGCGCTCGGAGCGCCGGCATCGGGCACGGAACGTGTCGGGGGCGTGGTCGGATTACAGAGCCGCGACCGTGAGGGAGCGGTGCCTCACTCGAGAGAAAGCCCTCTTCTCTTCAGAACTACGCGAGCGACTAAGAAGCCCAATGCAACACTCAACACGACAGCATTATGGACAAGATCCTCAAATGAGGCCCCCGCTCGGAAAAGCATCGGTTTCAGTTGCTTTACGAAATACTCATAGGAACCCTGCGCGTACCTGTTGTTCACACGCGAAGTCTGGGCTCATCGAACGGGTGGCTCTTCCACCCGAGGGGAACAATTGCCAGCGGAAGAACAATTACGAAGCCGAAAAAATCCGTTCGGCCTTGGTACTTTCAGGAGCCTGGATCGGAGGAGGCAGGCGCTGGAGCCCCACGTGCAGGGCCCAGCTCATACCCAGGGCCCAAAGGGAGAGCACGACCGCGGTTCCTGTTTTCATATACTCAAGCCACGCGGCTCACTCCTTCAGCAGATCGCCATAAATCCCCGGTGTGCGATCGCGGATCGGACCCGCGCCGACGCGGCCGTCGATGGTGATCTTCGCCGTCACCACTTGGTCTTCGGCTCCGGTGTTCTGAGCCACGATCTTGCCTCTGGGGTCGATGATCAGCACGCGCTTGGGATGGACGAACGCCACCCAGACGCCGTTCTCATACGCCCGCGTGCGCATCATGACATCGTTCATCTCGCCGTACGCGCCCCAGGCGGGCACCAGAATCAACTGCGCGCCCTTGATCGCCAGAATGCGTGCGGTCTCCGGTAACTGGCGGTCATAGCAGATGAGCATCCCGATCCGTCCGAGCGCGGTCCGCGCCACGGGGAATTCCATGCCTTTGGCGTTGAACGGCTCATCATGAGCGGTGTGCGATTTCGAGTAGCGAAGCGCCACCGAGCCTTCCGGTGAGAACAGGGCCGACGAGTTGTACATCTTCCCGCCGCGGCTCTCGGCGAAACCGATCGAGAGGTGGACCTTCAGCTCCCTCGCCAGATCTCCGACGCGGCGCATCAGCGGGCCGTCGATTTTCTCGCCAACGGCAATGTAGCGCTCCCGCGTGACATCCGGATTCTGTTTGTCGTTGGCGACGTAACCTTCGAGGAAGCCTTCCGGTGCGACGATCAACTGGGCGCCCAGCACCGCCGCTTCGCGGGCGTAACGGTCCAGCCGGGCGTAGTTGGCTTCTTTGTTCCAGCGCTCAGGCGTGACCGATATTCCGGCGATGATGAGGGAGATTTCCGGATCGGCGGCCCGCAGGGCGAGGCCCGGCGCCGCCAGAATCAGGCTCCGTCGCGTCATGTCTTATAGTAACTCCTGGAGTTTTGGGCAGGATGAATCCTGCCCCACCTGAGCTACGAAATGATGCCCTTGCGCACGGCGTAAAGGATCAACTCGGGGACACTGTGCAGGTCCAGCTTCTGCAGGATGTGTGTCCGGTGCGTCTCCACGGTGTAGAGGCTGAGGTTGAGAATCGTGGAAATTTCCTTGTTCGCGTTACCTTCGGCGATCAGTTGCAAAACCTCGCGCTCCCGCGTGGTCAACGTTTCGTAGGTGTCTTCCTTGCCCTTTTGACGCAACTCGCGGATGTGATCCTCCAGCAGCATGCGGCTGATCGCGGGGCTGAAAAAGGAGCGTCCGGTCGAAACTGCGCGGACCGCGCGAATGAGGTCCGCCTCCGCCGAATCCTTCAGTAGATAGCCGCGCGCGCCGGCCTTCAGCGCGCGCAGAACGTAGCTCTCGTCGGAGTGCATGCTGAGCATAACCACTGCCAGATGCGGGCTTTTAGCGACAATCTGCCGTGTGGCTTCGATGCCGTTCAGCATCGGCATGGCCACGTCCATCACCGCGACTTCCGGACGCTGAGTCTCGGCGAGCGCCACCGCCTCCCGGCCGTCCTCCGCCTCGGCCACGACCGTAAAATCGGACTGCCTCTCCAGCAGTAGCCGAAGCCCGCTGCGCATTACGGTGTGGTCGTCGGCCAGCATGATACGTATGGCGCTCATCCGCGACCGTGCTCTCTTATCAGAATAGACTCGGCCGGCGTGCGCGCATATCCCGTCCGGACGGTATCTCAAGCCACCGTCGGGCGGGAGGCGAATTGCGCCAGCGGCAGCACCACTTTCAGCGACGTTCCACGGCCCGGCTTCGATTCGATCTCGAAAGATCCGCCCAGCAGGCGAACCCGCTCCTCCATGCCGAGCAGGCCCATGCCGCGCGCCTGGCGTGGATTGAATCCTTTGCCGTTGTCCTGGATGTTCAGCATTAACTGCTTCGGCTCCTGCCGGAACGAGATGTGCACCTGGTTCGCCTGCGAGTGGCGCTCGCAGTTATGCAATGCCTCCTGCACCACGCGATAGACGCAGGTCTTGTGCTCGTCGGAAAATTCGTCGGGCACGTCGTCCGCCGACACCTCCACGCGCGTCCCGGTGCGGCGGGACATCTCGCGGGCCTGCCAGTGCAGGGCCGGCACCAGGCCGAAATCGTCGAGCATCGACGGCCGCAGCAGCAGGGAGAGATTGCGGACCGCACCAACGCTTTTCTCGGCCAGCTTCCTGATGGAGATCAGGCGATCGTGCTGTTCGGCGTCCCCGGGCGCCACCATCGCCGTGACATTGCCCAGTTCCACCAGCAGTGCCGTCATCGACTGGCCGACTTCGTCGTGCAGTTCCCGCGCGATCGCGCGCCGCTCCTCTTCCTGTGCACTCAACAGGCGCGCCGAAAGCTGTTCCAGTTCGCCCTGGAAGCGCAGGTTTTCCTGGTATCCGCGCCAGAGATCGCCCTCCAGCCTGAGGATGTAGGTGATGGTTCCGCCGGCCAGGATGACGGCCAGGCCGAGAGTGAGCGCCAGCGCGGCCAGGATGCGGCGGCGAAACGAGTCGAAGAAATTCGCCGTGCGGGCCTGCTCGGCGCGCAGGTGGCCCTCATTCAGCTCGGCGATCCGGTCGGCGATCCGCAGAACTTCGATGCGCCATCGCAGGAGGTCGGTGGTTACGAACTTCAAGCCTTCGCGGGTGCGCTTTGCGGCGTCCCAGGACAGCACCGGGGAGACTGCGTGCCAATAGGAGTCCAGGCGGCGCTTGAGATCCGTGAATGCGGCGGTCTCATCCTGGCTCAACCCTCGCTCGTACGTCTGGAGCGAGCGGTCCATCTCAGCCTGCTGATTGCGAATTTGCGCCAGGTGCGCCTGGGCGCCGGCGGTCGTCGTGTCCAGTAGGTAGTCGCGCACGTAGGTGCCGGCGAGGTAGAAACTGGCGCGCAGATGCTCCAGCGCACGCGTGCGCTCGATGAAGTTCCGGTCGCTTTCCGAATTGACCGATTCGATGTGGTGGACCAGATGAATGGAATCGAGCCCGGCCAGGCTCATCAGCAGGAAGACGCCGCCGAAACCAGCGATCAGCGCCAGACGGGCCCCTTTTGC
>JACXTT010003216.1_pt1 | contig 25410 bp, 21 predicted proteins | sample 9270951 | NCBI WGS metagenome assembly JACXTT01 (sample SAMN15532306, study PRJNA645909) | rock metagenome | isolation source: weathered quartz diorite | place: Puerto Rico | collected 2017-06-21
TGTTGATTCGATGCCGGAGCACCCGATGAATCGGCTGGAGCATTTCCCGTTACCGAAGTGTTCGGGGTCACCTTGCTGGAATCCTGCAATTTGTCCTGGCCGTCGGTGACGACAACTTCACCCGGCTTGAGCCCCGAAGAAAGACCTGCGGTGTTACCTGTCGTCTGAACAATTACAACGGGGCGAATATTGACGACATTTCCTTGCCCCACGACGTAAACATAGGTTCCCTGCGGACCGCGCTGGATGGCCGGAACAGGCACAAGCGTCAAACCTTTCCTGGTGTCCACAAGAAGATGCACATTGACGAACTGATTGGGAAAGAGCGCGTTGTCCCTATTGTCAAAAACAGATTTGAGTTTGTACGTCCCTGTCGTCGGATCAATCTGATTGTCAATCGTGAGCAGTTTGCCCGATGTGATTTTGTACGCGTTGTCGCGATCGAATGCGTCCACGAAAAGCTGAACGCCTTTGCGGAGTTTGTCGTACACCTGCGGCAACTGATCCTGGGGCAAGCTGAACACTACGGAAATGGGTTGCACTTGCGTAATGACTACAAGACCGTTTGCGTCCGTTGCGTGAATGATGTTGCCCGGATCTACCAATCGCAGGCCGACCCGGCCGGAGATCGGCGACGTAATGCGGCAATAGGTAAGTTGCAGCTTGGCGTTGTCAATCTGCCCCTGGTCGGTCTTGATGGCGCCGTCAAATTGACCAACCTGCGCTTGCTGTGTATCGACCTGCTGCTTGGGGATAACGCCTTCGTTAAATAGCAGCCTGAACCGTTCATAGTTTACTTCGGCGTCTTTGCGCGCCGCTTGATCCTTGGCAAGCTGACCCTCCGCTTGTTCAAGCTGCACCTGAAAGGGACGCGGATCAATTTCCGCGAGAAGTTCGCCCTGCTGAACGAATTGCCCTTCCTTGAACGCGACATTGATTAACTGCCCGTCTACCCGGCTGCGGACCGTGACCGTGTTCAGCGGCGTAACGGTGCCAAGTCCATTGAAATAAACCGGGAGATCCCCTGCCTGCGCTGTAGCGACAACAACCGGGATGGCATAATTTCCCGCGCCACCTGCTCCACGCGATTTGCCGCCGCCCGCCGCAAGCGCTGCCGCGGGATCTTGAGCTTTGTTGTGCGAGCTGCGGTAATACCAATAGCCGCCCGCCGCGACCGCAAGCACTACGAGCCAGACCCACCGCCGCGAGCCGGACGCTGTGTTAGCGCGTGCGGCGCTCCCGGAGGCGCTGCCCGTTTCGGGCAGGTCTAAGGAATTCAACTGGCTCATTCGGTATAGCTCCTGTTGTGCGGTCAGCGGAGTGATTAGCACGTCCGCCGGAGGCAGGACGACTGTTCCATCTGCGCCGTGGCATCTGCTCGTCAAGGCAGACTACTGCAAAAAGATGTCCACGCATAGGTTGGACGGTAGGGGCGGGAAAATGGTTACGGACCGACATTTTTTCACGGGCAAAGGCCGGGGCACGCTATAGTGCTTTGCCGAAAGCCGAACAAGGAGAACTGGGGATGGTAAAGGCTCTGCTCATCGGGATCGTCCTGGGCGTACTGATTGTTTTCGTGGGAATATACTTTTACTTTTCGACCGGGCATGCGCCGGTCGCCACGGCGGCGGCTGCGATGCCGTTCGAGCGGAAGATGACGAACATGGCTTTGCACGCGTATTTGGAGAAGTTGCCCCACCCGGCGCCACAAGTGCCCGCAGACGAAAAGAACATGATGGAAGGCGCAAAAGTTTACAAGGAAAACTGCGCGGTCTGCCACGGATTACCCGGGCAAGCGCCGACCGCAATCGCGGAAGGAATGGCGCCGCGCCCGCCGCAACTCTTCAAAGGTACGGGTGTCACCGATGACGAAGAGTGGGAGTCCTATTGGAAGGCGGAAGGCGGAATCCGGATGACGGGCATGCCCGGATTCAAAGGCAAGCTGACCGAGACGCAGATTTGGCAAGTCGTAGTGCTCTTAAAGAACGCGGACAAGATTTCTCAGGCGGTCAGGACAGAACTTACACCGAGCATGCCTCCGGCGGCTGCCGCGCCATCCGCCGCTCCCGCAAAATAGCGCGCTAGGAATAAGACTTATTTGAGATTGCTCCGTCTAACCTGAGCGGAGTGGCACGCCCAGCCGCGCATGTGAAAGTCATCCATTGCAGAATAAGCCGGGTGTACAATGCCGTGCGGGGTAGGGGTCCTTTTTTGTTAGTCATCGCTTCGCGAAACACGAAATTTCCTGAAAATTATTTTTGAGGGGCAAGAACGATGCTCAATCGTCGAATCCAATCTGTCGTCCTGAGTGTGCTCGTATGTCTTTGCTGCGCCGGAGCGGCTGCCGCGCAAACGAAATTGCTGCGTTTCCCCGATGTGCATGGAGATAAGGTGGTGTTCACCTACGGCGGGGATTTGTGGACCGCATCTACCTCGGGCGGAACAGCCACGCGATTGACTTCGCATCCCGGGTTGGAAGTGTTTGCGAAATTTTCTCCGGACGGAAAATGGATTGCCTTCACGGGGCAATACGACGGCGACGAGCAGGTCTACATTATTCCCGCGACCGGCGGCGTGCCGAAACAGTTGACTTTCTATCCGGCCCGCGGACCACTGACGCCACGCTGGGGCTACGACAATCAAGTCTACGGATGGAGTCCGGACGGAAAATCCGTGCTGTTCCGTTCGCTGCGCGAGCATTTTGACCTGGGCGATAGCCGGCTGTACACAGTGAGCGTGGACGGTGGTTTGCCCGTGGCTTTGCCGATGCCAAAATCGGGAGCGGGCGATTTCGCGCCGGACGGAAAGAAAGTCGTTTATTCGCCCTTGTTCCGCGATTTCCGCACGTGGAAGCGCTATTCCGGCGGATGGGCGCAGCAGCTTTACATTTTTGACTTGAAATCGCATGCGGCGGAGAAAATCACAGACGATCCCCGCGCGCATCGCGACCCGATGTGGATCGCCGGGAAGATTTTCTACTCCTCGGACAAAGACGACACGCTGAATCTCTATTCCTACGATCCTGCCACGAAAAAAACGGAGCAACTCACACGCGGCAAGAAATGGGATTCGCGTTGGCCGAGCACGGATCACAAAAATCAGATTGTGTACGAACTTGAAGGCGAGCTGAACATTCTTAACACGGAGACGGGCAAAACGACTCATCTCTCGATCGACGTGCCAACGGATGCGACCGGCTCGCGACCCTCTCGCGTTTCCGCTACGCAGGAAATTGAAGGTTTTGAGCTCAGCCCAAAGGGAGAGCGTGCCGTCTTCGTGGCGCGCGGAGACGTTTTCACGGTGCCCATCGAAAAAGGGCCGACGCGAAATTTGACGAACTCTTCGAACGCCCACGACAAGTGGGGACGCTGGTCCCCCGATGGGTCAAAGATCGCCTACATTTCCGATGCAGACGGCGAAGACGAAGTTTACGCAATCAATCAGGACGGCTCCGGGAAGCCGGAACAATTGACCCATGGAATGCACGCAATGCTCTACGCGCCTGAGTGGGCGCCGGACGGAAAGCGCATTGCATTTTCGGACAAAGACGGAAAGTTGTACGTGCTGACACTCGAGGACAAAAAAGTCGCTCAAGTGGCGCAGGATCCTTCGGGCAGATTGCGTGACTACATCTGGTCCTCGGACGGCGGACATATCGCGTACACGCTGAACAATCCAAACAATTTTCGCTCCGTCTATGTGTGGACCGCCGCGGACGGTCAGCAGCATCGCGTGACGGGCGATCTTTTCGATGCAACGGACATCTCATGGGACGCCGATGGCAACTATCTTTATTACATCGCCGTGCATGATTTCCAGCCGATCATCAGCCAGATTGAATTCAATTTCGCCACGAATCGCGGCCAGGATTTGTATGCGCTCGCTCTGCGGAAGGATGTGAAAAATCCATTTCCGCCGGAAAGCGACGAAGTAACTATCACCAAAGAAGGCGAAAAGAAGGACGAGAAAAAAGACGACAAGGACAAAAAGGAAGAAAAGAAGAAAGAGTATTTCAAAATTGATTTTGACGGGCTGGCGGACCGCGTAACCCGCGTGCCCGTTAGCGCCGACAACTATTTCGGTCTGGTCGGAACGAAAGACTATTTGCTTTATGCAAAGGGCGGAGCATTTTTCTACGGACGCGAGCCGTTCCCGGAAACGAGCTTGGTTCTCTTTTCGCTGAAGGATCGCAAGGAAAGCACGCTCGCGGAAAACATCCAGGGCTATGCCGTATCTGCCGATGGAAAGAAAGTGCTGGTGCGCCAGGGCGGCGCTTACAAGATGTATGACGTCAAGCCGGAGGGAAAGAACAGCGCGAAAAACGTAGCCACCGACGGGTTGATGGTGGATCGCGTGCCCCACGAAGAGTGGGCCGAGATGTTCAATGAAGTGTGGCGGCGCTACCGCGACTTTTTCTACGTGAAGAACATGCACGGCTACGATTGGGAAGGGCTCCGCGCTCAGTATCGCCCGCTGGTGGATTATGTCGTCCATCGCTCGGACTTGAATTACGTGCTGGGCGAAATGGTCGCCGAACTCAGCGTGGGCCACGCGTACATCGAAGGCGGTGATTGGGAAATGCCGAAGCGGCCGCAGGTGGCTCTGATGGGGGCGCGATTCGAACTCGATGCCGCGGCCGGTCGCTACAAAATCAGCAAAATCCTCCGCGGACAAAATGAAGAAGAGTTGTACCGTTCACCCCTCACCGAAGTCAGCGTAAACGCGAAAGACGGCGACTACATTCTGGCGATTGACGGCAAAGAACTCAAAGCAAACGACAATCCCTACGAATTTTTGCTGAACAAAGCGAACCGCCCTGTGCAGCTAACGCTGAACGACAAACCGAGCTTCGAAGGCTCGCACCAGACGAGCTACAGACCGATTACGCAGGAGCGAAACCTTGTCTACCTCGATTGGGTGACGCGCAATCGCGAATACGTTTCAAAAACGACGAACGGCCGCGTGGGTTATATCCACATTCCTGATATGGGCGCCGCGGGAATCCGCGAATTCATCAAATACTACTATCCGCAGATTCGAAAGGAAGGATTGATCGTGGACGTCCGCGGAAACGGCGGCGGCAACGTTTCCCAGATGCTCATCGAGCGTTTACACCGCGAACTGCTCGGCACGGATTTTTCCCGTACAAATTCGTACACCGGAACTTACCCGGGCGCGGTGTTCTATGGCTCGAAAGTTTGCCTGATCAACGAAACGTCGGCGTCAGACGGAGATATTTTCCCGTACATGTTCAAGCAAGCTGGGCTGGGGCCCCTTATCGGAAAGAGAACATGGGGCGGAGTGGTGGGAATTTCCGGTCACGGCCCACTGCTCGACGGCGGCACGGTTTTTGTTCCGGAGTTTGCCACCGCTTCCACAGCGGGGCAGTACGTGATTGAAGGGCACGGCGTTGATCCGGATATCGTCGTGGAAAATGACCCTGCGTCCGTAATTGAAGGCAAAGATCCGCAACTGGACCGCGGTATCGCGGAAGTTTTGAAAGCGATGGAAGCCGCGCCGAAGAAACTGCCTGGGCGCCCGGCCGATCCGGTGAAAGCGCCGAAACGATAAGGCTATTTCGGCGGATGCGAAGCGAAATACTGATCCAGCGCGTTCGTGACTTCTCCCGCGGCGCGCTGGACGTTTCGGTCAAGGGCTGCTACGACCGAAGTGATATTTTTGCCGCCGACTGGCTCATCGTAGTTGTAGCTAAACGTCCAGACAGTTGCGTTGGTTTTTGTTTCATGTAGCTCAAGATCGAAACTCAAGCGCGCTACAAAATTCTTGCCCGAAACTTCTTTGAAATCGTAAAGCCGGCCACGAAGCAGATAATCGCCGCGCGCTCCGCTGCGCAGCGTGTTGACGTCCCGGCAGTGGCCTGTGCTGCGAAGTTTGCGCAGTAGAACGTTCTGCATCATTTCCACGGGCGGTTCTGCCCACCGTTCCGTTTCATAGGTGCCCATCTGTTCGTGATCGGAGCTGTAAACGATACGGTCTTCGCGGTAGAGATGCGAAGTGATCATTGGGCCGAGCAACAAGGAAGGCCCTGTGGAGTCTTGCGGCGTACTTGCCGAGGAACCCGACGGCGGCGGTGTAAGCGCGTAATACTTGCTGGGCCGGGCGGCTCCGCAGCTCACCGCGAAAATTGCTGCTCCAGCCAGCGCACCGATGGCAAGAAATCTTTTCCAAGCGTTCATGGGTTCACCTCTGCCTTCCTGACAAGCAGAAACTCCTCATTCGAATGACTGATTGCTTTTTTCATGGCTGCCCTGGCACGTGTTCCTTTGGTGTCGAGGAACGGATTAGTGTGGACGGCCGCGTCTTGATGATTTCCGTGAATTGGCGCAGGTTTTCGCTTACGTGGCGCATGTTCTCCAGAATTTCGTCTATGTTTTCGGAATTGGTGTCGAGCGTGCTGTTCAAGTGGCCGGTGAGCTGCTGCAGCTGCGCCAGATTCTGGCGGAGATCGAGAATCGCTTTGTGAATCTCCGGGCGATTCTCTCCAACGAGGGCGTCCACGTGGTCGAGAGCCTGATTTGCCTGAGCGGAAGTCTTGCGAAGGTCATCAATAAGCGGACCCAGTTTGTGTGAAGCGGCTTCGACTTGCGTGAGGCTCGATTTGAGAGCGGGGCGATTTTCTTCCAGCATGCCGCGCGTATTCGCGAGCGTAGCCGAAAGATTGGCACGATTTTGTGCGTTGAGCATATCGTTCACGCGCTCGATCGTTGCCTGTAGTTCGGTCGTGCGCTGGTTGAGGCTGGTCAGCAACTTTTTCGCTTCAGGAGCGATGTCGTTGAGCTGGTTCGTAATGTCGGCAAAACCAAAGTACGGCTTCGAAGGCAGCACCGATCCCGAAGGCGCTGAAGCAGATTGCGGGCTTCCATAGGTCAATTCGATATGATTGTCTCCCAAGGCGCTAAAGGCAGAAATGCTAACGACGCTGTCTGTCTTTATGGGAGTTCCTGGCTTCACACTAAAGGTCATTTCCATTCGTGCGGGGTTTTGCGGATCGATACGCAACATCTCTACGCGGCCGATTTTCGAGCCACCCTGGTAGCGAACAGCAGCTCCAGGCTCGATCCCACCTGCATTCGGAAAGTAAGTGCGATAATTGATTGGCGAAGTGCTGAAAGCTCCGCCGAGCGCGAAGACAGTGACAATCAAAAGGCCCGCCGCTATCAGGACGAATAATCCCACTGCCGCTTGTTCTCGTCTCGCGTTCATCTTCTTCCCTTCTCCTCCCGCTCAGCGGCGGTTGCCGTGGCGGTCCTCCGTGAGCATCTGAAGGTAATCCAATTCTTGCGAGACCGCGGGTTCCGCGATGCGGTCCAAAAACTGCCGCACGCGTGGATGCGTGCTGTTGCGCATTTCCTCGGTCGTGCCAATCGCAATCACTTCCCCCTTGTTGATGAGCACCATCCGGTCGGCGATCAAAAACGCGCTGGCGAGTTCGTGCGTCACGACGATGATCGTCATGTGAAACGCTTCCTTAAGCTCAAGAATCAGCTGGTCAATGCCCGCGGCGATGATGGGGTCGAGCCCGGCGGAAGGTTCGTCGAAAAAAAGAATTTCCGGATCCATGGCCAGTGCGCGAGCAACCGCGGCGCGTTTTTTCATGCCGCCGCTCAATTGCGAAGGAACGTAATCCTCATAGCCGGACAGACCAACCTGATCCAGCTTGAGCCGCAGCATGATTTCAATCGTGGAATCTTCCAGCTTGGTATGTTCGCGCAGAGGCAGCGCCACGTTTTCGCCGACGGTCATCGAGCCGAAGAGCGCGCCACCCTGAAACGACATGCCCATGTGGCGGCGAAGGGTGTCCAGCTCTTCGTCCGAAATCGTCGCAAGATTTTTCCCTTTAATCCAAATTTCGCCGGACGTCGGACGTTCGAGCCCGACGAGCGTCCGCAAAAGTGTGCTCTTGCCCGAACCTGAGCCGCCGAGAATCACCAGCGTCTCGCCCTGCTGTACATCAAACGTCACGCCATGCAAAATTTCGCGCTCGCCATAGCTGACGCGAAGATTGCGGAGCGAAATGGCAGGAGGCGCTGTTTGCATGGGAGAGCTGGGCAAGCTGCTCACTCTATTGACCTCCCAAAAAGTAAAACAGCGCGGTGAAAATTAGATCGACGGCAATCACAAGAAAAATCGAAATGACAACCGCGGAAGTTGTCGAGCGGCCAACCTGCTCCGCTCCCGCGCCGGTAGAGAGTCCTTCTTGGCAGCCGACGGCTGTGATCGTGATCCCAAACATAAAACTTTTGATTAGGCCGCTAACGATGTCGCGAAGGAAAAGCGCATCAATCGTTGCGTGCAAATAGCCCAGAGGAGTAAAGCCGGCTTTACCGACTCCAAAAACCATGCCGCCGAGCACACCCATGGCATTGGCCCAAGTGGTGAGGCACGGAAGCATGACGGCCATTGCGATAAATTTTGGCGTGACCAGAAAATGCACCGGATTGATCGCCATCGTTTCCAGCGCGTCCAGTTCTTCCGTAACTTTCATCGTTCCGATTTCCGCGGCGAATGCCGAGCCGGAACGCCCAATCACCACAATCGCCGTGATCAATGGGCCGAGCTCGCGGCTCATCGAAATGGCCACGGCGCTCGCCACAAAATTGATCGCGCCAAACCTTCTCAGCTCGTAAGCTGCCTGCAGTGCAAGAATCAGTCCGATGAAAAATGTGATCAACGAAAGAATCGGCAAGGCGCGAACGCCGACTTGCATCGCCTGCGTAATCGCGCGCTGTATTCGAATCGGCTTGCCGCGAAACGGCGCAACGGCCGTGTAATAAGCCGCTCGCCCGCTTAACGTCGCGAGCGAACCGAGATACGCGAGGGCATTGAGGACGGACTGCCCTATTTGAACCGTTAGTTCCACCGACGCACCTGCAGACCAATCACGCCATCAAGCGCCATTACCGGAAAGCGCTTGCTCTTCATTGTCATAAATCTCAAAAAGCTTGATCAGCCGGGAAAGCTGCAAAACTTCGCGCGCCGACTTGCTCAGGCCGTAAAGAATGAAGCGCGCCTGCACATCACGCGAAGCCTTCAATCCTTCCACCAGCGAAGCGATGCCGGAGCTGTCAATGTATTTGACGCTTTGCAGGTTCATGATGACGCGCGGAATTTTTTTCTCGCGAAGTTCGGCGAGCAGCGCCTTGCGCACTGCCGGCGAATTCGCCAGATCAATATCGCCGACCACGTCAAAAATCGTTGTATTTTCCAGATGCCTTGCAGAGATTTCCACTGGAACGCTCCTCATTGAATCCGTCAGCGAACAAACTTGATCATGTAGAGCCGGTTGGTCGAACCGACTCGTTTATGGACAACCGTGTCCATGCTTTGTCGCATGAAATGGAGTCCAAGTCCACCAGAACGAAGCTCGCCGGGGGGAAGCCCCTTCAGCGCGCCGGGCTTCGGTTTTGCCCCCCGATCCAGCAAAACAATTTCGAGCCCCGGCTTCCCGCCATTTGCGCCATTTAGCTGGTTAAACTGAATTTCGATCGCTCGCCCCGGTTTGCCACCATAGGCGTGACGAATGATGTTGGCGATTGCCTCGTCCACCGCGAGCGTAATCGCGCGGCAATCCTCTTCTCCAAATCCCACGGCACTCGCAATCGGAGACACGGCGCCCCTCACTCCACAAAGCACCTCGGGATTGCTCAAAAGCTGAAGCCGCAAGAGAAGCTGCCGCCGGGGCAAGGAAGTCCTCCAGGGGACGGATTGTAACGGAACAAAGCGGATCGCCGCCAATCGCGCGGGACGGAAGTAGAGACTGCCACAATTTTGCGCGCCAGTCTACCTGCGGCGGGCTTATTCGCTCATGTATTTGTATTTCTTGATGCCGAGCCGCGCGATCATGGAGTCGAGCGTCTGCCGCGGAATGCCCAGCCTGGCTGCCGCCCCCGATGGGCCGGAGATTCGCCCGTGGGATTCCGCCAGCGCCGCTTCGATAAGTTCCTTCTCTCGATTGGCTCTTAGTTGATCGATGCCCGTTAGCGTGACCTCAATCGGAGGAGCCGCCGCCCGCGTTTCCTGTTTCATCCAAGCTGCGTCAATGGACAGCGTGTCGCCGTCACAAAGCAGCACCGCGCGCTCCACGACGTTTTGTAGTTCGCGAATATTGCCCGGCCAGTGGTATGCCTGAAAGAGATCCAGTGTGCTTTTCCGGATGTTTCGAATTTTCTTGCCTGCCTTTTTCGCAAAACGTTCCGCGAAATACTCCACCAGCAGCGGAATATCTCCGGCGCGATCCCGCAACGCAGGCAACTGAATAGGAAAAACATTTAGCCGGTAAAAAAGATCCTGGCGGAATGTACCTGCCGCGACCGCTGCTTTCAGGTCGCGATTCGTCGCCGTCAAAATACGAACATCCACTGAAATCGGCTGATTGCTCCCGACGCGTTCGAATTCACGCTCCTGCAAAACGCGAAGCAGCGCAACCTGTGTTTCCGCCGGCAACTCCCCGATTTCGTCCAGAAAAATCGTGCCCCCGTTCGCAGCTTCGAATCGCCCCAGGCGCCGCTGCAGCGCTCCGGTGAACGCGCCTTTTTCATGCCCAAAAAGTTCCGAAGAAACCAACGAAGTCGGAATCGCCGCGCAATTCACACGGATAAACGCATGATTCGCCCGCCGCGATTGCTTGTGAATGGCGCGCGCAATCAATTCCTTGCCCGTTCCCGTTTCCCCGAGAATCAGCACGGTCGAATCAGTCGGAGCCACCTTCGCTACTTCGGACAGCAATGCCATCAAGTTGTCCGAACTGCCCAGAATCTCCTCGAACATGGATGTGCGATTGACTTCTTCGCGCAGTGCCAGAGTTTCATTTATCGCTCGCGCCGTCTCCTGTTTGCCTTCTTCGATGTCCGTCCGGGCCACGTACCAGCGCAAAATCTGCCCCCGCTCATCCCGCAGAGGATTAAACCGGCTCAGGAACCAGCGGTACTGGCCGTCTTTTCTTAGGACTCGCGCTTCCATTTTGAACGGTTCGCCCTTTTTGAATCCCGCGTCCAGGTCGCTCAAGTAGCGATCCAGATCCTCGGGATGAACAACCTGCTTGCGAAATCCTTCGATGCTCCACTCTTCCAATGTCTTTCCGTAATAATCGAGCACCACTGGATTCGCGTACAGCCCAGTGCCATCCGGCCGCAAGACGAAAACGTGCGCAGGCACCAGCTCGATCAGCGTCCGCAGCTCTTTTTCGCTTTCGCGAAGCTGTTCTTCTCCGCTCCGCAAATTTTCATAAAGATGGTCGAGAGTTTTTGCGGTTTCGTTTGTCACTGCGGCAAGCTGCGCGAGTTCGTCGCTTCCCCGAATCCGCACCCGATGCTGAAAATCGCCGCGCGCCAGCGCCCGCGAACCCTGCATCAATTCGTCCAAAGGTTCCGTGACGCTGCGCGTGATGCCCACCCCCAAAATCACTGCAACCAATAGCGTCGCGGAACCTGTAAGCAAAAAAATCAGCAACATCCGGCTTTGCGCGCGCCCAATGTTGAATGCCGCCGCCGCTCTTTCCTCCGCGACTTCCTTGTCCACCGACTTCACCAAATCCGAACTCAAAATTTCCAGTGGTCGAACCTGCCGCATCAATCTCTGGCGGATTGCAACCCAATCTCCCGACTCTGCCAGTCCACGAATCGCTTCCAGTTGAAACGGCAGCGCGCTTTGCACAGACTCGATCGTGGGGGAAACAACTGAACCCAGCTTTGCATTTGCAGGCGCACGCTTGAAAAACTCCTCCGTGCGTTTCGCATCTTCGTCCAGAGTTCTTCGAAGCGTCTCCGACTCCGCCAGGAGCTGGTCCTTGTTCTCCATCTGCGCCAAATCATTCAGTCGGTTGTAAAAGCCGTGAAGGCTCGTCTGGAACCGAAGGACGGCAATCAGTTCCTGGTCCACTGCTGCCAGCCGGTCCGCCTGCACCCGCAGAAGATAAAGCTGCGAGGCCAGTAGCGCGTTCCCCACGAGCAAAAACAAAACAATTAACAGGAAACACGCGCGAAGCCGCGGACCGATATTGAATCGCGATAGATACGAAGTCCGTCCGCGAATCGCTTCAGCGATGTTGGAAGTGCCGTCGTTCAATGCCGAATCCCCGAATCTGGCTCTTTTCAGGAAAGCAGAAAATGAATTTTACACCGAGGCACTGGCAAAAACCGCGGACCGCCCTCAGCTAAGCCGGCGGGCCTCTCGCGACAAAAGTATCAGCGATTATTCGCAGACGGCGGGCCGGACGCGAATCCCGTTATCCTCGCCAATTCTTTTTCCAGATTTTGTGCGGCCATGCTTGCCTTCACTTTGCCGCTCAGCACCGAATAAACCGCCTCAAAATACGCATGCGATACTTGGTCGTATTTTTCTGCCGTTACCGTGGACGGCCGCGCCACCACGCTCGCTCTCCGCTTTTCCTCGGACTGTGACGGATCGGAATAAGCCTTGAGAATCGCCGGCACGTCTACCATTTCATCCAGCCCGGGCGGGTGCGAACTGTGGCGTAGTTCGTCCAACTCACTCTCTTTGCGCAACAGGAATTTTACAAGCTTCACTGCTTCCGCTTGGTGCGGTGAATTGCGCCCAATCGCCAGCCCAAAACCCCCCATCGCTCCCGCCCGCCCAAACGGCCCTCCGGGCAACGACGTTACTCCCTCTCGCCCAAAAACTTCGGTGTCGGTTGGATTGCTGAGAAAATAATCCGAAGTCCAGGCCCGCAAGAACGCCGCTCGTTTCGTATGGCGAAACGCATTGATGGCATCCCACTCTTCATAGGAAATTGTGGCCGGAGGTGAAATTCTTCCGATCCAGTTCGCGGCCCGCTCCCAGGAACGAACTGCGTTCGGATTGTTTATGGAAATCTTCCCATCGGACTCGATGATATGCCCGCCGCCTTCTGCGAATTGCCACTCGAGCGCGTGACACGTCAGGCCTTCCCCGGCTGTTCCTGACCAAACGTAGCCCCAAAAATCGTGATTCCCTTTCGCCCGTTCGCCCGCCTGAATCCGCGCAGCCATTTTTTCCAGTTCGTCCCAAGTCTTTGGCGGCTTTTGAAACCCGTACTCGCGAAGAAGGTCGGTCCGATAGAAAAGCACGCCCACATTGGTGTGATACGGCACGGCGACAAGTCGGTTCTGGACGGAAAAGTTCGAAACCAGTTCCGGATCCTCACCGGCCACTTCCTTGGCAAGAATCGGTTTCAGGTCCAGAAGCTGGTCGCTCAGCATGCCCGGCCAGATTACGTCAATGCCATAAACATCAGCTGTGCCCCGCTCCAGCAGCTGTCTGACCAATTTCAGTTGCTGCGCTGCGGCCTCAGGAGCGGGAAGATGGCGGACCTGGATGCCGGTCTCTCTGGTGAATTCCTGCAGCGCGGCGTCAATGAGTTCCTTGCGTTTCGTAACATCATGCGACCATTCAGGGTCAACAAACGCGATAGAAACTGGTTCGACAGGTGCCTGACGGCACGCATCGAGACACAAAGAGCACAGCAAAATGGCAAACACAAGAAGTGCTCGCGAAAGCTGGGAGGGGCGGGGCAAGGCACAAACCTGCGCTGGAATCTCTGGGACCAAGAGTCCGTACAGGGTGCGCCTTTTTGAAAAATTTTACAAGTTTGCCGCGCCAACGTCGCCTAACAACGGTTCGCATGTCCATCCTCACGCCGCGTTTCTCTCCGCTTCTGGACTCCTCCGGCTTCGGGAAACGAACCGTGGCGCTTCAAATCGGGAAATACGAAGAATGACAGGCCGCGCATTGATGCGCCGGCGAAGCTTTTTCCGCAAAATTCGCTTTGCGTGAAAAATGCGGGCCTTCGCCGCGGGAACGGAAATTCCCATCAGCTTTGCCGTCTCCTTGACCGAGTGCTCTTGCAGCTCCCGAATTTCCAGTGCCACGCGAATGGCCGGCCGCAACCGTCGAATTCCTTCTCTCAACAGCTCTTCTTTCTGCGCTTGCGCGTAGCATTGCTCCGGGTTCGGCGCGGTCTCTACAATGTGTGGAGATTCTGCTTCGAAGTTGTGCTCGAGCACCGCCTCCTCGGACACTTCATGCGCTGACCGTTTCTTTCTCAAGATCATTAGCGCCGAATTAATCGTGATGCGCGTCAGCCACGTCGCGAATCTCGAACGCTCGTCGAAATCGCGGACGTGTAGAAATGCCCGAAGCATCGAGTCCTGCACCGCGTCTTCCGCATCCTCTTTCTGCCTCGTGATGCGAAACGCGCTCCAGAAAAGCGAATCCACATGCCGGTCCAGAAGTGCGTCGAACGCACCGCGGTCGCCACGCTTTGCTGCCCCCACAAGTTGAGACTCGCTGCGCGCCGCCAAGGGTAAATTTTTTACTTCGGCCCTACACATAGCTGCCTTCGTGCTCATACTTTCCCCCTAAGATTTCTCCCCGCGGATTCTGCTCATCCACTCCCGGATGTACGGCGATGCATTTCTTACTTCAGTCCCCGATCTGCCCAGCGACACCAAGAACCGAACGGTTTCGACGTCAACTAGATTCACCTCTTCAAGGTCAAGAATCGGTGTGGAGACACTAGCCGAGATTTGGGATTTCAACTCTTCTAGGTGCTCTACTCCCACCCTACCTATGAGGCGTATCACGGTGCGTCCTTCCTGAATGCCCCGCTCAATCCTCAAAGTCATCGTGAAAAGGCTTTACAATCCGAATGCCATCTGCAGCTAACTGAAAAATAAGGACTTACTGGAATAGGACCGGCTGTAAATTCAGAAACTGCTGATCTTTCGGCATGCCGCCGCCGCGTGGTCGTCAGTTGTTAACGCGCATTAATACTTTCTTCGCCGTCTTGGGAACTTACAGGAGGTCTGATTTGGTCGAACTTGGAGCAGGCGTATTACGATGGTTTTCGGGTGTGGACTTTACAGCGAAACACCTCTTTTCCACGGAATAAAATCATTCTGTCCAAGAAGTTCTGCCTTGGTCTTCACTACTCCGCTCGCAATCGCAATCACCTTCTCAAGTATCTGCTCGCCCATTTCCGCAATGGTTCGCGAACCTTCAATCACCGGCCCCGTATCAACATCAATGATGTCCGGCATCCTCTCCGTCAATTCTGTATTCGTCGAAATCTTCACCACCGGCGCAATCGGATTCCCCGTGGGCGTCCCGAGCCCTGTCGTGAACAGCACCACATTCGCGCCCGCACCCACTTGCGCTGTCACGCATTCCACGTCATTTCCCGGGGTGCACTGTAAATGCAAGCCTTGTTGTGTTGAATACTCTGGGTAATCCAGCACCGCCGCTACAGGTGCCGTTCCGCCTTTTTTCGCCGCTCCCGCCGACTTCATCGCGTCCGTAATGAGTCCATCTCGAATGTTTCCCGGAGATGGATTCATGTCGAACCCAGATCGCACAGCTCTCGCCCTCGCCGCATAATCCCGCATCAATGCAATGAATCGGTTCGCAACCTCCGGGCCCACGCTGCGATTGATCAGCTCCTGTTCCACGCCGCACAGCTCCGGAAATTCCGAAAGAATCGTCCTCCCGCCCAGCGCCACCAGGAGGTCCGAGGTGTGTCCAATCCCCGGATTCGCCGAAATTCCCGAAAATCCATCCGACCCGCCGCATTTCAGTCCAACCGTCAAATTCGCAAGCGCCGCCGGCTTCCTCGTCAACTGGTTCGCCTCCACCAACCCTTCGAATGTCTTTCGAATCGCCGTCGTCAGCATCGCGTATTCCGAGCCACTCTGCTGCTGTTCGAACACATACAACGGCTTCGCAAAATTCCTATCCCGCTTCCGCAATTCTTCCCGTAGGATCGCCGTTTGCGAGTGTTGGCATCCCAGGCTGAGCACCGTCGCTCCCGCTACGTTTGGATGGTGTATATATCCCGCAATCAGTCCGCAAAGGTTCACGGCATCTTCCCGCGTCCCTCCGCAACCGGCCTCGTGCAGAAGAAACTTAATCCCGTCAACATTCTGAAAGACTTTTTCCCGGCGGCCTCCACCATTCTCTTTTGCCTCTTCGTCCCTTCCATCCGCGTTCCCGCTGCGCTGGAACTCCCGCACCAGCTCCGCCACTTGCTGCCGGTACACCGGCGGGGTCGCAAATCCAAGCTCCTCCTCGAACGCCTGCTTCAACGCCGCGATATTCCGGTTTTCGCAAAACACCAGCGGCGCCACAAGCCAATAATTGCGCGTTCCAACTTGCCCGTCTTCGCGGTGATACCCAAGAAATTTCCGTTCCCGCCATTTCGACACGTCCGGCGCCTGCCACGTGTATTCTTCCGTTTTCTCGTGGTATGCCGCCGCCTCATGGTGCGTGTTCCGCGTCGTCACGCGCTCTCCGGCGCTAATCGGCTCCATCGCCTTCCCAATCAAAACACCGTACATCACAACCGCCTGATCCTGCCCAATCTCCTCCGTCGCAAACTTGTGTTTCGCCGGCACGTCCGTCTTGAGCCGGTACGTCCTCCCGCCGAACGCAACCTCTTCGCCCTGCCGCAAATCGCTCAGCGCCACCAGCACGTTATCTTTCGCATTTAATTGCAAAACTCGCGAATTCATTCGCTCATCCCGCTCCCTTAACCGTCCAGCTTACCCCTATCGCGCCTCGTGGTGGGTCAATTTGAACTTCTTTTCTCTCCGAGCATCTTTCGCGAGGAGAATTTTTTGGTTCGTGACACAATAAGTCAAAAATTCAAACTGACCCACTACCTCCCGCTCTCTTTCGCCTGCAGCCACCGCACACTCGCAGTATAAAATGCCAGCCGCTTTCATTTATTCACGCTTCGTCCCATTCTACCGGGGTAGAACCGTTCATGGATGTCCACCAACTCCAGCTTTTCCTCGCCGTAATGGAATCGCCCAGCATGACCCGTGCCGCCGAAAAAATTCATCTCTCCCGCGGCGCCGTGAGTCTTCAACTTCACAGTCTGGCCGACGAGCTCAACACTGAGCTTTTCGTCCGCCGCGGCAAAAGCCTGATTCCCACCTCAGTTCCCGTTCGAATGGTAACCAACTATTGACGAAACTTCTGAAGAAATGCTATTGTCTTTCTGTACCACCCGTACGTCTCGCCTCCGCGAGTCTTCCAAACAATCTCAACTTTTTTCCTTCTGGAGACATCTATGTCCATCAATCGCACCACTGCGTCTGCGAATCGTTCCGCGCGCAATCCCAAATCCCAGGATCTCTGCACCTTCGCCTACTCCGATGGCCGCCGCTGCCGCAATCTGCGCCGCCCGGGCCATTCCCATCTCTGCACAGCTCACGCCCGCAAAGAAGCCCAGGCCCTCGCTGGCGATCAAGCTGGCGAGGACATCGCTTACCATCTCTCCCGCGACTATATTTCCGCCTGCGATCTCTCTTCCGCCCTCGGACGCCTCTTCTCCGCCGTTGCGCACGGTCATATCAAACCAAAAACGGCTGCGACGCTCGCCTATCTTGGCCAAACCCTCGTGCAGACTCTCACTCTCGCCCAGCACGAGTACATCAACGCCTTTGGGACAGAATCGTGGCGCAAAACGATCCGTTCCTCGTTCGCGCCTGCCCAGCCTCAGCCCGAATCATCGTCCAAGAGCGTGCCTTTGCCTGCATCCGGGCGCGACTTCGCACTTCAATTGGAATCAATCGCCAAGAAATCGTGAAAGGTAGGATGGGAGCGAATGGCCATCAGCTTGAGTTGAGAAGCAGGCGAGAAGTTAGGCGGGCGTAGTTGCTGTAAGTCCTTTAGAATCTGCACTTACACAAGTGTATCAAAACAAATGACTTTATCTCCTTTAGAATCCGCACTTACGCAAAAACCGGGGGGAGGGGTCCTCGGCCCTTGTATCTATTATATTGTCCTACGCCGTGCTGTGACGTGCTTCACGCGGCGCCCGGCCCCACAGCCACAACAAAATACGTGGCCGGCATGGGGCCGACGTTCTTAATGCCGTGCTCTTCATTGGAGTGGACAAACCCGACGGACCCCGGGCCCATTTGCGCGCTCTTCCCTTCGATCGTCAGTTCGATGGTTCCTTCGCGGATCAGCCACATTTCCGAGTGTGGATGATGGTGTGGCGGGTGAGGCATGCCTCCTGGCGGAAGCGTTGTCTCGTGCACTTCAAGCGATTCACCTGTGGCGAGTTTTCCTTTTAAGACCGCGCGGATCTCCGCGGCGTTCGATTTGTGCGGCGTGAGTTTCTCAAAGGGATAAGTTGCCGAGGGCAGAGTATTTTTTTCGTCTTCAGCGCGCGCACGCTCCGGAAAGATCGCCGGAAGTAATGCCGCGGGAAGAAGCGTACACAAATCACGTCTGGTGATGCACATAGGTTCTCCTCTAATAGCCTTTAATCTTAACGACGAAATACGTGAATTCTCTCGCTCCATCCAGTACCAGCTGATGCGGCATATTCGCCGGAATGCGCACGACGTCTCCGGCGGAAAGCTTCTGCCGCGTTCCGCCTTCGATCGTTCCTCCGCGTTTCTCATGCGGCGCCGTCGTTTCCGCGTCTTTGAGAGTTCCTCCGACGATCAGAGTCGCCGAGCCCGACTCCACGAAAAAGACGTCCGCCTGTGTTTCGTGCAGTTCCACTTGCCCGTCCGCCTCGCGGTGCGCAAGCATGAACAAATCATTCGGAAAATCCGCAATGGATTTGGAAGCCGCGTGATGCGGATCGCTCGCCGCTTTTTCCGCCAGCGATTTATTCAGCGTCTGTAAATCCGCTGCCGTCCAATGTTCATAGCCCGTGAGAGCCGGCGCCTGCGAATGAACCGCGACGAGCGGAATCAAAATCAAAGAAGGCAATACAAGTTTTTTCATCGAAAATTACCAATTGGCGCGCGGCGCGAATGGAAGTGCGCGGATTGCGCCGGTGGAAATGCCGCCGTCGACGAGCAGTGTCTGGCCGGTGATGTAGCGGCTAGACTCGGAAGCGAGGAACACGATTGCGCCGTCGAGATCGTTGGGCTGGCCAGGACGCTTCATGGGAATGCGATCAACGAGATATTCGACCCACTCTTTGTTCTCGTACAAAATTTTGTTCTGCTCTGTGCGAAACCATCCAGGGGCGAGACAGTTCACGGTAATGCCGTGCTTTCCCCAGTCATCGGCGAGACTCATGGTGAGCTGGCGAATGCCGCCGCGGCTCGCACCGTAGGGCGCGAGACCCGCGTATCCCGCGACGCTGGTGACCGAACCAATGTTGATAATGCGGCCGTAGCTGCGCGGAATCATGCGGCGCGCGACTGCTTGCGCGACGAAAAAACTGCCGCGCAGATTTGTGTCGAGGATTAGATTCCAGTCGTCCCAAGTAACGTCGAGCGCCGGTTTGCGAACGTTGCAGCCTGCATTGTTGACGAGAATGTCGAGATGGCCGAATTCGCTTTCGGCTGCGGCGGCCATTTTTTCGATGCTTTCGTGATCGCGGACGTCTAGTTCAAGAGAAATGGTGCGGCGGCCGAGCGCTCGGATCTCTTTTTCAAACGATTCCAAACTTTGGCGATTGCGGCTGGTGAGTACGAGGTCGGCTCCCGCTTTGGCAAGGGCGCGCGCGAAATATTGGCCGAGGCCGCGGCTTGTGCCGGTGACGATGGCAAGGCGGCCGGAGAGATCGAAAAGAGAATCGCTCATGAAAGTTCTCCCGGAGCGAGGACGACTTTCATCAAATTGGGTTCGCGAACATGCAAACGCGCGAACCACTGCGGGCCGTCGGCGAGAGGAGCGATTGCGGAAATTAGCGGCTTCACTTGAACGACGCCGGACGCGAGGAGCTCCATGGCGCGTGGATATTCTCCGGCGGAAGCGCAAGAACCTTGCAAGCGAATTTGGCGAGTGACGACTTTTTGCAGAGGGAGCGCGATTTCGGGCGAAATATTGCCGACCAAAATGACTGTGCCGCCTTTGCGCACGCTTTCGATTGCGGCCGCGACGGACTCCGTGGCGCCGACGGCTTCCATGGCGACGTCAACGCCACGGCCTTCGGTGAGCTGGAGAATTTGCCCGGCTGCATTTTTTCCATCTGACAAAACTGGGGTTGCGCCAAAAGACTGCGCAAGTTTCAGCCGCGAAGCGTCAATGTCAGTAACGAAAACGCGAGAACATCCGGATGCACGCAAAACTTGTGAGATGAGAAGCCCAATCATTCCCGCGCCGACGACGAGAGCGGTGCTGTTCGGCGAAAGTTGAGCAAGAGAAACCGCGTGAACTGCGACAGCGAGTGCTTCGAGCATGGCCGCTTCTGCGAAAGAAAGACTCTCCGGCAAGCGATAGACAATGCGCGAAGGGACGGCGACGTATTCGGCGAATGCGCCCGCGCGACGATAGTCCGAACATGAAACGCCGAGAACCTGGCGATGGTCGCAGAGATTGATTTCTCCGCGCAGGCAAGGCGGGCAAGTGCCGCAATAAACGGTCGAATCGAAGGTGACGCGATCGCCTTCGGCAAATTGCGAAACGCCAGAGCCGAGGGCGGCGACGATTCCAGCTGCTTCGTGGCCCATGATAATTGGCGGAATGCGGCGGCCGGAAGAACCGTCGTAACCGTGAACATCGCTGCCACAGATGCCGCACGCCGCCACGCGAATGAGGACTTCTCCAGGGCCGGGCGCGGGTGCGGGAACCTCAGTGAGCTCGAGATGTTTATATTGCGTAAGAAGAAGGGCTTTCATAAGTAATGAATTTCCCCGAAACCGAAAACGGCGGCTACTGTAGCGCATCTCACGGTCGTACGAAACTCAGTAAACGAGAATGTTTCTTTAGAGCGATTGAACTTCACGCCAGATTTGCGGGTCGACGGGGACTCCTTCCGCGAGATTTTGTTTGCGAGTTTCGAGAACGCGTTCGCCGGGATAACGGGCACGCGTGCCGCCGCTGGATTTGGGCAACTGAAAGTGAGCGATGATTTCGTCGGCGATGCTCTCGGCGGCAGGATCGGAAGAAAGAAGGGCGGCGGGATTGATGGCGATAAAAACTTGTGACTGGCCAGTTTCGCACTCAGGTTCATCAGGAATTTGATGCGTGGCGCAGCCACCCGAAAGAGTTGCGCCGATGAGATCGAGAAGAAGAGCGAGACCCGAGCCTTTCCAAAAACCGATCGGCAGAGGACGCTTTGACGATTCGATCGCGGCGGGATCGCGCGTGAGATTCCCCGCGTAGTCGAAACCGCCGTCCACAGGCAATTCTTCGCCGCGCACGCGGTAGGACGCAAGAGCGCCATAGGAAAATTGCGACATAGCCATATCGAGAACCACATGGCCCGCGGCCCGTGGAACAGCAATGACAAGCGGATTGTTGCCGACGCGCGGATCGGCGGCTCCCCACGGAGGCAGATTGGGCAGCGTGTTGGTCCAACAAATTCCGATGACACCGGCTTCGGCGGCTTGCCAGCCGTAAGTGCCGCCGCGCATCCAGTGATTGGTGTTGCCGAGCGCGACGCAGCCGACGGTATGTTCGCGCGAAATCGCGATGGCGCGATCCATGCAATGCCAGGCGTTCAAATTACCGGGGCCGCGGTTGCCGTCCCAGCGTTCGAGAGCGCCGGATGCAGCGATAAGGCGCGGCTCGGCGTTTACGACGACGACTCCGCTTTTGATCATGCGAACAAAAAGAGGAAAACGGTTCAGGCCGTGCGAATAGACGCCGTCGCAGGTGGTTTCGACGAACAGTCTTGCGCAGAGTTCCGCGCGCTTCGGCGCAAAGCCAAGACTGAGCAGAATTTTGTTGAGCCTGGCGAAGAGTTCATCAAAGGGGATACGCATAAAGAGCTGGCACGACGTTGGGCGAGTTCACTTTCCAGTGTAGCTGATGCGCCAGATGGATCTGGAGCCGTCGTCGGTGACAAGGAGCGAACCGTCGGGCGCGACGGTGACTCCGACGGGGCGTCCCCAAACGTGGCCGTTGTCCACAACGAAGCCGGACATGAAATCTTCGTATTCGCCGCCGGCGTGGCCGGTTTGATGAAGTGGAACGCGGATTAGTTCATAGCCGACGCGGACAGACTTGTTCCAAGAGCCGTGCTCGGCAGCGAAAATATCGCCCTGATATTCGGCCGGGAATTGTTTGCCCTCGTAAAAAGCCATTTCGAGCGAAGCGTTGTGCGGATGAAGGATAACGTCCGGCGTGATGACTTTGGACTTGAGCTCAGGATGTTTTCCTTTGTGGCGGGGATCCTGATGTCCGCCCATGTACCACCAGGGCCAACCGTAGAAGCCGCCGTCCTGCACATGCGTGATGTAATCGGGAACGAGATCGTCGCCGAGGGCGTCACGTTCATTGACGGAACACCAGAGATCGCCGGATTTGGGCTGAACGGCGAGGCCGACACAGTTGCGGATCCCATACGCGAAGACTCGCATACCGGAGCCGTCGGGATTAAATTCGAGAACGTCAGCACGATTTTTTTCCGCAGGAGTGGTGTCGGGATCGTCAATGTTGGAAGCGGAGCCGACGGAAACGAACATTTTCTTGCCGTCGGGAGAAAACTGAATGTCGCGCGTCCAGTGGCCGCCGCCGTTGGGAAGCTTCGCGATTTCCTCGGGCGGCGCAGACGCTTTTAGATCGCCGTTTTTGTAAGGAAAACGGACGACGGAGTCTGTGTTGCCGATGTAAATCCACTGTGGATTCGGACCCGGCGGATAAAAATTAATTCCGAAGGGTCGATTGAGGCCCGAGGTGTAAGTTTCCGTTTGTTGCGATTTTCCGTCCGCGGTGATTCCGCGAAAAACGAGAATTTCGCCTTTGCGACTTTCGGCGACGAAGAAGTCGCCATTCGGCGCGGTGCGGATGAGGCGAGGCTCGTTCAGGCCGGAGGCGTAAAGCTCGACTTTGAAGCCGGCGGGAACTTGTGGCCAGGCGTTTTCCGGACGCGGGACGAGTTGCGGGCCGTTGCCGGAAGAGGGCGTGGCGAAAGGCTCGGGAAGATCGGCGACGTTGATTTTGTGGCTGATGCCAGGTTTTTCGTAGCGGTAGTCGGTGAAGGGCGCTTTGGGCTCCGGAGCGGAAACGGCAGTGGCGACGGCTTCGTCGGCGGAGAGACGGACGCGAGGCGAGCCGGGCTTGGAGCCGCCGGCTACGCGAAGGAAGTTGATGATGAGCCAGCGATCTTTTTCCGGGAGAGATTCCCACGACGGCATGCCGTTGTTGAGGTCGCCCTTAGTGATGTACCAGAAAAGCTCGCCGTCGCTGGCACCTTGCACTTTTTCGGCGGTGAGGCCCGGAATATTGCCGGAGCCTTCGGCGTTCGGGCCGTGACACGCGGCGCAGCGATTCTTGTAAAGAGTTGCGCCGGCGTCGGCTTGTTGGCCAATGAACGGATTTTGCGTGGATTTGGCGGAGGGGGGAGCGTCGTGAAAACTTTTGTTCTGGGCTTGCGATGGAAGATTCGCGAAGTGGAATGCGACAAGAATCAGGGCGGGCGGGATGGAACTGACGGCGAAGCGAGCAACGCGGTTCATGAACGGGCCTCCAAAAATGCAGAACAATATTTCAACACGAAGTCGGGCTTGAGCAAATACAGATAGTTGCCGATGTCAGGCGCGCGGACCGAGATTCATCCAGGATTCGGCATTGGAGCGGAAGAGGCGGGTGATGTCGCGCTGGATGTCGCCGCGAGTGACGGGGCGGCCATCTTCGGACAAGAGGCGATAATTTTCCGCGAGGATGGGCGCGAGAGTTCGGCGCGTGTTGGCCCATTTGTAGATGACCTGCTCGAGGACGCGGGCGTCGGAATGCTGCGGGATGAAGCTGGCGCCGAGCATTTCGATGCGCTCGCGCGTGATTTCTTCAACGATAGAGGGGTTGTTCATGAACCACCAGCAGCCGAAGGGCATGAGGTTGTTGAATTTTCGGGCGAGGACGCAGAGTTCGTGCTGATTTTCGCGGCTGAGAACGCTAGCGAGAAAACGGTTCGAGGGAAAATCACGGCAGAGATTTTCGAGAGCGATAAGGTTAGCGCGGCCGACGGCGTCGCCCGCAAGTCGGATGCGGGGGTTCACTTGTTTGCGGACGCCGATCATGAGAGAGAGCGGAAGTTTCAGTTCGTGGCAGGAAGGAAGGACAGCGTCGCGGAGCAAGAGGCCGTTTAGAGAGTCGCTGGGAAATTCAAAGGTGTCCGGCAAAGAGCAAGCCATGTAAACGGGGCGCATGCGTTTGGCCCAATCGGCGAGGAAACGGCGAACTTCGGAAATGGATTTGCCGGAAGCGTGGGCGTCGACGGCGTAGCCTTGCGTGGCAAGTGCTTGCCAATGTTGCTGCCAAGTGTTGAGGATGCGATCGAGGCGAAGCACAGCGTGGAATTGATGATGGCTCGCGGCGCCGTTCAGCCAGAGCGGGGCTTCGGCGGGATCGAGCGGGTCGTTGGTCATGATGACGCTGCTGAGGCCGGCCATTTGAAGGACGCGAGGAACGTGGGACTCGAGGTTTTGTTGTTTGAAAAACGTGCGCGCTTCGGCAAGCGCGGAATCGCCGGTGGGCAACTGGAAGGCGTGCAAAACGGCGATAACGCCGCGAGTCGCTTCGGAGATGGGAGAGTTTTCGACGAACAGAGTGCGGCAGATGAGGTCGGCTTGCTGGGATTTGGAGAGCGTCCAGTAGTGCTCAGGAGTCACGTCGGAGGAGCGAAAAAGTTCGGCTTCGAGATAGTGGTAGGTGAGGAGCTCGTCGATACCCCACAGAGAAAGATCGGCGAAGGAGGGGGCGAAGAGGTGGGTGTGAATATCGATGAAAGGAGTGGAGGAAAGGATTTCACGAACGGCGGAAAAGATTTGTGGAGCGGCAAGAGGGACGCCGTCCGCGGAAATCGAGGAAGGAGACGAAGATTTGAGAAGGTCCGTGGTCACGCTTCGATCCGTGATCGCTGCAACGCAAAGGCAAAGGCAAACGCCGAGCCGGGCGGCTGGGCCAGGCTGGCTCAAGCAGGCGCGGAGGAGCGAAAAGCTCAGCAGCGAATGCGTGAGGCGTGCAGGTTATGCAGGGGCGAGAGCAGTGTCAAATTGTAAGAATTGAAGATTTCTTTGAGAGGAACTCAACGATATTCCGGCGTTTGAAGAATGAAGTTGTGAAGAAGATGCGCGAGATGCGATAGTTTTGCACCGGCGTGCGAGAGGCGAAGTAAATCGAGCCAGAGGAACAGATGCAGGAAGAGAACTCGGTCGCGCAGAGCGGTTCGATGGAGCGGGCGGGAAACGCGGGCGCAGCTGCGGGCGTTCTGCACAGCGCGGGCCTTTTCGCGGGAAGATTTCGGTGGGTCATCTGCGCGCTGCTGTTCCTCGGAATCACAAAAAATTACATGGACCGGCAAGTGCTGGGCGTGCTGAAAATTCCGCTGCAGCATGCGCTGGGATGGGACGACATCCAGTACGGACATCTCGTGACGATTTTCCAGATGGCCTATGCGGCGGGAATGTTGTGCATGGGGCGTCTGATTGACCGGCTGGGGACGCGCATCGGTTACACGGCGGCGATGATTTTCTG
>JACXTT010003217.1_pt1 | contig 25409 bp, 21 predicted proteins | sample 9270951 | NCBI WGS metagenome assembly JACXTT01 (sample SAMN15532306, study PRJNA645909) | rock metagenome | isolation source: weathered quartz diorite | place: Puerto Rico | collected 2017-06-21
ATTCGCCTTAGCATATGCCTCGCTCAGAGAGACCATGGACATCACGGCGGCGTTCTCGACCACAGCCACCGCGAGGACTACCACGGCCAGCGCGATAAACCAGAGCGCCATCGCTCGGACGCGTTGGAAGAAGACGGGGAACGCCGTGATCGCAATGCCGACCCACAACGCCTCTATAATCAGCCCGAGGACTGCAGCCAGACCTATTTGTCGCGAGTGGGAAGCGGCATTCACAAGAAACCCTGGCGCACCGAAGAGCGGGGCCTCCAAGACGAAGTTCACCAATATACCGCCGACCATCTGGATGATGATCATGATGCCGATGAGGCGACCAGCACGGACTTCAGCATCCATAGGTCCCTCCTGAAAGCGACGACGAATTCTCGCGGTGCCGCCAGACGCCAACGAGCTGCCGGCAGGCTCTTGAATGATGGTGCCGGGGGTGGAAGTCGAACCCACATGGCCCAGAGGGCCAAGGGATTTTAAGGCCACGGGGGGGAGGGCGGCAAATAAAGGACTTAGCAATTCGTTGCCCTCTTTGCGACAACTGCCCGGAGGTCGCCAACCCATCGCAGGGCGACCTTGACGCTGATGGTCTCGGGGATGTCTGCGATCCCTACCCGAATGACGCCAACAACCTGGGAGCCTGCCTGAACAAGCTCGAAACGTGTTTGGATGACCTCGCCGGTTGCAACCGTGAACTTTTCTCGGCGAACGCTTCGCTCTAGGTATTCGTCCCGCAGATTGGAATATTGCTTGACTATCACAGGTTACCTACCTTCCTATGGCAGCGCTCCCCGTCACTCCGCAAATAACAATGCCTGATATGAAGCTGGCGACGGTGTTAGGGGGTCGCGATAAAACCATGTCGTCCGCTGGCATCTTCGTAGTTCCCCACGACTTGACCACGATCATTGATCCCATACGCACTGGTACTGGTGGCGCCTTGGAACGGGACGTCGATGGTGGTGAATTCGCCCTTGTCATAGAGGAAACCATGTCGGCCGCTGCCATCGTGATAGTCCCCGACGATTTGGCCGCGATCATTGATTCCGTAAGGAGTCGTGCCCGTGGCGCCCGAGACGTCGATCGTGCTGAACTCACCCCTTTCATAGAGAAAGCCGTGCGACGGACCAGCGTAGTTGTAGTAGATCCCCACGACTTGGCCGCGATTGTTGATTCCGCTGGCATACATCGTTCTAGCGTCAGGGACTTCAATCGGATTGATGACGCCCCTATCGTCGACAAAACCAGTGTAGGCACCAGCGCCGTAGATCCCTACGATTTGACCGCGGTCGTTGATTCCTAAAGCACCCGTTTTTCCAAACGCGCCCTGGACGTCGATCGTGCTGAACTGGTCCCCGTCATCAAGAAAGCCGTGGTATGTCGGTGGCGCCGGAAGCCTGTCGCCATCATAGTAGTACCCTACAACTTGACCTCGGTTGTTGATCCCGAAAACACGGGTGCTATAAGCACCAGGGAAGGGCACGTCAATCGTGCGAAGCGTATTCCCATCATAGAGAAACCCATGGTTCACACCGTAATCACCATAGTACCCGACAACCTGGCCCCAATTGTTGATCCCGATAGCAAAAAACGTGGCGCCTGCGAAGGGGACATCGAACGTAGTGAACCTATACGCGATTGTCTGCGCTGGGGGGCTCTGACCGCCGGCGCTGGCGTCCGTGGCCACGCTTGACGCTTCGTCGGGAAGTGACTCTGGGTCGGTCGCCTTCGGCTGTCGGTTGTACTCGAACGCGAAAGTGACGGCATCGGTCGTCAGCGTCGCACCCGAATCCGGCGATGGACTCATGAAGCCGATCGATGGTCTGTTTGAGTTGGCTGCTGCCGCCGACGCCAGGGTGGCAGCGAAGCCGACGAGCACGATTGACGCAAGCGCAGCCAGCACAGACCTCTTCATGGAAGCGATAGGACTGCGAACTCCGCTCGGCATCATCATGGCTCCTCCTTTGGGTGCTTCGGGTGCCGACAGCCCCTTCGCCCCTGTTGGACGGCCCCGGCGGCCTGCCCGGCGAGACCCGGGAGAGTGCATCAGCGCCTGAGGGCCTATCTCCTACTCTCAGTCACGGATCTCAGGGCTGAACTGGCCCATGGATCTTTTGGAATCGCGGTGCCGGGGGTGGGAGTCGAACCCAGATGGCCCAGAGGGCCAAGGGATTTTAAGGTCACGGGAGGAGAGCGGCAAACAAAGGACTTAGCAATTCGTTGCCCTCTTTCCGTGTCCGAGGAGTCCGAGGAGGGTCGTGGAGTCCGAGGATTATGGACACCCAGACGGACACCTGATCCTGCGAGCCCAACGGAACCGGATCCCTTCCCTCACGCGTGCGGCGATCAGACCTGTTTGAGTTGCAGCTCGAGGGCGCGGACCTGCTGGCTTCCCAGGATCGACCGACCGAGAGCCTCGGGGGAGCGCTCGGCGAGGAAGTTCAGGAGCTGGAGGGCAGTTCGGAAGCTGGTGCGGGCCTGGTCCTCGCGTCGGGTCACGGCATAGAGATCGCCCATCGTGGCGTAGATGCGCCAGGCGGCCAGAGGAGCCTGAAGATCGCGCGTCTGTTCGGCAGCGGCGTTGAGATGGGTCTCCGCCTCTGCCACACGATCCTCCTTGAGCGCGATGCGTCCCAGCTGCCGGAGCGATAGGGCCAGGTGCTTGCGCGCGCCCGACCCCTGAGCGAGCCGGCGGCACGACTCGGCGTGGGCGCGGGCCTGCGCCAGGTCGCCCTGACGCAGGAACAACTCCGACCACCCCATTTCCAGGCGCATGCGGTACCGCCATTTGAACCAGTCGTCCTGCTTGAAGACCTCCTCGGTCTGCAGGAACGCCTCCCGCGCCCCGGCGTAATCCTCGAGCTCGGTCCGGGCCAGACCGACGTTGATGATGGAGTTCGCCTCTCCCTCGAGAAAACCCGTCTGCCGCGCCACGACGGCCGCCTCCTTGTTCATGTCGAGCGACGCGGGAAAATCGAGCGCCTCGTGGCGCACCCAGGCGACGCAGTTCGGATAGCGTCCGAGCCAGAAAAGATCGTTGTTCTTCTCGGACAGCTGCCGGCCGTGTTCCAGCGTCCGGATGGCCTCGGCCAAGTTCCCGTGATTTGCCTGCGAGAGCCCGGCGTGGAAATAGGTGACCATCATACTGAACGCATCGTGGTTCGCGAGCGCCAGCGCTTCGATCTGCCTGAACCCAGCGAGAACCCGCTCGTAGTCGCTGCGGTAGAACCAGAGCATGGAGCGCCATGCGAGGGTCCGCGACGTGACCGCCCCGAGGCCGGCGGCCCGCGCCTCCTTCTCGGCCTGGTTCAGGTGGGAGTCCGCCTCACTCAGGCGACCGTAGCAGGACCGCTGCATGGCCAAGAGTAGATGCGCCTGCGCCGCCGCGCCGGAAAGCTGGTGCTCTCCGGCTATCTGCAGGACGCGCTCGACGTGGCTCTCCAGCTTCTCGTTCTGCTTGGCCCAGAAGGAGGCTTCCGAGAGGAGACAAAGCGCCTCGGCCTGCGCCCCGTGGTTCGCAAGCCGCTCGGCGCTGGCCAGCATCTCCTGATAGTCCAATGCCGCGTCCTCGAACCGGCTCATGACGAACCGCACTTGCCCGCGCGCCTTGAGGATCGGGATCCGCTCCTGATCCCGCCTCTCGGGCGGCAGCCGATCGGCGAGCTCCAGGGCCCGCGAGCAGTAGGCCTCGGCCTGGACGTGCGCAAACTTCGACACCGCGTTCTCGGCCGCCCTCAGGTAATAGGGAAACGCCCGGTCCTGCTGCCGGGCCCGATCGAAATGCAGCGCCAGCTCGGCGGCGGCGTGCGCGCGGGCCCCGTGGTGCCGCTCGAGCGTATCTCCGACACGCGCGTGCAGCAGGACCTTGCGCTTGCCGGTCAACGCCTGATACAGCGTGTCCTGATAGAGCACGTGCACGAATTTGTGCCGCACCGTCAGAGCGCCGTCCGGGAACTCCATCTCCCCCACCGGCATCACCAGACGATGCACCCGGTGCAGGATCTCGAGCTGCTCCTCGAGCCTGAGCTCATCAAGACCGGACACCTCCGAGAGCGTCAGCGAGTCGAACGTCTCGCCCTGCACGGCGGCCGCCGTCAGCCACTGCCGCTGTTCCTCCGACAGGGTCTCGATCGTTCTCTCGATCATGCTGCGGACGCTGGCGGGTACCTCCCCCTCGAGAGCGTCGATGGGGCGCACAAGCTGCCACTGGGTTCCCTCGACGATCGCCCGCCGCTCGACCAGATAGTGCAGAAGATCCACCATGAAAAGCGGGCTTCCTTCGGTCTTCTTGTAGACCCATTCGCCGAACGCCGCCGGGAAGCGATGGCCGGGGAATTCCAGGTCGATGTATGTCCCCACGTCCTTCCCGCTGAGGCACTCCAGGGCGATCTCGAGCGCCACGCCACGACCTTGCATCTCGAGCAGAATCGGTCTCAGAGGGTGCGCGCCTGCGAGAAGCTCCGACGGCCGGTACGTGCCAAGGACCAGAAGCCGCATCGAGTCGATCCGCTTCGCGAGATAGGCGATGAGCTCGGTGGTGGCGAGATCGGACCAGTGCAGATCCTCGAGGGCGATGCACAGTGAGTAGGTGCGGCCGATCTCCTCGCACGCATCGACCAGCTCGCGCCGCATTCTCTCCTGGCTGCCGCCCGCCAGCTCGCGCCTGAACTGCTCGAAGGACGAGTCAGTGGACGACGCCGGGAAGAGCTGCATGAACCAAGTGGGCGCCTTGCTCTTGATGATGGCGCGCACCAGGGCGCCGTGCGTCAAGCCCGACAGCTCCGCGAACGCCTCGAGAAAAGGCAGGTATGGCTCGCCGCTTCCAAGACGTTCCGAGCAACGGCCCGTTGCGACCAAGGTGCCGGGCTCCGCTTCCAGACTGTGCAGGAAGCTGCGCACGATGGTTGTCTTACCCGCCCCCGGCTCGGCGGAGAGCATCACGAAGCCCCCACCCCGGGTCGTGGCGTTGATCCACCGCTGGCTCAGTGTCGCGAGCTCGTAGGACCGTCCCACGACGTGCGCGGTGCGTTGGGCCGTCTCGGCCCGGATCCGTCGCGTCACGTCGAAGGATGGTCCGCCACCTTCCAGAAGGGTGGCCACGTCGGAGGCCGTGACGACTCGGGCGGAACGATCCTTGGCCAGCAGCTGTAGGAGCAGTTCGTTCCAGCCAGCCGGCAGTTCCGCGAGCGTGAGAGGCGGCGCCGGATCGGCATTTAGGATCCGTTGCATGGTGGCGAACGGCGCCTCGGCCAGGAACGGATGGCTGCCGGTCGCCATCTCGTAGAGGATGATCCCCAGAGCGAAAAGGTCGGACGCGGCCGTGGCGGGCTCGCCCCGCAGCTGCTCCGGTGCCATATAGGCCGGCGTCCCGGCCACTCCGCCGGTGATCGTCTCCCTTGCCGACGCGGGGCCTCCGACCTGCCCGCGGGCCAACCCGAAATCGAGAATCTTCACCACGTCGTCCGACCGCACCATGATGTTCTCGGGCTTCAGATCGCGATGCACGATGCCGGCCGCATGGGCCCGGGCGAGTCCCGCCGCGATCTGGCGCCCGAGCAGTGCGACCCGCGCCGGCTCGAGTGATTTTCCGTCGAGGCACGCCCGCAGGGGCGCGCCGTCGATCCATTCCATGACGATGAACGCCTGGCCGTCCTGCTCGCCCACGTCGTGGATCGTGACGATCGAAGGATGGTCGAGCGCGGAAGCCGCCCGGGCCTCGCGCAGCGACCGCTTGAGCGCACCGGCCGGTTCGTGCGCCTCAGGCGCGCGCAGGATCTTGATCGCCACCTTCCGTTCGAGGAGAGGATCAGAGGCGAGGTAGACATCGCCGAACCCACCACCTCCAATCCGATTCTCGAGACGGTATCGTCCGACTGAGTCTCCGGGAGCTAGGGGCAAGTGACCTCTCCGTCAACTGGGCACGGGCATCGCAACGATGGATGATCGTACGTGTCCTGCAGCGGGGGGTCAACCCGCCTGCGGCGCTCACCCAATGGATCGGTATGTCGAATGGTGCGGCGGGGATCGAGCGCGCCCGATTGAGGAATTGAATGGTGCCGGGGGCCCGAGACGCACTATTAAAGAAGATAGTGTCCAGAAATGTGGACGGGTTCGGGTTGCCGGAAGAGGCTTGGCAGGAGGCCGCCTGAGGGTCCTGTGTCTGGGAGCTCGTCGGCGCGCAACTTTTGCGCTTCATCGCGGGGACACCCGCTGCAGCAGAAAAGATGCGGTCGTGTACGCTCCGGGAGGGGTTCCGCAGGACCGGAGAGGGCTGGAGGTTGGCTGCCTGAGATCTTGAACGAAGAGTCAGGGGCCAAACCCCAGTTCTTTGAGCGCCGACTCGAAGGCTTCGTTCCCCAAGTACCTCTTGAAAGACTCGTCTTGACGTGGATTGGGGAACGTTTCTCCTGCCAACATGTTGCTTCTTCTCTCACTGGCTAACCTAAGATTGCGTATGGCGTCTTCCAGCTTTCCCATCTCCGCAAAGGTGCATGCCAAGTTGTAGTAATACAACGGGAAGCTCGGGTCCTTCTTGATCGCGTCCTCGTAGAACACTTCTGCATCAGTCAGCCGCCCAGATAACCCGTACGACATCCCAAGCTGATCCATCAGGACCCGCTCTTCCGTCTCACTCAGGTGCCAGGGCGTTTTGTCCGTTATTCTGGCTCGCTCGTACTCACGAACTGCTTCAACGTACTTGCCCTGATAAAACAGGCTGTGCCCGAGATATATTCGACTGATCAAATGGTCCGGAACCAGCTCGGTCACTTGGCGAAAGTAATTCTCTGCCTTTGCATAATCTTTCTTCACATACGCAACCTTACCCTTCTCGTACTGGCGCTCTGCCTTCGCAAGGCGAGCGTCGTTTTCCCCACATATCCCAAGGGATAAGCTTCCTGCAAGCAATAGCGGCGCGAACATCAGGATCTTCGATGGCAAAAGCCAAGGTGCCTTACTGGAGGCGCGGTCTTCAACAGTTCGCATAGCACACCCCGTCGACATAAACTGTGTAACCCTTACGGGCATAAAATCTGGCAACGGCCAACCACTCACTCGCATGGACAGTGACCTCCAAATCGTAAGGTATTAGCGCCATCCTCATTTCGGACCTCCAGCGGACATACGTTCGCATCGACCTCATAGCCGTGGGTCCACTGGTTCGCTTTCCAAAGCCAGCACGCCGAAAACGCATTCGTGGACTCGGTAGAGTGGCTCTCCCTCGGTGAAGCGGCTCAAGGCCTCCAGGCCGAGGGCGTACTCGCGGAGGGCGAGCGAGCGCTTGTGGGAGAGCCCGCGAGCGCGCAGGCGCTCGATGTGCTCCGGAGCGGTGTATTCGGGACCATAGATGATCCGCAGATACTCGCGCCCGCGGCACTTGATTGCGGGCTGAGCGAGGCCACGGCGACCGCGGGTCACCCACGCCAGGGGCTTGACCACCATCCCTTCGGCGCCGCCGGCCGTGATTTCCTCCCACCACGCGACGCCCTGTTCCTCGCTCGCGGAGTCGGTCACGTCGATGATCCGGTGAGCCGTCGAGCGAAGGAGGGCCTCGTCCGCGCGGCACAGCTCGGCCAGGACCTCCATGTGCCAGGGGTGATCGCGATTCGTATGAGTGCGTCCTTCCGTGGCTAGCAGGTGGAAAGGGGCAATCTTCAGGTCGTCAACCTTCTCTACCGGCCAGCAGTACCGACGGTAGGCCTCGACGTAGCGATCGATGTCCTTCAGGCGGGCCTTATATCGGGCGAGCAGATCCCTACTGCCGTCGTTTCGGTCTGCCGCGGCGCCGAGCGCCTCGATGGCGGCGGCGATGGACGCGCGCGCCGAGGCTCCAGTCGAAGCGTACTGCGTCTTCAGCAGCTCCTGTGCCTTGGCCGACCACGGCATGATCTCGGCGTCGAGGCAGGTCCAGTCTGTCTCCAGGCGCTTCCAGAGCCCCGATCGTTCCATGGCACCACGCAACCGGTCGAGCACCTGGGTTTCGTGGCCGGCCTCGGAGAAGAAGGGCCGTCCGGTCCGCGTGTAAACGACGCCAGCGCCGGAGGTGATGCCGAAGCGGCGACGGGCCACCTGGTCGTCGCGGCACAGAATGATGATCGCACGCGAGCCCATGTGCTTCTCCTGACAGATTACCCGCGGCACCCCTGCGTGCCTGAAGTACGCGAACGCCTCGCGGGGATGCTCCAGGAGGTCGCCGCTCTTGCACGTGTCGGTCGGTGCCATTGTCGGAGGCAGGTAGATGAGCCAGTGAGGATCGACGGCGAAGCGGCTCATCACCTCGAGCGCGGCGACTGCATTCTCCTCGCGGACGGTCACGGTATGGTGCACGCGCGTTGTGATGATCCGCTTGCCGGTCACGTCCTTGATGTCGAGGAGGTCGTTGTACGGACGTTGCGTCGGCGCGGGCGTTTTGCTCGCGGCGTCCGAAGACGCGGCGACGTCGTCGTGACTGGTGGTGATCGAGTCGGCCAGCGGCTTTGCGGGCTGGTAGTACATCCTGCGCGCCGCGACCTGGACGAGTTCCTTCTCAGGATACCGCAGCGCAGTGAGCCGCCCCCCGAAGACACATCCGGTATCGATGCAGATCGTCCGGTTCAGCCACACGGGCTCCGGAACCGGCGAGTGGCCGTACACGACCACCGCCTGCCCGCGATAATCGGCGGCCCAGTTGTAGCGGACCGGCAACCCGAATTCGTCGGTTTCGCCCGTGGTCTCACCGTAGAGAGCAAAGTCGCGCACCCGCGACGACGCTCGCCCCTGCAATTCTGCCTTCATGCCGGCGTGCGCCACGACCAGCCGGCCTCCGTCCAGGACGTAATGGCTGATGAGCCCGTCCAGGAAGTCGGCCACCCTCCGGCCGAAGTCTTCGTTCTCCCGTTCCAGTTGCTGCAGGGTCTCGGCGAGACCGTGCGTGATGCGGACGTCCCGGCCCCGGATCTTGCGCAGCAGCTTCGCGTCGTGGTTTCCAGGAACACATAGCGCCGTTCCACCCTCCACCATCGACATGACCAGCCGCAGGACCGAAGGTGAGTCGGGCCCACGGTCGACGAGATCCCCGAGGAAGATCGCCCTGCGTCCTTCGGGGTGTCGCGCACGCGGCTCGGCCCGGGCGCCGGCGACCTCGTATCCCAACCGCCCCAGAAGTTCCGTCAATTCCTCGAAGCAGCCGTGGATGTCGCCGATGATGTCGAACGGTCCGGATTCGCCGCGCCGGTCGGGCCAGAGAGGACGGCGCTCGACGCTGGCTGCGTCCGCTTCCTCCTGAGTCTTCAGGATGGTGACATGACGGAACCCCTCGTGGCCGAGACCGCGCAAGGACCGCCGCAGATGCTGTGCCTGCTGGCGGATGACGTGCGATCCGAAGGCTCGATCGGCGCGGCTCCGATTCCTGTTCTGGCAGAGCGCCGCGGGCAGATCGAAGACGATGGCCACCGGCAGAACGTGGAACTGCCGTGCCAGCTCCACCAGCTCCTTTCGGTCCTCCGGCCTGACACTGGTGGCGTCGATGACGGTGAGGCGGGCGGCGGCCAGCCGCTTGCCCGCGATGTACCGCAGCACGTCGAACGCCTCGCCGGTTGCTGACTGATCGTTCTCGTCGTCCGCCACCAAGCCTCGGCACGCATCCGAGGACAGGACCTCCGTCGGGCGGAAGTGCCGTCTGGCGAAGGTCGACTTGCCGCTCCCGGACGGCCCGATCAGCACGACCAGAGACGGAGAGGGGATCTCGATCTTCATCGTGAGAACACCGCCATCTGCGTGGGCGGCCCGACTTCCTCATCTTCCGGCCCCACGGGGAGGTAGCGCACGGCATATCCGAAGCGCCGGGCCGCCGCTTCCGCCCAGGCTCGGAACTCGCTCCTTCCCCATTCGAAGCGGTGGTCGCGGTGACGCATGCGCCCGGCCGGCAGCCCGGTGAACCGGACGTTGTACTCCGCGTTCGGCGTCGTCACGACAAGCGTCGCAGGTCGCGCGAATTCGAGGACGGAGCGCTCGAAAGCCGGCAGACGGGAAGGGTCGAGATGCTCGATGACTTCGATGGCGCACGCCGCGTCGAACCCGGCCAGACGCTCGTCCCGATAAGTGAGAGCCCCTTGAATGAGGTCGATCCGCTCCTTCACCTTCTGGGGCAGGCGCTCGAGGTCGAGGCGCCTGCGGGCGATCTCGAGCGCGCGCCACGAGACATCCATGCCCACGACGCGCTCGAACTCCTTGTCCCGGATGAGGGCGTGCAGGATACGTCCTTCGCCGCAGCCCAGGTCGACCACCCGTCGCGCACCCGCCTGCTTCAGGACTGCAACGACCGCCCCCAGCCGCTGCTCGTTGAGGCTGATCTTCTCCTCGAGCGCTTCCTCCTGACGGGCCTGGGTCTCCTCAGTCGCCTCGGGATCGGGGTCCTCATCGGCAACGAGTCGCGCGAGGGCCTCGCGGACGAGACGTCTCTGGCGTTTCAAGTACCGGCTCACGATGAGTTCGCGTTCCGGGTGAGCCGAGAGCCATCCCTCTCCGCGAGCCAGAAGCTTCTCGAGCTCGTCGTCTCCGACCCAGTAGTGCTTGTCGTCGTCCAGGACCGGCAGCAGGACGTACAGATGCGTCAGCAGATCACGCAGACGGCACGTCGCCGAGAGCGTGACGCTGAAATAGGGGCTCTCCCCCCAGGAAACGAAGCGCTCGTCGAGCGGCAGGCGCTCCGCGCTCACCCTGTAGCCCAGCGGCTCGAACAGGCGCGCCAGCAGCCGATCGCCGCCGCGACAGGGAACCGCGGAGAGCGCTGCCTCGAGCGGGATGGACATCCCCGCCAGCTCGGCCCTCTCCTTGCTCTGTCCCTTCAGGGCGGACCCAAAGACACGGGCGAGAGCGACGCTCAAGAACGACGAGGAGACGTACGGCCTGTCGTTGACGTACTGGCCCAGACCGCCCGACTCACCGGTCGGCCCGCGCCATCCGCGCACGAGACTCACGGGATCGAGGTCGAGCAGGAGCGCCGAGGTGCATCTCTCCTCCCGCACCACAGGATAGAAGACGTGGGCCCGTCCGAACGCGAGATCGAACGATTGGCAACGGGCAGGGTTCTTGGCCAGCAAATAGCCCAGGTCCGTCGCCGGCCGATGTGTGGTCGTGATCGAGAGCAACATGGCGATCCCTGAGGTTGGGAGACGTCAGCATACACCGGCATGTGGCCGCTCGCCCCGGAGGGAGGGGAAAACACGCAGTCCTGCGTTCGCATGCAGAGGCTGCTTGCGGACGTCTTAGCGAATCATGGGGCTCACTCTCACAGGTCGCCGATTTTATCTATATTACGCTCCCATTACCAAGTCATCTTGCCCGGGACTCATTTTCGATTTCCCTCGCCCGACGGCCCTGGACGGTCGATTTCATCCCGCACCGAATCCCACGTCCGCATCAAGTTCCCACCCAGGTCGACACACACGTAACTCAGAAATCCGATCACCGACCAGCACAGCAACCCACCCATCATGTTCGTAACTGCTGTCGAATATTCGACACTTGTTCCATACTCGAACGACGCCGTATCGTAGGCGACCACAGCGGTCTGAACAATCCATGGCAGGACGAAGAGCACCAGGGGAGCACGCCGCCAAAATCTTCCCGGAGCGGTCTCACGCGAAAAGGGTCGAGTGAAGACCTGTTCCATCGTCAACAATTGGTAGCATTCCTCAAGTTGTCCCCGCCGCCGGGCCTCTTGCAAAGTCACCAGGACATTGTCCAACTCTGAGCGGCCACTGAACACCATCCAGAGTAGTGACACAATAAACGCAATACCTCCTATGATTGATAAGTCATTAACATCGAAGACCACTCCCACCACTGGGACATGGATCGTGTCTACCCACTGAACCCTCAGATCCTCCATCGCGACTGCAGCTCTCTCCGCCGTTGCCAAATCAGTCAGGTGTCTCAAGGATCGATATCGGTCCGAAGCCACACAAGGATCTGCTTCGCACGTCGAGCACCCCTGATTCGCTGCGCCCCCTGATGCCTCTTTCGGCGCTAATGATTCTTGGCGATTAGAGCGGCCCTCTGTTCTAAGCACCCCTGGGGTCTGGGACAGCGTCTCCTCATTCGAGGAGCGTTGCTTCTCCTGTTTCCTGAGACATGCAACTGTTTCGATTAGGCGCTTTCGTCTGCCATGGACCCAACTCTGTTCCCTTGAATTCCAGTAACCGGCAAAGACAAGGACACTTGTTATGACTATGATAAGCAGAACGAATCGACTTCGCGCAGCTGCAGCCTTGCAGGCCCCTATATAGTCTGTGAGGCCCGCCATCTGTGGCGGTTCCGGCCCCAGAGGGCTTGTGCCTTGTCTAGTGTCCGTTGATGGTGTCATTCGAGTCCTCCACGCAGACCTTCGGCTGCGACCCGGCATGAACGGAAGCGGGCACGCAGATTCCGAGTACCACGAGCAACGATGTCCTACAGGGAATCATTGGCATGTTCAGCCCCGACCCGGACAGGCCACGGGAATCGCCTCGGAGTTGTCGAACCAATCGGCCACGCTGTTCACCGCTCCCTGGATGAACTGGGTCTCGTCCCTGCCCAGCTCGTTCAGGCGGAAGGTCCAGTCGGTGGCGGTCAAGGTGTAGGCCTGCCGGTTGGCGTTCCAGCGGTAACGCTTTGTCGCCTGGAAGTACAGGACGTGCGTGAAGTGGTGCTCGCGCGCGTACTGGGAAATCTCGTCGCGCTCCTCCTGCCTGAGATCGGACTCCGCCCCATCCCAGGCGTCGAAGCCGATCGACTTGTTGCGGTTCCGGGCCTCCTTGTGATGCTTCTCGAGTCGTTTCACGAGATCCGACGCGAGCGACCGCGAATCCCCTTCGATCGGGTCGGGGCACTGCGGGTGCTCGTAGTACAGCCCCTGCGAGACCAGCAGGACCTTCGATTGCTGGGGCAGAGCGTCGACGACCTGTTCGAGCGCGTTGCGCGCCAAGGCAAGCGACGGCGCGGAGAGGGCTCCGGCCACGGTCACGATCTGAAGTGCGAGTCCAATCGACTTGTTCATGGGTCGTTACTCCTCAGGAGTTCGAGCCGCGAGGCTCGTTAGGGTTTAGGGGTGAATCAGAGCTTCCTTGATGGCGCTGGACGCGGCGCGCGCGAACTGCTCCCACTGACCACGCAGGAGCTCGTGGGCGTCTGGCATCTCCGCGCGACGATGGAACGGGACCCCGGCCAGGCGGGGCGTTACGACGGGACTGTCCTGTAGGGGTCCATGTGGGCACTCTCGCAGGCTCGAAGGATCCCCCTCGGAATCGGCGTGACTCGACGTCCTGTGGCTTTGCAGACGCTTGCTGCGTGACACCAGGGTGGTCACGCGGTTGACGTCGTAGGCGTAGAGCTGGACCTCGAGCTGGGCCTCGGCGGTCACCCGGTGAAGGACGTACGGCGACTCCTCATACTGGCACTTGAAGTAGGTGACCAGCTGGGCCCAGACTCGGCCGAACGCGTCCACCGGGTGGCCGACCAGCTGTTCGCACTCCCCCCTGCAAGCGGTGCGCCGCTCGTTCTGATCATTGACGTCGTACGCGTAGTGCGTCACCTGGACGCCGACCGAAAGATCGGCATGCAGCCTGTTCTCACACTGGCGCCGAGCCTCTGGCCAGGTCCAGGTGGTGTGGTTACGCCAGAACTCCTTGCACAGCGATTCGACCCGGCACTGGGGCACGAGGGCGTAGCCCGGGCCCAGCTCCTCCTGCAGACTTTCGGCAAGCTGCGACATCGCGCTCTGCCATCCGAAGTCCTGCGAATCCGTTCCATCCTCGCTGACGGGGAAGAGCACGATCATCCTGGGTGCCGCTTCGGCGCTGGACACGACGATGGCAGCGGCCAAGAGAGCGATCCCAATCCCGGCGAGACGCGCGGTGGCGCCCATAATTAGTTCCCTCCCAAGGAGATCGGAGGATTGCGCCACTTGGTACGCTCGCGGATCTCCGATGACGCGACCGCCACCGGAATCCAGACCGGCTTGGAGTGGACGCGATACGTGACCACGTCTTCCTGACCCGTCCGCTGCACCGCCAAGTTGAGGTTCTCGTAGGCCTGGATCGAAAGGTGTCGGACGATGTGCCCTTCCATCTGGACGTGGTAAGAGCGATCGAGGTCCTGGCGGAAGTAGTTCTCGCGTTCAAGTTTTTCCTTCAGCTCCGTGTCGGTGAGGTTGTGGAACTTCTGGTTGTAGTTGAGACCGCCTCCGAAGATCTTGAAGACGTTGAGATGCGTGCCACCGCCGAGATCGCTGTTTTTCTCGTGACGGAAGGCGTTGGCGTAGTCGCGGAAGTACTTGCCGCCGAAATCGGTTTTCGACAAGTTCTTCACGTCTGCGACAAACGACTTGATCTCGTCGGGCTGGAAGTTGGCGCTGTGCAGGTCGATCTGGTAGGGCGCGAGCATCCTCGACAGCTGCTCGACGTCGACGAAGGTCTCCATCGCCCCCGAAAGAAGCGACTGGGCGATTTGCCGGGTCAAATCGAGAAACGCCGTCGCATCGGCGTCTTCGTATTCCTGCCAGAGCGTCGCCTTGAGCTCGCGGGCCACATCCATGCCTGCATCGAGCGCTTGCGAGGCCACCACGACGTGGTCCTGGGCGGCCTGCCGGAACTCCGCGAACCCTTTGCTCGATGCGATGTTTCTCCAGGAGACGTCGACGGAGCTGAGTCGCGCTTCGGCCGTCGGGATCAGGTAGCTGACAGTCAGCGTCTCCTCCCCCTGCCGGAACTTGTCGACGAACGTCCTGGCCGCGCGCGCGCGGCCCTCACGCGTCTCCAGAACAATCGTGTAGGCGTCCGAGGCGACGGCGACCCCGCCCGTATCGGCCGGATCGACCAGCTCCTTCGTCTGGAACACTGGGTGCTCGACCCGGATGGTGCGCGGTGCCAGACGGGCTACGTTGCGCGTGGTCACCGCCTCGTGATTGGGGTCCGACCGGCGGAGCCCGGCGGCGATCTCGCCCGGTTCGGGATAGTCAAAGACCAGCGTCACCGTCACCGTTGCGAAGGAGCCGTAGTCGTTCAAAGACACATGGGGCGTCGCGCCGTCCCGGGTCTCGTACGACACGTTGGGCGCGACGTAGTAGCATTTCTCCTCGGGTGGCAGGATCGGATTGCGGTTGCTCTCGAAAACCGTGAAGTGGCCGCGCATGCTCGACACGCTGATCGGCGCGGCATTGAGAGCCGAAGCCTCGCATCCGATTTCGGCCCTGGTCTCGCCCCCCTTCGCGAGGGACGCAGCGGTCAGGGCCAGAACTGCGATGACGTGTTGTGTCCGCCTGCGCGTCATGTCATTCATCTGTCATTCCTCTTCGGGGTCGTCGCCTTTGTGCCCGGCTGACTCGTCGGCCTTCGCCACGTCGATCGGCGTCCGGTTTTCGTTCATCAGCCAGTAGGAGTTGCGAAAGGGGTCAAAGAGCAGGGTATAGACGATGTAGACCGGCCGGCCCGACTCGCGCGCGGCCAGATCGACCCGCCAGATTTCGTCGTCGACGCGCACCCGGAACTCGGGATCGCCGTGCGCCTCGTTGAGCGCGGTCGAGAAGACCTCGAGCAAGGCGCCGGCGAGCGGATCGGCGGCGGCGACGAGCATCCCGCTCATGCTCTGCAGGATGACGGGGGCGTTTCCTCCCAGCCACTTGTTGAGCGTGGCCGCGTAGGCAGCGTCGACTTTGGCCAGACGGCGGGATCCTGAGGACGCCCTGCAGAGCGCTGCGCGATCCGGGATCACGACCCCGCGGCTCACGGCCGTGGCATCGGCCCGCACCGCAATCACGGGATGGTTCGTCGGCAGGAGTTGGAACGGGACCCAGATGCCGGGATGCGCGGCCGCCTGCGGCGCGACCGGGAGGCACCCGGGAAAGGTGTCGGCGTAGAGCAGGCCTGACCCGAGTGCGGCAATGGAAATTGCGACGAAGAACGACGCCCTGAGTGGCTGATTCATTGGTGATCTCTCTAGCGGATCTGGTAGTACATCTGCCGAAAGGCGGGCACACCTCCGCCGCGCAGCCAGCCCTGCTCGATGGCATCGAGACGCTTCGGCGTGTCGGGATGCGTGGGGGTGCTCGTCAGAGTGAACATCGCTAACTGCGCCTTCGCTGCCTCCTCGAGCGGCGCCCCGAGCCGGGCGAGGACGTAGCCCGAGACGAAGTCGGCCTGCAGCTCCTTCGTCCAAGGGTGCTTGAACTGCCCGTACCAACTCGAATCCTGATTCGCGTGGTGCCCGACTTCATGGGCCATCACGCTGATCGCCGCCCAGGGACCCTGGGCATCGACCCAGGCCATGAAATCGGGGTTGTAGACGATGGCGGGCGTCATCCGGACGATCGGCGCGAAACCAGCCCGCCCCGGCATGAGCATCGGGATCGCCACAGCCTGGGCGTTATCGACCGACCCCGCGTAGACCGGAATCGGCGCGAGCGCCAAGACAGCGGTCACCTGGCGGACCTCGTTGACGGCCCAACCCGCGGGCGGGTACAGCGGCCCGCCGTCGGCTCCCGTGGCGTACGAGCAGACCATCTGGTACGGAACGAACACCTGCGCCGTCGGGACCTGCCCCAGCACCGCGGCCAGCAGCACGAAAAAGAGAATGACGTGTCGAAGCATTGATTTCTCCTCTCCGTCCCGTAAGGCGCGGAACGGAGTGGAAACCGGCAAGAAAAGTTGAGGCGGGGGTGGGAGGGCGTATAATCCGTCCAGATTCCCATCGGAGGCCCCATGCCCGAACCGAAAGTTGCTCGGCAGCTGCCTGCCGACCTGATTCCCCTCGTCTACAAGGAGCTGCGCGCTCTCGCAGCCGCTTATATGAAGAGTGAGCGCCCGGGCAACGTGCTGCAGCCTACGGCCCTGGTGCACGAGGCGTACCTCAAGCTTGCACGCATGGACCGAATCGACTGGCGCGGCAAGACCCACTTCCTCGCCGTGGCTGCGACAACGATGCGCCAGGTGCTCGTGAGCGAAGCGCGTCGGCACCGGGCCAGGAAACGCAGCGGGGCCTGGGACCGTATCAGTCTGAATGAGGCCATGCTGGCTCCGGGCGGAGAGCCGGTCGATGTGATTCAGATCGACGAAGCGCTCACGCGCCTCGCGGAAAAGGAGCCACGCCAGAGCCTGGTACTCGAGTACCGGATCTTCGGAGGCCTGAGCCAACAAGAGATCGCAAGGATCCTCGACGTATCCGAGCGCACGGTACGCAACGACTGGAAATTGGGCCGCGCGCGACTCTTCTGTGACCTGACCTCGCACTGAGGCCGCCCCTTATGAACGACGAACGCTTTATCAAGGCAGGCGAAATCTTCCTGGAGATTCAGGACCTCCCGGCTCGGGAGCGCCAGCGAGTTCTGGAGGAACGCTCGTCCGGCGACGCGCTGCTGAAGGCCGAGGTGGAATCGCTGCTCGAGGCCGATCGCGTGGGCCGGAAGGTGCTCCCGACACCGCCTTCCATCTCCGAAATCGAGGCCGGGCCAGATCGCTCGGATGAGCCGATCCCCGGATCGGTCGGACCCTTTCGCATCATCAGCGTGCTCGGCGAAGGAGGCATGGGTATCGTCTACCTGGCGCAGCAGGAGGAGCCGCTGCGGCGGCGCGTCGCGCTGAAGGCCATGCTTCCCGCGCTCAGCACGCCGCGCTTTGTGCGGAGGTTTCGTCGCGAAGGACAGGCGCTGGCTCTCATGAGCCATACGAACATCGCCCGCATTTACGAGGCCGCCACGACGCACGAGGGCCATCCCTACCTCATCATGGAGTACATCGAGGGAAAGCCGATCAGCGAGTACTGCGATACCCATGGTTGCGGCCTACGCGAGCGCATCCAGCTGGTAATCGCCACGAGCGACGGGATCCAGCACGCCCATCAGAAGGGCCGGATTCACCAGGACATCAAGCCGACGAACGTGCTCGTCCTGGAGCAGGACGGTCGCCCGGTACCGAAGGTGATCGATTTCGGAATCGCGAAGGAAACCGCGAACGAGTCCTTGGCCGGGCGCATGTCGACCGAATTCCGAGTCGTGCTCGGCACGCCCGAATACATGAGTCCCGAGCAGGTCAGCCTCGACGCCAGGGACGTCGACACCCGGACCGACGTCTACTCTTTGGGCGTCCTGCTGTACGAGATCTTGACCGGTGCCCTCCCGTTCGACCCTGAAACCCACCCGCGGGACGAGATGCTGCGAGCGATCAAGGAGGACACGCCGCCCCTCGCCAGCCGGCGGGTTGAGGGGCTGGGCGAAGCGGCGACTGCCGTCGCCGGGGCGCGCTCGCTCGATCCGAGGACGCTCTCGCACCGGCTTCGGGGTGATCTCGACTGGATCCTCGCGAAGGCGCTGGAGAAGGACCGCGGCGCGCGGTACCAGACACCGTCGGAATTCGCTGCGGACCTTCGTCGCCATCTTGCAAACGAACCCGTTATCGCAGGTCCACCCTCGACGGCCTACCGCGTCCGGAAGTTCGTCCAGCGGCATCGCCTGGGCGTCTCTGCTGCCGCCATGCTGCTCGTGACATTGCTCGTGGGGATCGTCGGAACGACGGTCGGGCTGGTCCGCGCCCGTCGGGCAGAGCGTACGGCCGCCGCTGCGCGCCTCCAGACCAGCCAGCAGGCCGATCGCGCCACACGCGAGGCGGCGGTGGCGGAGACGGTGACCGATTTTCTGGTGGGCTTGTTCCGCGTTTCCGATCCGAGCGAAGCCAGGGGGAACACAATTACCGCGCGAGAGATTCTCGACCGGGGAGCGGCGACGATCCGCAACAATCTTGAAACGCAGCCACGGGTCCGCGCCCGCCTCATGGTGACTATGGCCAGCGTTTACAAGAACCTAGGTCTTTACAAGAGTGCTCAGCCGCTCGTCGAGAGCGCGCTCGAAACCCTCGGGCCCGTCGCCCCGAACGGCGACCTTGATGTCGCAACAGCGCTCGACAGCAAGGGGAGCTTCCTGAAGGAGACCGGGCACTTTAGGGAGGCTAGAGTTGCCTTTGAAAAGGCCATGTTGATCAAGAGCCGATACTACTCCACAGACAGCCTGCCGATCGCGTCGAGCCTTAACAACATCGGCACATGTGCATACGAGGATAGCAAGAATGACGAGGCGATCCCGATTCTTCAACGGGCGCTCGATATCCGACAGCGCCAGCTGCCGCCGGACAACGTCGATCTGGCGACCAGCCGGATGAACCTGAGTCTTCCCCTCTCGAACTCGTCAAACGAGGCCGACAGGGTCAAAGCCCGGGAGATGCTCCGAACCGCCGTCGACGTCTACCGGGCTAAGGTCCCGAACTCGCCGGATCTCGCGCAGGCAGTCGACAACCTCGGGGCCATGTTCGCCGAGGCCGAGCAATACAAGGAAGCCGAACCGCTCCTCGTCGAAGCCCTAGGGATTCGCGAGCATGTCCTTCCCGCGGACCATCCCGACATTGCCGACAACCTCACCAATCTCGCAAATATCGAGCTTTCCGCCAAGGATTACGAGGCTGCGCTTGGCCATTACCAGCGTGCCCTGGGAATCTATGAGCGCGCCAATCTCCGCGACCATAAGTACGCGGCGGATGCCAGGAACAACCTGGCGTGTCTGTTCGTCGCCACTCACGAGGTCGAGAAGGGCCGGCGCCTACACCGTGAGGCGCTCGCCAGCCTGAACGAGTCGAGCCCCGACGACCTGTCGCTCGCCGCCGACCTCGAAGAGGGGTTCGCCGGCTACCTCGACGCCGCCGGCCTTCACGCCGAGGCGCTCGCCGCCACTCGCCGCGCCAAGGCGCTGCGCTCTCGCCAAGCTGGAGAACACCAGGGAAGCTGATCTGAGCCGGCCCGCCGTGCCGCCGCATAGACTAGCTTAGGGATGCGCCAGTTCAGATGAGGCAGCTGCACCGCGGCCATCGTGGGACCGAACCGCAGGTCCACGCCGACGTTCCTGGCGAGCTTGTCTGTATCGACACGATCTATGTCGGGAAGCTCAAGGGTGTCGGCAAGGTCTGGCAGATCACGGCCTGCAACGCAGCCTGCTCCTACAGTGTCGCGCGACTGCTTCCGGAGCTGTCTGCCACGGCCGTGGCCACTTTCCTGCGGAAGGTTCTGCTCCCTCTCTATCGCAGAACCGGCTCGCCGCTGCAGCGTGTGCTGACCCATGGAGGATCGGAGTTCAAGGAGCCTTCGACGTGGCGTGCGGGGACCTCGGCATCAGTCACACGCGCACCAAACCGCGCCACGCCTGGACGAACGGCTTTGTCGAACGACTGCACAGCACCATCCTGCAGGGGCACTGGCGCATTCAGTTCCGACGCCGCGGGCGATGCAACAAACGCTCGAAGCCTTCATGACCTTCTGCGAGCTGCGGCCGCATCTGGGCTATCGGCTGCAAGGTCGCACGCCGGCGTCGCTTTTTGCGGCGCGATTGCTTCGATGAACTGATCTCATGAATCACTCGGAGTCCGACAAACTGTCAACACCCATGCGAGTCTGGACAGAGACGTGGACTATCCGGTTCTACCGGGTTCGCTTCGCTTGTCGAGGCGAGCGTGGGCTCGACCGTCCGCCTCTTCTCCCTGCAAACCTGCGAATATCCTTTGGACAGAGGAATTCGACGACGATGCCGTTCGTTCGAAGAGGCGCCCTTAGACCCCACCAAGCACTGTCAACGGCTTGAAGGATGGGGATGTGTCCGTTAGCAGCTACGGCTACAGCGACGAACTTTCGATCTGACAAGTCGAAGTGAGCGAGGGCAGCATCCCTGGGAAACTCCTCGAAATCGCGCTCATCTTCCGCCCGCGGGGTGATCGTCACTAAACGGCAGCGATCTGCGTTATGTAGGTTCGTGAGCACCCACTTGAGAAACGCCGTCCCGATACCGGGTTGGCCTCGCGCACTCAAGTTCGGCACGTACTCGCTGAGGATCCTTCGAGTATCATCCAGAATGAGCCGATCGCTGGTCATCAATGCGCCAAGACGCCGGGCGCAGGCCATTACGCACTCTCTTGATGCCTCACCCATAACCCTGTTGGCGACCATGCCCACGTTGGTGTCAACGACGACCTCCATCAGTCGCCAGGAGGCGGCCGCTTGCCACTGGCCTCGACCATTGCCACCAAGTCCTCTGTTTCATCGCCGAAAAAGTCCTGTGGCCAGTTGTGGATGTTTCCATCAGGGTCGATGTCAAGTGCATCAATCACCGAATAGCCGTCTGACATCTTGCAGAAATACAAGGCGGTCTGATCGTCCTTGATTTTCCGCTCGGCAATCCGGCGCTGTAAGCGTCTGAGAAGATGTTCACTGTGGCTCTCAACCACAACTTGTACCTCGCGCTCAATCGCTACATCGATGAACACATCGGCTAACCAAGCTTGAACAGCCGGATGAAGGTGGATCTCAGGTTGTTCGAGTAGTATCGTCGAACCTTGTGGAGCGTAGTAGCAGAGCACCAGGACCGGCAATAGTTGTGAGACGCCGAATCCAACGTCAGTGATCAAGACCTCAGGTGCTTTGGCACTAAAACGCACACGGACTTCATAATCCTTTCGATTCTCTGCGATGGAGCGCAGCGAGAACGAGTGCACTACTCGCATCTTCTGCATCCATTCGAGGATACGCTCTTCGATGGATTTGTACCTTCGCCCTTTCCCACTCCCACGACCGCTCTGGAGTCTTTCCGACCGGGCTGCCAGGAGAGCCGCAACTGCCTGTTCTCCCCGTCTGCCTACATCCACTGGTCGCTCTCCGGCCCAAACATAGCTACGTTTCGGGTACTCGCGAAGCGGGCCGAGATACCTCATGTTTGAGAATAGACTTTCAAACGCGAGGACCAAGTCCGGGAGAAAACCTGTGTTCTGGTAATAGCCGAGAGCCTCGTCGGGAAATCCATAGCACTTGACAGGCGTCGGCAGGGGCCATGCGCGACCAGGAACCCTTTTTGCAAAGTAGGAACCCGTGTCTAACTCGTAGCGTTCCCTGTTGGCATCGGGGCCATGGTCTCTCCGTCTCATTCCGAACTGATGATTTCCAAAGTCATACCGAAAGGACTGGACGACTGCTCTCTCAGCCTCCGCTTTAACGGTCGTCGTAAAAGACAAGGCGGAGGCTTCGAACAGCACCCGATCCTCTCGCTCAGGGTCAACTGTTCGGATCGGCTGAGCAAGATCCCAGGAAACAGAAATTTCGAGCGGCTCACCGGACTGGTGAGCGTACATGATGTCGAAAAATGTCCCGAGGTCAACGAGAGAGCGCTCATCGCCGGTGTGGAGGACGCGTTTTCGGTCAGGTGACTCAACCGTCTGCTTCATAAGGAGCAAGATCTGTAGAATGCTGGTCTTGCCAGAGCTGTTAGATCCGAAGAGCCCCGTGAGAGGTGCGAACCTTAACTCACTCGTGTCTCGCCACGACTTGAAGTTCTTGGCGCGAAGACTCGTTATCACGTTCGGGATCCTTTCGTCTGTAGTGAGGCGAAACTAATGGCTACGCCCTTTGGTGACTCCGATAGTTGATCGAGAAGCACGCTCATGAGTCACGGGCCTCACGCCACGACACTTGGAGATTCACGTTTCATGGATGATTGTACTCAAGGAATGAAGGCTGGGCACGATGACTTTGTCACCAGACTGTTTGGAAATAGTGCCGCCATGGGTGGGAGTCGAGCCCGGTGCCCGTACTCATGACCGAAGGCAGGTCCTCAGGCTCTTCGCCCACGACGCTGAGCTCCTCCAGGTACACCTCATTGAGGCTCGAAAAGCGGTCGATGAAGAAAGCCTCGGAGTAGGTCGCGATGTGGACACCCAGATTTACACCTATGTTGCTCTCCGGCGGCCACGATTCCTCTAAGTAGCTGAAAACGTTGGTGCCGGGGGTGGGAGTCGAACCCACATGGCCCAGAGGGCCAAGGGATTTTAAGTCCCTTGCGTCTACCAGTTTCGCCACCCCGGCTCTGGGGGATTGTACGACGATTGCGGGTTTCGACGGCCGGTGGAGGGACAGCCGTGGTCAGTGTTGCGTCGAGAAGTCGATGACGATGGTGAGGTCCATGTCGACCAGCTCGTTGTTCCGCGTGGCGGGCTCGTATCTCCACTTTCTGACCGCCGCGAGCGCCGCCTCCTCGAAGCCACAATAGCCGCCGGCGGGCCGCAGCACGCTGACGTCCCCGACGCTCCCGTTCTTCAGGATGTGGGCGCTGAGGAACACCTCTGCGCTCCTGGGCTTCCCTGATGTGAGAGCCGGCCGCGGATACTCCGGCTGTACTTTCGAGGCGGGAATCAGCTTAGGCTGCGCGACGTCTCCCTCCTTGCTCTTCCCGTCCGAAGGCGCTCTCGGTGATGGCAGCTCCTTCGCGTCGAGCAGCGTCACAATCCTCTTGAACCGGTCGAGGTCGTCCGCGTCGAGGCGATAGTGCCTCGGCTCGCCCTTGCCGAAGGAGACCTCGACCTGCCGGCCGGTCGCGATCTTGCGCACGAGGGCCTCCTGCTGCCCGACATTGACCCTGGTGATGGATCGGCATCCCGAGCCATCGAAGGTCACGGCGTCCTTCTGGTCCAGGGGGAGGCTGACCGTATCGCCGTCCACCCGGACCTCGAACCGATCCATCGAGCGCAGGCGCACATCCTTGATCGTCGTGCGGAGCGCCACGGTGCGCGAGCCGGCATCGCTCCTGGCGATGGTGGGATAGATCGCGACGTCCGGCTGCGGCCATCGATCGAAGCGCGGCTCGTAATACGTGGCCCGGGCCCGCTCGTCTCGCACGATCACGATGCCGGGGACCGAGTCGTCGGGCAGCCCCGACGCCGACAATGCTCTTGCGCCGGCGGGGAGTGGCGCCAGGATGAACAGAACCAGGCCGATGGTCGCGCGATTCATGCGCTCACCTGTACTGCCAGCACTCCCCGCCGACTTTGATCAGCGCCACGGTGTCCGCTCGTGCTGGCGATGGCGCGCAGCAAAGAAACGCGGCGAGCAGGGCCGCGGTGCGGCTCGATCCGTCTCGTCGAGTCCGAGGCATCGGGTCATGGTATCACCTCGCGACCACGCCCCGCACGAACGACAGCAGGCGGTGTCGGGTGCGGCCCATCTCGAGATTCCTGAACCCGGCGCTCTCCATGAGAATGCGGTAGTCGGCGACGTTCACGTTCATCATCCCGGGTCCGACAACCATCCGGGCCAGGAGGCGGCCGGGGACGGACTTCGGGGGCTCGAAATCGACGATCAGGCACCGTCCGCCCGGCTTCAGGACGCGATGCATCTCACCGAAGGCGGCCGGCCTGAGGTCTCGGGCAGGTGGTGCATCGCGAGCTGGCTGACGACCAGGTCGAACGTGCCGGAGGGGAAGGGGATCGCCTCGCCGAGACCGTGCTGGAAATTCACCTGCGCGCCTGCTTTGGAGGCGTTGCGCCGGGCGACCTCGATCATCTCCGGTGAGGGGTCGATGCCGTGCACCGAGCCGGTCGGTCCGACCGAGCGCTTGAATGCGAGCGCCAGGCTTCCGGTGCCGCAGCCGACGTCGAGCACCTGCTCGCCCGGGCGGGAGGCGGCAAGCTCGACGATGGCGGGGTGGGTTCGCCGGAGAAGCGGGCCGAACGCGGCCTCGTACAGGGGCGCCCAGTGGATGACGTGGCCGCGGGTCCCCTCGCCGTGAGGCGTGCCGGAGTGAGGCGTCCCCGAGTGAAGCGGCGTCATCCTCATCCGGCGCTTTTCTCGAGATACTTCTTGAGCAGGGTCCAGTAGTTCTCCTCCCAGCCGGCCGCGAGGTGGTCGCGCTCGCCATCCGGGAACCCGGTGTGGTCGAAGACCAGGTGCGTGCCGGCGCCCTGGGGCTGCAGCTCGAACCTTGCGATGGAGTACAACCCCTCCGGCCAGGTCACGACGCGCCAGGCCTGGACGATCCTCTTGTTCGGGACCAGCTCGACGTTGCGGCCGATGATGTGGCCGTTGAACAGGGAGAAGGCCCCGCCGACCGCGCGGTCGATCTCGGCCGTCCTCGCGGTGAAGGCGCTGAACTGAGCGCTCTCCAGAAGCGCCTCGTAGACGCGCTGCGGGCTTGCCTTGACGTCCACCTCCTGGTGGATGCCCGACGCCTTCGGCGTCGCGGGCGCGGCCGGGTGTCCGGGGCCGGCCGGCTCTGCCGCCCAGCCGAAGGTTGTCAGCACCGCCCAGAGACCTATCGCCAGACCCGACGACCTGCGCTGTGTCATGCACCCTCCCCGATGAGTTCCTGCCGACGGGATTCTTCCCGGAAAGGCGGCCTTGGTCAATGGCGCCGTCAATCGACGAAGAGGATCCCCAGGGCGGCGTAGGGGCCGGGGGTGGCGGGCTGGGCGATCCAGTAGCCTTGCGACTTGACGCCGACGTCGAAGTACAGGCCGCGCAGGTAGCCGCGGGTCAGGCGCGCGCGGACGCGTCCGCCGCCGCCGAGGCCGTTGCGCGGGTCGTGCCACGCTTCGGCGGCG
>JACXTT010003218.1_pt1 | contig 25404 bp, 17 predicted proteins | sample 9270951 | NCBI WGS metagenome assembly JACXTT01 (sample SAMN15532306, study PRJNA645909) | rock metagenome | isolation source: weathered quartz diorite | place: Puerto Rico | collected 2017-06-21
GGCGTTTGCCCCGATTGTTTTGCTCCGTTAATGAATACGTCGGCTCCCGGCGGCTTGCTGCTGATGAAGATGCCCTTGGCGAGCGATTCGAGTTTGATCTTCTGATCCTGGACGTCGCCCCTCTTCACTAGTAGCGCCGTCTGAACCGATTGATATCCTTCCTTCTGCACTTCGAGGCTGTACTGCGCCGGTGAAAGATTGTTGAAGCTGCACGGTGTCTCGCATTTGCTCAACACGCGGCCTGCCTGCCCGCGCAAAACTGCGCTCGCTCCGATGACGTCCGCGACGACGTGAATCGCACCGCGCCCCATCTCGGGCACCGGGTGCGCGCCTTCGTCCCCGTTGCCTGAAGCGCTCACCGGCGCATCGTCATATTCGATGTGATCGATCACCCGCACGTCCGATGGCGCATTCCGCAGAAGGCTCAACAGTCCCGCGTGTTCCGTCGGGTGCAATTTTCCCGCAAGCGTGAGCGTGTTTCCCGATCCTTGCACCCTCGCTCGCCCGCTCAAACCCTTCTCGGAGATGGCTTCTTCGATGCGTCCCTTGAACTGCGCAGCCTTCACGCTGATGGCGGGCTCCACCTTCTTGGGGACGATTTTCTCCGGCTTCAGTCCCAGAGGTTTCGTCTCTCCACCGGAAGCGGGAGCCTCCACCGTCTCTTTCGGCTGCGTCGAATTCTCCGGGTCATTTGCATTCGTCGCTGGATTCGCGCTGGAATTCTCCGGAGTTGTATTCACTGGCGCCGCCGTCGGCGACTGCCTGCCGCTCTTCACCTGCGCCTCGTGCAGCTCCCGCGCAGCTTCGAAGACCGGCCGGATCTTGTTCGCGCCGTAGGCGATCACTCCTAGCAGCAGAATTGCCACGAGTATCGTCGCGAACAGACTCTTCTTTTTCGGCGGTTCTTTAACCGGCGCAATCGTTCCCGTCCGTCGCACCACCGGTGTCTGCCCCGGGCCCGCGGCGCGCGCATTCAACGAATGCGCTGCTGCATTTACGGCTGCATCGTCACCGCCCATGCCGCGGCCTCCGGCATTCCCCGAAATCATCGTCGCCGCCGGAGAACTTCCGCCCATCACCATCGTGGATTGCGGATTGCCTCCCGCAGCGATCGCGCGGTAATTCTTCAAATCCTCCAGCATCTCGCGGCAGCTCTGATATCTCTGCTCCGGTTCCTTTTCCAGCGCCCGCATGACCACAGCGCTGATGCCCGGATGAATCGAGGGATCAATCTGCCGCGGCGGCACGGGAGCTTCGTTCACAATTTTGTAAATCACTGTGGTGATGTTTTGCCCAGGGAACGGCTTTTCACCTGTCATCATCTCGTACAGCATCACGCCCAGCGAAAAGATGTCGCTGCGGCCATCCACCGCGCGGCCTTTCACTTGTTCCGGAGACATGTAGCTGGGCGTGCCCATCACGTGCGCCGTTTGCTGCACCGTGCCGAACTGCAGAATTTTTGCCGTGCCGAAGTCCGTAATCTTCACCGAATCGTCGGCCGTCAGCATCAGGTTGGCGGGCTTGACGTCGCGGTGCACCACGCTGCGCTCGTGCGCGAATTGCAGCGCGCTGCAGGTCTGTTCCATGATGCGCAGTGTCCGCGGCAGTGGAAACGCCTGCCCGGCATCCAGCATCGCCTGCAGGCTCTTTCCTTCCACCAGTTCCATGGTGATGTAGTAGAGCCCATCTTCTTCGCCCGCATCGAAAACCACAACGATATTGGGGTGAGTGAGCAGGCCCGCCGCTCGCGCTTCCGTCTGGAATCGCGCCAGCAACTCCGGCCGGGAGAGCCCCGTACCCTCCTCGCTCAGCTTGATCGTCTTGACCGCGACGGTGCGCCCGATCACCGGGTCCACGGCCTTATAAACGACGCCCATCGCGCCGCGGCCCAGCTCGCTAACGATCTCGTATCTTCCTGCTTTTGTTACAGTTAGCATCGTAATTTCAATTCGCCGACAGGCACAGTGGGCCTGAGTTCGCAGGGGACACGCATCCGCCGACACCCGCCCACCCTACCATCCACGGTACGCACCCAATTTTCAGTTGGTCAACGCTACCGCCGTACTAGTGTTTCGCACTCGATACGGGAGCGCCTGCCTCTAACCGCGCTTGTACCACGCCTATGGGTGGCGTACCGGTTCGCGGGGCGACATCGTCTGTTCCGGCATCGGCACGTTGGTTTCGCGCACCGGCCGGTCCACGTCACCAGGCCGCGTCGGCGCCTCCAGCCCGTCCGTTAGCAGATACCCCTGCAGCGCGATGCCGTTGGTCCAGACGCTTTCCAGCGCCGCGATATATTCGATCTGCAATTCGAAGAGTTTCCGCTGCACATCGAGGACCCGAGGGTACGACGCAAGCATCCGCCCGTACTTGTCCACCATCAATCCATACGCTTTCTTCGCGCGCGGCAATATCTCTTCCCGATATTCCGTCGCCATCAACCGCGCATTTGCGTACTGGTCGACCGCGGACGCGGCCCGTTCGCGCAGCGTCAACGCAATCCGCTTTTTTTCCTGCCCCGCGCGCTCGATGTCGGCTCGAGCTGCCGCCACATTCCCTTGATTGCGATTGAAAAGCGGTATCTCGACGGCTACTTCTGCAATTCCTTCCCAGCCTTTCGCGTAAGGCGCGCTCCCAAGCGTTTCATGGTTGTACTCCAACCCGCCGCGCAACTGCACGTCCGGAATCGCTCCGCGCCTGGCTTGCATGAGAACACTCTGAGCCCGCCCCTCTGCCGCCTCGGCAATTCGTACCGTCGGACTTTCCTTCGAAATGCCCTCCACCACTTGCTCCTCGTTCAATTCCGGCCAGTCCTTTTCCAGATCTCCCGCCACCGTTGCCATTGGCATTTCTGGGTGCCCGATAACTGCCGCAAGCGACCGCCATTCCTCCCGCAGAGTGTTCTCCTGCATTCGCGCGCTCATCCGCATGCGCTGTGCTTCCACTTCCGCCTCCAGCACTTCGCTTTCATCCGCCTGTCCCGTGTTTATCAGCCGCCGCTCGGTTTCTGCCGCATCCTGCGCAATTTTCGCCATATCCCGCCGCGCATCGAGCAACTCCTGCGCCGCCAGGACGCGCAGGAACGCGATCTTCACTGCGCTCTGTACTCGTATCTTCTGCTCCTCCGCTTCCAGCTCTGCCAGTTTCACTTCTTTTCCAAAAACATCCCGGCTCAATCCCAGTTTTCCGCCCGTAACGATCGTTTGCTGTACAAAGAATCCCTGCTTTCCGCCTCCCACCGAACCCCCTCGAATTTCGTCCCCCGTGTATCCCACCGTCGGATTCGGATAGAGCCCCGCTTGCTGCTGCCGCCCCTTCGTCGCACGAATTTCCGCTTCGGCTTGCCGCAAAGTAGGATTCGATTCACTCGCGATCTTCTGCGCCTTCTCAAGCGTGACGAGTTGCCCTTGCGCCCGTTCCTGCGCTCTTCCCAATCGCGGATATTCCGCTTTGATGTCGCTCATCCTGCCGCGCATCGTGTGCTCCTGCTTGGGCATCTGCATCTCTTGTGCTCGCGCGGCATTCTGGATCCACAATGTGCACGCAAAAATCAGCATTCCCAATCTCGCCATGATTCGCATCTCGTTTCCTCTTCCTCTCTGTGTCCTGTGTGCCTCTGCGTTAATTGGTTTTACGGTTCCCGCTTCTGCTCATTGCGCCAACACTCTCGCCATACTTTTCTTCATAAGAATGGCGTCATATTCCTTACCTGGCAGCACGCGAACCATCGTCATCATCCCCATCATCCCCGCGCTCCAATTTTTCGGCAGCCCTTCGGTCTCCGGCTTTTCCACTGCTTCATCCATTCCCATCTCCATGAACGCGTCCTGCGGAAACCCCGGCACGCTCGACGCATTCGGAGCGATCGGAGAAGGATGCACGTGTTCGAACGGCACGCTCTTTGCCAGCGACATCATCTGCCCGACCGCTTTTTCTTCCGTCTGGTCCGCCGTTTGAATTGCCCGGTCACTCAACAAGTCCATCATGCTGTTCATCATGTGGTGCGGCAGGTGGCAGTGAACCATCCACGCGCCCGGATATTTCGCTTCGAACTCCACCACGCGCGCCTGCGCCACGCCCACCAGCACTGTATTCATTGGGTACCACGTCGATTCCGGCGCGCGGCCGCCCTCAGTCCCCGTCATCACGAACTGGTGCCCGTGAAGATGGATCGGATGGTGGTCCATGCCCAGGTTCAAGATGCGAAGCCGCACGCGGCTGCCCAGCCGCGCCAGCAGCGGCGTCGTCATCGGCGCGGAAACTCCGTTGAACGTCAGCCAGTTGAATTCCATGGCCGCGGAATTTGGCACGGTGTTGTTGGGCAGCACCGCCCATTCCTGCAAGACCAGGCCGTAGTCGTGATCCACGGCCGGCTTGTAATCCTTCTGTGGGTGCGCCACGAAAAATCCGATCAGCCCCATCATTTCTTGCATTGCGCTGTGCGCGTGATAAAAGAATGTCCCTTCTTGATGTACCGTAAATTCGTAGACATATCTTTCACCCGGCGCCACTGGCTTCTGGCTGATATACGGCACACCATCCTGCTCGATGGGAAGTTCCAGACCATGCCAGTGCATGGAAGTCGATTCCGGCAGACGGTTTTCGAAGATTACGCGCACGCGGTCGCCCTGCTGCACCTGAATCGTCGGTCCCGGGCAGCTCCCGCAGTACCCCCACGCATCAATCGTCTTGAACGGCGCGATCTTCTTTCTCACCGGCTCGGCCGCCAGCTTGAATACCTTTACGCCGCCATCCATCTCATGCGGCAAATCGCTGACGTCCGGCGTCACCATCGGCTGGAACCCCTGCGGCGTCGCTGGCCTCGCATGCGCCGCGTGTTTTGCTTGCCCTTCTTCCGGCTCCGCCGCCCGCAGCGTCTTGCGCAAGCTGAACAATCCCGCACCCAGCACCGCCGCATCTTGAAAAAATTTTCTTCTTGTACCGCTCATGCTTGCCTCCTGAATTTCCCATTCAGCGCACAGCGCAGCTTTTCTCAAACGGAATCCCAAACTTTTCAGAGTCGTTTTGCCACGATTGAAAGATTCGCTGGACGAAAGCCCGCAGTCAAATGAGCTTCGCAACAGTTCCGGCTACCAGTTTTTCAGAAGGAGAAACTCAGATCCGAAGGGCGCTTGTGAGGGATAATGATGAAGATCTTTGGGGCGGACTTGCACAGGCCAAACAATACTCTAGAGACCGCTCGGATACGGAAGAAACCTCTTGCGTAGGAATATCCAGCCGCGCGCCAAACGCTGCGGATCGCTCGTTGCCTTGCACTTCTTTTTTGTTCGTGGAATTCAGTGCAGCTGCAGGCAGTTCGCCTGCCCTGCAGCTCTGCGCACCATGGATATGAGTTGCGCTGCCACCTGGGATTTTCACGAGGTGACAAGGCGAATCCACTTCGGCGGAGCTCAAAGCTTGCGAACAAACGCCAGCGGCGCACAACGGCGCGCAGGCTGGGGTAACAACAAGCGCCAGGATGGTCACAACCCCGCAAACCTGCGCCAGCATGGCCCTCGTTCGTCTTGATGTCGCAAAACTCATCACTATTTCACGCTACTCCGCCGCATCCTCCCAGTCAACCGGCCCGGTGAAGCAGCTGTTCACCACGGGCAACTTCCTAGTCGCCGTAACCGTGCGAGTCTTTGTCTACCACCACTTTGCCTGCGAACGAGCGGTAGACGTGCGTGGAATATCCCGCAGCGAGGATCATTCCCACAATCCACCAGATCAGCCCGATCTTCAAGCCGTAGTCGCCCGCTTTTGCACTTGACACCGTCAGCGAGTACAACGGGTTCCGCGCGGGAAGCACCATCGGGTACACGCCGAAAACGACGCTCGTCAACATCCCCGTCAAGTAGGCGCAGGACGCGAGGAACGCTTTTCGCTCATCGTGTCTTCGCAATTCGAAAACAACACCGGCGATCCCAGCCACGGCAAGCAGCGGGAAAAAATATCCCACGGGCCAGGTCGTGAAGTTTTCCTTCACTTTAGGTTGCACGCGGAATGTCACTGCCGTCACCAGCGCCGTGAAAACCAGCACGCCCCACCAGGCCTGCCCAGCCAGTTTTCCCGCGCGCGACCTCACTACGCCGCTGGTCTTCATCTGCACCCAGAGCGCGCCATGCATTGCCAGCGCGAGCAACGCAAGCACGCCGACGAGAATGGTGTACCAGTCCAAAATCCCGGTTTCTTCCCCTAGGCGGAAATTGGTCCATAGCGGCTCGAAGAAGTAGCCGCTCGCATCCAGTGGCACGCCGCGCACCACGTTGCCCAGCGCCGCTCCAAAGAATATGGCCAGTAACAGACTCGATGCGCAAAAAAGAAAATCCCACAGCGGATCCCATACCGCACTTTTGATGTGATTCCGGAATTCGATCGACGCTCCACGAAGAATCAGAAGCCATAAAACAATCATCAGCGGCAGATAAAAACCGCTGAACCCGCTGGCGTAAAGCGCGGGGAAAGCAAAATACATCGTTCCGCCCGCCGCGATCAGCCACACTTCGTTTCCGTCCCACACCGGGCCGATACTCGCCAGAACTTGTCGCCGCTCTTCATCCGTCTTCGCCACCCACAAATGAATCGCGCCAGCCCCCAGATCGAAACCATCCAGCAGCACGTACACCGCGATCATGAACGCAACGAGGCAAAACCAAATCGTTCCCATCGTCCCCTCAATCCGCTGCCAGGACGGCCGCGTCTTCGCTGCGCGGATGCGCGCTGGGTTCCGGCCCGAGTTCAATCTCGCGGTAAAACAGGAACAGCCACAGGATCCCCACTAAGGTGTACAACCCCATGAACCCGATCAGCGTGAACCACACATTTCCCGCCGCCACCCGCGGCGAGATTCCCTGCGCCGTGCGCATCAATCCATGGATCAGCCAGGGCTGCCGTCCCAGTTCCGCAGCCATCCATCCCGCCGTGTTCGCAATGTACGGCAGCGGCACGCAAAGCATCAGCGTCCAAAGCATCCAACGCGAATCGTACAATTTTCCCCGCCACAAAAGCAGCGCCGCGACGACCATCACTGCAATGAAAATCGTGCCCAGCCCTACCATGACGTGATAGCTGTAATACAGCAGCGGAATCTGATCCGGCCACTCGTTTTCTGGAAATTCGGACAAGCCTCTCACGTCCGCGCGCCACTGCCGGTACGTCAGGAAACTCAGCATGTTCGGAATTTCCAAAGGATTGTCGAGCTTTCTTTTTTCCACGTCGGGCTGCCCGAGGATCGCCAGCGGTGCTCCCTGCTGTGATTCGAACAGCCCTTCCATCGCCGCCAGCGTCACCGGCTGATGATTCGCCACCAGTTTTCCCTGCATGTCTCCGGTTGGGAAAAGTTGCAGCAGCGCCGCGATCGCGCCTACCAGCACGCCCGCTTTCACAAACGTGCGGCCGTAAATTTCATCGCGTTTTGTCAGCAAATAAAACGCGCCCACCGCGGCCATCACGAAGCATCCGGTCTGCACCGCGCCCAACATGGTGTGCGCGTACTGCCACAACGCCCACTTGTTCAGCAATAGATCCCAGAAGCTGGCGAGTTCGATCGCGCCGTTGGCGCCGAGCCGGTAGCCCGTCGGATGCTGCATCCACGCGTCCGTTGCAACGATGAAATATCCCGAGAGCCACGAGCCCAGAAAAACCAGAAAAGCGGACAACCAGTGCCCGATGCGTCCGAGTTTTTTCTCGCCGAACAAAAACAACCCCAAAAAGCTCGACTCCAGAAAAAAGGAAAACACTCCTTCCATCGCCAGCGTTTGGCCGATCACTCCTCCTGCCGCTTTCGAAAACGCCGCCCAGTTCGTTCCGAATTGAAATTCCATCGGAATGCCCGTGATCACACCTACAGCAAAGTTGATCCCAAAGATCCGTCCCCAAAATCGAGCTGCGCGGTTGTAATGCTCATCGCCCGTGCGCAGCGCTTTCGTCTTCAAATAGACCAGCAGCAGCGCGAGGCCCATCGTCAGTTGGGGAAAAATGTAGTGAAACGTGATTGTGAACGCGAAGTGCAGCCGGTGCACATCCAGTGTTTGTCCCACGAATCACCTCGCGAAGCGCCAGCGCGACTGGTGGTCGTCCGAAAAGTTGTATGACTCTGCCGAAATCAACCGCATCTTCTCATCTCAGGCAGTTTCTTGAATACTTTTTCTCTGCCCTGGCACAATTCAGACCAATTCAATCGTGTTAGGCTTCGCTCTAAGATTTGCACTCCATCGCTTCCCATTTCTGAGAATATCTCTAAGGCTTGGTCTGCCCCCTGCATCCGATGTACTGTCTTGTCTTTTCTCGGGAGGTCCGTTCATGAAATATGACGCAATCATCATCGGTTCGGGCCAGGGCGGTAATCCCCTCGCGCATCATCTCGCCGACCTCGGATGGTCCGTCGCGCTGATTGAAGAAAAACATCTTGGTGGCACTTGCATCAATGTTGGCTGCACGCCGACCAAAACGATGGTCCATCGCGCCCAAGTCGCTCACTACGCGCGGAACGCCGCGCGCTGGGGCATCAGCGCGTCGAACGTCAGCGTTGATCTGGCCAAAATTGTCGCTCAAAAAGACGAAGTCGTCTTGAACTTCCGTAACGGCCAGCAAAAACAAATAGACAAGCGCCCCAAACTTCGCCTTCATCGCGGCCACGCGCGTTTTGTCTCTGCGCATCAACTCAAAGTCGGCGAGGATTCACTCGAAAGCGAAAAGATCTTCATCAACGCCGGTGGCCGCCCGAGTATCCCACTGATTCTTGGCCTTGAAACCGTTCCATATCTCACCAACGAATCCGTCATGCGGCTCACCACCGTTCCCGAACATCTCCTGATCCTCGGCGGTGGTTACATCGGCCTCGAATTCGGACAAATGTTTCGCCGCTACGGCAGCCGCGTCACTATCCTGCATCAAGGCCCCCAGATTGTTTCGCGTGAAGATCCTGAAATTTCCGACGAGCTCCAAAAAGCACTGGAAGCCGAAGGAATTCAATTTATTCTCAACGCGCGTACCTCGCGTGCCGAAGGTAAGCCCAACGCCGTTACGCTTTTCTACGCAGGCTCTGAAGGCGCGTCGAGCGTTAGCGGTTCGCATCTCCTGGTCGCCACTGGACGCAGTCCAAACACAAGTGAGCTCGGTCTCGACAAGGCCGGCATCGCCACGGACAAAGATGGTTTCATCAAAGTAAACAGCCGCCTCGAGACCACGGTCCCCGGCGTCTGGGCGCTGGGAGATTGCAAAGGCGGCCCCGCTTTCACACACATTTCCTACAACGATTTTCAAATTGTTTACGGCAATCTCGTCGAAGGAAAGAATCTTTCAACCGAAAATCGTCTCGTGCCGTACTGCGTCTTCACCGATCCGCAGCTTGGCGGCGTAGGCATGACGGAAAAAGGAGCGCGCGCGAAAGGCTACAAATTGAAAATCGGAAAATGTCCGATGACGTATGTCGCCCGCGCCATCGAGCGCGGCGAAACCGCCGGGCTGATGAGAGTCGTAGTCGACGCTTCGAACGACCGCATCCTCGGCGCTTCCATCCTGGCCTCCGAAGGCGGAGAACTGGTGCAGATTCTCGGCACTCTCATGCTTGCCCATCAGCCGTACACACTTCTAAAGGGTGCGGTGTACATCCACCCGACGCTCGCCGAAGGTTTTTTCGCACTGATGCAGGATGTCAAGCCGGTGGACTAGCGCGCGCTTGCTGCAGATCATGGCGGGACCGGGCGGACTTGAACCGCCAACCTAGAGTTTAGGAAACTCTCGCTCTATCCAGTTGAGCTACGGCCCCGTCTCTCTATTGTAATACTTCTCGCGCTTTTCAGTTCTGCTTGGCTTCGTCCCGGTCAGGCCGCGAGGGCAAAGGCGTCGAAGGTGGCACAGGTGCTGGCGCCGAACTGGAATTCGAAGCGGGGATGGTCTTGGAAATACCCAAACTTCGAAATATCGTCGGCCAGTATTCCCGCAGCAAGTTGCTGGCAGTGTTCAAGCCGATTCGCAGACCGTACCGCTGAAACATCCGACCCGCGGTCTGCTCCTTCGCAGGCAAATAGCTGTTGGCCAGGCCCTCTGCCATCAGTGGCGAAAACACCCCCGGCCAATTCGCGCCCAGCCTGCTGTCATCCGTGCGCGTTACCACGATGCGGCTCAACGCGTACGCCACGCGATGCTTGAACCCGCCCCGCATGGTCACAAAGTACCGCGGATCCCGCCGCAGCATCGAGGAAAGCAGGAACGTTCCGAAAAAACTGTTCGACGTGCTCGTCCCCAGCGAGGAACCGAAACGCCTTCCGTAACCGCTCATTCCCTGGCCATAACCGGGCAATGCATCTCGGGCTTGATTGATTCCCGAGCCCGCCGCTGAGGTCACGAAGTGAAATGGAGCGATGCTTTCATCCACAAACAGCTTGAATTTCTTTTTCGCGCCAAGGGGGTTCGGGTCGGTGGCGATTTCCGGAAAGACAATCGAACGCCGGCCAAGAGTCACGATCGTCGAATGCAGAAAATTTTCGCGTTGCCCCGGCTGGCTTTCCTGCTTCGCCATCGGAGCATCTGGCAATCCTTTAGCCTTCGGCTCTTGTTGTGCCCCAAGTAGGTCAGGCGTAAAGAAGGGCAGCACGATTAATAAGAGTGCCAAACAGGCGCGGCGCATCCGGCATCCTAGCACGTCCTCGCTTCGTTCCGGCCAAGAACACGTTCTTTACAGTGGCGGGTCTTCCGCTTGCGGTCCGGCTCTTGTCGGACGGACCCGTATTCTCTCGGGTCCTACCCCCGCGCGATCCGGAATCCGTAGTCCGCGTATTGAAACTCCGGCGGAATGCTGGAGCGCGCCGCGGTTCGCGTGACCTTAATATGGTGCCGCCAGGACCCGCCACGCGAAGCCCGGCGGCGGCCGCTCCTAGGCCCTTGCGGATTTCGTTCCGGAGAGTGCGTGTAGTAGCTGTCGTCGTACCAGTCCGCGCACCATTCATGAACGTTGTCGCCGAGATTGTAGATCCCATATGCATTCGGCGGATACAAACCCACTGGCTCCGGGCCATTCTTCCATCGCGTAGCGTAATCAGAAACAAACTCCGGCGCCGCATCTCCCCACGGATACAGCAAACCCTCGACGCCGCCGCGTGCCGCCCGCTCCCATTCCGCTTCGGTTGGCAAGCGATACTGTTTGCCCGTCGCGCGGCTGAGCCTTTCGCAATATACCGTCGCCTCATCCCAGGACACCGAAACCACCGGCATCCGCGGATCATTGAAATTCGCCTCATTCCACTGCGGCGGCGGCACAGCACCTCCCGCGTCAAGAAAGCATGCGTACTCCGCGTTCGTCACCTGGTGCGCAGCCAGTTCGAACGCGTCCACCCACACCCGGTGCACCGGCTTCTCATCATCGCGGCCGGTCTCGCAACCCATCTGGAAGAATCCTTCCGGAATACGCACCATCACTGGTTCGATGATCCTGCCCTGCGCCCCGCTCAAACTCGCCCCGCTCATCCTCGACGCCGCTTCCATTTCTTTCTCCCCTATTTCTCCCACATGCGGAAGCCGCCCAGAAAAGCATTTTCATTGCTGCCTAGCCGTGCGCCGTCAGGCAGCTTCTTCAATTTCTTGTTGTTTCCCCCGCCCAGGACCACGTAATCGGCTTCCAGCGCAGCCCTGAGTTTCTTCGTAACTTTCGCTACGTGCCCGCGCCATTTTTTCTTCCCCAATCGCTCGAGCCCGCGCAGGCCGAGATAATCTTCATAGGTTTTTCCGTTTTTGTAAGTAAGATGCGCGAGCTCCATCGGCTCCAGCATTCCATCCACAATCATCGCCGATCCCAGCCCGGTCCCAAGTCCCAGGAAAAGCATGCGCCCGCCCTTATAACTGCCCAGCGCCTGCATCGCCGCGTCGTTGAGTATCCTCACGGGGCATCCAAAAGCTTTGCTGAAATCAAATCTCATCCACCCGCCCCCCAGGTTATGCGGCTCGCGTAGCGCGTGTCCGTTAATGATCGGCCCGGGATATCCCAGGGACACCCGGTCAAAGTTCCAATCCTTCACGCATTCCTTAACCACCCGCACCATCTTGCCCGCCGTCATCGTGGGACCGGAGGGAATTTTCCGCACCTCTTTTTGTCCCGTCGCCAGCATCTTGATGTTCGTTCCCCCAACATCGACCACGAGAACTCTGGGAGTTCTCGCCGCTTGCCCCTTTTTCCTCATCGTTGTCACAGGCATTCCACGAAGGTAATGTTTTACCTCCCCCATCGGCAAGCGAATTCCAGAAGGCCGCGCCGAGTTCGCGAGTGGCGCATCCTTACCGGTTTTGCATAGGTGGCCTCAAGCCCTCAACCCCCAAGGTTCATACTCCGCAAGCCTGATCATTCGGACAGGGATAACGCATTGGGGGAGTACCGTACCTTGCTGTACGTGTCACCCCGCCGCCATCATGCTCTACTTACCTCAAGTGCGGCTCGCCTATGCGGAGCCGTGCTCAAGAGAAGCCAGCCCTTCACTTGTGATTGCAACGCGCGCCGCTCCGCCATGGCTCATCCTTTTGGCGGTGAGCAGTCTGCGAGATTCGGGGAACTCTGCACTGTGGCTCGCAAAGTGCTCCCTCAGATCAGCCGCGAATCCGGCTTTTGCGGGAGCGCTCAACGGAGGGTAAGAAATGAAAGCCATGATAATCGTGGGAGTTCTGGCAACCAGTTTTTTCCTGGGAGCTGCCAGCGCAGGAGCGCAATCCCTCAATCCCATCCACTGGATCAAGAAGGGCCCAACAGCCACCGAGCAGCTCGCGGCCAACAAAGACCAGAACCAAAAGCTCGCATTGCAGTTGCAGGCCATCCTGCCGCCGCGCACGAGCCTCAATGAGGCTTGCCTGGCGTTCAAGCGCCTTAATGATTGCGTCGCGGCCCTCCACGTCAGCCACAATCTCAAAATAAAGTTCACCTGCTTGAAGTGGGAGCTCACCGCCGTGCAGTCCAGCGGCAACGCCTCTGCCTGCAAAGCGCCTGAGAACGGCAAGCCCGTGAATCTTGTGAAAGCGATTCGCCTCCTCAAGCCGGACGCTGACGCCAAAGCTGAAGCCAAAACCGCCGAAAAGCGCGCCGACGAAGACATCAAGGACGCTAGCTCCTAATTCCGTCCGTCGGCTAAACATCATCGATACAGGGCGCCCCCTGCGGCGGACGCTCCCTTCGCCGTTTCTTGTTTTGCACCTTTCGACTTTCAACTCCCCGCCAGTCACCAGTCACCTGCCCCATACCCCTGTCCCAAACCGAACACCCCAATGCCCCCTCCCTTTTGCATATAATCACTGTGCGATCCTCCCCTCCCTTCGCCCGGGGGATCGCCCGTTCCCATCGTCTTGGAGGTCGTCATGAAGGGCAAGCTCCGCATCATTCTCATCGTCGTCGCCGTTTTGATCGTCCTGGTTCTCGTTGCTCCATTCTTGATTCCCGTCAATCAGTTCCGCCCCACCATCGAAGAAAAAGCTTCCGCCGCGCTCGGCCGCAAAGTGCAACTCGGGAACATGAGCCTCTCGCTGCTCAGCGGCTCGCTCTCCGCCGAAAATCTTTCCATTGGCGACGATCCCAAATTCAGTTCTTCGCCATTCCTCACTGCCAAGTCCCTCAATGTCGGTGTGGAAATGATTCCGTTGATTTTCTCGAAAAGCCTGAATGTCACTGGCGTCACGATTGACAGCCCACAGGTCACCCTCCTTCACAATGCCGCCGGCCTCTGGAACTATTCTTCGCTCGGTGCTAAGTCTCAGGTCGGCCAGACTCCTCCTGCCGCGAAACCCGCGGGTTCGACCAGTGCGCCAGCCGACCTCACCATCAAGAAGCTTGAGCTCAAGAACGGCAGCATCGTCGTCGGCTCCACGAATTCGCAGAAGCGCAGCACCTATGACCACGTCGACGTCGCTGCCTCCGACGTTTCCATAATTTCCAGGTTTCCAATCACCGTCACTGCCGATCTCCCTTCCGGCGGTAAGTTCAAGCTCGACGGCACCGTCGGCCCGATCGATCAAGCCGATACTTCGCTGACTCCACTCTCCGCCAAGCTCCATATCAGCTCGTTGAATCTTGCCTCGACAGGTTTCCTCGATCCCTCCATGGGACTTGGCGGCCTTCTCGATCTCGACGGCACGCTGGAATCGAAAGGCGGCGAAGCCGAAACGAAGGGCAACACCAAACTCTCCAAAGCCTTGTTCATCGCTGGCGGTTCGCCCGCGGGCGTTCCCCTCACTGTGGATTTCAACACCAAATACAACCTCCGCAAGAATGCCGGCGTCCTCAATCCCTCCGCGCTCAAAATCGGCAGCGCCGTCGCGCGCCTCAATGGCACTTACAACTCCGCGGGCGAGGCCACCATCGTGAACATCAAGCTCGAAGGGAAGGACATGCCCGCGAAAGATCTCGAAGCGTTTCTTCCTGCGCTCGGTATCAATCTTCCCAAGGGTGCTTCACTGCAGGGCGGCGCGCTCAACACCGATCTCACGATCACAGGCCCCACCAACAAAATCGTAACGACCGGCACAGTCGGACTTTACAACGCGAAGGTTGTCGGTTTCGATCTCGGCTCAAAAATGTCCGCCATCTCCATGCTCACCGGCGTCAAGACCGGTAAGGATCTGGACATCGAGAAACTCGCCACCAATCTCCGTATGGCGCCTGATGGCATAAGAGCCGACAATTTTTTGGCGGTCGTTCCCACGCTCGGCCAACTCGTCGGTGCCGGTACGATCGACTCAAAAAACAATCTCGATTTCAAAATGGTGGCAACCCTCGCCAATGCGGCGGCTGCTCCTGCGGGTGCGGCCAGCGGCACAACCAGTGGTGTCGGAGGCGGCATTGGCGGCCTCCTGACTCAAGTCACGGGCGCCGCTGGTGGATGTAAAGGCGGCGGGACATCCGTGCCTTTCCTGATTCATGGCACAGCTTCCGATCCAAAATTCATCCCCGATGTCGGCGGTCTTGCTGCCGGCTTGCTGAAATCGCAGTTTGGCTGCGGCGGCACTTCCGCCGGCTCCACCAAGTCACTGGCGCAGGGACAGAATCCCGCCGACGCCATCAGCGCGCTCGGCGGCCTCTTCAAAAAGAAAAAGCCTTAGAAAAAAACCGAAAAACAAAGGAGCAAAATCTGTTGACCGATCAGGGAGAGCCAAAAGCCAAAAACTAAAAATCAAAAACCGGAAACTGGAAACTGGAAACTGCTAATTGCACTCGTAGCGGAGCGCGACCATCGGATCAACGCGCATCGCCCGCCGCGCCGGCACCCAACACGCTCCAAGGACGGCGGCCAGTACGGTCAACGTGACGGTGACAAATGTGCCGGGATCGGTGGGGCGAACATGAAAGAGCAAGCTGCGCAAACAGCAGCTCTTGCCACGCTTACCCCCAGTTCCTGCTCAGTCGCAGAGTCTTGGGAAAAGAGGCAGCCTCAAAGAAAAAGGCAAGCATCTATGCGCGTCTCAAGTGCCGCAGGAGCATCGGCCGGACAGGGCAGATTACCGTGACGGGCCGCAACCCTGGACGCAAGCCAGAGCTGCTGCACGTGCAGCGGCTAGGCACGTCGGATCACCGTGACAGGCCTTCACCGCGTTCGTATAGGTCTGCCGGCACGAATTCAAACATGTATTGGGCGGCCCCTGCGCCGCAAGGAACGATGCGAACAAAATCAGTGCCACTGAGACAACGAGCATCACAAACCGCTTTCTTAGTCTGTCCATAATCTAAAGACCTCCTTAAAGATTGCTAGCATTCATTGTGGATCTAGGTGAACGGACCCTGGGCCGCATGCGATGAGGGAAGATTAAAAGCAAGTCCCCACGCAGCTAGCATTGACACACTGCAAAGCGCGTTGGTCGAAATGACATCCTCCCCCTCCCGGAGGAAAGGGAAGTCTTTTGTCCACGAGATAACACTTACATGTACCTGCCCTCCCAAAAGCTGGGGCGACGCTGGCCGCAAAGGCTGCCAGGAGCGCCACGAGGAGAAGCACTTTCGGTATTCGCCTTAACATTTCTTTTTCTCCTTCCTTCTTGTCAGCTAAGTCTTACTTACAGTTCTTGGCGGACGTTTGGGACAGCTCCGACCCGCAGCCGGTTGTAATGGCGACAACCTGCCTTCGAAGAGGAGAAGCCATCTCTTGCCGTTCGCCAAAATATGCAAACATCGAGTTCCAACCCGCTTCATCCAGACGACCAGGCCATACCTTCTCTACCGTGCCATCGGCTTTCACCAACACGGTATTGGGGACGCGTGGCAGGCCGAGTTGGAGGTAGGTTCTGTAAGGCGGATCGGCTAGCGCATCGGAGAGCCGTATGCCTTGTTTCACGCAATATTCCCTGGTGATTTCCACCGGGTCACGGCTCAACCACACTACGCGAATGCTTTTCTCTTCCAATGCAACTGCCAGCTTCATCCACCGCTGTTGATTTGCTTGGCAAGCCGGACACCCTGGAGAAAAAGTGATAATCAGGAGCTTGGAATCCGCCGAGGGCATCCCTAAGGGCTGGAAGCGGCCATCGAGCGTGAGCCCCGCGAGCTTTTCGAGATGTGCTCCGGCAATGATCTGCGGAGCCAAGGTATCTTGCAGGCTTCGGTTCTGCCGGAGCAGGAGAACGTTCGCCGCAAGCACTCCCAATCCGGCAAGCCAGATCACAACCTCTATCGCCTTGCTGAGTCGGTGCGTTCCGGCGGTGCTATTCATGGCAAAGCTCCTGGTTCATTCGCTTCCAACCTTCATTCGTGGCGTAGCGCCACGATCGGGTCCACGCGCGTCGCCCGCCGCGCAGGAACGTAACTGGCAAGAAGTGCCGCAAGCCAAATCAGGAAAACGGCGGCCAAAAAGACGGGGCCGCGTTGATCGAATGGCAGGAGATCGTCGTTAACGAGGCCTAGCTTAAGCCACACTAAAGGAGCGGCCAAAGCCAGACCGCTTCCAACCCCCACCGCCCCAAGAACCATCCCTTTTTTCACCACCATTCTGAGCACTTCGCCTCCCCGGGCGCCCAGAGCCATGCGGATGCCAATTTCATGCGTCCGCTGCGCCACTGCGTATGCCATCACCCCGAAGACTCCTACCGCAGCCAAGGCCAGCCCCAAACCCGCAAGCGTGCCCATAAGAATGTTCACCACGCGCATGCCGGCGCCGGACTGGACCATTACTTGGTTCATGGTTTGGACCGCGCTGATGGGTTGGTCCTTGTCCACACCCCAGACAGCACGGCGTAACATCGGAGCGAAGGCCGCCGGGTCGGGTCCCGTCCGGACGACGAGAGTCATCACGGAGGATGACTTTTGGGGATAGGGCTCGTAAGCCTGGGGTACATATTTCCGCTGCTCAAACGAGTCTCTCACGTCACCGACGACGCCCACGATTTCACTCCAATCCGGCCGGTCCAACTCACTGGTGTCGAGCCGAATGCGCTTACCGATGGAATCCTCGTTCGGGAAGTAACGCCGAACAAATGCCTGGTTTACAAGGGCTACCGGCGCCGCTTGCGCGCTGTCGGAAGATAAGAAGTTGCGGCCGCGAATCAGCGGGATGCCCAGCGTGCGAAGATAATCGGGGCTGATCGCGAAATAATTCGTCCGCGCCCTCTCCGTGCGGGACACGCCAGGACGGCCCTCGATGCTAAACGTGACGGTGCGCTCGTAATCCCTAAGCGGCAGGGTACTCGTCGCACCCGCCGAAACGACACCGGCAAGCGCTTCGAGGCGCTGGATAGCTTCCTGGAAGAAGGCCGCCTGCTTGGAGGGATCTTTGTAGCTGGCGCTCGAAAGAGAAATGTTTGCGGTCAAGACCTGATTTGAGTCAATTCCGAGACTAGTGTGTACTCTGTCGAGAAATTCCTGGACGAAAACTCCTGCTGCAATCAGGAGCACCAGCGCCAGGGCGATTTCCGAGGTCACCAGCACACTCTGTGCCCGGTGGCGGGCCTTGCTCTGCGAAATTGCGTGGCCACCCTCTTTGAGAGTCGAGTGCAGGCCTTGGGCCGCCTGGTGCACGGCCGGCGCCAGGCCGAAAAGAACGGCTGCGAGAGCTGATATGCCGAGCGTGAAGACCATCACAGTATGATCGATGGTCACTTCGCGCGCTATCGAACTAACGTCGGGGGTCAAGCTGAGACCCCTGCGGAACAAGTCCACACCCCACGAAGCAAGCAGCAGGCCTAGCCCGCCCCCTGCAAGAGCAATGAGCAGACTTTCAACCAGCGATTGGCGGACCAGGCGGAAACGACCGGCGCCCAGAGCCGTCCGCACGGCGAACTCTGTTTGGCGCTCTGCGCCGCGCGCAAGCTGGAGGTTCGCAGTGTTCACGCAAGCGATGAGCAGGACAAAGAGGGTCACTCCCATCTGAAGCCTCATGCCAACCCCAAACTCATCGGCAATGTAGTGCTGGATCGACATTGCGGAGGCGCTCCAACTCTTGCTTGTGCCGGGGTTGGCTTGCTCGGAGCGTTGGGCGAGAGCCACCATTTCAGCCCTTGCCGTCTCAACGCTTGCCCCGGATTTCAGCCGAGCCATGACTTCTAGGCTGTGGTTCCCGCGGGCTGCGGGGAGAAGGCTTTCTGGCGGGAAGACGAGTGGCGTCCACAATTGGGGGCTGCCGTACACCCCAATCCGGTAGTTGCCCGACATGACACCGATCACAGTATAGTCTTCGCCATTCAGGCGCACGACCTCCCCCATCATCTTGGGATTGGAGCCGAACCGACGTTGCCACAATCCGTGACTCAGAATGACGACTCGGTTGCGGCCCGGCTGGTCCTCACCCTCCAGGAAGGAGCGCCCCAGCGCAGCCCCGATGCCCAGAACATGGAAGTAGTCTGCGGATACGCGCAACCCCAGAGCCCTTTCCGGCTCGCCTTCTCCGGTGAGGGCAAATTCCTCCGGCTCGGCCGCCACCATGGCCTCGAAGGATCGGCTCTGCTCCCTCCAAGCCACGAAATCAAAGGCCGAAACAGGTTGGCGGTCCCATCCCCATCCTCCCTGAGCTGGGTCGGTGGTTACGATCACGACCACTCTGGCGGGATCCTTGATGCGCGGGCGTCGCAACATACAGCCATTCACCGCGCTAAAGATGGTCGTATTGGCTGCGATTCCCAGCGCCAGCGTCACAATGGCCACGGCCGCGAACCCCGGGTTCTTGCGCAGCATGCGCCCGCCGAATCGAACGTCTTGGATCAGAGTTTCCAGGTAAGGGAGACCGCGGCGATCCCGATAAAGTTCCTTGGTCTGTTCAACGCCGCCGAGTTTGATGAGCGCCTGCCGCCGCGCTTCTTCGGTGCTCATTCCTGCACGCAGATTGTCTTCGATGTGCAGTTGGAGATGGCTATCCATCTCTGCGGCGAGTTCGCGCTCCCGCCGCTCCCTGCCGAAGAATCCACCCAGCCGCGACAGCCATCCACGCAGCCTATTCATAAAGCCCCCTGCCACTCGCGATTCGAATCTCTGAACGCTTACACCAAATCTTTGCTAATCATTCATAGCGCAGCGCAACCATGGGATCGACCCGCATGGCGCGGCGCGCGGGAATGTAGCAGGCCGCCAACGCAACGAAAGTGAGCAGCAGCGCCACGCCCGCAATCGTCAGTGGGTCGGCCGCTCCGATCCCAAACAGCAAACTGGACATGAGCCGCGTCAGTCCCAGCGCAAGAAGGAAGCCGATCAATTCTCCTGTGAGCGCGAGTTTCGCTGCTTTCAAAATGATGAGCCGCAGAACGTCCACTCGTTCTGCGCCGAGCGCAACACGGATCCCAATTTCTCGCGTCCGCCGCGTGACGGAATAGGCCACGACGCCGTAGATGCCTACGGCTGCAAGGAACAGTGCAACGGAGGCGAAAACCGCGATCAGTACCACGGAGAGGCGGCGGCGCGCGAGGGACGCGGAGAGAACTTGATCCATGGTCTGAATGCTTGAAACGGGCTGATCTTTGTCGACCGACCAGATCTGGCTTTTTACGGCAGAAACGAAGCGAAGCGGGTCGCCTTCCGTGCGCACCACCATGCTGTTAAAGATTTGTCCAAATTGCCGGTAAGGCCAGTAGAGCATCGGCCCGACCGAGGCGTCCAAGCCATTGGCCTTGACGTCGCCGACGACACCGACGATTTCTCCGGTAAGCGGCGGTCCCCAGTCCTTCATGGTGATGTGCTGGCCGAGGGGATTCTCATCCGGATTCGGCCAAAATTTTCGTGCGAGCGTTTCGTTGATCAGCACAACGCGTGCGGAACTGGCGCTGTCATGTTCCGTAAAAATCCGCCCCGCGAGAAGCGGAATCCCCATCGCAAGGAAGTAGCCGGGATCCGCGACGCGAATGTCGGCGCCCGGTTCATCGCCGAGCGGCGGCGCAGGCCGGCCTTCGATCACGAACTCCGTACTCGGGCCGCCTGCTATGGGCAAAGAGTTCACAATTCCCACCGAGCGCACGCCGGGCACGGCGCGAACGCGTTCCAGCATTTCGTGCAGCGTCGCACCCTTTGGGTCACCGTCCGAGTACCCGATGGGCGAGAGGAAAATTCGCAGAGTCAGCAGGTGGTCTGGATTGAATCCGGGATTCACGTGCAGCACGCGCAGGAGACTGCTGCCGAGCAAGCCCGCGCCAAAGAGCAAAATCGTTGCCAATCCAAATTGCAGAATGGTGAGAGTGCCACTCGAGAGCCGCTGGCTCCCACCGGCTGATTTCCAGTTGCCTTCTTTGAGCGGCGCGTTCAAATCAAGATTCGCTCCAGCCAAGGCGGGAGCGAGGCCAAAAAACACTCCTGAGAAAATGGAAACTCCAAATGCGAATGCGAATACATGCCAGTCGAGAGTGATTTCCGAGAATCGCGGTAAATCCTCACTGCCTTGGGTCCGGATGAAATTCAGTCCGGCCTCGGCGATGAATAGACCAACCGCGCCCGCGAGCAGTGACACGAAAACGCTCTCGGTCAGCAACAACATCGCGAGGCGAACGCGGCTGGCGCCGAGCGCGAGGCGGACGGCAATTTCCTTACCCCGAGACGTCGTACGAGCCAGCAAAAGGCTGGCGACGTTACCGCAGGCAATCAGCAGGAGCAGTACAACAGCGAAGAGCAGAATTACCACCGTGGGGCGAACGGGTGCGACAAGACTTTTCTGCAACGACACTGCGGTTAGAGTTAGCAACGGATCATCGACACCGGGATTCAACTTTTCGACATTTTCCGCGAACGCCGTCAACTCTCCCTCCACGCCACTCACGGATTCGCCGGGCTTGAGATCGGCCAGCACGGTCAGCAAGTGCGCGCGGCGGTTTTTGTGCAAATCTCTTCCCGGAACCAGCGGACACCACATTTCCGATTGCGACGGGAATTCGAAACCGGAAGGCATTACTCCAATCACCGTAAAGGGCTCGGCATTTACGTTGATCGTCTGACCTACGATTTTGCTGTCCGCGCCGAAGCGGCTTCGCCAAAGCGCGTAACTCAGCACGACTACACGGTTATTGCCGCCCGGTTGGTCGTCTTCCGGGCGGATCGTTCTGCCAAGCAGCGGCGATCCACCCAATGCGGCGAAAAAGTTTCCTGAGATGAGGGCGCCGGAAACTTGCTGCGGCTCATTTCCACCGGTAATGTTGAAAACCCATTCACGGTAAGCAGAAGTGCTTTCGATAGACTTTGCTTCGCGTTCGAGATCCAGAAAGGTTGCGTAGGTGACGCCCAGGCCGGAGGCGCCCGGATGGGTCTCCTCGACCCGCAACAGCCGTTCATGGTTTTGGTATGGCAACGGGCGGAGAAGGACGCTATTTACGATGGAAAAAATTGTGGTCGTGGCGCCCATTCCAAGCGCCAGAGTCAAAACAGCGATGGCCGTGAATCCAGGATTCTTTATGAGCAAGCGCAGAGCGAAGAGCCAGTCCCGCGAAATAATTTCCAATACCGGAAGTCCTCGTCGATCGCGGTAGTTCTCTTTCGTTTGCTCGAGGCCCCCGAGTTTGATGAGCGCCTGGCGCCGGGCTTCTTCGGCGTTCATGCCGGCACGCAAATTGTCTTCGATGTGTAACTTAAGATGATCCTGCAGTTCCGCGGCAAAATCATTATCGCGCCGGGTCTTTTGAAACGACGCGCCAAGCCGCAAGAACAGCGCTCGCAGCCACCTCATAAAGCCTCCTGTCACTCGCGCCTTGAAGCTCTAACTCTTTCCTTCAACCACTGAAACCTATTCGTACCGCAACGCCACCATCGGATCGACGCGCGTGGCGCGGTGGGCGGGAATGTAGCAAGCCAGCAGCGCCGCCCCGACGAGGAGCAGGGTCACCCCGCTGAAAGTCAGTGGGTCGGTGGCAGTAACGCCAAAGAGCAGCGACGTCACGGCGCGTGTCAGTACCAGCGAACCGGCAATCCCAATCGCCACACCGATAAGAATGGCGCGCAATCCCTGGTTCAGAATCATCCTCAGAACGTCACCGGAACCCGCGCCGAGAGCGACGCGCACGCCAATCTCGCGGGTGCGGCGGCTGACGGAATAAGCCATCACGCCGTAGATGCCGGCCACGGCGAGCAAGAGCGCAGTTGCGGCGAACGCTACGAGCAGCGTGAGATTGAACTGCCGCGTGGACAACGAGGAAGAGAGAACTTGCGCGAAAGTGCCGAAACGCGCCGGTACATCCGGATCGATTTCGCGAACAATTCCCCTTGAGGCAGAGACCACAGCAGAGGGCGGCAGGACAGTCCTTAACACAACGGCGAATCGGTCCGTTGACTGCGGCCGCTGACGATAGTTTACGTAGACCGTGGGGCTCGGAAGACTTTCCAGGCTGCTGTTGCGAGCGTCTCCGACCACGCCAACGATAGTGAGAAGCCGCAGATCGCCGTCCATATTGCCGAACTCGATGGTTTTGCCGAGTGGATCTTCGTTCGGCCAACGGATACGCGCGAGGGCATTATTGATTACGGCCACATGGGGCGCGTCCATGACGTCGCGGTCCCCGAAGAGTCGCCCGCGCAAAAGCGGAATGGCCAGCACGCGGAAATAGTCCTCGCTGGCCACGCAGTAATCGGCATAGCCGGTGATGGAAGGATCGTGCATCAGTCGCTCAAAATCTTCCATGCGAGTTGGTACTTGCCCGGGATTGAGCAAGAGAAATGTGCCGTTGGCCATAAAGTCGCTTGCAAGCGGCAGCACGTTGGCCCCTCCCACGGCTTCGACGCCTGGGATTGCACGCAAGCGCGCAAACAGATCGTTGAGCTTCTTCACTTGCAGCGTTTTCTCCGCGTCTTTGTCGCCGAGCGAGGCAAACGACAGGTCCATGGTGACGACATGCTCCGTGCGGAATCCCGGATCCACGGAAAGCACGCGCATCAGGCTGCGGCCCAGGAGACCGGCCCCAACCAGCAGAACCAGGGTAATCGCGAGCTGACCGGCGACGATCGTGCGGCCGAATCGTTGTTCGCGCTGCCCGCCAGCCTGCTTCTTGCCGCCTTCGGTGAGAGCCTCGCGGACATCCCCTGATGTGGCGCGAACCGCGGTGAGGATGCCCAGGCCTGCTGCCAGCAAAATGCACAGGCCCAGAGCAAATAAAAGCACCGGCAGATTCAGAGAAACAGAATCCAAGCGCGGCAGTTCTTCCGGAGCCAGTCCGACGAGAGCGTCCACACCCCACCGGGCCGCAAACACACCAATCATTCCGCCCATGCCGCAAAGCAGAGCCGCCTCCATCAAGAATTGCCAAACCAAACGGCGCCGGTCCGCGCCGAGCGCCGCACGGATGGCCAGTTCGCGCTCACGCCGCGCGGCTTGCGCAAGAAGAAGATTCGCCACATTGGCGCAGGCCACCAACAGCAGAAAACTGACTGCGCCAAGCAGAAGCACCAAAGCTGAGCGGACTTGACCCGTCATGGCGTCTTGCAAACGCTCGGCCGCTGCGTCTGTCATGTCGATGTCTTGACCATACTGCTGCTTCAAGCGATGAGCGATCGTTGTGAATTCAGCGCGCGCCTGGGGCAAGGTGACGCCGTCCTGCACGCGGCCGAAGACGTTCCAATTGTGCGCTGTACGGCTTTCATTGTTTGGCGGATAGATTTCGCGCGGCACCCAGAAGTCGGCGTTATCCGGGAAGCGGAACCCTTGCGGCATTACCCCGACAACTGAAAAAACCTTGTGATCCGCAGCAAGCTTGAGCTTCAAGAGATCTTTTGAGCCGCCTAGGTATTGTCGCCAATAGCTATGGCTGACCAACAGCACCGGCGCGGCGCCTTCGCGTTGATCTTCGGCATTGAAACCACGACCGAAGAGCGGTGAAACACTCATCACCTTAAAGAAATCCCGGGAGACCACTGCGGCGAGGGTCCGCGTCGGCTCCGAGCCTCCCGTTATTGTAAAGGGTCCCGCATTACATTCCGCGAGGCCTTCGAGGCTTCGGGATGTGCTCTGCATGTCCGAAAAATTTGGCTCCGTGAAGTTCATCCGGTTGCCCTTCGCGCTGACCTCCCACAATTGGAAGATCTGATCCGGCTTGGGGTAGGGAAGCGGGCGCAGGAGAACGCCATACACGACGCTGAAGATTGCCGTTGTCGCGCCGATGCCCAGAGCCAGCGTGAACACCGCGACAAGGGTGAAACCGGCATTCTTCGCCAGCATGCGTGCGCCAAAACGCAGATCCCGCATCAATGTTTCAAGTATCGGCAGCCCGCGCCGCTCGCGAACCATCTCTTTGGTTTGCTCGACGCCGCCAAGGTTGATCAGAGCCTGGCGCCGCGCCTCTTCCGGGCTCATCCCTGCACGCAAATTCTCTTCGATGTGCATCCGGAGATGGCTTTCCAGTTCGGAGGAAAGGTCCGCATCGTACTGGTCTTTGTGGAACAAGCCACCCACCCGTAAAATCAGCGCGCGCAACGGTCTCATGCGGATTCCTTTCCTGGCGCGAGGAAGCGGGCCAGAATTTCCGTGGTCTGCTCCCACTCGCGCGCTTCTTTCTCCAGCTGCTTGCGCCCGGCGCGCGTGAGCTTGTAATACTTGGCTTTACGATTGTTGTCGGAGGTGCCCCATTCGGAGGAGATGTAGCCCTCCTGCTCCAGCTTCAGGAGCGCGGGGTACAGCGTGCCGTAATTGACGGCCAGCAGGTCGCCGCTGGTCTGCTCGATGCGGCGCGCAATGCCGTAGCCGTGCAAGGGTCCCAACGCCTGCAGCGTTTTGAGGACCATCAAGGCCAGCGTGCCCTGCCAAACGTCCGCTCTCTCGCCCATTGTTTTCTCCTGCGGCCCCTATGGGGTGCCCATACCTAGATGCCACAGTCCCTATGGGAATGCAATAGAAGAAACGAGCCACCCCACTATTTTGTTTCCGGAATTCTTTATTTTTTGGCCCCTCCTGCTTGACTCTGCCGAAACTTCCCACTAGCCTCATCCGTCTGACTTTACGTTTCCCGGGGGACGGGTCCTTCCAACGCTCTCTCGCGAGGAGTTTTGCATGCGTT
>JACXTT010003219.1_pt1 | contig 25403 bp, 23 predicted proteins | sample 9270951 | NCBI WGS metagenome assembly JACXTT01 (sample SAMN15532306, study PRJNA645909) | rock metagenome | isolation source: weathered quartz diorite | place: Puerto Rico | collected 2017-06-21
CAGGGCCACCGGCGGATAGAGCATGCTGGGCCTCCCAGCTCACACTCTGACTCGCCAGGGCTCGCCGAGCGGACAGATCACTTGCTACGAAAAGCGGACAGATCATGTGCTCTCTACACGCGTTCGCCTGGCGTACTTGACGGCCAGCCTGTCCACCGTCTAGCCTCCGTCAGACATCGCGCGAGCCGCGGGCTCGTGCCACCGATGACGTGACGCCGCTTCTCCGAAAGGAAGGGTCGCCATGATGACCGCCCTCGAGTTCATCCACGCCGAGCTCAAGCGCCTGCACGGAATGCTGGACAAGGCGATCGGCGACCTCACCCCCGCCCAGCTCCACACGGTGCCCGCGAGCCACCCCAAGACGAACACGCTCGCGTGGCTCTTCTTCCACTACGTGCGGACCGAGGACAACGTCGTGCGCTTCGTGCTCCAGAACCGGCGCGCGACCGTGTGGGCCGAAGGTGGCTACGCCGAGAAGCTCGGTCTACCGCCGGTGGCCCAGGGCACGGGCATGTCGACGGCGGACGCGCAGGCGCTGCGGCTGAAGGACGTCGCCGTCTTCCGCGACTACGTGCAGAAGGTCTGGGCCAGCACCGAGGACTTCATTGCGAAGTCCGATCCAGCCGCGCTCGACGCGATCATCACAGTGAAGCCGCTAGGCGACATGCCGGCCATCCGCGCGCTCGGGCAGGTCTGCCTCTCGCACGGCATGGCGCACCACGGCGAGATCGAGCTGGTCCGGACCCTGATCGGTGTGGGCCCGGCGGTCGGCGTGTGATTGACAGCGAGCAGTAGCAGGCCACATAGTGCCGCTATGAGCCACCCGCGAACGATCGGCGAGCTGCGGGCGAGCGGGTATCAGCCGAAGACGGTGAAGCAGGAGCTGCGCGACAACCTGATCGCGCGGCTCAAGCAGGGCGCCGGGCTCTTCCCCGGCATCGTCGGCTACGAGGAGAGCGTCCTGCCGCAGATCGAGAATGCGATCCTCTCCGGCCAGGACATCGTCTTCCTTGGTGAGCGCGGCCAGGCCAAGACACGGATGGCGCGCCTGTTGACCGAGCTGCTCGACGAGGCGATGCCCGTGATGGCCGGCTGCGAGATCAACGACAACCCGTTCGCGCCGATCTGTCAGGCCTGCCGTCAGGCGGTCGCCGAGCGCGGCGACAGGGCCGAGGTCGCCTGGGTCCCGCGCGACCGCCGCTACGGCGAGAAGCTCGCGACCCCCGACATCACGATCGCCGACCTCATCGGCGAGGTCGATCCGATCAAGGTGGCCGAGGGCCGCTATCTCGCCGACGAGCTGACGATCCACTACGGGCTGGTGCCGCGAACGAACCGCGGCATCTTCGCGATCAACGAGCTGCCCGACCTCGCCGAGCGCATCCAGGTGGGCCTCCTCAACATCATGGAAGAGCGCGACGTGCAGATCCGCGGCTACAAGGTGCGGCTGCCGATCGACGTCTACGTGGTCGCCAGCGCGAACCCCGAGGACTACACCAACCGCGGCCGCATCATCACGCCGCTCAAGGACCGCTTCGGCTCCCAGATCCGCACGCACTATCCGCGCAAGCTCGAGGACGAGATCGCCATCATGGAGGCCGAGCTCACGCAGTTCCCGGCCGCCGGCTTTCAGTACGCGCCGGCGCCGTACATGAAGCAGGTCGTCGCCGAGCTGACCCACCTGGCGCGCAAGGCGCCCGAGATCAGCCAGCGCTCGGGCGTGTCGGTGCGCGTGAGCATCTGCAACTGGGAGAACCTCCTGTCCAACGCGTTGAAGCGCGCCATCCGCCTCGACGAGCGCGAGGTGGCGCCGCGCGTGAGCGATCTGGGCGCCATCGTCGCCTCGACCAGCGGCAAGATCGAGCTCGAGACGGTCGGCGACGGCGGCGAGGACAAGGTGCTCGGCAAGCTCGTGCAGAAGGCCGTGCTCAACGTCTTCAACCGGAGCTTCACCGGCGGCGAGCTCGACCCGGTCGTGGCGGCGTTCCAGGGCGGCTTCGGCATCGACGTCGCCGACTCGATGCCCTCGGCGGACTACGTCAAGCAGATCGCCGAGGTCCGGGCGCTGCAGCCGGTGCTGAAGAAGCTCGGCGCCGGCGACCCCGCCAGCACCGCCGCGGCGCTCGAGTTCGTGCTCGAGGGCCTGCACCTGAGCCGCAAGCTCAACAAGGACTCACGCGCCGGACGCTACCGCTACCGGAGCTGAGCCGGCGGCGCCCACCCCGGTCATGCAGTCCCCCACGCAATAACTCTGCCGGGTTCTCCTCGTCAATGACGTACGCTCGAAGGACGGCCCGACTTGTGCGGACCAGGGGATGACCATGACGTCACGTCTGATCGCCTGCCTGACGATCGCGCTCGCGATCGTGGTCGCCGGCTGCGCCGGCTCGAAGTTCGCGAAGCAGTCTGACGACGCGCTCGTGCTGGGCCAGACCACCCGCCAGGACATCCTGCAGCGCCTGGGCACGCCGTACCGGGAAGGCACCCTCGTGAAGAACGGCAAGCAGCTCAAGACGCTCACCTACGCGTTCGCGACGAGCGGCGGGACGCCCGCCCGCGAAGGCGTCACGCCGGCCCGCGGCCAGGGCTTCTACTTCCTGGACGACAGGCTCACGGGCTACGACTTCACGAGCTCGTGGAAGGAGGATCAGTCGAACTTCGACGGCGCGAAGGTGCCGGAGATCAAGAAAGGCGTGTCGACGCGCGACGACGTCGAGCGCCTGCTCGGGCGCCCCGGCGGGAAGTACGCGTACCCGATGATCGCGAACCAGAGCCGGGAAGCCGACGTGTATCTGTACGCCGAGACGCGCGGCGGCCCGTTCAACGTGAAGTTCTACCAGAAGCACCTCGTGGTGACCTACGACGATCGCGGCATCGTGAGCGACGTCGACTACAAGGAACTCGGTCAGAAGTAGGACGCGCCTCGCGCAGCCGCCCTCGGCGCCGCTAGGGATTCGACGGAGGCGGGGGCGCGCTCGACCGTTCGATGTCCAGGGTCTGGCGTAGATAGTTCGGAAGGTCGAGCGTCTCGAGGCGTGTGATCCGCATCATCCGCTCCACGATCGCGCGAATCCGGCTCGCCGCGGCGAGCGCGACGTCGAGCTTTTGCCGGGTCTCGGCATCCGTGTGCGGCGCGAGAAGCTCGAGGCGGCCGAGAACGATTGTCAACGGGTTGTTGATTTCATGGGCCGCCGCGTTGGCCAGCGACGCGACGGCGCGCAGCGCCTCCGCCTGACGCTCGGCCGTGAACAGCTCGGCGTTGCGGATAGCCAATCCGGCCTGGCGACAGAAGTTGTCGAGGAGATCTTGATCGTCGGGGCCGAAGCTGAACGGCTCGCGACCGGCCAGAGCCAGCACAGCGACGAGCGCGCCGTCGAGGACGACGGGCATACCGTAGAAGCTCCGGAGCCCGTGTCGCCCCCACCACTCGTGCGCCAGGAACCTGGCGTCGGCGGTCACGTCGGCGACCTCCAGCACGCGTTGCTCGACGGCGACCCAGCCGACGCCGCCTCGACCAAACGGCAGGGTCTGGATCGGAAAGTCGTGCGCGACCTCTTCATCGGCGAGCGCGCCGATTTCGAGCCGACGATTCACCGGATCGACGACCCAGAACGCCGCGCTGGGCGCGCCCGTCAGGCGCGCGGCCGCGCGGGCGATCTCGGCGAGGACCGCGCGCCGGTCGAGCGAAGACGAGAGGACCTGGTTGACGCGGACGAGCTCGCGAAGGCGCGCGCTCCGGTGTTCGAGGGCTTCGCGCAGCCGGGCGTTTCGAAGGAGCACTCCCACCTGTCCCCCGATCGCCTCGAGCGTCTCGACCTCGTCACGCTCGAACCGACGACGCTGCTCCCACCACACGAGATAGAAACCACCCGAGGTTTCCTCGTCCACCACCAACGGGATCACGAGCGCCGAGCGATGAGGAAAGCGGACGAAGAGGCTGTTGGCGAACCTTGTGTCGGCCGGCGCGTCGTCGGTCCACACCGCGCGTCGGTCGGCGAAGAGCGCGTCGCTGAATCGTAGCTCCCCGACGGTCACCGAAGATTCGGTGAGCGCCGCGAGGAGGCGCTCGGGTACGTGATAGCCGGCGACCGGCTGCACCTGGTGACGTGAGCGGTCGAGGAGATAGGCGGCCACCGTGTCGGCGCCCGTCAGCGCTCCGAGCTGACGGCAGATCAGCCGGAGTGCCCGGGTGAGATCTGGGGTTGTGCCGATGACTCGCGCGACGGCCAGGAGCCCCGACGTCTCCCGAAGGCGATCAGTCAGGGCGGCGTGCTGCTGGGCGGCCTCGGCTTCCAGCCGCGCGCCGTGCAGCGCGTGCGCGGCCTGGTCGACCAGCGCCTCGAGCTGTTCACGCTCTTCGCTGCCGAGCCGGAGGGCTCGAGGGCTGTTGAGCGCGAGGACGCCCAGGATCCGGCCCTCGAAGAGGACGGGCAGGCCGAGGAAGCTCGAGAGCTCGTGGCTTCGCCACCAGTCTCGGCCGACAAAGCGAGGATCGGCGGATACGTCGTCGACAGCGAGAGGGCTTCGCTCAGCGGCCACCCAGCCGACGCCACCCTGGCCGAAGGGCAGCGTGACCAGTGGCAGATGGTTGTCCGAGGATTCTTGATTGAGAGCCTCGACCCGCAACGCGGCGTCGTCGTCTGCTCGCCACAGCGCGACCATCGGGGCGCCGGTGAGCGCGGCAGCCTGGCGCACGAGGCGGGCGAGCTTTGACTTGATGGTGTCCGACAGAGGGGAGACACCCGACGGCGATAGCTTCATCGTCCGCCGGGTGTCTCAGTGGGACCGAGGGACGAAGAGCTCGGCCCACCATCGAAAAGTCCAATTGCCATCAGTACCGAGAATCCCGCGCGAGCGCCACGCGGCTTCCAACCGCGCGCTTCCCTGCGCCCGCAAGTGACATCGATAGCCTCCTCTGTCGGAGCAGTCGGGCCTTGGCCGCAGCGCACGACGCCAGGCAGTCCCCGGCGCGGTTGCGACTTACACCCTGTTGCGAAGGGCTCCGCCATCTGGCGGAGCGAGGTTACACGTGAGACGGGTGCGCGAGCGGAGGGGCGCGAGGCTCCGAGAGTCGGAGCACGGTGAGGAACGCCTCGCACGATTCACGCGGAATGAGCCTGGAGTGGCAGACATCGCTGGCCGTCGGCGCAGTAGGCTCCGCCGAGTCGGCGACGAAGACGAGCCGATTGAGGATCTCATCCCCGTCGGTTTTGTCGTTGTTCTCAATCCGGACGTCACTGGTTGTCTGAAAGTCCAGGTAGGCCAGGCGGCGCTCGGCGGAGGCAAGCAGCACGAGTCCGCACAGCAGCAATATGAGGCGCACACGTCGGCGGCGGAGGCGGACGTCTTCCACGAGATTCGAGCAGGGGTGCACATTGCCTGCCAGATCCGTCATCATGTTATTCCACGCAGTTGCAGGGTCTCCCGCCTGGACACAGGCGGTGAGAACCAAGATTGGCAGAGCAGAAATGCCAGGCTGCACTCGAAAGGCACTCCAGTCGCCAGGTGACAGGCCCACGGGGAGACAGGGGGGACCTGGGCTCCCCGTGGGCGCGTGAGGCTCGACCGTTACGGCAGAGAGACGGTCGTGCCGTCACCAGTCGCTGAGATGTTGAAGGTACCGGCGGCGCTGTTGGGCGTGTACGAGTACGCCTGCCAGCCGGTCGGCGGGGCCGGGATCGACGCCATGAACGGACCGGCCGTCTGGTTCTGGCCGTTCGTCGCCACCACGGTGAGGGCCGCGAGGCTCCCCGCGACGTTACCCATGTGGGCGCTGTAGATCGAGATGGCCGAGGCGAGGGCCCGCGAGTCGGCCTGCGCCTTCGCGATCCGCGCGCGCGCCTGCACGTTGGCGTAGAGCGGGATGGCGATGGCCGCCAGGATGCCGATGATCGCGACGACGATCATCAGCTCGATGAGGGTGAAACCGCGCTGGTTGCGACCATTCAGACGGCGTGTGTTCCAGAACTTGAGCATACATTCCTCCTTTTGGCGTTTTGCGAACTTCCCTTAGAGCGCTGCGAGAGTCTCCGCCTGATGGCGGAGCGACACTACGCGTGGAACAGGGGCGCGAGCGGGGGGGCGCGAGATGCCGAGAGTCGGACTACGATCAGCGATCGGTCGGACGATCCGACGGGGACGATCGCGGCGAGACAGACATCGCCCGAGTTCGGGACGATGGGCTCCGTCGAGTCGTCGAAGAAGACGAGCCGGTTGATGATCTCGTCGCCGTCCGGCTTGTCGTTGTTTTCTAACTGGACGTCTCGGGGCCCATCGAAATCCAGATAGGCTAGGCGCCGCTCGGCTGAGGCGAGCAGCACCAGTCCTACAAGGAGGACTGCGCGGAGCACCCGATCGTTACGACGGAGCAACGAGTTCATGACTGCAAATTTGGGAAGCAGGTTCTCTGCCAAATTCGAGCGCCTTTAGTTTCAGACGTTTAGGCGCCTCGTCATTACCGGAAATGACGCGCGGCGGCAGGGGAGCAGACAAATTCCGTCACCGACCTGCTTGACGGGCGCGGGAAGGGCCGAGCGTGGTCCGCGGGGCGCGCCCTAAGCGCGCCCCGCGCCGAGGATCGCCTTGGCCAGGATGCGGCAGCCTTCGTAGCACTTGTCGGGCTGCTCGTAGCTGAAGGCCAGGCGGATGTGGCGCTCGCCACCCGTGCCCGGGAAGAACGCGCGGCCGGGCGTGTACTGCACGCGCGCCTGGGCCGCCAGCTCCTCGAGCATGGCGACGTTGGTGGCCGACGGCAGCTTGATCCAGATGAAGAAGCCGCCCTGCGGTCGGCTGATCTCGACGTCGGTGCCCTCGAGCACTTCCCACAGGCCCCGCAGCATCGCGTCGCGCTTGGCGCGATAGACGCCGACCAGCACCTCCACGTGTGCTTCCATGTGGTCGCGCAGGAAGTAGGTCGCCACGCGCGACATGAACGGGTTGACGCCGCCGCCGAAGTTGAAGCTCTGGAACGCCGGCAGCATCGCGGGCGGCGCGCAGAGCCAGCCCAGGCGCACCCCGGCGCCGAGGATCTTGGAGAGCGTGCCCGCGCGGATCGTGCGGCCGTGGCGGTCGAGCGCGTAGACGGGCGGCTTCGAGTCGCCCTCGAAGCGAAGCTCGTTGTAGGCGTCGTCTTCCAGGATGAAGGTGTCGTACTCCTCGGCCAGCTCGACCAGCTCGTGGCGGCGGTCGATCGAGAGATCGGGGCCCGCGGGGTTCTGGAAGTTCACGATCGTGTAGATCAGCTTGCAGCGGCGGCCGGAGCGCTTGATCTTCTCGAGGGCCTCGCGGACCGCGCTGATGACCATGCCGTGCTCGTCGACCGGCACGCCGTGGATCTCGGGGCCGTGGCGGCGGATGTTGTTGAGCGAGCCCGAGAAGGTCGGCGCCTCGATGACCATCGGATCGCCCGGGTCGACGAAGGCGCTGAAGGCCAGCGAGAGGGCGGCGCCCGAGCCGTTGGCGACGAAGATGTTCTCGGGCGTCACCGCGAGATTCTCGTAGTGCTTGTACTTGTGGCAAATCAGCTCGCGCAGCCCGCGGTAGCCCTGCGGGTCGCCGTATGTGAGGGCGTCGGCGCCCTCGGCGTCCATCATCTTGCGCGTGGCCTCGACCATGCCGTCGTAGGGGAACGAGGCCGGGTCGGGGAGGCCGCCGCCGAACTCGTAGATCGGCTTCGCGACGGGACGCACGGTGGTGACCGATCCGCCCCAGCCGATGCGGGCGCGGGTCGACAGGTGGGCTTCGAAGCGAGCGGTCGGGTTCGGAGTGGTCATGACGGTTAGCATACGACAACCGACGGCCCTATAATCACACCCATGCTCTTCCGCTATTCGCGCTGGGACGGCAGTCAAAAGCTCGCCGACCTCGACGCCGACGACCTCCTGGCGGCGATGTCCGACGACCTCATGTCCGACGGCGACCTGTGGAACGCGCTCCGGCGAATGTTCCAGCGGGGGCTCCAGAACCCCAACGGACCGCAGATGCCCGGGCTGCAGAACCTGATGGACCGGCTGCGCAAGCGCCGGCAGGAGCAGCTCGACCGCTACGACCTGGGCTCGGCGCTCGAGGACATCAAGAAGAAGCTCGACGAGGTCGTCAACACCGAGCGCAAGGGGATCGAGCGCCAGGTGCCCAACGCGAACGAGCGTGCCAAGAAGCTCGAGCCGCTCGATCAGCTGCCGCCCGATCCGGCCGGCCGGATCAAGCAGCTGCAGGCCTACAACTTCACCGATCCCGAGGCCGAGCGCCTCTTCCAGGAGCTGATGAAGCAGCTCCAGCAGCAGATGCTGCAGCCGTTCATGCAGGGGATGAAGCAGTCGCTCCAGAACATGAGCGCCGACGACCTCAAGCGCATGCGCGAGATGATGCGCGATCTGAACCAGATGCTGCGCCAGCGCGCCGAGGGCGACGAGCCCGACTTCGACGCGTTCAAGCAGAAGTGGGGGCAGAACTTCCCGGGCGTCGAGAGCCTCGACGAGCTGCTCGAGCAGCTCGGCCGCCAGGCCGGACAGCTGCAGTCGCTGCTCGACAGCATGTCGCCCGGGCAGCGCCGCCAGCTGCAGGAGATGATGTCGAGCCTGTTCATGAAGGACGAGCGGCTCGAGGCCGAGATGGCCCAGCTCGCCATGCACCTCGACCAGCTCGGCCTCACCGAGGAGTTCCGCCGCCGCTACGACTTCCGCGGCGACGACGACGTGACGATGCGCGACGCGATGAAGCTGATGGAGGAGCTCCAGCAGATGGAGGAGCTCGAGCGCCAGCTGCGGCGCGTTCAGTCGCCGAACGATCTGGAGAAGATCGATCCGATCGACGTCGAGAAGCTCCTGGGCGAGGAGTCGGCGCGAGACCTCGAGCGGCTCAAGGAGCTGGCCAAGAAGCTCGAGGAGGCGGGCTACCTCGAGCGCAAGGGCGACCGGCTCGAGCTGACCGCGCGCGCCATCCGCAAGCTCGGCGACAAGGCGCTCAAGGACATCTTCGCCTCGCTCAAGCGCGACCGCTTCGGGCGGCACGCGATCGAGCGGCGCGGAGCCGGCGGCGACCCGACCGACGAGGCCAAGCGCTACGAGTTCGGCGACCCGTTCCTGCTCGACCTGAAGAAGACGCTGATGAACGCGGTCGAGCGCAACGGCGCCGGCACGCCGGTACAGCTCTCGCCGGACGACTTCGAGGTGCTGCGGACGGAGATCTCGACCCAGGCCTCGACGGTCGTCATGCTCGACATGAGCCGCTCGATGATCAACAACGGCTACTTCCTGCCGGCCAAGAAGGTCGCGCTCGCGCTGACCTCGCTCATCCGCGGCCAGTTCCCGCGCGACAACCTCTACATCCTCGGGTTCTCGCTCTACGCGAAGAAGTTCAAGGCCGAGGATCTCCCGACACTCACCTGGAGCGAGTGGAGCATCGGGACCAACATGCATCACGGCTTTCAGGAGTCGCGCCGGCTCCTCGGGCGTCAGAAGGGCGGCAACAAGCAGATCATCATGATCACCGACGGCGAGCCGACCGCCCACATGATGGCCGACGGCCGGCCCGACTTCTCCTATCCCCCGACCCGCGAGACCTTCGTGGAGACGCTGAAGGAGGCCCAGCGCTGCACGCGCGAGGGCATCACCATCAACACCTTCATGCTCGAGCAGAGCCAGATGCTCACGCACTTCATCGACCAGCTCACCCGCATCAACAAAGGCCGCGCGTTCTTCGCCAGCCCCGATCGCCTTGGCGAGTACATCCTGGTCGACTACGTCAGGAACAAGCGCCGGTCGATCGCGTAGCCGCGCGCGCGGCCCCCGGCCGGTGGCGCGCGGCGACCTTCTCTGGGCGGCCGTCGCCGTCCTCGTCGCCGGCTGCTCGCTGAACGCCTACACGAACACCAAGCTGGCGTCCGACGGCCCACCGAAGCCGGCGGCGGCGCAGGCATCGTTTGAAATCCAGAAGCGTCCGACCAAGCAGAGAGACGACGTGCTCGTCCTGCTCGCCCTGTCGGGCGGGGGCTCGCGCGCCGCCTATTTCTCCGCGCGCACCATGCAGGCCCTGGAGAAGGTCGCGGGGCCGGCCGGCCCCGCCGTGAACGTGCTGAACGAGGTCGACCTCGTCTCGTCCGTCTCGGGCGGCTCGCTGGCGGCGGCCTACTACGCGAGCAGCTACGACCCCGGACCCGCGCCCGTCCCGGCCGGACGCCGGGTATGGGACGAGCCCACCGTCACCGACCTCATGAGCCGCGACTACATCAAGCGTTGGGTCGGGAACTGGTTCTGGCCGGCGAACGCCGCGCGGTTCTGGTTCACCGCCTTCGACCGCACCGACATCATGGCCCAGACCTTTGCCGACAATTTCTTCGACAGCACCCGGTCCGGCGTGGATCTACGGATGCGCGACCTCAACCCGGCGCGGCCCAACTTGATCCTCAACGCCACGATCGGCAGCCGCGACTACGACGCCGGGGACCCGGTGCGCGCGAAGGGCTTCGGCACCGTCTTCACCTTCACGCGCGAGGACTTCGCGGCGAAGCTCAACTCGGAGATCGCCGACTATGAGCTCGCCCGCGCGGTGATGGCGTCGGCCACGTTCCCGGCGGCCTTCAACTACATGACGCTCGGCGACCTGCACGAGCCGCCCGGGTGCGCCAGCCCGAGCCAGCCCTGCTACGTCCACGTCTTCGACGGCGGCAACTCCGACAACTTGGGCCTCGTGAGCCTCAAGCGCGTGCTGCTCGCGAACGACGCCGCGGCGATCCGGAAGCATCGACGGATCGTGGTCATCCTCGTCGACTCCTTCCGGCGCTCCCTGGGCGCGGATCCGACGGCGGCCGATCCGCGCTCGGGGACAGACCACGTCGTCGACCGGAACTTCCTGGACGCGACGGACTCGCTGCTCCAGGGCAACCGGGAGCGGACCCTCAACGACTTCTTCGGGCGGACTCTCGCCACCTATACCAAGTCCGAGGAGTGCGACCGGGAGAATCTCTACGATCGCGACCACGCGTGTATCGTCGGCTCGAGCTGGAAGGGGCCGACGAGCGATCAACTCGAGCGCGAGCTGCGCGCGAAGATGTTCTTTTTCCACGTCACGTTCGCGGCGGTCAGCGAGCCGGAGATCCGTGACAGGCTCGAGGCGATCCCCACGACCTTCCGCTTCGACGACGGCGAGATGAAGGCGATCCAGGACGGCGTCAGGAACATCTTCGAGGACCCGAAGAACCGTGAGACGCAGGAGTGCGTCCAGCGTCTCGCGCAGCTCATCACCGGCCCGGCCGGGACCCAGCCGGCGGTCGCGGGAAACGCGTGGTGCGGCGGGGCTACCCAGGGCGAGAAAGCCGAGCGTCAGCGGCGGCAGAAGCGCTGAGCGCCCGGGCGGCGAACGCGGCGATCGTCAGGGATGCTGCGAGTGGCGCCCGAGGCGACGAGGGCCGCGATCTCGTCGCCGCCGAGGCCGACCTCGCGCAGGATCTCGACGCTGTGCTCGCCCAGGCGCGGAGGCAGGCGCCGGATGGCGCCGGGTGTCTTGCCGTAGACGGCCGGGATGCCCGGCAGCCGTAGCGTCCCCTCGGTCGGATGCTCGACGGTCTGCCAGAACCCGACCGCCTCGAGATGCGGATCGTGGAGCAGCGACTCGAGCGAGTTGACCGTCATCGCGGGGATGTTGCGGCGGTCGAGCTCGGCGAGCCACTCCGCGTTCGTCCGGGTCGTCGCGATCCGCCCGAGCTCCTCGTAGAGCGCCTCGATGTTCATCAGGCGCGAGGCGAGCGTCTTGTAGCGCGGATCGTCCAGCAGGTCCTGCCGCCCGGTGAGTGCGAAGAAGTCCCGCCAGTTCTGGTCTGTGTACGGGAGGATCGCCATGTACCCGTCGCGCGTCTTGAACGGGCGCCGGTACGGATTGAGGATCCGCTTGTAGCCGATCGTCTCCCGCGGCGGCACGAACGTCTCGCCGTAGAGGTGCTCGACCATCACCCAGGCCGCCATGCTCTCGAACATCGGCACCTCGACCTCTTGCCCCTCGCCCGTGCGAGCCTTGTGGTAGAGCGCCGCGAGCACCGCCGCCAGCACGGTCATCGAGCTGGTCTTGTCGGCCACGATCGTCGGCACGTAGCGGGGCTCGCCGATGAGCGAGGCCTGTGCTGCGGCGACGCCGGACGCCGCCTGGATGACGTCGTCGTATGCGGGCTTCTCGCCGTAGGGGCCGGCCGCCCGGAAGCCGTAGGTGCCGACGTAGACGATGCCCGGGTTGACGGCGTGGAACGTCTCGTACGACATGCCGAGCCGCCGCGCCGCCCGCGGCCGATAGTTGTGGAGCAGCACGTCGGCGCCTTCCGCCAGCCGCAGCAGTACGCGCCGGGCGGCCTCCTGCTTGAGATCGAGCACGATCGAGCGCTTGTTGCGGTTGACCGCCAGGTAAAACGCGCCCATGTTCGGGTTGCGCATGGGGCCGAGCTGGCGCGTGGTGTCGCCCTCGGGCGGCTCGACCTTGACGACGTCGGCGCCGAGGTCGCCGAGCTGCTGCGCGGCCCACGGGCCGAGAACAACCGTCGTGCAGTCGACCACGCGCACGCCGGTGAGCGGTCCTGACATGGACGCGGCCCGCGTCGCTCGGCGCTACGCGCCGCCGGTGACGACGAGCGTCTGGCCGCTGACGAAGTCGCTGTCGGGGCTGCAGAACAGATAGATCGCTCCGGCCGCTTCCGCGGGCAGGCCGCCGCGCCCGAGCGGGATCATCTGATTCATGGCGGCGATGCGCGCGCCCTGCACGCCGACCTTCACCTGGCGCCCGGCGACCTCGATCGTGCCGGCCTCGCCCTCGGCGAGCGGCTGCGTCAGCCGCGTCTGGATGTAGCCGAAGGCCACGCAGTTCACGGTGACCGCGTAGCGGCCCCATTCTTTCGCCAGGGTGCGCGTCATGCCGGTGACCGCGGCCTTCGCGGACGAATAATTGACCTGGCCGGCGTTGCCGCGCACGCCCGACGTGGACGAGATCTGCACGACCTTGCGCACGATGCGCTCGCCGCGCCTGGATTCCGCCTCGAACTGCTCGCGCAGATACGGCGCGAACGCGCGGAGGATCCGGAAGGGCGCCGTCACGTGGACGTCCATGATGGCGTACCACTGCTCGTCGCTCATCTTCTGGATGACGTTGTCCCAGGTGTAGCCGGCGTTGTTGACGATGACGTGGAGCCCGCCGAGCTCTCTCGTCGCGACACCCACGATGCGCTCGCCGAAGTCCTTGGCCGTCACGTCGCCGTTGCAGGCAACGGCCCGGCCGCCCACGCGCTCGATCAGCGCGATCGTCTCCTTCGCCGGCGCGTCATCGAGGTCGTTCACCACCACCGCGGCGCCGTCGCGCGCGAGCCGCAGCGCGACTTCTCGCCCGATGCCTCGGCCCGAGCCCGTGACGATCGCGACCTTGCCGTCGAGCTGTCCCATACCGTCGCTCCCCGTTGTCGATTCGTTGTCACCGCGCCGGCGCGCGCGCGCATCTGGAGCTCGCGCGCCCGCGTCCGGCTCCTGATACCCCGAAGACGACGGGGCCGTCAAGCGACGGAACGAGCGAGCGCCGGGCGTGCGATCACCCCTGCTTCAGCAGACCCACCTGACGCAGGATGGCGGCGTGGTCCCAGTAGATCCGCTCGCACGCGAGCTTGTCGCCGCGAAACTGCACGACCACCACGACGTCCATCGCGATCTTCCGATGGGTCGCCGGCACGTTGGGTAGGAGCCACGGCATCGGCCGGTCGTGGGTGAAGGTGAGATGCAGCTCGTCCACCAGCTGTCCGTCGCCGACGACGCGGTTCAGGGGCGCCATCTCGAGATCGTCGGGCCACGACGGGATGAAGTCGTCCCGATAGAACGCCCGCAGCGCGTCCTTCCCGCGGCCTCCGGTGTTCACAGGCATGTGGTTGACGTACGCATCGTCGACCATCGTGGCCAGCGTCGCCTCGACGTCCTTGTCCTGGAACTCTCCTGCGAGATGGTCCGCCCACAATTGCTCGAGCTGTTTCGGCGTCGGCATCGCTGCTCCTCCCCGGGCTCTCGCCCGCTCCGCTCCCCGGCTCACATTGCGCGTGTCGGGAGCGCTCCGCAAGCGCACCGCTCGAGGGCCTGGCCGTCGCCGGACTCCCCCAGGGGTGGTTAAGTCCGCGGAAAGCCAGCGACACGCGCGGCGATCGGGAGTGCTCTCGCCGTCCGGCTGCGACAGAACTTTGGTGGACACCGGGGTTCACGATACATCTGGAATATGGACACCTGGGTGCACCAGCAGCTCCGGTCAACGTACCGACGCCGCGTGATCGCCTGGTGCGTCCTCCTCGGCTGCGCCGTTCTGTTCGCGCTGGCCCAATATCGATACATCAAGAACTTCGTCAGCGGCCCCTTCGACGTCGGACAGGCCGAGCTCGATGCGATCGGGGACGTGTCGGCCGCGCCCCACTACTTCGTGAGAGTGACGGGATCGAAGGCGATCGAGACCGGCATTCAGCAGTTCACGACGCGGATGCACGCGGGGGTCGAGACGAGCCGCTCGGTGTCTGCCGCGTACTACGTTCTCGTCGTCGGCGACCGGCTGCTGGTCGTGAAGCGCGCGGCAGGGACGCCGACCACCGCGCAGGGCGAGCTGGCCGCGATGCCCGCGGGGCTCGACCGCGCTCTGTTCAACACGCCGCGGATGGAGTCGATCCGGGGACGCTTCTACCCGTACTATCTCGACGATGCGAGCTTTCGCACGCCCGGCTACATCGGCGGCGGCGCCGCGATCGTCCTGGTCGTTCTTCTCGTCTGGTTCGGGCTCCCCGCGTGGCGATACGCCCGTGACGTCTCGTCCCATCCGCTCGTGAAGCGCGTCGCGCTGTGGGGCGATCCCTTGAGCACGGCCGTCGAGGCCCGCCGGGAGGCGGACTCTCCGCCGCGCTACAAGGGCGGCGGCTGGCGCGTCGCCGACAAGTACCTGATTCGCTCGGCGCCGTTCGCGTTCGATCTACTGCGGGTCTCCGATCTCCTGTGGGCCTACAAGAAGGTCACGAAGCACAGCGTCAACTTCATCCCGACCGGCAAGAGCTACGCCGGCATCCTCGTCTGCTACGGCGGCACGGCCGAGGTGACGGCGAAAGAGAAGAACGTCGACGCGCTGCTGACCTTCGCCGCCGAGCGCGCGCCGTGGGCGATCTTCGGCTATTCGAACGACCTCAAGAAGCTCTTCAAGCAGAAGACGCAGGACTTTTGCGCCACCGTCGAGCAGCGAAAGCGCGAGCTCGCGACCCAGCCCCACAAATGAGGCCCCGACTGGCCTAGGTCCGCGCGGCAACCGGCTTGCCCGGCGCCCGTCGCGGCGAGCACTACCGTGCGGCGATCACGCGATGCTGTAGAGCCGCGCGCAGTTGTCCCAGAGGATCTTCTTCTTGCTCGCCTCCGACAGCGGCAGCTTGAGGAAGATGTTGGTCGCGTCGGGGAAATGCGAGTCCGAGTGCGGGTAGTCGGTCGAGAAGACGAGGGTGTCGTCGCCGAGCTTCTGGATCACCCACTCGACCTGATCCTCGTCGGGGTCGACGCTGATGAAGCACTGGCGCTTGAAGTACTCGCTGGGCGGCGCCGAGAGCTTGGCGCTCTCGCCGCTCTTCGCCATCTCCCAGTACTCGTCGAGACGCCAGAGGAGCCACGGCAGCCAGCTGCAGTTGCCCTCGAGGAAGGCCACGCGCAGGCGCGGGAAGCGCTCGAGGACGCCGCCGGCCGTCATCGAGGCGACGGCGGCCATCAGCTCGATCGGATTGTTCAGGCCCCCGGCGATGGTCGTGCTCGGCGCCGTCAGATAGCGGTTCACGAAGTGCGTGTCCGAGTAGTTGTTCGGCGCCGGATGGAAGCAGATCGGCACGTTCAGCCGCTCGGCCTCGGCCCACAGGGGATCCATCCGCGGATCGTGCAGGTTCACGCCGTTGACCGGATTCGGCATCATCTGCGCCGCGACGAAGCCGAGCTCCTTGACCGAGCGCCGCAGCTCGGCCGCCGCCAGGGTCGCGTCGTGCAGGGTCAGGAGCGCCGCGGCCTGCATCCGCGCGGGCGCCGGCCGGCGGAAATCCGCCGCCCAGTCGTTCCACGCCCGGCAGAGCGCGACCGCGAAGGCCGGCTCGAAGGCATCGACGCACACGACCGGCAGCGTGCGGAACAGCACGGCCACGTCGAGCCCTTCGACGTCCATCGCGCGCTGCTGCGAAACCGAATCGAAGCGCGCGGCCGCGTAGTCCTTCAGCACGGTGGCGGCGCGCTTCTCGGCGTCGACGCGGCCGCGGCCGAGCGGCCGCGGAAACGTGAAGTCGCCGACCGTCCACTGGCTCGTGTAGGCGCCCCGTGTGGCGGTGGGCCGCGGCGTCTGGTCGCGGAACGTCGGGTCGAGGTAGCGATCGTAAAGGTCCGAGGGCTCGATCACGTGCAGATCGCTGTCGAAGACGCGGAAGCCCGCCTTCATTTCGCCCTCCCGTAGTGGTCGGTGTGGTCGGCGATGACCTGCGCGACGCACGCGGTGACCTTGGCGCCGGTCGGCAGGTGCAGGAACTCGTTCGGGCCGTGGGCGTTCGAGCCTGGGCCCATCGCGCCGGTGATGAGGAACTGGGCCTGCGGGAAGCGCTCGCCCAGCATGCTCATGAACGGGATCGAGCCGCCGAGGCCGGCGAACATCGCCGGCTTGCCGAAGTAGCTGTTCGACGCGCGCTGGATCGACTCGAGCAGCCTGGGGTCGGTCGCGGGCGCGTTCCAGCCGTTGCCCGCGTCGCCGTAGGTGTCGAGCGTGACGCGCGCGCCGTAGGGCGGATCGGCCTCGAGGAGCTCCTTGAGCTTGCGCACCGCGTGGCCGGCCTCGCAGGTCGGCGGCAGCCGCAACGAGAGCTTGAGCGAGGTTTTCGGGCGCAGCACGTTACCGCCGTCGGCCGGCAGCGGAAGCCCGGCGGCGCCGGTGATCGCCAGCGCCGGACGCCACGTGTTGTTCAGGATCAGCTCGTAAGGGTCGGCGCTCACCGGCCGGCCGCCCGGCGGGAACGGGAAGCGGTCGAACACCTCCATGCCGAGCACCTTCGCGACCTCGCGCGCCTCGGCGACGCGTTCGCGCGGGATCTCGACGTGGAACTCACGCGGGATGATCTCGCCCGTCCTCGAGTCCTCGACGCGATCGAGCAGCTGGCGCAGCACGCGGAAGCTCGACGCCACGATGCCGCTGGCGGCGCCGGAGTGCACGCCCTCGGTCAGCACCTCGGCGGTAAGGACGCCGCCGACCACCCCGCGCAGCGACGTCGTGCCCCAGAGCTGCTCGTAGTTGCCGCAGCCCGAGTCGAGGCACACGACCAGGCTCGGCGTCCCGAGCTTGGCCTTCAGCGCGTCGACGTAGAAGGGGAGATCGGGGCTCCCGCTCTCCTCGCACGCCTCGATGAGGACGACGCAGCGCGCGTGGCGCGCGCGCTGCTCCTGCAGGGCCTGGATCGCGGTGAGCGCCGCGAAGGTGGCGTAGCCGTCGTCGCCGACGCCGCGGCCGTAGAGCTTATCGCCGCGGCGCACCGGCGTCCACGGGCCGGTGCCCTCCGCCCAGCCCACCATCTCCGGCTGCTTGTCCAGGTGGCCGTAGAGCAGCACCGTGTCGGTCCCGGTGCCGGGCGCTTCCATCAAGATCACCGGCGTGCGCCCCTCGAGCCGGACGACCTCGATGCGCAGTCCCTCGATCGGCCGCTCGGCGGCCCAGCCGCGCAAGAGCTCGACGGCACGGTCGATGTGGCCGTGCTCGCGCCACTGGGCGTCGAACATCGGCGACTTCGCTGGAATCTTGACGTACTCGTGCAGGGTGGGAACGATGCTCTGATCCCACGTCTTCTGGACGAAGTCGCGGATCTTACTGGAGTCGAGCGCCATGGGTGGTCCTCAGGAGGCGATGCGGAGGCCGGAGCGAATCTCCCAGAGCTCCTGCAGCTCGAGCGGCGCGTCGGCGATCCGCGCGAGCTTGCCGCAGAGGCGACAGTGGATGAACGCCGGCTCGCGGCCGACGTACGTGCTGTCGCACTTGGGGCACCGGGCCTGAGGGACCGCGAGAAATCGCTTCGCGGTGCGCTGCAGGGTGTGCTCGGGAGTGAGACGGATGACGGTGGCCTGCGCGGCCTCGGCTTTCCGTTTCACGCGCTTTGCTTTCGGGGGCTTCATGGGCGAAGGCCATTGTAGCGTATCTTGACCCGAATGAGGGTCGGCGTGGTCCTGGACGGGCGGCGGTCGGCCGCCGAGGTCGCCGAGCTCGCGCGGCTGGCCGAGACCTACGGATTCTCCACCGTTTGGCTCTCGGGCGGCGCTCGAACGAAGGACCATTTCGTGCGCCTGGCACTGGCGGCCGCCGCGACGCGCCGGATCCGCCTGGGACCGGTCGCGGTGAGCCCCTTCGAGATGCACCCCGTGCACATCGGCCTGGCGCTTCTGACGCTCGAGGAGATCGCGCCGGGCCGCGCGTGTCTCGTGCTCGGCGCCGGCGGCGACCTGGCCGCCACGCTCGCGGTGCCCAGGCGCGGCCGCGTGGACGCGGTCGAGGAGTGCCTCGACATCCTCCGCGCCCAGGCGGCCGGCGGCGAGATCGACTACACCGGCGCGCACTATCGAGTCGCCGGGCTCTTCTCGCCGTGGAGCCGCGTCGCGATGGATCGGCTCTATCTCGGCGCCAATCGCCCGCGCATGCTGCGGCTGGCCGCGCACAAGGCCGACGGCGTGATGGTGACCGACATGCCGCCCTCCTATCTCGGCGGGCTCGTCGCGCGGATCCGCGCCGAGCTCGACGCGGTCCGGCGAGACCCGAGCTCCTTCGCGCTCAGCAACTGGTTCGTATGGAACGTCCAGGAGACGCGCGCCGAGGCCGAGCGGCTGGCCCGCCGCGGGCTCGCGTTTCGCTTGTACTACATCCGCGACGTCGCGTCCTCGATCGGCCTCCCCGAGGCGGAGGCCCGCGAGCTCGCGGCCCGGCAGCCCGAGATGCTGCGTGCGATCTTCGCGGGCGGCGACCCGTGGGCGCCCCCGCCGCCGGTGGCGGAGCGGCTGATCGAGCACTTGACCCTGACCGCCGACCGCCGCGGGCTGGACGCGTGCGTGGCGCGTCTCCAAGAATTCGCGCGGCTGGGGCTCACCGAGATCGCGCTGGCTCCGCACGGCGACCCCGCCGCCGCGATCACGCTGATCGGCGATGCCGTGATCCCCATCCTCGACGGCGAGCGCGCTTCCCGCGTTCCGTGACTGGCGGCGGGCCATGGCGTATTCTGTCGTCGCCGGTCCGGCGCCCGAGGAGGGCCCAACGGAGGACGCATGATCAAGCTCGACCACCTGACGATCGCGGTGAACGACTGCGAGAAGTCGCGCGACTGGTACATCGCGACGCTCGGGCTCAAGCTCGAGTTCGAGATTCCAGAGCGGCGTACCTCGGCCGTCCAGGACGAGTTCGGCTTCACGCTGTTCCTCGCCGAGACGCCGGGAGGCCCGGGGCGGCCGAGCTGCGTTCTCACGTTCCAGGTCGGCGACGTCGAGGCCAAGCACAAGCAGCTCGTGGCCGCCGGCGTGCAGTTCGTGCATCCACCGCAGAAGACGTTCTGGGGCTACGGCGCTGACCTGAAGGACCCAGACGGGTATCACATCTGGCTGTGGGACGAGAAGACGATGCGGGAGAAGGGCGAAGCCTGACCGGAGGGCCAGGAGGAGCGACCATGTGGGGTTCCCGAGCGAAGCTGGCGATGCCGTCGAAGGACAACGCGCTGCCGGGCCGGAGTGAGCGCATGCCGGTGCCGGCCGCGCATTTCGTGAATCGCCGTCCGCTGACGGCGCCGTTTCCCGCGGGCCTCGAGACGGCCATGTTCGGCCTCGGCTGCTTCTGGGGCGCGGAGCGCAAGTTCTGGGAGACGCCGGGCGTCTTGACGACGGCGGTCGGCTACGCCGCCGGCCTCACTCCCAATCCCACCTACGAAGAGGTGTGCAGCGGCCTCACCGGCCACAACGAGGTCGTGCTGGTGGTGTTCGATCCCAAGCGCGTCGGCTACGACGGCATCCTCAAGATCTTCTGGGAGAGCCACGATCCGACCCAGGGGATGCGCCAGGGCAACGACGTGGGCACGCAGTATCGCTCGGGGATCTACGTCTACTCGGCTGAGCAGCGCCGTCAGGCCGAGGCGTCGCGCGACGCGTATCAGCGCGTGCTGGCGAAGTCGGGCTACGGCTCGATCACGACGGAGATTCTCGACGCGCCGGAGTTCTACTACGCCGAGCACTACCACCAGCAGTACCTGGCTAAGAATCCCGGCGGCTACTGCGGGCTCGGCGGCACCGGCGTCGCGTGCCCGACCGGGCTGGTCGAGACCGCCGCTCGCGGCGCGTCGTAGCCCCGCTCAGCGCTGGGCTACCGCCCCTTCAGCGCCTGCCAGACGCGCTCCGGGCGCAGCGGCATATCCAGGTGCCGCACGCCGAACGACTTCAGCGCGTCGACCACGGCGTTGACGATCGCCGGCGTGGCGCCGATCGTCGCCGCCTCGCCGATGCCCTTGGCGCCCATCGGATTGCGCGGCGACGGCGTCACCGTCTGATCGGTCCTGAACGACGGCAAATCGTCGGCGTGCGGCACCGCGTAGTCCATGAGCGTGCCGGTCACCAGCTGTCCGTCGGCGCCGTAGACCAGCTCCTCGATCAGCGCCTGGGCGATGCCCTGCGCGAGCCCCCCGTGCACCTGCCCGGCCACGAGCATCGGGCTGATGCGCACGCCGCAGTCGTCGACCGAGATGAAGTCGCGTACGCTGATGCGGCCGGTGTCGCGATCGATCTCCACGACCGCGACGTGGGAGCCGAAGGGATAGACGAGGTTCGGCGGCCGGAAGAACTCGGTCGACTCGAGCCCTGACTCGATCCCTTCGGGCAGGCCCTCGCCGTAGGCCTTCGCGGCGATCGCGTCGAGCGTGAGCGCCTTGTCCGGCACGCCCTTCACCTGGTAGCGCCCCTCGTTCAAGATCACGTCGGCCTCGGCCGCCTCGAGCATGTGGGCGGCGAGCTTGCGCGCCTTGGCCTGCACCTTGAGCGCGGCCCCCATGATGGCCGAGCCGCCGACCACCAGGCTGCGACTGCCGCCGGTGCCGTTGCCCATCGGGGTGTTCAACGTGTCGCCGTGGCGCACCACGATCTTGTCGAACGGCACACCGAGGTGATCGGAGAGGATCTGCGAGAACGAGGTCTCGTGGCCCTGGCCGTGCGCCGAGGTTCCCGTGTACGCGGTGACGGTACCGCCGGGCTCCACGCGCACCACCGCGCTCTCGAACGGGCCGAAGCCGCACATCTCGACGTAGCACGACATGCCGACGCCGAGGAGCTTGCGGTCTCCCCGCTGTAGCCGCTCCTTCTGCTCGGCGCGGAGCTTCGCCAGGCCGGCAAGCTCAAGCGCCTTCGTGAGCGCCTTGTCGTACTCGCCGCTGTCGTAGTGCTGGCCGGTCGGCGCCTGGTAGGGAAACGCGCTCGGCGGGATGAAGTTCTTGCGCCGCACCTGCTCGGGCGCCAGCCCGAGCTCGGCCGCGACGACGTCGATCAGCCGCTCGAGGTAGTACGCCGCTTCGGGCCGGCCGGCGCCGCGGTATGCGGCGACCGAGGTCGAGTTCGTGAAGACGCACGTCGACTGGAGATCGACGTTCGTGAACTTGTAGACGCCGACGCCCATCGACAGGGTGAGGTCGGGGATGAACGTGAAGATCGGATAGGCGCCGATGTCGGCGGTCACCCGCATGCGGAGCGCCGTGATCGTGCCGTCGTCCTCCACCGCGGCCTCGAGATCGGTGACCTGCGCGCGCCCGTGCGTGGTCGCCATCATGTGCTCGAGCCGGGTCTCGGTCCAGCGGAGCGGCATCCGGTAGAACCGGGCGAACGCGGCGACGGTCGCGTCCTCCGGATAGCAGCCGAACTTCACGCCGAAGCCGCCGCCCACCTCGGGCGCGATCACGCGGATCAGGTTCTGCGGCATGCCGAGCGCTGTCGCCAGGTCGTTGCGCAGGCCGTGCGGTGCCTGGTTCGTCGCCCACACGACGAGGCCGCCGGACGTCGGGTCGGGCGCCGCCAGCACCGCGCGCCCTTCCATCGGCACGCCGCAGAGCCGCTGGCTGACCATGCGCTGCTTCACGACGCGCTTGGCCTTCGCGAACGCTCCGTCCGGATCGCCGGACTTGATCGGGGTCTGGTGCTCGATGTTGCCGGGGGCGTCGTCGTGGATCTGCGGCGCGCCCTTCGCCATCGCCTGGAACACGTCGGCCACCGCGGGCAGCGGCTCCCAGTCGACGACGACGTCCGCGGCGGCGTCCACCGCGACCTCCTCCGACGTCGCGATCACCGCCGCGACGGCCTCGCCGACGTGGCGCACGCGGTCGACCGAAAGCGGGTAGTGCTTGCGCCCGAGGTTCGCCGAGGCGTCGCCGCCGCCGCCCTCGCCGCCGCCGGCCAGCGGCAGCGCCGCGCAGAGCTTGCGGATGTCCTGGCCGGTGACCACCTTGAAGACGCCCGCGCGCCGAAGCGCCGGCGCGGCGTCGATCTTGCGAATGCGCGCGTGCGCGTGCGGGCTCCGGACGAACGCGACGTAGTGCATGCCCGGCAACGCCAGGTCGCCCACGTAGCTCGAGGTGCCCGTGATCAGGCGGGGATCTTCCTTGCGCTTGACTTCCGCACCCATCAGTCGTGGAGTCGCCATGGTCAGTTAGAATACCGCATGCGCGGTCCTCGTCCAGGGCTCGTCGGCGTGGTGCTCGCGAGTCTCGTCGTCGCCGCCTGCGCCGCCGGCGGCTCCGGCGTCGGCGAGCCGGTCGACGGCAAGCGCGCGCCGATCGATCACATCATCGTGCTGTTCCTCGAGAACCGCACGTTCGACCACCTCTTCGGAACGTATCCCGGCGTCGCCGGGCTCGCGGCCTATAGCGGCCGGCAGGCCGACCGCGGCGGCGCCGCGTACGCGACCTTGCCGGCGCCACTCGGACGCGATGGCAAGCCCGACCCACGCTTCCCCGCCGATCTGCCCAACGCGCCGTTCGCGATGCAGAAGTTCGTCGCGCCGTTCGACCCGACCAACAATCCGATCCACCGCTTCTATCACATGCAGCGTCAGTACGGTGCCGGCCCCGACGGCGTCGCCATGGGCAAGTGGGTGGCCGAGGGCACGAGCGGCGGCACGACCATGGGCTACTTCGACCGCTACGCAAGTCCGGCGCAGTGGAAGCTGGCCGAGGAGTTCGTGCTGCTCGATCACTGGTTCCAGGGTATCCACGGCGGCTCGTTCGCGAACCACTTCTATCTGATCTCGGCGGGGCTCGCGAAGTACGCGGAGGCGCCGGCCGAGGCGCGCGCGGCAGGCGTCGGGCCCGACGGCCGCGTCGAGAAGGACGGCGATGTCGACCCCGACGGCTGGGTCGTCAACAATCTCGATCCGCCCTATCCGCCGCAGCGGGTGACGCAGATCCTCCGCGCGCCGCAGACCACCCACACGATCGCGGACCGGCTCGACGCCGCGCGGATCAGCTGGGTCTGGTATGCCACCGGCTGGGGCGGCGGCGCCGACGCCGTGAAGCAGGGGCTCGTGCCCCACCACAACCCGTTCCAGTACGTGAAGCGCATCATGGAGACGCTGGAGGGCCTCGCGCACATCCGCGACGCGTCGGAGTTCAGCCGGGCGCTGCGCGAGGGCGGCCTGCCGTCGGTCGCCTTCGTGAAGCCGCACGCGAAGGACAACGCGCACGCGGTGTCCTCGACCGTCGGCGCCGGCGACCGCTGGATCGCCGACATGGTGCGCGAGGTGATGGCCAGCCGCTACTGGCGGCGGGCCGCGATCGTGATCACTTACGACGAAGGCGGCGGCTGGTTCGATCACGTGCGCCCGCCGGTCGTTGACCGCTTCGGCCTGGGGACGCGCGTGCCGACCTTGATCGTCTCGCCCTACGCCAGGCGCGGCTTCGTCGGCCGCCTCGAGTACGACCACGCCTCGGTGCTGAAGCTGATCGAGTGGCGCTTCGGCCTCGAACCGTTGACCGAGCGCGACCGGCGGGCCGCCGCGCCGCTCGAGGCCTTCGACTTCACCCAGCCGCCGCGCGCGCCGGTGAGCCTGCCGTGAACGATCGACACGCGAGGGACTGACCGTGGCCGACACGCTCGACGCGATCGAGATCGAGACCGCCGCCTCGCCGACCTCCAGCATCATCTGGATGCACGGGCTCGGCGCCGACGGCCACGACTTCGTGGACATCGTGCCCGAGCTCGGCCTGCCCGCGCGGCCGGGGGTGCGGTTCGTGTTCCCGCACGCGCCGATGCGGCCGGTGACGATCAACGGCGGCTACGTGATGCGCGCCTGGTACGACATCCGCGACGACGGCGGCGCGCGCCGCGAAGACCCGGCCGGCGTGCGCGCATCACAGAAATCGATCGAGGCGCTGATCCAGCGCGAGCAGGAGCGCGGCGTCCGGGCGGCGGCGATCGTGCTCGCCGGCTTCTCGCAGGGCGGCGCGATGGCGCTGCACACGAGCCTGCGCCAGGGCGAGCGGCTGGCCGGCGTCATGGCGCTCTCGTGCTCGCTGCCGCTCGCCGACACCCTGGCCTCCGAGGCGTCGCCGGCCAGCCGCGACGTCCCGATCTTCATGGCCCATGGCACCCACGATCCGATGATCCCGATGGCGCGCGCGCTGCGGGCGCGCGAGACGCTCGTCGGGCTCGGCTATCGCCTGGAGTGGCACGAGTACGCGATGCCGCACTCCGTGTGCCTGGAGGAGGTCAAGGACATCTCCGCCTGGCTCGGGACCGTGCTCCCGCGCTAGCGGACGGCGGCGAGTCAGCTCCGGGCGACCAGCCGCAGATCCGTCACCAGCATCGCGTAGAGCTCGGCCTGCTGCGCCTCGGTCTCGCCGCGCAGAACGGCCGAGGGATGGTAGGTCGCGATCGTCCTCGGCGCCCATTGGGTCGGCGCGAAGTGGCCGCGGTCCTTCGTGATCCTGAACTGATCGCCGAGGATGGCGCGCGCGGCGGTGGCGCCCAGGCAGACCAGGATGTCCGGCTTGATCGCCGTCAGCTCGGCCTCGAGCCAGGGGCGACACGCGTTGAGCTCGGGCGCCCGCGGCGTCTGGTGGATCCGGCGCTTGCCGCGCTGCTCGAACTTGAAGTGCTTGACCGCGTTGGTGACGTACACCTTCGCGCGCTCGAGCCCGACCTCGGCCAGCGCCCGGTCGAACACCTCGCCCGCCGGGCCGACGAACGGCGCGCCCTGGAGATCTTCCTGGTCGCCCGGCTGCTCGCCCACGAACACGATGCGCGCGCCGGCCGACCCGCGGCCGAAGACGGTCTGGGTCGCGTTGCGGTAGAGATCGCAACCCTGGCAGCGCGCCGCGGCCGCCTTGAGCTCGGCGAGGCCGGCGCCGGCCGGAACGTACG
>JACXTT010003220.1_pt1 | contig 25394 bp, 31 predicted proteins | sample 9270951 | NCBI WGS metagenome assembly JACXTT01 (sample SAMN15532306, study PRJNA645909) | rock metagenome | isolation source: weathered quartz diorite | place: Puerto Rico | collected 2017-06-21
TCCGCCACCAGTTGACGATGTGAATAACCTCAGGCATCATTGCAGGTGCCAGCGTTGCTTCGCTTCGACGGCTATTCAGATCCGTCGGAATGCTCTATTCACATCGCCGGAATACGCATCAGATCATTCAGTATCTTTGCCGCTTCGTTTCTCATGCCTGATACGGCGTAGGCGTAAGCAAGATTGGATGTGTATGTCGTACTGCCTGCGGACAACTCGATCGCTTTTTGAAGCTCCGCGATGGCCTCCTTGTACATCTGCTTTTGCACGAACGCTTGGCCTAGCTCATAATGTGCGACGGCAAAGAACGGGTCCATGGCCATTGTTTTTCGGCTTTGTTTTATCGCTTCGTCATAACGATGCGCGATGAGAAGTTCTTCCGCCAAATCGGCGCCAATGATGAGGGAGAGCGGATCCAGGCTCTCCGCCTTCTTTAGTTCGGCGATGGCCTCGTCATTTCGCCCCAACGCGGCCAAATGCCAGGCATACCATTGGTGGCCTGTCGCGTAGCCAGGGCTGAGCTCGACTCCTCGCCTGAATTCCCTCCCGGCCGACTCCCAATCCCAGTCGAAGCCGTCTAAGCAAAATGCAAGCGAGATATGAGCTTCGCCGAGGTTGCTGTCCAGCTCGAGGGCCTTGGTTGCCGCCGCCTTGGCTCGTGGGTACGCTTCCTTGGGAGCTAGAACCCCGTACTCCCAATCTCCCAACAACGCATAAGAATCGGCCAGCCCTGCGTAAGCCTGGGCGTAGTTCGGATCCTTTTCAATGGCCTGGTTGAAATAATCGGAGGCCTTTTTCAAGCCATCCTCGGTTCGTTTATTCCAAAAATATCGTCCCTTGAGATACGCTTCGTAGGCGTCCGGATTCACACGCTTCACGTTTTTCAACACAGCCTGTTCGTGTGGAGTCAATTCGATCCGGATCTGCTCGGCAATAGAGCGGGCCACCTGTTTTTGGAGCGCTAACGTATCTCCCAGGGGGCCCTCATAGCTCTGGGCCCACAAGTGCTTATCCGCGGCCGCCAGGATCAACTGCGCCGTGATTCGAACCTTGTTACCTGAACGCAGCACGGTGCCTTCCACAACAGAGTCTACGTTCAAATCCCGCGCGATCTGCGGCAAGGACTTGTGCGCGCCTTTGTAGGTCATTACCGAGGTACGCGAGATCACTCGCAATTCGCTGATCTGCCCAAGTTCAGTGATCAACTCGTCGGTCATGCCATCAGAGAAATAATCCTGCGACGCATCACCCGATAGGTTTTCCAGTGGAAGAACTGCCAGAGATCGAATAACGACAGGCGGGTGGCTTGGCTGGCGAAGCGTCCAGGCGATCCAGACCACACAGATTCCGAGCACCACGAGCAGAAAGGCGCCGGACCGCTTCCAGGCACGCGGCCATCGCCGGTGTATAAATACTACGGTCTTCCCAGAAAGGTCAACCTGATCATCATCTTTGGCTTCGGGAAGGTCTCGGGTTGTAGGCACTTCTGCAACAGCAGCGGCAACATTGACCGCTGACGCATCTCCGCCAGCGGCGACGGCCTGGATCGGCGCAATAAACCGGTACCCGCGCCGTGGTAGAGTCTCGACAAATCGAGGGCTGTCCGCCGAGTCATTGAGAGCCTGACGGAGCCTCTTGACGGCCGTGTTAAGGCCATGTTCAAAGTTTACAAATGTGTCAGCGGGCCAGAGTTTCCGGTGAAGCTCTTCGCGCGTAACCAACTCACCAGGCTTTTCGAGAAGACAGACCAGAATCTGGACCGGCTGCCCTTCAAGCCGGATTTTGCGGCCCTGCTTCTGGAGTTCGCCCGAACGTAGGTCAAGCTCGAAGACGCCGAATCGGATCAGACGCGGGGATGGCACGACTGGTCCCATGGCATTAGCGCAGCGACTGTACAGAGTCTAACACCGCAGTCGGCGCCGCGCCTGCCAACACCTCCAGCAGCGTTCCCGAGCGTGCGACGGAAGTCACCCACATCTCAAACTGCCGATGAATCAACCAGTTCCCGTGTTACCCACACGCAATTCACGCTTCACTCAGCTTCCATTGACGTACCGGACACCTTACGCCAAACTCGTCCTCGAAAAGCCCTCTTGGCCGAACCGCGACCTCATCCGCTGAGAGGGATTAGGAAATATATAAGCCAATTCTCAAAACCAGAACTGAAAAGGATACGAAATGATTCCCAAACTCAATGGCAACATAGACCGACGCGGCTTTCTGAAGTGCATGCAGTGGGCCGGGGCCGCCGTGGTATGGTCTTTCACCAGCGGCGTACCCAGCTCACAGCTACTCGGCGGGCAGAAAGGCAAGACAAGAACCGCCGACTTCACTTTCGTTCAAATCAGCGACAGCCACATCGGCTTCAACAAGCCGGCTAACGCTGACGTTAACGGCACGCTGCAAGTGGCCGTCGACCAAATCAACGCGGCCGTCCAGCAGCCGGACCTGATTCTCCACACCGGCGACCTCACGCACCTTGCCAAGGCCGCCGAATTCGATACCCTGGACCAAATCCTCAGGGGCCTCCGTCAGAAAGAAGTATTCTATGTCCCCGGCGAGCACGACGTCACCGGCGACGACGGCAAACTGTATCTTGAGCGTTTCGGCAAATCCACCGCCGGCAAGACTTGGCAAAGCTTTGACCACAAGGGCGTACATTTCGTCGGGCTCAATAACTGCGCCCAATTGGAAGGGCTCGGCCAGATCGGCGCGGAGCAATTGGAATGGCTCGGCAAGGATGTTGCCCGCCTTACCGCCAGCACGCCGATCGTTGTCTTCGCGCACATTCCGCTGTGGTCTGTTTACCCCGAATGGGGCTGGGGTACCAAGGACAGCGCGCAAGCTCTCTCGATCCTCAAGCGCTTCGGCTCTGTCACCGTGTTAAACGGGCACATTCACCAGGTGATGCAAAAGGTGGATGGCAACGTAACCTTCCATTCCGCGATGTCCACCGCGTTCCCGCAACCCGCTCCCGGCAGCGCTCCAGCCGCCGGCCCGATGAAGGTCCCCGCCGAGAAGCTTCGACAGGTGCTCGGCGTCACCAGCGTGAGCTTCGCGGCCGGCAACCATCATCTCGCTATCGTAGACACTCTGCTCGGTTGAAACGACCAATCCATGAACATGCAACCGAAAATCATTCCTTCAATAGCCTTGGCAGTTGGCGCCGCGCTTCTAGCGGCGTTCGCAGCCGCCGGCGGCGCCAAAGGGGACACCGTCGCCGGACGCTCCGCTTTTGAAAAGCGCTGCACTGGTTGTCACGCGCTCGATCACGAGAAAACCGGACCGCGCCTCGCCGGGGTTGTCGGACGCAAGGCCGGAACAGTCTCCGCTTTCCCCTATTCCGACGCTGTCAAGAAATCCGCCGTGGTCTGGAACGAAGCGGTCCTCGATAAATGGCTGACGGATCCCGAAACCGTGATTCCTGACACCGACATGGCATTCCGCCTCGATAACCCCGTCGAGAGGGCGGCCATCATCGCCTTTCTGAAAGAAACGGGTAAGTGATGCCGAGAATCTTCATCACTGCTTCAGTCCTTGCCGCAGCGCTGTTAGCGGTGACCCTCACTGGGCTTGCGCTTCCGTACTGCCAGCCCTTCGCCCACTCCGTGGCCTTTTTCTCATCACCGGCGATGAGCGCCGCGCGGAACTCCCGCGCGTGAGACATCGCCGAGACGAGTGCTACTGAGGGATTGCCGAGACTCCGCCAGTTGCTGGGCGACAACGAGAGATGTACTTTTGACAAATTGGAGTCGGTCGCCGAGGCCGCGCAAGCTGCAATTGCCAAGCTGTAATCCGAGACTTGCCCGCTAGTTGCATTCGGAGTGGAAAAACGGGCTTACCACCAACTTCGACAGTGGCGGCGAGCACGGGGCTCCCGCCCGGCATGATGGAAGGAAATCCCACTTCACGACCAGTTCGCCTGTTAAGATCGGCAGTGTTGAAGTTGATCGTACTGCGTAAACACGCCATGGTCGCTGGACTGATCGTTCCCCTCGTAGCGCCTTCACCGAAGGTTACCGGTTAGGTTGGACCACAGGATGGCGCTTTGAGCTGAAGCCGTCGGCAACCTCAGATCGTTTCGAACTCCGAATCTTCGACGATGAACTGGCCCGAGTCGATGAAACGACTGCACTCACAAGTCTAGAAGTTTTCTATCAGCCACACGTTTAAGAAATCGTTCATCTTCTCAAATGCCAGGTGCCGGCCATCAGGAGACACTCGAGATCGCTGGAGCCAGAGCGAGGCTAGGCGAAGCGTGTGTACATGACCCTCTGGACTGATGTAGATATCCTGCCTACCCTCGGCCGTCGCGCCCTGGGTATAAATGCCCCTGCCGTCCGGAGCCAAATCGAAATCATGCGACAAATCTACGGCCCCCTTCACAGTTACGTCGCGCTCCTGGTCGTCTCCCAGGGGAAGAAATCGAAAAGTCACAGGGTCTTTGTCGAGTCGTGCACAGGCGACGAATGAGCCGTCAGGCGTAATCCGGCATGTCGTGGGAAATACCAACGACCAGAAGAATCTGGTAAGGGCATCCGCTTTCCCCGGATTCGAGATCCTAAGCAATTCGTGCCCTTCCCCATGGCTGGGATCCAGGTCGTAGAAGGTAAACTGCTTCCCGTCATACTCAGTCACAATGCATCGACTCACCGCGGGGCGAGAACAGGAAACCGCAACCAATGGGTGTCCACCGACGACAAGCTGGGGCGGACCGCCCGACAGCGGAGCCCGCATCAGATTCACAATGTCACTGGGATGCCAGGGGCTGGGAAGAATTAAATAATACACCCAGGCACCATCCGGGCTGACCGCTCCAAACATCTTTGCCTCCGGCCCCACAACCACGGGCACAGCCTCACGTTGGTCCAAAGCTTGTTCAAAGATGTCTAAGTTTCCACCTAGATTGTCCCGGTCCGAACTCAACAGAATAGCCTTGCCATCCGGAGTCCAGCCGCCCAGCAGATCGTCAGTCTCATTCAGGGTGAGGCGCCGGGAATTCTCAAGGCGGGTCCCGTTCTGCACGAGATCTCCCACATAAACGTCCCTCCCACTTGTCCCGCGCAGGACCGCGAGGCGCTTGCCGTCGCTTGTGGCGCTGAGTTCGAAGATGCTGATGCCGAAACCGGCCGAGCTGGTGATTTGGCGAGGGCTACTCTTCAGTTCGCCCGTTTGCAGATCAATGGTGGCCTCCCATAGGTTGTGTCCAACGGCATGCCTAAACCTTGCCCTGCCGCCCTCTTCGGGCTGGGGGTAGATGAGGCGGCCATCAGCCAGGACCAACAAACAGTTGCTGATCCAGCCTACGTCCCGAACCGGAAAAGACAGATGCACCTGCTTTCCATGTAAGTTCGAACTCTCTATAGTGCCGACGTCCGGGCCGTTAGTGGGGTGAAGTCTTCCGAACAAAATCCTCTTCCCGTTGGGGAAGAAAACCGGCCGCCTCCCGACGAGGTCGTCCCCTGGCGCAGTCATAATTCTATGCGCCTGCCCGCCCTGCGCGTTCATCAGCCAGATTTCCTTATAACCCGAACGCACGGAGACAATTAACTTTCCGTCAGGGGAAATGGCTCCTTCATGGGCCTTATCGTCAAGAACCTTGGGTGGACCGCCAGAAACGGAAATTATCCAGAGGCCCGGGAACCGGACATCTTCATTCGACGTGAGCAGTAGATGGGTTTCGTCGGGAAACCACTCGATCGTCCGAATGTGGAACCCGGCAGGGATGGGGAGCGTGTGGCTCTCTCCGCCTTGGATGAGGCGCACGTGGACCCCGCCTGGGTCAACGAAAGCGAGGTATTTGCCGCTGGGCGAGATGGCGGCAGCACTAACGGACATTTCTGCTGAATTCGTGGTTAACTGCGCCTGTTTCAGGTCACGCAGGCCGCGGGTTTTGAAAGGTGGCCAAGTCGCAGCGGCCAGCGCAAGCACGCCGACAAGGGCCGCACTCACCTCGATCTTATGCCGCTTGACGAGCCTTGAAGCGCGGTAGGCAATAGTGTTGGGGCGCGCTTCGACCGGCAGGTGCCGCAAATGCCGATCGATGTCTTGCGCGAGCTTTTCCACGGAGCCGTATCGCCGTTCCGGTTCCTTTTCGAGCGTTTTCAGGACAATGGTGTCCAGGTCGCCGCGCAGCCGGCGGCGCAGTCGCTCCGGCGGGCCTTCGCGCGTCTGACTTACCAGCTCCGGCGTCCTGGTGACCGTAGTCCCATCTGCGGCCGTCTCGCTTTCCACTCGGCTCACAGCCGTGCTGGGACTCTCCGGCTCCTGCTCGCAAATGGCTCTCTCCATTTCATGCGACGTTTGTTCTTTCAGCCTGTAGGGACGATGGCCGGTTAACAGCTCGTAAAGCACCGCTCCCAGCGAGTAAATGTCGGTAGCGGGCGTGACGGATTTGCCGCGCACCTGCTCCGGGCTTGCATACGCCGGCGTCATGCATCGCGCGCCGGTCAGCGTGAGTGCCGGCGTCCGCGCCGCAGGCTCCAGTACTTTGGCGATCCCGAAATCCAGAAGCTTTGGCACGCCATCGGCAGTCACCAGGATATTGCCCGGCTTCAGATCGCGGTGGATGATCAGTTCCTGGTGCGCGTAGTGCACGGCTTCGCACACCTTCGAGAATAGGCGCAGCCGGTCTACAGAAAGGCTGTGGTTGTCACAATATTGATCGATGGCGCTGCCTTCCACATAGTCCATCACCAGGTAGGGCAATCCTTCCCGCGTGCTGCCGCCATCCAGCAGTTTGACAATGTTGGGATGATCCAGCCCGGCCAGAGTCTGCCGTTCTGTTCGGAAACGGCTCAGGACTTCGTTACTGTCCGACCCCGGCAATACCAGCTTGATGGCTACTTGCTGCCGGAATTCGCCATCCGTGCGTTCCGCCAGAAACACTGCGGCCATGCCGCCCTGTCCTACGCGCCTCACCAGTTTGTAGACTCCCATCTGCTGCCCGGTCATGGGATCGTTGTTTTCTTCGATGGTGTTGATAGACGAGGGTTGTCCGGACCCTGCTTTCAAGCCAAGCGATTCGCCAGAGGAGCGAAAGTCCGAAACCTGCCTGGGTTTCGGAATGTGGGGATACAAAACAGGATTGCTCAGGAAACCCTCGGCCTCCTGGCAGTTAACGAGGAGCTTTTCCACTTCCCGGCGCAAGCCCTCTTCCGGACAGTTTTGTGCCAAGAATGCCGCCCGCTGGGACGGCTCCAACGCTCGGGCGGCTTCAAATAGCGTCTTGACCTTGCTCCATTCGTCCGGCGTCATCGCCTTGGCGCTCCTTCAGCTCTCCATAAAGCCAGGTCTTGGCAATGTTCCAATCCCGCATCACGGTCTTGGCGGAAACGCCAAGAACTTGAGCGGCTTCGTCTATCGAAAGGCCACCAAAATAGCGGAGTTCGACAATCCGCCCCTGACGAGGATCCAGTTTCTCCAGCCGCGACAGCGATTCGTGGACAGCCAGCAGCTCTTCGGTCCGATCCGGCGCAATGAGCAACACTTCATCGAGTGATACCTTTTGCTGCCTTCCTCCGCGCCTGATTCTCTGCTGGGTACGCGCGTAATCGACCAGAATGCGGCGCATCAATTGCGAGGCCACCCCAAAAAACTGGGCGCGGTTTTGCCATCTGGCATTCGGCTGGCCGGCGAGCTTCAGGTAGGCCTCGTGCACCAGTGCGGTTGCTTCAAGCGTGTGGCCAGGCCGCTCGTGCCGCAGGCGGCGAGCAGCTATTCGGCGGAGTTCGTCGTAAACCAGTGGGATGAGCTGGGCAGCAGCCTCCTGGTCTCCTTCTGCCAGCTTATTGAGCAGAGTTGTTACATCTGCGGCTGAGCCCACGCAAGCCTCCTGGGACCCGACTCCCCCCAACTACGAAATCAAGCAATTCTAACCCGTTGGGCCTTGCACCTCAAACCCCTCGCTAGAGGCCATGTCCGGTCTTTACTGAAATTGTCGCGTTAGGCAGTGGGAGTAGGAGTAAGACAACGAAGGGCCCCAAAAATTACGCAGAGTAGGAGCCTTTGGAGGCGAAAATGGCATCGACAACGAGATTGCTTAAGTCACTGAAGGGATTGCATCGGATCCCTTTGGTTATTCTTCTGATGGGCTTCGGTATATCCAGCGCCCATGGTATGTCCAGCGCCCACGCTGTGGTTCCGATTTCGGATTGCACAGTGATCAGTGCGCCTGGTTCATATCTGCTCACCAACAACATCACAGCCAAAGCAACAGATTTGAAAAGTGTCGGCGGCAGCATTCCGACCTGTATCCTAATCAAGGCAAATTTTGTGACCTTGGATCTTGGCGGCTTCACGATTTCCGGTCCCGGTACAAGCCCCCTAGGCGCATTTGGCGTATATGTCCCCGGCGGTATCGGTACTCGTGGAACGCGAGTGAGAAATGGTTCTGTGACGAATTTCGATCGAGGAATTGCTTTTGAAGGTGATGCAGGTTCGGCAGAAGATGTTAATTTAATAGGAAATGATGTAGGCGTGACTTTCGATGGGTTGGGCAGCGCAAGAAACGTGCGTGCCCACGCGAATGACGAATTTGGCATCCTCTGTTTCGGTGGTGGTGGCGTTTCGGTCCGCGACAGCGAAGCTTGGAATAACGGCAACAGCGGTATCAACCTGGTTAGCTGCACCGGAAACAGCGTGATCGGCAACGCGGTGCGGCAAAATGGAGGAGCAGGAATTACCGTATCATGCCCAAGTCTGGTCCTCGAAAATGTTGCATCTCAGAATGCTGGGGGCGATATTATAGCTAGTCCATCCGCTTCTTGTACGCAGGCCAATAATAATCCGGCTCCGTGAGGTGAAACCACGTTCTGCACTCACTCAATGATTCCTCGGTTCCAAGCCTGCAGGTTGACTGCCCGTGACCTGCAGGCTTATGCCTGGTTTTTAGTTAGCGATTCTGTTGCCGAATTTATTTTTTCCGGCCATGGGCTATGGAAACTCCACGGTTTTGTCGGTAGTACCGCCGCTATCCAGGCTTTCGACGAGAAGCCGGTGAAGCTCGGGGATTCGCGTTGATTATGTCGGGTATTAAAAAAAGAAACTGATCCCGACATTTTCTTTGCAGATCAAAGGCATCACCGAATCGAACCGGCGCGATGCACATCTGCGCGCCCACTCTGCAAACTCTTTGCCAGCCACGATCATGGTGCGTCCGTCAGGAGTGATGTCCGGTTTTTGCTGGAATTGTCGCGTAGGGGATTAGGAGAACGACGAAGCTCAAAAAGACAACACATTAGGAGGGGGGCAATGAAACGCAGAATCATTCAAACAGTCTTTTTCGTCGCCACACTTGCCACGAGTGGGGCGGCGTTAGCGCAGGCGCATGATGATGGCGCTTGCTCAAGTGTTGGTGTGGCAGGAACGTGGGGATACACCTGCACCGGAACGCTGATCCTTCCGACCGGCGCGGTTCCCGTGGCGGCCGTAGGGACATACACCTTAGACACTGCCGGCAATTTGGCGGGGGCGCAGGCCAGGAGCGTGGGCGGCAGCACCGGCATGGAAACGCTCAAGGGGACCGGTACAGTGAATTCCGACTGCACCAGCACGCTAACGGTCCACGTCTACGACCAGCCGGGAAACCTGGTTCGCACGGGAATCCTGGCTCTTGTTTATGTAAATAAGGCGAGAGAGGTTCGCGCGATTTTCACATCGCTGGTACTACCCGATGGTACTAGCCTGCCGACGGTCATAACCGTTGACGCAAAGAAGCTGTTCCCGGATAGCGGCAATGGGCAATGAGCGAACCAAAGAACAGTAGCGATCGAGTGTGACCGGAAAGCGTCTATCTCGCGTAACCCATATTCGCGCACCTGCGAACTCGGTTGCTAAGTGGTGCACGGACAGCAGCAGGACATTGGCTAGCGCGGATGCGGGTTTTGTGAACCCAGTGTCTTTAATTAGCCAACCCCTATCAGATCTGGCATAGCGAGGAGGACAGCATGGAAAAACAAACGCCGGCAAGTTTTGCTGGGTTCCGTTCACGCAGGTACATTTTCAACGTCCTGACCGCAGGTCTATTGCTCTTTCCTCTGGCTCTCGCCCAGGCGCAGGCCGTGGTTGCCACTGTGCCAGTGGGGATGAACCCTGTTGCCGTGGCGCTGAACCCAACAACGAACAAGATCTACGTGGCAAATTGTGTTTTCTCTAGTGAGGGGATGTGGCCCAACGGCACCGTCACGGTGATTGATGGTGTTACTAACGCCACCACTGACGTCCAGGCTGGTGTCTGCCCCAGTGCCGTGGCCGTGAACCCGGTGACGAACAAGATCTACGTGGCAAACTCCGGCCGCGACATCCAACCCGCCAGCATCACGGTAATAGACGGTGCGACTAACACTACCACCACGATCGCCGATCAGCACGTAGCGGTAGGGGGGACGGCGGTCGCTGTGAATCCAGTGACGAATAAGATCTACGTCCCTTCCGTCGAGGGTGTCATTGTGATTGACGGTGCCACCAATGCCATCATCACCACGATCCTCGCCAACGTTGGAATAGTTGACATGGCAGTGGATCCTGGGCGGAATAAGGTCTACGTCTCCTACTCTCATGGCTTCTTTAATAACTCCATTGAGATTATTGACGGTGCTACCAACACGTCCACCATGCTCACCGATCCCAAGGCGTTCGGTCCGCCTGCTTTGGCCCTTAACGCAGTGACCAACAAAATCTATGTGGCGAACCCCGGACGGCGGCGCTCCGAGTTCGTCCCTCCTAAAGTTGGCAGCATTACCGTGATTGACGGCGCCAAGAGATCGATCACAAATATCACCGATCCGAACGGTCCTCACGCCGTGACTGTAAATCCGGTAACCAACAAGATATTCGTCGTTAACGGCAATGGCGGTGTCACCGTGATGGAAGGTGCTACCACCAGATTCCGTTCCGTGACCGACCCTAACGCCGGTTGTCCGGCTCGCGTGGCCGTTGATTCTGGCCGGAATAAGGCGTACATTGCAAACTCCTGCAGCAACAACGTCACGGTGATTGATGATGCTACGAACTCTACGGTCACGGTGACTGATCCCAACTCAGTCGGACCCGGCGCAATCGCCGTGAACCAGGCAACAAACATGGTCTACGTTGTAAACAAGGGCAGCGGCAACGTCACCGTGATTGACGAAGCGATGAGCCCGCCGAAGCTCGCCATCACTTCCGTTGTGAACGGAGGCAGCTTCCTGCCGGGGATAGCTTCCGGCACTTGGATCACTTTGAACGGTTCGGGGCTATCGGACACCACCAGGACTTGGTTGACGTCTGACTTCAATGGAATTCAGTTGCCAACGCAATTGGACGGGGTCTCAGTCGCAGTCAATTCGCTACCGGCTTATGTCTACTCCATCAGTCCTACGCAGCTTACAGTCCTCGCACCAGATGACCCGGCTTCGGGGCCAGTGCCTGTGCGCGTGACGAGTCCGCGAGGGACTACCGGTATAATGGCGGACAAAGAGACATTCTCCTTAGCGTTCTTCCAGTTCCTTCCCACCAAATACGCAGCCGCAGAGCATGCCAATGGAACGTACCTGGGAAAGCCCGGCCTAATCCCTGGTAAGGTCACAACGCCTGCCAGGCCCGGTGAAACTATCGTGTTGTTTGGCACTGGGTTCGGCCCCACCAATCTGGCGCTGCCAACCGGGCTATTGGTAGCTGAGGCCGCGCCCCTGGCCAACCCTGTGACCATCTTGATCGGCGGGAAACAGGCGAAAATATCTTTTGCTGGCTTGAGTGCATCGGGCCTGGACCAATTCAATGTCACCGTGCCGGCAGATTTGCCGAATGGCGATCAGTCGCTACTGGCTGAGATCTTTCTCGTGCAGAGCCAAGCTGGTATGTTTATCTTGCAGAGCCAAGCTGGTATCTTTATCACGGTGCAGAAATGAGCGAGCTGCTTTGATGAATGCGACCAGAAGGACAAAACTTGCTGCCTGCTTGGGGCTCCTGGTCTCATTACCCGGACGTTGTGCCAACCCGTCCCTCACATGATTCTGTCCGCCAGACCCGCCTCGCGGCATAACGGAGTACATGAGCCTTTTCACGCCTGATGCGCCGTGGTCCAAGGCCGCCAGTCACGTGCAGGTGTTCAAGATCTATCCGCAGTGGATGACGGACGCTACCGACGCCGAACTCCGTCAGCAGTTCGCGGACCTGAAGCGCCGAGGCATTGGCCTCGCGCTGGAATGGGGTCTGCTGAATTCGCCAGATTGCGCCGGTGGCGAGGGGATCGGTGGACTGACGGATACCGAGATGTATGCGGACACCGCTCATGCCGCCAACCGCATTAAATCGAACGGCGGCGACTTGCGCTACGTGGCCATGGACCATCCCTTCGATGGCGCCGGCCTCTACACCGGACCCAATGCTTGTCGCTGGTCGGCGGAGCAAGTTGCGAACAACGCAAGCCAAAATTTCAAAGCCTTCCAGGAGGTCTTTCCCGGAGTCAGGATCGGCGATATCGAAACACCATCCCTGGAGTCCTCAGCCGGCACGGGGAGTTCATGGACGCGTGGCGGAAGGTTGCTGGCTTTCCCCTGGCGTTCTTCCATGCGGATGTCGACTGGAGCAACGCGTCAGCAACGAAGTTGATGGCGGTGCTGCAGCTGGCGGCAACCGCCCGCGGCATCCCGTTTGGCGTGATCTACGATGGAAACAACGACGAGCAGACAGACGCCGACTGGCTGAATCACGCGCAGGATCATTTCGTCCTATATGAACAGTCCGCGGGAAGCCCGCCCGACCACGTGATCTTTCAATCATGGTACTCGCACCCGGCGCACCTACTGCCCGAAACCGACGTGTCTTTCACCAACCTGATGACCAATACTTTCGGCCGCGCACGCGCATCAGCCTGAGCCGCAACCCACCGCAGGTTGCGGGCGTATTGTCAGACGATTAAGGAGGCGCGGTGGCTGGAGCGCCCGTAACGTTGAGTGCGTCCTCCGAGAGAGGCAGCGGACTTCTGGGAGAATACACTGTCTCTGGCACGGTGCCGCCGTCGGCCAAGGTGGCCGTAGTGGGCTTGCGGGTCAACATGGAATGCGCGTGCTCGGGATTCAGCGAGTTCTTCGTCGATGGATTTCATTACGCGGAGAGCGGACTGGTTGCAGTCAAGAAGGATCTCGATTTTCTGAACGGCCTGAACGGCTGGGGCTGACCAATACAGACGCTGCCCAGGTGGAGACCACCACCGACCCTCCGGGCAAAGCCCTTCACGTGTCGGCTACGCCGGCGCAACAGGTCCTGCTTAATTCCAACGACTTCCCGGTCACACCCGGCAACCCCGTACACCTTTCGAGTGAGCGCGCGCGTGGCGCCGCAGTCGCTCGGCAGCGGGTACTTCACCATCATCTTTTTGACCAACACGCAGGAAGTCAACCGCCAATATGTCAACTTCGAAGACCAGCGGAAGGGTCGGGCGACGTTGGCATAGGCACGAATGTACTTTCGTATCTTCCGCGCCAGGTCGGCAACGGAAGTGAAGATACCGCGCGCCAGAAGGTCGCGCTGGATTTTGGCGAACCACAGTTCCACCTGATTCAGCCAGGACGAGTACGTCGGAGTGAAGTGGAAGCGCACCTTGGGGTGATCGGCGAGGAACTGCAGAACTGTTCTCTCCCTCCTGCAAAACAGGAGAATAACAGAAAACCTTTGTTGCAGCGCTTGCACTTAGACTGGAAATGATGTCCTGTAAACAGGCGAAGATCAGAAATGCCGAGCAGCAAGGATCGGGGTGCGAACAGGGCCAGCTACCTGAGTTTGATAGTGACCTGATCTTCTTCTGTTCTCAGACCGCCCCGTTTCGCCTAAGCTCAACGCCTGCAACAAAAACGTCCTGTTACGCTCCTGTTTTGCAGGGCGGTGGGTCGCGGGCGCCCAGCGCGCCACTTCGTGAGGGCCAAACTGCACCGCCACCGTTCCATCCATGAGCTCGTACACGCGGACGTTGCAGCCCGCCAGTGTGTTCCGCCAGCGGCTCTTTTCGATTTGTAGGGTGCGGTTGTCCAGCGCGATCGTGTTGTCCGGATTCACCCGCCGCTCGTGTTGGATTGAGAACACCCATCCCAGATCCTTCCGGCGCGTGCGTACAAACGCACTGCCTTTGCCGGTGGCGCCAACCGCGAAGCACCGGTTGAACTCGGCCCGGTACTTCTGGCGGAGAAACCGGTTCGCCTCCTCCACCGTGGTGATCTTGCACAGACGCAACTCCTGCGGCAATCGCCCTTGCCAGGTGCGGTAACTACGTTCCATGCGCCCGCGCGCTTGCGGAGAGTACGCCGGAATCATTTTAATCCCCAACTCCTGCAACGCCCGTCCCAACTGAGTCACCTGGTTCTCATCCACCTTGCCCCCGGCCTTGGGCGTCACAAAAAAGTGGCTCGCTCGATCACTGTACAGGGCGCAGAATATACCCTGCTGTTCGATCACCTCGCGCACCGCTGGCATCAGAGTGCGGGTTCCTTCTTCCTCCACCAGTTGCGCATAGTAGATCTCGCTGGTGGCATCGTCCAACAGCGTGATCAGATCGTAGTACCGCCCATCCCCAAACCAGGCATGCTTGCTGGCGTCGATGTGCAGCAGCATCCCAGGCAGCGGACGCCGCGGCCGACGCCGCCGGTGGGTTCCTCGCCGCCGCTGCTTGTTCACCAGTCCGGCTCCTTGCAACGCCATCTTCACCCACGTGTAGCTACTGCATATTGGTTATGCCCGGCGTCTGGTTTGGGCTACTCATTTCATGGGGGCCGCACACCGCGCAACTGTCTGCTGCCGGCGCGCTAAAGGCGACGGGCCTAAAACTGATGGATCAAGGTCGCTTCCATGAGGCTGCAGCGGCCTTCCGTGAGGCTCTCAAACCAGCGCTGCGCGAACGCGCCCACAAGATTCACTCTCCGGCTTCTCACTAACGCCATGGCCGAGAGATTCCCGGTGGGACGCGACACCTTTGGTTTCGCCCTGTTACCCGTCAACGGCGGCTTCGGCATGTTAGCCAACGTTTTTTCTGAGCGCGCTCGAGAGATGGGAAGTGGCGCGGAGTCGCAGGGGATTACCTTGGGTGATCTCATGGCCCACGAGCTAGGTCACCTGCTTCTCGGTACGTCCGAGCATTCGGTGGCTGGCATAATGCGTGCTCGATGGCAGGCACGGGAACTGCAAGGCATCTTACGGCCGGCGATGTTTTTCTTCCCTGAGCAGGCGGACACAATTCGTGCGCAGGTACGCGCCCGGATGGCTGGGATGCGGACTCCGACGGTCTGAGTTGGTGGCGCTGGACATTAGCCACTTTCAGCAACGGGAAGAGCATTGGGCGATTGTCGATCTGGTAGGAAAGGGCGGCCACGTTCGCACCGTCCCCGTGCCGGAATGGGTAAAGAGAGCCGTCGGGATCGCAAGTGATGCGAGTGCGGGAATAAGCGAGACAGTTAGCCCTGATGCGCCCGAATCGCCGCTACTGGTCCGTCCAGAATCCCCAGACCCGCGTTCTTTGGAACCGCAACACGAGACTCCCCTTCATCTCCACTACATGGTGTGATTCCAGGATCAAAATGCACGGGCAATTCAGCGCGCTGCAAGAAGATCGGCAACCCGAGGCCGCTTGGTCCCAGGTTGCCGCGACAGAGCCGCTTCTCTGAATTTTACCGAGCGGGCTTGCGCAAGCCAGGCGCCGAAATCACGAGAGCGACGATCGCAGGTTTCCCTGTGCCCCTTGCAAGTTCTCTTTCCATCTTGGACACCCGCTCATCGAGCCAGAACCGCACCGGCCGCTCATCCGCCTTCCGCCCCGAATAGCACTCCACCCGCACCCTCATCCCTCTCCCGTCAAAATCCAGTCAACGTTTCGCCCGCTATTCCGCCGGCTCAATCGTAAGCGTGTTCAGTCCCTACGCTCCGATGGTGTTCGGGATCACCCCGGAATGCCGTTCGGGCTCCCTCCGGAACGAGCGTTCAGCTTCATCGGAACGCCCAGCTCAGGAGGCCTTCATTTCTTTAAGGTAGGATCATCGGCAAAGTGGACATTGAAAAGCTACGGCCCGCCGAGCCGGGCCAACTTCTTGTTTGCGCGTGATCCGCCCGAAACGGGCGGTGACTGCTCGGATCGGCGATTACATCGTGAGGACGGCGCGGAACCGGGCCTTGCCCTCCACAACGCGCTCGTAGGCCTCCGGTGCCTCTGCCAATGGGTACGTCTCGACGATCGTTTTAACCTTTCCTTGCGCTACGAAATCAAGGGCTTCGTAGAGATATTCGGGACCGTCTTGCTGACTGCCAATGACCCGAATGCGCTTCATGATGAGGTCCATGAGAGAAATCGAAAGCGGCTCCGCGTCGGCACCCATAGCGACGAGCCGGCCGTCAGGCCGCAGTCCCTGTATGCTGTCCGCCATGGACCTGGTCGAATTGGATGTACTGAGGATCACATCTGCGCCCCCCGCTGCAGCAAGGCTCTTTCCGTCGCGGACAATTTCATCCGCGCCAAGATCGCGGATCATCTTGTCTTTATCGGGGGAGTGCGAAACGGCGATGGTCTCGAAGCCCGCAGCCTTTGCATATTGCACTGCCAGGTGCCCAAGCCCGCCGATCCCAAGCACGGCCACGCGCTCATGCGGCTGGGGATCGGCCCAGCGCAGCCCGCTATAGACTGTGTAACCAGCGCAGAAGATCGGGGCTGCTTGCTCGTAGGAGATCTTGTCGGGAATCAGATAGGTGGCATCGGCATTCATCAGCATGTACTCCGCGTGACCGCCTTGTACATCGACCCCCGTGCCCTTCATATAGGGACAGAACATCCTGCGGCCGCGCTGGCACCATTCGCAGCGTCCACACGTGGATTGAATCCATGCCGTGCCCACGCGATCGCCTACCTTTCGCGTGGTGACGTCGGGAGCCACGGCAACGATCTCGCCCACCGGCTCGTGGCCTAAGATTCGGGGAAATAGTCCGGGAAAGTGTCCGAGGGTTAGATGTACGTCAGTGTAGCAGATGCCGCTTGCTTGCATCTTCACCAGCACTTGATTGGGTCCGGGTTGAGGTTGGGGAACGTCTTTGATCTGCCACGAACTGCTCGCAGCGGGAACGACTGCAGCTTTCATAACACTTCCTCCTAGCGCGATTCGATGCGAGTGCCTTTGCGGTCGGTGCATGATTTTGGATGCCCGAGCGCCAATCGCACACCCAAGCTGAGGGCGACGGGCAGTTGGCGAATTGTCGGAGATTATCGGCCAATGCGCCTGATAGCAATGCCTTTCGCCTCCCGCGAACAAGTCAAAGCCTGCTACGCAAAAAAGGGGCGGGGCGAAGCTGGATCCTGGCAGGACCAGATTGGAAGTCCTTATCCCACGCGGTCCAGGCCGACGTTCTCAGTGCAGGTTTTTGGAACAGCAGGTTTTTGGAACGGTTGCTTCGAGGCGTCCTTGCCCGGTATAATTCCCGCCACAAGGAGGGATACCATGCGTTGCGCAAAACTCGCATTCGCTTTACTGGGCTTCTCCGCTGCACTGATGGCGGCAGAACCCTTCGCCGGAACCTGGAAGCTCAACCCCGCCAAATCAAAGTACAAGACCGGCGCACCCGCAAAGGAGCAAACCGTGACCATAGCGGAGGCGGGCAGCGATTTGGATGTAACGATCAGTGGGACTTCGGCGGAAGGCACACCGATTTCATCGCACTACACTGTGCCTGCAAGCGGAGGCGAGGGAAGGATAATCGAATCGCCTTACGAGGCCGTTTCTGGCAAGCGGATGGGTGCAAACGAGCGAGAGATCAGCTATAGCAAAGGAGGCAAAGTGGTACTGACCGTTCACACCCGAGTTTCCAAGGACGGAAAGACCATGACGGGAACCGTGAAAGGAACCGATGCAACTGGCAAGCCGGTAGACGGAGTTGCCTCCTACGAGAAGCAATAGCGCCGTAGTGGTCTCGCGTCCTTGCCGCGGCCGCGAAAACCCGCAGTTGAGGCGAAGGCTGAATGGAGGCGAGCCATGGTCCCCTTGGCGACCTTGCGAGAACTATTCGCATATAACTACTGGGCACGTGACCGGCAGCTCGAAGCATGCGGCGCGCTGAGCCAAGAACAATTTGAGCGCCCTCTGCGCAGCAGCTTCTCATCGGTACGGGATACCCTTGCGCACCTTGTAGGCGCCGAATGGGTATGGCTGGAACGCTTTCGGGGGCGTTCTCCGCGTGAGCTGCCTGCCTCTGAGGAGTTCCCCACGCTGCGGGCCATTACGGAACGCTGGCGCTCGGTCGAGCAGGGCGTGTGGGAGTACTTGACTCATCTGAATGAGGAGACCCTGGCTCAGCCCCTCACTTACGCGAATTTCAGCGGCCAAACCTGGGCATATCCCCTCTGGCGGGCATTACTCCATCTCGTGAACCACCAAACCTATCATCGCGGTCAAGTGACCACGCTGCTTCGGCAACTTGGGCTCCGGCCCAGGGCGGTGGACTTGCTGGTCGCCGATGACGAGGGTCTGTTTGGTTCAGCGCCAGACCATTAGAACGCTGGATCGTTGGCGGAGAGCGGCAATAACCAGAAAACCCTGCTGGATGTCAGGCAGTTAAAAAAACGCGCCAATCGGCGGCCATGGCGGCGAGTTTCTCTCCGAATGGCAGATCGGGCGGCAGTCCGGCGGGAAGTAACGTCAGGCGGAACAGAATCGCGCCGCCCACCACGATTGCCTTCACCGGGAGCGAGGCCGGCGCGCTTCGCAGGATGAGATAGGCGGCGAAGCACAACACAAACGCGGCCCCCAGGATTGCGAGGGTAGGGTCCGAGTCGCTCTCCCGCGGTGAGCGGCATATGGTTGGTTCAATACAGTCTATGCGAAACAGAAGACGGTTGCTAATTGTGCCGGGCTTACGCCCTCTATGCATTTGGCTGGTTTGCCCAGCGTCAGACAGGACAAGACGCGCTGTCCATCTATGATCACAGTGCATGCGCCGCAGGTACCCTGGTCACACCCCTTCTTGGCGCCCGGCAATTCTAAGGCCTCGCGGAGGGCGTCCAACAGCGTCGCTCGCGGGTCAAGTCTCACCGCACGTTCGACTCCGTTCACTCGCAGGTTGGAGTATTGGCTAAATCTGTCATGATTTGGCACCTTCAGTCAGGCAGTCTCGGCTTCAACCCCTTGCTAGAAACTCCTGCTACGGCGAGGGCGGATCTGTTCGACCCGCCCCTCGGTTGCAAATTACCCCGACTAAATGCCCTGAAAAACCAGTCCAATGAACTGCCTGGGGCTCATGAAGCCGCCGCCCCACTGCGCGTCCGTGGCCACGGTGGGCTTTGTTGCGACGATTTCGTCGAGCGATTTGCCCTGTTTCTTGAGATTGGCAACTTTGTCACGAACGCCGACGAGTAGATCACGGTAGAAAGTGAGTTGAGCCTTGTTGCCGATAGGACCATGCCCTGGGATCACAATCATCTTGTCGGTCACCTTGGCGAGGTTGGCTTCCGTGGCGCGGATCATGCCGTCGATGCTGCCTCCGGTTGAGTAATCGATGAATGGGTAAAACCCGTTCCACCACGTGTCTCCGGCGTGAAAGATATCCGCATCAGAAAAATACACGGAGATGTCGGAGTCTGTGTGAGCGGGTTGATAATGTTCGAGCAGCAACGTCGTTCCGTTGAGGTGAAGGGTTTGTTTGTCAGCGAACACGTGTGTTGGAATTGCGCCAGCGGGCGACGGTGGGAACGTGTAATGCCACCCTTCGACTTTTGTCGATGTTGACAAGTGCTTCCGCGTGTTCTGGTGAGCGAGGATTGTGGCGCCGGCTTTGTGAATCCATTCGTTACCATCGGTGTGATCGAAATGCCAGTGAGTGTTGATGAGATGCTTGATGGGATTTGAGCTGATCGACTGGAGCGCGTTGTTGACTTGCTGTTGAGAGGTGGCGAATCCTGCGTCGACGAGAAGCTTGCCATCGCGGCCCGTAAGGACTGCGATATTGCCACCCGCGCCCAGGACAGCGCTCACATTTTCACGGAGCTTTTGAACGGTGACCTTGGCCGTAGCGCCTTCTTTTCGGGCGACTTCGACGAGGCTGCCTTCCTCGGCCCAAAGACGGCCTGGAAGAAGCCCGCCGGCCGCCACTGCGAAGCTCCCCGACGCAATAAACTGCCGGCGCGAAATATCCGCTGGCGATTTGGTGATCATAATGTAGCCCCTTGAGGTGTTCTTCGCGAGAGCCGATGAAGCTACAGAATCACCGCCGCTGCACTGGCTGCGCCTTTGAAGAACGAGAGCAAATCCGTGTTAATCTGCTCAGGATTTGTGGTGCACATCCCGTGTGGAAGTCCGGGATAAACTTTGAGCGTTGCGCGCTTGAGGATCTTGGCGGACTTGAGCGCCGCGTTGGCAATCGGCACAATCTGGTCGTCATCGCCGTGCATGACCAGCGTGGGAATATCCATCCTATTCAAGTCTTCCGTGAAATCCGTCTCGGAGAAGGCTTGGATGTAGTCGAAGTGCGCTTTGGTACCACCCATCATACCTTGCAGCCACCAGTGTTCACGGATACCTTCGGAAATCTTCGCGCCGGGCCGGTTGTACCCGTAAAACGGCAGGGTAAGGTCCATATAGAACTGCGAGCGATTTTGCGTGTATGCCGCCCGAATGTCGTCAAACACGGAGATCGGAACACCATCGGGGTTTTTGTCGCTCTTCAACATGATCGGAGGTACTGCTCCAATCAACACCGCTTTGGCCACTCGCTTGGTTCCATGCCGGCCAATGTACCGCGCCACTTCCCCGCCGCCGGTCGAGTGCCCAACGTGAATTGCGTCTCTTAGATCCAGCTTCTCAGTCAGTTCCGCCAGATCGTCGGCGCAATGGTCCATGTCGTTGCCTTGCCAGGTCTGATCCGAGCGTCCGTGCCCCCGCCGGTCTAGCGCGATGACACGATAGCCGTGCTGTAAGAAGAACAGCATCTGTGCGTCCCAATCGTCGGAGCTGAGCGGCCAGCCATGCGAGAACACAATCGGCTGCCCTTTCCCCCAGTCCTTGTAGTAGATGTTGGTGCCGTCTTTCGTGGTAATTGTTGCCATGGTCTGTCTCCTTTTTTTGCGAGATTTGAATCAGTGTTTGCTTGTGTTACCGCCGCAGCGCCAGTCGGCATCGCTGCCAAGACAGTCGCAGCAGCACTTCTGATGAGAAAGTCGAGGCGAGTCGGTCGATTCCTTTGATGCCCTCCTCTATCCGTCTCCTTTGAGTTTGATTCGGAGATTTTTGCGAATCCTTCTTGAACGAGCTCCGTCATTCTGGACATGACATCCGTGTTAACCTTGACTCCCGGAAGAAGGTCTGCATTTCCCCACTTGTGCACTGTCGCCGTCGCCCCGCACAGCTCAATTTCCACCCCGCGTTTCATCAGATCAGCAATGAGTCCCTTATACGGATTGCCGGTTGCTATCATTCGTTCGGTGTTGTAGGCATCGTCATGCAAAGTGACGTGGCCCGCATTGGTATGGAAGACGGCAATAATTCGTGCTTTGGCGTTCCAGGCAGCAGTGTCCCTTGTGATGATCTGAAGGTGGAAAATCGAGGCCGGAAGATCCCCTTCGAACGTTAAAGCGCTGATACTAAAAGCCACCTTTACTTCTGCTAGCTTTACTGGGATATCGATGCGCAGCGGCTTGGCTGTGTTGGTCATCTGACGCTTACCTTCATTGTCCGGTATTGCAGAAATCTTCGACTTGGTGCGTCGGCGGCCGTTGCCGGTCTTGCTTGCCTCGACTGTCGCAGCAGCACTTTCGATCGGGGCTGAGATCAGTTGCTGTTTCGTGCATTTGCGTCAGCTTTTTCATTGGCGTGAGTTGCAGATTCCATGGACATCGGTCTTCTCCCTTGATGCATTCAGGTGCGACGAGGCACTGTCGAGTATACATTAGCCACCGTCTTCTTCATCCCATGAGTTGCATGTTCTGACGGGGTGTGTAGCGGCCCGAAGCGCGAGGGCATCCAAAATGGAAATCCCAATCTAATTGTTCTGCTTCCGCACTTCTGTTTTGATGCCAACGCCATTTTCGCCCTGCGACAAAACAAGAAAATCAACAAGTCCCACTTTTTCAGTCACCTCCATGCAAGCCTCTCCAGTCCCTCGCGTCCTTCCCTGTGAGTTCGCTCGTACGCAGCCTGCATCTAACTCGTCGCCACAGGTAAGGCGGCAATCCTTCCTACCATCGCCCGAAACAGCCGCCGCGTCAGATGTCCTTCCGCCAGCAGCAGCCAGCAATAGCGCGTGTGCTTGACCAACCGGGCCTCCGGTCTTCACCAGCCGCTGCTGCAAACTCTTGTCGGCGACCAGTGATCAAATCCGCCTCAGCAGCACCAGCTGCCGCCACATGTTCGCCAGGTTGTAAGCGGTCAGAACGCTGATCGCCACGGCTGGTCTTAGCCGGGTGGCAGCGCTGGCAGACCCGGTCGAGGAAATTATGGCAGAGCGCGCTAGTGGTCCTGCAAGCCTTTCAGCTCGCGTTCTTGCTCGTGCACGACTGGATTCCGCTCGGTCCGCTTAACGACGTGCCTGCCGTCCATCGAGAGAACACTCTGCGCCAGTTGGTGACTGGCACTGCTGTCAGCAGTGCGCCCGTAGCGATCGCGCTTTGGCCGCGCTCCGAAGCGATCGCTTCCCACCAGGGCCACACAGCTCGCGACGAGCGGCGCACCCACCGCGTAGATCATGCCTTTGCGGCCGCCCGGAATGCGAAAGGGCCTCGGCAAATCGGGCATCTTGCGCCGCAGTTGCCAGGCCGCCAGAAACGTCAGCACGGATGTCGCAATGCGCAGCCAGATGTAGATGCTGATCAGCTGGGTCAGGGTCTGGAACGCAAACACGCTGTAGATCATCGCGGAAAACAAAATAGCCAGCAATGGGGTGCCGTATCGCGGGTGAAGGCGCGTGAGCCAGGCGGGCAGAAAGCCGTCCTGCGCCATGGCGAAAGGAATGCGGGTCGTGGTGAGGATGGTGCTGTTGAGAGCAGCGGCGCTCGAGATGGCGGCTGCGAGCGTCATGGCGATCCCCAGCCCCACCCCGCCAACGGACTGGGCTGCGTCCACGAAATAGCGCGTGTTCCATTGTCCCCAGTTGCCCAGTGCAGCCAGCGAGCAGAAGGTAGGCAGAAAGTACGTGAGCATCGATAGCGGCACGACCCAGGCCAGCGCGCGCGGATAGGTTCGCTGCGGGTTTGCGACTTCCTCTGCGACCGTGGAAACCTGCTCGTAGCCCGAGTAGCCCCAGAGACCCAGCGCCAGACCTACCCCAAAGATTTCGAACGGCGGGCGATGCGGTGGCACCAGGGGGCACGAAGGGGTTATGGCGCCATTGAGGCACTGACGCGGCGCAGAGCACCACCACAGGAATGAGGCACGTGATTTCCAAAATCGTGGCGACGACGCCCACCAGTTGGATGCCGCGAAGGTTAATGTAGGCGATCACCCAGATCAGCGCAACCGCCACCAGCGTGTGCTTCCAGCCTGTGAGCCCGGGGAAGTAGAAGCCCAGATAATCGGCGAACAGGACCGCGTAGGCGCTGGCCAGCAGGAACGCCGCCATCCAGTTCCACCAGCCGGCCAGGAAGCCCCAGAAGTCGCCGAAAGCCGCGCGCACCCAGCGATAGAAACCACCTTCGACCGGCATCGCCGTGGTCAGCTCGGCGGAGACCAGCGACATCGGGATACACCAGAAAAACGGCAGGACCAGATCGTAGATGAGGGCCATGCCCGGGCCCGACGCCGCCACCACGCCTTCGAGCCCGAATGGGCCGCGGTGGTGTAGGAGTACATCACGAAGACGAAATAGAACAGGCTGGCCTTGCGGACCTGGGCTTTGTCCATGGGGCGCGCTCAGCTCACCCAATCGAGAAGCCTGTACCAGGCGGCGGCCAGCGGAAGAAACCACGGCTTGCCGTTGTAAAGCCCGAGCGGCGCCCCGGGAAACGGCAGCCCGTCGAAAGGGTTGGCATGCGAGTCTCCGGAAATTACGTCGGACATCTTTGTACCAAGATAAGTGGCCAGCGCCACACCGTGTCCGGCGTAGCCGAGCGCATAATACAAACCATCGAGCTGCCCGGCGTGCGGCATGACGTCAAACGCGAAGTCGAGGGTGCCGCCCCAGACGTACTCGACCGGAGTGTCGCGCAGAACAGGATAGACGGTGAGCATTCCGCGGCGAAGAATCTCCGCGCTCTCCCGCACCGTGTTCGCCGTCTCGGGGAAGAAGGCGGCGCGCCCGCCAAACAGCATGCGCCGTTCCGGGGTCAGCCGAAAGTAATAGAGGAAGTTTTTCGAATCGTAGATCATTCGATCGCGCGGGCTGACGGCGCTCGCCAACTCGTCCGAGAGCGGCGCGGTCACGATAATGTAGGACCCGATGGGAATGATCCGCTGTTGGAGGGCTGGTGTGGTCCGGCCCGTATAGCCGCTCGTGCCCACGAAGACGTCACGCGCCTGAAGCGTGCCGCGCGTGGTGGTGACACGATACGCCGCCTGTGCGTTTCCGGATTGACGCTCGATTTTTTCCACCCGAGCCCGGTCGTAAAGCTTCGCACCCGCGCGCGCCGCCGCTTGCGCCAGGCCGACGACGTATTTTGCCGGGTTCACGCCGGCGCTGATCTCATCCACCAGCCCGCCATGGTAGATGCCGGAACCGATCTCCTGCCCGAGATCTTTCTTCGGCACGATACGCAGCGTGTGATGAAACTCCCGGGCGATCAGCTCCGCTCTGCGCTCGAAACCCGCGAAGTGCTTCGCCTTCACGGCCACTTCGAGGTGGCCCGTGCGAGAGAAGTCGCACGCGATCTGCTCTTCCTTCACGATCTGTTCCACGCAATCGATCGAAGCCAGTGACGCCGCGTAAACGCTTGAGTGTCGTAAGGAACTTGATACCCTGGGGAACTGATGCGATCTGTGATCCGGGCCCGGCTTGGCGAGCACCTGGCAGGCTTCTCCGCGCGCCAGGAGTTCCGTGAGGCTGAGCGAGCGGCGAAACTACCTGTCAATCGTGAGCGTAGTCGCCAGTACCTTCTGGAAGCGCGTGCCGGGACGCCGCCGAAAAAGTCGCCGGTGTTCAAACAGGCTCACGAGTAGTGTGGACGACCGGTTCAGGTGGGATCGGGACACCATCATCATCGTGCTACTGGGGAAGGAGTGAAGCCTATGGAGCCGTTGTGGTCTCTGCTAGCATGCAAGAGGTGAGCCGCGCCGAAACTCTCTGGCTGAAAATCATCGGCTTCCTGCTGATCCTACTGGGCCTGACCCTATTCGTTTCGCCGAGAATCACTGCCGTCGTCAGCGCGGACACCGCTAAGGCTCGTCGTTATGGCCACGATCAACGCAGTTAGTCCACAGACGGACAAGAATACAATGTGCTTTAGTTTGCCCATTCGTCAGTACTCCTTT
>JACXTT010003221.1_pt1 | contig 25382 bp, 23 predicted proteins | sample 9270951 | NCBI WGS metagenome assembly JACXTT01 (sample SAMN15532306, study PRJNA645909) | rock metagenome | isolation source: weathered quartz diorite | place: Puerto Rico | collected 2017-06-21
AGCCGCGCTTCATCAAGACCGTGTGGGGCGTCGGCTACATGCTGGTGGCCGGCGTCGAGTCGTGATGCGCATCGGCCTGCCGCGCTCGCTGCTGGCGCGCAATATCGCGCTGCTGGTCGCGCTGGTGGCGCTGACGCAGGGGTGCTCGCTGACCGTGCTGCTGCATTTCGTGCAGCGCCCGCGCATCGAGCGCGCAGCCATCATCTTCGCCGACTACGTGAAGATGCTGGACGGCGTGCTCGGTGCCATGCCCGCCGGCACCAGCGGTGCGGTGGCACAACGGCTCGGCGCGCAACTACAGGATCCCGAGCCAGCCGCGCCGCGGGCCGACCCCGACCTGCTGCTGCTGTTTCGCACCTACCAGCGCGACGTCTTCCTAGAGGCCCTGCAGCGTCACCTGCCGCCCGACATGCCGGTGCGATGGCAGTCCGGCGAGGAAGAGCGGCTATGGATCCGGCTGCATGTGGCAGATACCCCGCGCTGGGTCGCCATGCCGATGACCGAGGATGCCCGGGCAGGCGGGATCGCCACCGCGCTGGTCTTGTCGACCGCGCTCGCGCTGCTGGCCGCGCTGACGGGCTATCTGATCCAGCTTCACCTGAACCGTCCGCTGCAGGATCTTGCACAAGCCGCGCGCCAGATCTGCGCGGGCGCATCGCCGCCGCCGCTGCCGACCGACGGGCCCACGGAAATCGCGCAGGTCAGCAGCGCGTTCAACCAGATGACGCAGGCGCTGCAGCAGGCCGAACAGACGCGCGCGCTGATGCTCGCCGGCGTCTCGCACGATATCCGCACGCCACTGACCAAGCTGCGCCTGGCGATGGCCATGTCGATCCCGCGCGGCGCCGACGACGATTTCGTGGCATCGGCCGAAGGCTATCTCGATCACATCGAGACCATCCTGCAGCAGTTCATGGACTATGCGGGCAGCGGCGAGAAAGAGCAGCCGCTGCCCGGCGACATCAACGCGCTGGTGAGCCAGCTTGCGTCGGACTTCGCCGGGCTCGGCCATGAGTTCGCGCTGTCGCTCGGCGACCTGCCGCCGGTTCCGTACCGGCCGGTCAGCCTGTTGCGCCTGCTGATGAACCTGATGCAGAACGCCGTCATCTACGGCAAGACCGGCCTGGGCGTGCGCACCTGGCGCGACGGCGAACATGCCTGCATCGCCGTGTGCGACCGCGGCACCGGCATCGCGGCCGCGGAACTGGAGCAACTCAAGGCCCCGTTCAGCCGTGGCGCGAACGCGCGCAGTCATGCGGGCGGCACCGGCCTGGGGCTTGCGATCGTCGATCGCATCGCGCGGCTGCATGGCGGCGCGCTGCAGTTCCGCGCGCGCGACGGCGGCGGCCTGGAGGCGGTCGTGTCGCTGCCGTTGCGCGCGCCGGGCGCGTAGCGCACCCGGGGCGCATTGCGCCATCGCGCCGTGACATCGCACGAAATATTTGCTGCATGGCGCTTCGCCGGGGGATTTTCCATACTTTGGTCACCGAGACGCGACGCACCGCCACACCTCGCGGTGACAGCGTTCCCGACCACTGATGGCACCCGCCCCGACCAAGGATTCGACATGCGTACCACCTTCCAAGCCCTCGCCCTCAACACCAGGCGCCTGGCCGTTGCCGCCGTGGCCGCCAGCACCATGCTTGCCGCCGGCTGCGCCAGCGCGGGCGTGACCGGCATCCAGCAGACCGGCCTGATGCAGCCGGTCCATGCAGACGTTATCTACGTGCATGCGTTCCATGCCGATGCGGGCCAGGTGAAGCTTGACGGTGGATTCGCGCAGAAGCTCAAGACGTTGGCCGCCGGCGGCACCGCCGCGAACGCGCAGTCCGGCACCGCCACTGAAGCGCGCGACCAGGTGGCCGACGAGATCGTGCGCCAGTTGCAGGCCAGGGGCCTGCATGCCGTGCGCGCCGATGGCCCGGCGCCCGCCAATGCCAATGCACTGATCGTCGACGGCGACTTCAGCAAGATCGACGAAGGCTCGAGCCGCCGTCGCCTGCTGATCGGCCTGGGCGCGGGCAAGAGCGAAGTCGGCGTGTCCGTGCGGATCTCGTACCAGCCCGCCAACGGTGCGCCGGTGCCGCTGCAGAGCTTTGTGGCCACCGCCGACAGCGGCCATATGCCCGGCGTCGCCGAGACCGCCGGCGTGGGCGCTGCCGCCGGCCACGTCGCCATGACCGCCGCTGCGGGCACGGGGATGCACGGGGTGTCCGAAGCGAAGCGCGACAGCGTCTATGCCGACGCCACGCGGCTCGCGGATTCGATCGCGGCGCAGGTGACGGCCGCGAGCACGGAAGAGGGGTGGTTGTCGGCCGCTGCCGGCGTCTGAACGTGGTGTGGGTGCTTTTCGGGGCGCTTTCGGGCTGCGGACATCTGACACAGCCTGGCCCCCGGAAGCGTATGCGGCGATTTGTGACTAAGCTGGTAGAGCTGTCCGGCTACTTTGGCAGTTCGGTTTTCCGTACGCAAGGAGATCACCATGAAGACAAAAAAAGCGCTGCCCGCGCTGTTGCTGATCGCTGGCGTCCTCACGGCTTCCGCCAGCTTTGCCCAGGGCATGGGCAAGTCGAAGGCGGCCGCGCACGCCGCGCCGGCCCCTGCCTCGTCGCCCTACATGCAGGTCGAGGAATGGAAGAAGGGCGATCGCCTGCCCACTGAATTCCGCGACCGGCAGTATGTGATCGACGACTGGAAGCAATACAGCCTGCCGGCGCCGCGCAAGGGCACGCATTGGGTCGGGGTGGGCGCGCAGTACTACCTGGTGGCGCCCAGCGGCGTGATCCAGCAGGTGGGCGCCGGAACCTGACGCCGATCGCGACAACTTCGTCCTCCCGCAACAAAGAAGCCGCCAGCGCGGGCAATCCCGCGCGGGCGGCCTTGTGCTTGCGGCAATGTCAGATGCCGAGGATCTTCTTCGCCTCGAGCAGCGACTTCATCGCTTCGTCATGATTGCCGGCCTTGTGGTAGGCCTCGCCCTCGGCGCGCAGCTTCTGCACACGCGCGGCGTCTTCCGGCGACAGTGCCGGCCTGGTCGAGAGCTTGGCGTCGATGGCCTTCATCTCGTTGGGGCAGTTGTGGGCCAGAGCCAGGCCGCTGGCGCCAGCCAGCACAACTGCCGTGAGGATGGAAAGAGTCTTGCGCACGTTCCCTCCCGTTCATGAGATTGGGGAATCCAGCATAGTCCATGCGCAATGGCGGCGCCTGCGGCGCAGCCTGGAAGGTGCGCTGACAGGCATTCCGGTGCTATGTTGGAGGTACCCGCACCGGCTGGCATTGTCCCGACCGCCCTGACCGCGCATGGAAACCTCTGCCGAGCACTACTCACTGGCCCTGCTGTGCGCCACCATCCTGACGGTGACGGCGGTCGCCATCCACTACGAAGCGCTGCGGGTGTTCTCGGCGCTGCGCCCGAGGCGCTGGAGCGGGCGCGTCAATATCGGCGTGCTGATCGTGGGCATCATCCTGGTCCACTGCCTCGAGGCCATGGTCTTCGCGCTGGGCTTCTGGCTATGCGACCACGGACTTGGCCTGGGCGGCCTGACCGGCAGCCGCGAGATCACGCCGGTGGTCTATATCTACTTCGCGCTGGAGACGTACACCACGCAGAGTCTCGGCGACATCTACCCGCTCGGGGCCACCCGGCTGATCGCCAGTATCGAACCGCTGGTCGGCCTGATCCTGATCGGCTGGTCGACGTCGTTCACCTACGTGATGATGCGGCGCGACTGGTATATCGAGGAGAAGGAAGCGGAGCAAAAGAGATCGGGGCGGTAGCCTCCCCGGGCAGGCGCCCGGTGATCGGCCGACCTGCGAGCCATTCCAAAGCAAGGAGAATCTGTCATGCAGAGCCAAATCAAAGAGGTATTCCGTGTAGCCGTGATGGTGGCGCTGGGAGCCGCCTGCAATGCCCACGCGCAGCAGCAGGACGGCAAGGATGCCGCGGCAGCGGCAATCGGCAATGCGGTGCAGGAGGGATCGTCGCCGTACCGGCCCGAATCCCGCGGCGACGCGCTCGCCGCCGAATGCCGCGAGCTGGCGGCGCAGATCGGCGGGGCGCCCAAGCGGGACTACCAGGTCAGCGGGCAGTCGGTCGAAACCAGTCAGGGGAGGATGGTGCCGGAGCCGGAGCGGGAGAAGCCCCGGAAGGCATTGCAGGAGGCGTATCGGACCAAGTGTACGCAGTAAGGGTTTGAGGGGGGGGTGTAGAACGATCGTTTCATGGTAATCCATGATGGAACAACTGTTGCTAACCACCTAGCATCCCATCATCCCGACAGCGAGTCGCACGAATTCGCCATTCAAGGAGCCACCATGAACGCCGTGAAACTGACCTGCCTGAGCCTGGCCCTGGCCGGCACCCTGAGCGCGGGTGCTGCGCAGGCTGCTGACGTTGCGAGTAGCCCCACGCTGAGCAAGATCAAGTCGTCCGGCGCCATCTCGATCGGGCACCGCACCTCGTCGATCCCGTTCTCGTACTACGACAGCAACCAGAAGGTGATCGGCTTCTCGCAGGATCTCTGCGACCGCGTGGTGGACGCAGTCAAAAAGGAGACCGGCGTCCCCAACCTTCAGGTCCGCATGGTGCCGGTCACTTCGCAGAACCGCATTTCGCTCGTGCAGAACGGTACGGTGGACCTGGAATGCGGCGTGACCACCAACCTCAAGGCGCGCCAGCAGCAGGTCGCGTTCTCCACCACGTTCTTCGTGGCGGGAACCCGGCTGCTGGTGAAGAAGGGCAGCCCGGTGCACGACTTCTCCGACCTGTCGGGCAAGGCGGTGGTCACCAATGCGGGGACGACCTCCGAGCGCATCCTGCGCCGCCTGAACGACGAGAAGAAGGCCAATATCACGATCCAGAGCGCCAAGGATTATGGCGAGTCGTTCCTGATCCTGCAGTCGGGACGTGTGGCCGCGTTCATGATGGATGACGTGCTGCTGTCCGGTGCGCGCACGCTGGCCCCGAATCCCGCCGAATGGGTGGTGGTCGGCACGCCGCAGTCATTCGAGGCCTACGGCTTCATGATGCCCAAGGACGATCCAGGGTTCAAACAGCTCGTCGACGGCGTGCTTGCCGGCCTGATGAAGAGCGGCGAGATCAACACGCTGTATGACAAGTGGTTCCTCAAGCCCGTGCCGCCCAAGCACATCAACTTCGAGTTCCCGATGAGCGAGCCGGTGAAGAAGGCTTACGCCAATCCGAACGACCAGGCGTTCGACTAAGGCTGTGGTCAGCCGCGGTTGGCCGGCACGTAAGCGCCGGCGCGGTGCAGTTCGCCTTCTGCCTGTTCCAGCGCGCGGATGGCGCCCTTGCCCTTGCGCGCGAGCAGTTGCTCGACCAGCGCTTCGACCATGGCAATGCCGGCCGTGATCGACGGGAAGAACGACGGGCTTTCCACCGAGAACAGCAGCGTGCAATCGGCGGCCAGCGCAATCGGCGCGACCGAGCTGTCGGTCAGTGCCACGACCTTGCAGCCGGCTTCGCGCGCGGCGCTGGCCACGCGGATGATTTCCTGCGAGTAAGGCGCAAAGCTGACGACTAGCACGGCATCGCGCGGGCCGAAGGCGCGCAGTTCCATCTCGAGGGTGCCGGCCTCGCCGCGCACCAGTTGCACCGTGCTGCGGAACAGCCGGTAGACATAGTGGAACGTGAAGGCGATCGGGAAGCAGGAGCGGAACCCGGCCACATGCACGCAGGCCGCGGCGGACAGCAGTTCCGCGGCGGCCTGCAAGGCCTTTTCGTTGCCCGCGCCGATCTGGTCGAGGTTGTTGTGCTGCGCTTCGAGCATCTCGCCGAGCATGCGGCTCGTGCCGCCATCCCGCACCACCTCGCGGGCGCGGCGCGCATAAGGCTGCGAGCTGCCGCGCAAGGCGTCGACGAACAGTTCGCGCAGTCCCTGCCAGCCGTCAAAGCCCAGGTGTTGCGACAGCCGCACCAGCGTGGCCGGCTGCACCCCGGCACTGACCGCGATCTTGCGCATGGACAACACCGGCACTTCCTGCGGATGGTCCAGCAGGTAGCGCGCACCACTCTGGAATTGCACGCTCAGTGTCGCAAAGCTGGCGCGCAGCCGGGCCTGCAAGGCTTCCAGGTCTTGTGGCGGGGTGATGCTGTCGGGCGACATTGATGCTCCGGGATTGGGGTCGTAACGATTGTTGCACAGGCCGCGCGGCGCGGCATCACCCAGTCGTGTGATCCATCATGCGCCCTTCCCCCCCTTGCAGCAGGCGCCCCGCCGGGGTTTCGAGGTGATTGATCCATCCGATTCCTGGTATTTTGCAAATGAAACATATGTTGCAATACGAGCCGCCTTCTTCTTATACTTCCGATAGCGGTGCTGCCCGCCGGCTGTATATCGACCACCCGGGCCGGAACCTGTAAATCCACGGCGCGCAGCCCGAGTCCCCTTTACCCCGCAGGACCCATCGCCATGACTCACGTGTTTCATCGCAATCCGCGCCAGGCATTGCCCGTCGCAGTCGCCGGCAGCGGCATCGAGCTGGTGGACAGCGAAGGCCGGCGCTACCTCGACGCCTCCGGCGGCGCGGCGGTGTCGTCGCTGGGCCATGGCCACCCGCGCGTGATCGCGGCGATCAAGGCGCAGCTCGATACCATTGCCTACGCGCATACCTCGTTCTTCACCACCGAGGTGTCCGAGACGCTGGCCCAGACCCTGGCGCAGGCCGCGCCCGGCGACCTGGAGCATGTCTATTTCGTCTCGGGCGGCTCCGAGGCGGTCGAGGCCGCGCTCAAGCTGGCGCGCCAGTATTTCGTCGAACTGGGGCAGGGCAGCCGCCGCCATTTCATCGCGCGGCGCCAGAGCTATCACGGCAACACGCTCGGCGCGCTGGCCATCGGCGGCAACGCCTGGCGCCGCGAGCCGTTCCTGCCGCTGCTGGTGCCGGCGCATCACGTGTCGCCGTGCTATGCCTACCGCGACCAGGCGGCCGGCGAGACCGGCCCGCAGTACGCGCAACGGCTGGCCGACGAGCTGGAGGCCAAGATCGTGGAACTCGGACCGGAAAACGTGGCGGCCTTCGTCGCCGAAACCGTGGTCGGTGCCACGGCCGGCGCCGTGCCGCCGGTGGCGGACTACCTGAAGCGCATCCGCGCCGTGTGCGACAAGTACGGCGTGCTGCTGATCCTGGACGAGGTCATGTCCGGCATGGGCCGCACCGGCTATCTCTTCGCGTGCGAAGAGGATGGCGTGGTGCCGGACATCGTCACCATCGCCAAGGGCCTCGGCGGCGGCTACCAGCCGATCGGCGCGATGATTGCCACGCGTCGGATCTACGACACCATCATTGCCGGCAGCGGCTTCTTCCAGCACGGCCACACCTATATCGGCCATGCCACGGCTTGCGCCGCTGCACTGGCTGTCCAGCGCACCATTGCCGAAGACAATCTGCTGGCCAATGTCCGCGAGCGCGGCGAGCAGTTGCGCACGCGTTTGCGTGAGGCGCTGGGCAACCATCCGAACCTGGGCGACATCCGCGGCCGCGGCCTGTTCGTCGGGGTCGAATTCGTGGCCGACCGCGACAGCAAGGCCACGCTCGACCCTACGCTGAAGACCCACGCGAAGCTGAAGGCCGCGGCCATGCAGCACGGCCTGCTGGTCTATCCGATGGGCGGCACCGTCGACGGCGTGCATGGCGACCACGTGCTGTTTGCACCGCCGTTTATCTGCACGGAGCGGGACATCGACAATATCGTCGAGCGTTTCACCGGTGCCGTGGCCACGGTGCTGCCTGCCTAGCGGCATCACAGTGCGTTCGTATCCCGTTGCTTGTCATGATTGTGATGATTGGGATACATAATCAGCCTGTCTTTTAGCCGCAACGCCGCAATGTCCACATAGCAATTTCTTTGACCCATGTAAAAGCGTGTCTTACACTTCGCGCCAGAGATGCCGGAAATGGGTCGTCCGGCACATAAAAAGTATCGGAGCGCGAGCATGGGACATAGAAGCCCTGCAGTGCGACACGACAGCAGGGTCAAGCTTGCGAAGCTGTCGTTTCGGGTCATTGGGGAAGGTGGGTCTGCCGGCATGCCATGCCGGTGTACGCGCACGCGCTCGCGCCGCGCAAGGCCGGCGCGCGGGTTCACGTTGATCGAGTTGATGATCACGGTCGCCATCGTGGCAATCCTTGCCGCGATCGCTTACCCCTCGTACATCAATCACATCATCAAAGGCAGGCGAGCGGCGGCACAAGCCAGCCTGCTGGATATCGCGCAACGCCAGCAGCAGTATCTGCTCGATTCCAGAAGCTATGCCAGCACCCTCACATTGCTCAATGTGACACCGCCGTCTGACGTTACCGCCTACTACACGATCAGCATTGCGGCCTCTGCAGGCACCCCCCCAACCTTTACGGTGACCGCCACCCCGATAGCGGGCAGTTCCCAGGCAAATGACGTCACGCTGAGCATCGACAATGCGGGAGTCAAGACGCCTGCAAACACCTGGTAGGGGGCGCCATGTCCATTGGCCATGTCCACGATGAACGAACTGCCTACCCGGCCAGCCGGCCGCGGGTGCGGCGCGAGGCAGGCTTTACTCTGTCGGAATTGCTTGCCGCCATTACGATTGCCGGCATCCTGGCCGCAATGGCTGCGCCATCGTTCGGCAGCCTGATCGCGTCCCAGCGCGCAAAGGCCGTTGCTTCAGAGCTATTTGCAACCTTGACGAGGGCGCGCAGCGAGGCAATAGCGCGCAACACAGCGGTGACTATGTCACCCAAGGCAGGGGGCTGGCAAAGCGGCTGGCAGATCCTCGATCCCGCCAATGCCGCCAATGTCCTGGACGACCGCAGCAGTACCTCAGGTACGACCATCGTCGGGCCAGCCACTGTTACGTACCGGGCATCGGGACGTCTCCAGGCGGGCGCCGCGCCCTCCTTTGTCGTAACTGCGACTTCAGGATCAGCCACAACGTATCAATGCGTGTCGGTCGACCTGAGCGGACGGCCTTATATGCAGGCGGCCTCATCATGCTGACTTCGACCGGTCGCGTATCCCGGGACCAATCCGGTTTCTCCTTGCTGGAAGTACTGGTAGCCATCGTTATCCTGACTTTTGGCCTGTTGGGGACCGCCGGACTGCTTGCCAAGGTCTATCTTGCCGAGATCGAATCCCATCAGCGCACACAGGCGACCTTGCTGCTGCAGGATATGGCGGAGCGAATCAGTGCTAATCGCACTCAGGCGCCAAGCTACATCACCGCGAGCGCGATTGGCACTGGAGACGCTCAGCCAGCGTCCTGCACCGGTCTCGTACCCGGACCGGCTCGCGACATATGCGAATGGAGCAACGCGCTGAAGGGGGCGTCCGAGCAGAAATCATCGGTGAATGTAGGAGCAATGGTTGGCGCCCGCGGATGTGTTACGCAGGTACAGGCACCCGACCCCACCTTGGGGACCTGTACCGCCGGCATTTATCAGGTCGCCATTGCGTGGCAGGGCATTCACCACACTGTCGCGCCAGCTATCAGCTGTGCTCAAGGCCTGTACGGCACCGATGATGCCTACCGCCGCATCATCGCCATGCAGGTTTCTGTCGGGCTGCCGTCTTGTTTCTGATCACCCGGCGCTTGTGCCCTGATTCGGGATTGAAGTCAATATGACACGTAACAGCAGAACCACGCAGGGTGGCTACACCATCATCGAGCTGATGGTGGCGATAACCCTTGGGCTGCTGATCATCGCTGCCCTGACAACCATTTTCGTCAACAACAGCCAGACCCGTGACGAACTCGAGCGTGCCAACGAGCAGAATGAAAATGGCCGCTATGCGATGCAATTGCTCACCGACGACCTTCGCAACGCCGGCTACCTTGCGGAGTTCAATCCGGCCTTGCTGTCATTGCCGGCGACAATGCCGGACCCCTGTGCCACTGCGCTGTCCAGCTTGCAGACGGCATTGCCGATTGCGGTACAAGGCAATGACAATGGTGCGAGCATTCCGACCTGTCTGAGCGATGTGAAGGCAGGAACCGACATTGTTGTCGTGCGGCGCGCCAGTACCTGCGCCGTTGGCGCCACTGACTGCGATCCCCTCATCGCCGGCGCGCCCTATTTCCAGGCATCGGGCTGCACCAGCGCGGCGGAGCTTTCGTCTCCTAACGTCGCTAACTACTACGGGCTCGACACCAATACCCTCAACCTGACGCTGCACCAGAAGGATTGCAACCCGCCAACTACGCCGGGAACCCTGGCTCTGCTGCACCAATACCGCACGCACATCTATTTCATCGCCAACAATGACAAGAATGGCGACGGCATTCCCACCCTGAAGCGCGCGGAACTCGGCGCAGTGGGAGGCGCGACGGGCTTTACGATTGTCCCGCTGGTAGAGGGCATCGAGAACCTGCAGATCGAGTATGGCATCGAAACCGCGACGCCGACCACCGGCGTGGCGAGTGCATTCACGGCTGACCCGGCCAGCTATGGAGGTTGCGCAGGAACGGTCTGCATCGGCTACTGGCGCAATACGGTGGCGGCAAAAGTCTATTTGCTGGTGCGCAACAAGAAGCAGACCATGGGCTATTCCGATGGCGCGCTCAAGACCTTCGCCATGGGGCTGAAGGCCGATGGCACCGCCAACACGGTCGGCCCCTTCAATGATGCCTACAAGCGTCATGTCTACGCTTCTGTCATCCGATTGAACAACACGGCCGGCAGGAATACGCCATGAAACCGACGACAATCCGCCAGCGTGGCGCCACCTTGCTGGTGGGCATGATCATGCTGCTCCTGATTACGCTGCTGGCGATCACCGCATTCAAGCTGACCAAAGGCAACCTGCAGGCGGTTGGCAATACCCAGCAGCGGGACCAGGCAGTCGCCGCGGCCCAGGGAGCAATCGAACAAGTGGTCAGCAGCACTCAGTTCACAAGTACGCCAGCAAATGCCTTGCCGAATCCATGTGGCGGGGTGCCAAACACGACGTGCGTCGATGCCAATGGTGACGGTGTGACAGATGTGACAGTCTCGGTCACATCAAAGTGTGTCTCCGCCCAGGTCATACCCGTCTCTGCTCTGGACTTCACCAAGTCCGACGATGCCGGCTGCCTGGTTGGCACTGGACAGGATTTGGGAGTGGTCGGCGGTGCTTCAAACAATTCCCTGTGTGCAAATACCCTTTGGGACGTCCAGGCGGTAGCCACGGATTCTCTGGGCAATGCGCAGGCCACAGTCAATCAGGGTGCCGCCGTCAGGGTTTCGGCGACTACGGTTTGCCCTTAATCAGCAAGGAAAAATGCCGTGGCTATTCCTCGTTTTTCATTGTCAAGGTGTATTGCGCTGGTCGTCTCCTGCGCCCTTGTGATCATGCCGCTGCGCGGAATGGCGGACGATATCGACATTTTTGTCGGAACCTCGGGTGGCAAGTCGGATGCGCCCAATATCATCTTTCTCATCGATAACAGCCCGAACTGGAGCCGCAACTCCCAGAAATGGCCGGACAACGGCGGGGTCCAGGGGCAAGCGGAGCTTGCGGCGGTCTCGAAGGTACTGGATACCCTCAGCTCATCCACCGACACGGCCAATGTCGGCCTGGCACTGCTGACTGACTATGCGGGCACATCCGCCGGGGGCGCCACCCCTGGCACCGGTGGCGGATATATCCGGTTCGGCGCCCGTGACATGAGTGACCCAAACAACCGAAATGCCTTGAAGGCAATACTTGGTCATCTCATCACCAGCGTCAACGACTCCACGGAAAAGATCGCGGGGATGGCTAGCAAGGACGAGGCTGCCGGACTTTACGAGGTCTACAAATATTTCTCCGGCCTGGCCCCCTTTAGTGGTCCCTTTTTTGTCACCAACAGCCAGCCCAATATGTATGTCGATATCATCGGCAATACGAAGCAGTATTCCGCAGCCGGCCAGGGGCTGACTTCCGGGTTTGCAATCAAGAATGGCCTTTATCAAAGTCCAATAAATTCCGGCAATCCGTGTGCAAAGAATTTTATTATCTATATTGCGAACAACGCCAACCAGACCGGCTCGAATGGGCAGGCAACCTACGAGCCAAAGGTTGCCACTGCGGGCAGTCCTCTTACGCCCACCAGCCTGCTTGATACCTGGACCGATGAATGGACCAGGTTCATGTACACCAATGGGGCGGTTGTTCCGAGCGGTAACAATAACGGTTCCATCATTACGTACGTGCTGGACGCCTATAACAAAGAGCAGAATCAGGGGTATAGCAATTCCCTGGCGAAGGCAGCAGAGGTGGCTGGTGGCAAGTACATGCAGGTGGGCAGCCAGGCCGCTATCGAGAACGCACTGAACATTATTCTGGCGGAAATCAAAGGTGTTAACTCCACTTTTGCGTCAGCCAGTCTTCCGGTTAACACGACCAATCGTGCGCAAGACAAGAACCAGGTTTTCATTCCGATGTTCCGCCCCGATTCAGGCGCCAAGCCACGCTGGATGGGCAACCTGAAACAATACCAGCTGATCAATACCATCGGGGGCGTTGAACTCGGCGACAGCTCTACACCAACGCCTCAGCTTGTTGTCAATTCATTGACAGGATTTCCCACCGACTGTGCCGTCAGCTTCTGGACTACGGATTCAGGCACGTACTGGGCGAACGTGCCTGAGGACCCTGTGCCAAAGGGAAAGTGCCCGGGAACTTCGTTTGACCCATTTTCGGATGCTCCAGACGGCCCCTTCGTGGAGAAGGGGGGGGTGGCCGAGGTAATCCGCAAAGGCAATAACCCGCCTAGCACCAACACAACCCCGTCCTGGGCGGTCAATCGTACAATATATACGGCATCTGGCGTGCAACTGGTCGCGTTCAACACCACCAACACAGGGTTGTCGGCCTCGCTGGTGAATTTTATATCGGGCCAGGATGTCAACGATGAGAACGGCAATACAAACCTTACGGAAGCTAGACCGTCGTTGCACGGCGACGCTATCCACTCCCGACCCCTTCCCATTGACTACGGCGGCTCGGTTGGGGTCACTGCGTACTATGGCTCCAATGACGGCACCTTGCGCGCTGTGGATGCATCCACCGGCAGGGAGCGCTGGGCTTTCATTGCCCCGGAGTTCTTTGGGGGCTTGCAGCGCCTGCTGGACAATAGCCCGCTGATCAACTACGCGGGCATGCCGAGCGGCGTCACGCCAACGCCGACGCCCAAGAATTACTTCTTTGACGGGTCTACCGGTGTCTACCAGTCCGCCGACAATTCACAGGTCTGGATTTACCCCAGCATGCGCCGGGGTGGCCGCATGCTGTACGCACTGGACGTGACCAACCCAGCGTCGCCTTCGATCAAGTGGAAGGCGGGGTGTAGCGACACGGGATGCACGGATCCGGCGCTGACGGGGATCGGCCAGACCTGGTCCATGCCCAAGGTTGCGGCAAGTGTGCTCGGTGCCACGGGACCGGTCGTCATCGTAGGTGGGGGCTACGACAGCTGCGAAGATGCAAACACGGCGACGCCGACCTGCAGCAATCCGAAGGGCGCGGCAATCTATGTGCTCGATGCTGACAAAGGAACCGTGATCAAATCGTTCAACACATTGCGAAGCGTTGTAGCTGATATTGCGCTGATTGGTGTCGCAAAAGCTGGTGTTGTTGATCATGCCTACGCGGTGGATACCGGCGGGAACATCTATCGCATTGACTTCGCTGCCCAGAGCACGAACTGGACCATGAACCGCGTCGCCTACACGAATGGCGCCGGCCGGAAGTTCCTGTTCGCGCCTGCGTTGTTGCCGGCGCCTGGCAATATGGTCTATCTGGCCCTCGGTTCGGGCGACCGGGAGCACCCCTTGCAGAGCCAGTATCCCTATTCGAGCGTGACCAATCGCTTCTACGTGTATCTGGACAATCTCGGCAGCACAAGCGCGACCAACCTGGACGACACCAGCGCAATGACGAATTTCACAGCGCTGACCGACTGCGGTGTCGCAGGCGTACTGCCAAACTCCACCAAGAAGGGATGGTTCATGGATCTGTCGGCGAACGGACTGGGCGAGCAGACGGTTACCTCTGCAATCATCGCAGGGGGTATGGCGTCATTCAGCACCAATCGGCCGGTTCCCGCCAACCTTGGCAGCTGCTCCACCATGCTGGGTGAGGCGCGAGGCTACTGGGTTAATCTGTTCAACGCGTCGGGCGCCATCGGAGTAACGGGCTCCTGCGGCGGTGACAGGTCCGCCAAGTTTGTCGGTGGCGGCCTGCCGCCTTCGCCGATGGTCGGTAACGTGCCGATCGACGGGCAAACAACCACGGTGGTCATCGGGGCAGCAAAGCGCGATGGCGGCACCAGTTCCCCCATTTCACCGCAAAAGGTGAGCCCGACGATTGTTCCGAAGCGCAAGGTCATCTACTGGAAATCCAACGGGACCAACTAAAGCTGCGGTGTAGTAGGCTGACAGGCAGTAGCGATCACAACAGGCAGGCGGCTGGCAGTATGCGGCCGCCGCTGCCACAATGCAGCTTTGCGGCTCTGCCTCTCCATTGCCCCAGCGTGCAGCCGAATGCGGCGATGGAATCCTCCCGTGACCCTTCGACTTCTCATTTTCCTGCTGCTGTGGTGGCAGGCGGCCTCGGCTACCGCGGCACCCGCCAGTGGCGCTTCGAGCCCCGTTCGCAGTCCGGCTTCCGCCCCGCAAGCGACCAGGCCGGAGCGCCCGAACCAGTATTCCCTGCGGCCCGGCAATGAGGGCCAGGCTGGAAGCAGCTTCGGTCTGAAACTCAGGTCCGGAGGCGCTTCGCGGGATGATGACAGCGGCGCCCGTGACAGGCTCGGCTATCCCGGCAGGTAGGTGCCAGCGGCAAGGAGCCACGCTTTCCGGTACCCTTGCCATTCACCGCCAAGCCGAGGAGCCCCATGCCCGACAGTCCCGACCCGGCAATCCCCCAGGCCCGCCCCACCGTCCGCCACCTGCGCGCCTCGCGCATCCGCGAGGTCGCCAACGCGGGCATCGGCCTGCCTGACGTGCTGCCGTTCTGGTTCGGTGAATCGGACCAGGCCACACCGGACTTCGTCCGCGACGCCGCGGCGCGCGCGCTGGCCGGTGGCGCCACGTTCTATACCCACAACCTCGGCATCGCGCCGCTGCGCCGCGCATTGGCCGACTATGTCGGTGCGCTGCATGGCGCTACGGGCATCGACAACGTGGCCGTAACGAGCGCCGGGGTCAATGGCCTGATGCTGGCCGCGCAGTTGATCGCCGGTCCCGGTGACCGCGTGGTGGCAGTGACGCCGCTATGGCCAAACCTGGTGGAGATCCCGAAGATTCTCGGCGCTTCGGTCGAGACGGTCTCGCTCGACTATGGCCCGCATGGCTGGACGCTCGACGTCGACAAGCTGCTGGCCGCGCTGACGCCGGGCACGCGCGCGCTGATGGTCAATTCGCCCAACAACCCGACCGGCTGGGTAATGTCGCGCGCGGCGCAGCGTACCGTGCTGGACCATTGCCGCCGGCATGGCATCTGGATCATTGCCGATGAGGTCTACGAGCGCCTCTACTATGGCGACGAGGCCGGCGGCGGCGACAGCCGCACCGCGCCGTCGTTCCTGGACATCGCTGCGCGCGAGGAGCGCGTCATCTGCGTCAACTCGTTCTCCAAGGCCTGGCTGATGACGGGCTGGCGGCTTGGCTGGATGGTGCTGCCTTCGTCGATGACGGACGACCTCGGCAAGCTGATCGAATACAACACCTCGTGCGCGCCGTCGTTCGTGCAGGAGGCGGGCGTGGCGGCGGTGCGCGAGGGCGAGCCATTCACGCGCGACCTGGTGCAGCGGCTGCGCGGTGCGCGCGACCATCTGGCGGGCGCGCTGTCTGCCCTGCCGGGCGTGGATGCGCATGCGCCCGACGGCGCGATGTATGTGTTCTTCCGCCTGTCCGGCACCACCGACAGCCTGGCCTTGTGCAAGCAACTCGTGCGCGAGGCACGGCTGGGGCTGGCGCCGGGCAGCGCTTTCGGCGACGAGGGCGAAGGCTTCGTGCGCTGGTGCTACGCGTGCGATCCGGCCCGTCTCGACGAAGGCGTGCGGCGCCTGCGCGGTTTCCTCGGCCGCTGAGCCGGGCTATCGCTCATGGCACGGCAGGCGCTGCCGCGCTGGCCTGGGCTTCCTCCTCCCACCAGCCGCCGCCCAGCGCCTGCAGCAGCGCGGCGGAATCGGCGAGCCGGCTCGCGGTCGCCTGCGCCAGGTCCAGCGAAGCCTGGCGCGACTGGCGCTCGGCATCGAGCAGCGTGAGCTGGCTGACACCGCCGAGCCGGTACTGCTCCGAAACGATGCCCAGCGTGTCGCGCGCCTGCCGGGCATTGTCGGCGCGCGCGCGCAGCGTGGCGGCGTCGGATTCGAGCGCGCGCAGCGCGTCGGCGACATTCTGCAGGCCTTGCAGCACGGCCTGGCGGTAGGCCGCCAGCGACTGCTCATAGGCGGCCTCGGCCGCGCGCTTGCGCGCGAGCAGTTCGCCACCGTGGAACACGGGCTGCACCAGGCCGGCGGCCAGGCTCCAGACATTGAAGCTGTCGAACAGGTTGCGCGCCGTGGTGGACTGCCAGCCGCCGCTGGCGCTGAGCGTGATCTGCGGATAGAGATTGGCGGTGGCCACGCCGATATTGGCCGAGGCCTGGTGCAGCAGCGCTTCGGCCGCGCGGATGTCCGGGCGGCGGCGCGCGAGCGTGGATGGCAGGCTCAGCGGCAGGGTATCCGGCAGCCGCAGGTCTTCCAGTCTGAATTCCGGCAATTGCGCCGCTGCGGGCGTCTGCCCCGTGTAGACCGCAAGCTGGTGGCGCGTGACCTCGATCTGCTGCGTGAGCCCGGGAATCAGCGCCTGTGTCTGCGCCAGTTCGGCACGCTGGCGCTGCACGTCGACGCGCGCGATGCCGCCGGTGCGCAGCCGGTCCTCGGCAATGCCCACCTCGCGCTGCTGCGCACCGGCAATCGCCACGGTCTCGGCCAACTGCGCGCGCAGCCCCGCTTCGCGGATCGCCGCCGTGGCGACATTGGCGGCCAGCGCCAGGCGCGCCGCCTCGAACTCATAGCGCTGGTAGTCCACGGCAGCCTGCAGGTTTTCCAGCTCGCGCCGCTGGCCGCCGAACAAGTCAAGCACGTAAGAGACCTGCACCGTCGCGCCATACAGCGTGAAGGGGCCCGGGCTCGGAATTGCCGTGATGCCGAGCGATTGGAAGTTGACCTGCTGGCGTGTGGTATTGAGGTTCGCGTCCACGGTCGGCCAGCGCGTGGCGCCAGTGCGCGCGGCCAGGTTCTCCTGCGCCTCGCGCAGTTTCGCCTGGGCCTGCGCGAGGGTCGGGCTGCCATCGAGCGCTGCGCGGATGGTCGCATCGAGCGCGGGGCTGCGGAACAGTGCCCACCACTGCGCGGGCACATCGGCGCCGTTCGCGAATGCCTGTGACTGGCCGTGCGGGAGGCCGCCGGGCATGTCGGCGGCAACGGTGGCCTGTGGCTGCGGGCCGGCCACATAGCCAGGGTCGGCAGGCGACGCCGGCGCGCGGAAGTCGGGCCCGACCGCGCATGCGGCGAGCAGCAGGCAGCCAAGAAGCGGAAGATGTTGACGCATGGCGTTCGCTCCGTCAGTCCAGCGTGCGGCGGTAGAAGCGCACCGCGATCGCCATCACCACCACGATGAACAGCGCCATCGGCCAGATATTGGGCCACAGCTCGGTCCAACCATTGCCCTTGAGCAGGATGCCCCGGATGATGCGGTGGAAGTACGTCATCGGCAGGATGTTGCCGATCGCCTGCGCCCACCCCGGCATGCCCGCGAATGGGAACATGAAGCCGGACAGCAGGATATTGGGCAGGAAGTAGAAGAAGGTGAGCTGCATGGCCTGCAACTGGTTCTGCGCCAGTGACGACAGCGTGATGCCCACCGTCAGGTTGGCTGCGATGAACAGCAGCGCCGCCATGTACAACACCACGACGGAGCCGAAGAACGGCACCTGGAACACCCAGCGCGCGGCGATCAGCACGATGGTGGACTGGATCAGGCCGATGAAGATGTACGGGACGATCTTGCCCGTCATCACCTCGACCGGCTTCACTGGCGTGGCGAGCAGGTTCTCCATGGTGCCGCGCTCGCGTTCGCGCGTCATGGCAAGGCCCGTCATCATGACCATCGTCATGGTCAGGATCACGCCCATCAGCCCCGGAATGATGTTGTACTGCGTGATGCCTTCGGGGTTGTAGAGCCGCTGCACCTGCACGTCGAAGGGCGCCTTGCCGCCGGCCAGCGGCGCGAGCGATCCTTTCAGGTCGGTGCGCGCCACGCTGAACGGCAACTGCGCGAGCGCGGCAATCGCGGCGCTGGTGGCGGACGGGTCGGTGGCGTCCGCTTCCACGAGTAGCGCGGGCCGTTCGCCTCGCAGCAGCTTGCGCGTGAAATCGGGCGGGATGCTGACCACGAACTGCACGTTGCCTTTCATCAGCGCTTCGCGCCCGGCGTTTTCGTCGGGCAGCGTGCCCACCACCTTGAAGTAGGTGGAGTGCTCCATGCCGGCAATGAACGAGCGCGTGAATTCGCTCTGGTCCGCGGCGATCACGGCGGTCGGCAGGTGGCGCGGATCGGTGTTGATGGCAAAGCCGAACAGCAGCAACTGCATGATCGGCAGGCCCACGATCATGCCGAAGGTGACGCGGTCACGCCGCAGCTGCAGGAACTCCTTCAGCACGATGCTCCACCAGCGATCGAAGGAGAAGCCGAATCGTCCGTTGCGTTTCATGACTGTTCCTTGCGCGTCTTGCGACCGGCCTCGGCGCTCGCACCCATGTTGTCCTCGGCGCGGCTCATCATGTGGATGAAGACGTCTTCCAGGCTGGTCTGGGTTTGCTCGACACGCCGCCCCGCGCCGGCCACGCGCCGCAGCGTCTCGCCGAGCAGCGCGCCGTCGCGCCCGGTCACGTGCAGCGCGGTGCCGAAGACGACGGTCTGCTCCACGCCCGGCGCGCCGTGCAGCTGTTCGGACAGCTCGGCCAGGTCATCGCCTTCCACGCTCCAGGTGCTGAGGTTCTGGCTGGCGACCACTTCGTCGGCCGTGCCTTGCGCGAGCAGCTTGCCGTAGGCAATGTAGGCGAGCTTGTGGCAGCGCTCGGCCTCGTCCATGTAGTGCGTACTGACCAGCACCGAGATGCCGCGCGCGGCCAACAGGTGCAACTGCTCCCAGAAATCGCGCCGGGCCTTCGGGTCGACGCCGGCGGTCGGCTCGTCGAGCAGCAGCAACTCGGGTTCGTGCAGCAGGCAGGCCGCGAGCGCCAGGCGCTGCTTCCAGCCGCCCGAGAGCGAGCCGGCGAGCTGCGCCGAACGCGTGGCCAGGCCCAGGTCTTCGAGCGCGCGGTCGACCGCCTCGCGTCGGTTGGCCATGCCGTAGACGCGCGCGACGAAGTCCAGGTTCTCGCGGATCGACAGGTCGTCCCAGTACGAGAACTTCTGCGTCATATAGCCGACGCGGCGCTTGATCTCGTCCGATTCGCTCAGGATGTCGAAGCCCAGGCAGGTGCCCTCGCCGGAATCGGGCGTCAGCAGCCCGCACATCATGCGGATCGAGGTGGTCTTGCCGCTGCCGTTCGGGCCGAGAAAGCCGAAGATCTCGCCGCGCGCGACCTGCATGGTGAGGTCGTTGACCACGTGCTTGTCGCCGTAGTGCTTGTTGAGTCCGCGCACGTCGATGGCAAGGCCACCGCTGGCGCCATTCGCGGTGGGCGTGCTGCTCATGGCTGGCGCACCTCCACGGGCTGGCCGGGGCGCAGCCTGGGGGCGTCGGCCTCGGACGGGCGTGCTTCGATCAGGAACACGAGCTTGCCGCGCGTCTCGTTGCTGTAGATCACCGGCGGGGTGTATTCGGCCTCGTTCGAGACGTAGCTGATGGTGGCCGCCACCGGCGCCGGACAGCCGTCGCAATGCACCTGCACCGACTGGCCGTTGCGCAGTGCCCCGACCACGGTCTCGGGCACGTAGAAGCGCACCTTGACGTTGGCCGGTGGCAGCATGCGTACCACGGGGCTGCCGGCCGGCACCCATTCGCCGAGGCGATAGGGCGTGTCATACACGAGCCCGGCCTGCGTGGCCGATACCGCCTTGCGCGAGAGCTTCCATTCCGCCTGGGCCAGTGCCGCGCGCGCGGCCTCGACCTGCGCGGCCTGCGCCGCCTGCTGGGCGTCGCGGCCGGGCAGGCGCGCCACGTCGATATCGCGCTGCAGTTCGCGCACGCGTGCGGCGTCGCTGGCAGCGGTGGCGCGCGACTCTTCGAGCTGCGCCTGCGAGATGCCGCCGATGTCGTACTGCCGCTGGTCCCGGCTGAACTGCGCGGCGCTGCGTTGCGCGGTGGCCTGGGCCTGCGCTAGCTGGGCGCGGCTGACATCGACCTCGACCGGGCGCTTGCCGGTCTTCATGTCGGCGAGCTGTGCCTCGGCGGCGCGCAACTGCTCGGCCGCCTGCTGGCGCGCCGCGCGTTCGTCGTCGGATTCCAGCACGAACAGCGCCGTGCCCTTGCCCACCTGCTGGCCGCGCTGCACCGACAGGCTGTCCAGCCGGCCCGCGAACGGCGAGGCCACGCTGACGAATTCGCCTTCGACATAGCCCTGCCACGTGGCGGACTTGTCCTGGCCGCATGCCGTCAGGGTTGCCAGCGGCAGCAGCAGGGCCAGCGTGGGCCACACGCGTCGCGCGGCGGCGAGGGCTTCAGGCAGGAATCGGGGAGGGTGCATGGCGGTTCCGGGCAGGGCGTGGGTGCGGTCAGTCGGGGGCGCCGTCGGGCGGCGTATGGGCAGCGGGCGCCAGGCCCTGCCTCAGCAGCGTGCTGACGTGGCGGACCAGGGTCTCGGTATCGACATGCCCGGCGCCGGGAAGCCGCTGCCAGATATGCGTCGTGGCCAGTGGCAGCAGCGTCAGCCCGATCAGGGATGGCATCACCAGGGTCGGCTCGAGGCCGGGATTGAGCTTGCCGCCTGCGATCGCCGCGGCCAACGGCGCGCTCAGAGCGCCCGCGCGCTGCAGCGCGAAGCGGTTCAGCACGCGCTCGCGCAGCAGGCCGTCGGCGCCGGCCACCTCGCGGATCCACAGTCCGGGAAACCACGGCGTGGCCGCCGCGGCGCGGATCAGCCGGCCGGCGATGCCGATCAGCATCGCCATCGGTTCGGCATCGCCAGCGGCGGCAGCAAAGACACCGGCCACCAGCGGCTGCAGCTTTTCCTCGACCACGGCGTCCAGCAGCAGCTCGCGGTCGCTGAAGTAGTAGTGGACCAGCGCCGGCGTCACGCCGGCCTGTGTGGCGATCGCCCTGACCGGGGTGCCGGCGACGCCCTGGCGCGAGAACAATTCGGTGGCCGCGTCGAGGATGCGTTCACGCTGGCCAGGCTGGCCTGCGGCCGGGCGGCCGGGGCTGCGGCGAACGGAAGGCTTCGGGTTGGCGGGTGGGCGCGGCATGTCGGGCAAAGGCCAGGCAGGGACTATGCTATCGATATTAATTTTCTAGTTAATTAATTCAAGGCCCGTTACAACGTTGGCGTTCGCGCATGCGCCACAAGCCGGCGCTGTCCGGTGGACATGTCATATAGGCTTGGCTATGCTGCGGGCGCCGAAGCGCGTCGTCTCCGGCACATCTTTTGGCCCATTTCTCTAGTGATGTCGTTTTCGCCACTTGCCGCCGTCCCATTGCGCGGCACGCTCCGTCTTTGTCTGCGTCGCGCGTTGGTCGCGTTGACCTGTTGCGCATGCCTGCCGGCAATGGCGCAGCAAGCAGAGCCGGGGCAAGACTTTGCCGATGTGGAAAGCCCCTTTGCCTTCCACGGCCAAAGCACCTATGTCTGGCAGCGCCAGCCGGCGTTTGGCGCCGCGTATTCGGGACCGAACAGCCTGGGCGCCGAGCGCTCCAAGAGCTATTCATTCAGCGCCACGCTCGACCTGGGTCTACGGCTGTGGGAAGGCGCGGAATTCCACTTCAACCCGGAAGTCACGCAGGGCGTGCCGTTCTCCGGACTGCATGGCCTCGGCGGCCCGACCAATGGCGAGCTGGCCAAGGTATCGAGCACCAATCCCGTGTTCTACCGGGCGCGCGCGTTTGTGCGCCAGACCTGGGGCCTGGGCGGCGGCAGCGAGACGCTCGACGCGGATTTCAACCAGTTTGCCCACACAGTCGACAAGCGCCGGGTTGTCCTGACCGCCGGCAACTTCGGCGTGCTCGATGTGTTCGACCAGAACGACTACGGCTCCGACCCGCGCACCCAGCTCATGAACTGGTCGTTCATGACGCACGGCGCCTTCGACTATCCGGCCGATGCGCGCGGCTATGACTGGGGCGTGTCGCTGGAGTATATCGGTGACGGATGGTCCGCGCGCATAGGCCGTTTCCTGCAGCCGGTGGAGTCCAACGGGCTGGAGCTGGACACGCGCATGTTCGAACACTACGGCGACATCCTCGAGCTGGAAAAGCGCTACGCGGTGGCCGGACGTCCCGGCACGGCGCGCCTGCTGTTCTTCCGCAACAAGGCGCGCATGGGCAGCTTCAGCGATGCGCTGCAGTTCGGCGCGGCCAACAATGTCACGCCTGACGTGGCGGACGTGCGCAGCGAGCACGCCAAGGTCGGCGTGGGCCTGACGCTCTTGCAGCAGGTGACGGATTCGCTCGGCGTGTTCTTCCGCGCCAATATGTCGGACGACAAGACTGAAACCTATGCGTTCACGGAAATCGGGCGGCAGGTGTCACTGGGCGGAATGCTGACCGGCGCATCCTGGGGGCGGGCGCGCGATGTGCTGGGCGTGGCGGCAGCGGTGAACATGCTCGGCTCAAACCACCGGGCTTATCTTGCCGCGGGCGGGCAGGGCGCGTTCCTGGGCGACGGCGCGCTCAACTACGCGCCCGAGCAGGTCTTCGAGATCTACTACAGCTTCCAGCCCTTCAAGTACCTGAGCATCAGCCCCGACTTCCAGTACATCCGCAATCCGGGCTACAACGCGGACCGCGGGCCGGCAAAGTTCTACGGCATCCGCTTCCACGCGGAGTTCTGAGGCGGGGCGCGGCAGTCCGCGCCCCCGCGCGTCACTGCCGCGCGTTGCGCTTGTTGTCCGGCCAGGGCGTATTGAAATTAGTCCGGAACGGATTGATATCCAATCCCCCGCGCCGCGTATAACGCGCATAGACAGCCAGCTTCACAGGCTTGCACTGCCGCATCACATCCATAAAAATCCGCTCCACGCACTGCTCATGGAACTCATTGTGGTTGCGGAATGAAATCAGATACTTCAGCAGTCCTTCCTGGTTGATCGGCGCGCCGACATACCGGATCTGCACGCTCCCCCAGTCCGGCTGTCCGGTCACCAGGCAATTGGACTTCAGCAGGTGCGACACCAGCGTTTCTTCGACCGGCGTTTCGTCCTGGTCCGCATGCAGCAATTCCGGCGCGGGTTCGTAGCGGTCGACTTCGATGTCCAGCCGGTCCAGCAGCAATCCGTCCAGCTCCCCCATCTTCTGCTTGCCGAGGTCGGCTTCGGTCACCAGCCGCACCTGCACGGTCCCGCCCGTCGCTTCCGACAGATCGTGATGCAGCAACTGCTGCAATGCTTCAGGCGAAGCAACCTTGCTCTGGTTGAACGAGTTCAGGTACAGCTTGAACGACTTGGACTCGATGATGTTCGGCGTGCCGGCCGGGATGATGAAGGTGGCAAGCGCCACCTGTGGCTTGCCTTTGAGGTTCAGCCACGACACCTCGTACGCATTCCAGATGTCCACGCCGAAGAACGGCACGGCCTTGCCTTCGGGCAGGCCGATCTCGGTGCGCTTGGGCTGGCGCGGGATCGGGAACAGCAGCGTCGGATCGTATTCGGTCTTGTAGGCCGAGGGCTTGCCCAGTGGCGAGTGTTCAGGAAGGCTCATGCCTGGTCTCCGCGGTCGGAGAGGAACAGCTTGTAGACCGGGTTCTCGGTCTCGTCCCAGTGTACGTAACCCAGCGTCGAAAGGAAGGCGCGGAAGGCGCGCTTTTCGTTCTTCGGCACCTGGATGCCGACCAGGATATTGGACGTGTCGCCGCCCTGGTTGCGATAGTGGAACAGGCTGATGTTCCAGTTCGGGCTCATGCTCGACAGGAACCTCATCAGCGCGCCCGGGCGCTCGGGGAACTCAAAGCGATAGAGCAGTTCGTCGTGCGCCAGCGGCGAGATGCCGCCGACCATGTAGCGGATGTGCTGCTTGGCCAGCTCGTCGTTGGACAAGTCCAGCGTGTCGAAGCCGTGGCGGCGGAAGTTCGCGGCGATCTTGTCGTTCTCGGCGCGACTGGCGATCTGCACGCCGACGAAGATGTGCGCGGTCTTCTTGTCGGCGATGCGGTAGTTGAACTCGGTCACGCTGCGCGTGCCCACCAGTTCGCAGAAGCGCCTGAAGCTGCCGCGCTCTTCGGGAATGGTGACGGCGAACACGCCTTCGCGCGCCTCGCCCACTTCGGCGCGCTCGGCGACGAAGCGCAGGCGGTCGAAATTCATGTTGGCGCCGCACGCGATCGCGACCAGGTGCTGGCCCTTGAGCTTCTCGCGCTCGGCATACAGCTTGAGGCCGGCCACGGCCAGCGCGCCGGCGGGCTCCAGGATGCTGCGCGTGTCCTGGAACACGTCCTTCAGGCCCGCGCAGATCGCGTCGGTGTCCACCAGCACGATCTCGTCGACGAGTTCGCGCGTGATGCGGAAGGTCTCCTTGCCGACCAGCTTGACCGCGGTGCCGTCGGAGAACAGGCCCACGTCCTTGAGCTCGACGCGCTTGCCGGCCTCCACCGAGCGCTTCATCGCATCCGAATCGACCGTCTGCACGCCGATCACCTTGATCTCGGGGCGCACGGCCTTGATGTAGGACGCGATGCCCGAAATCAGCCCGCCGCCGCCGATGGCGACGAAGATCGCGTGGATGGGGCCCGGATGCTGGCGCAGGATCTCCATGGCGATGGTGCCCTGGCCGGCGATCACCTCGGGGTCATCGAACGGATGGATGAAGGTCAGCTTGTGCTTCTTTTCCAGCACCGCGGCATGGTCGTAGGCGTCGTTGTACGAATCGCCGTGCAGCACGATCTCCACCCATTTGCCGCCGCGCTCGCGCACGGCGTCGATCTTCACCTGCGGCGTGGTGACCGGCATGGCGATGATCGCGCGGCACTGCAGGCGCGCGGCGGACAGGGCCACGCCCTGCGCGTGGTTGCCGGCCGAGGCCGCGATCACGCCACGCCTGAGTTCTTCCTGCGTGAGCGACGCCATCTTGTTGTACGCGCCGCGCAGCTTGAACGAGAACACCGGCTGCGTGTCCTCGCGCTTGAACCACACCGAGTTGCCGGTGCGCGCCGACAGGTTGTGCGCGAAGGTCAGCTCGGTCTCCTGCGCCACGTCATAGACCTTGGCGGTCAGGATCTTCC
>JACXTT010003222.1_pt1 | contig 25381 bp, 21 predicted proteins | sample 9270951 | NCBI WGS metagenome assembly JACXTT01 (sample SAMN15532306, study PRJNA645909) | rock metagenome | isolation source: weathered quartz diorite | place: Puerto Rico | collected 2017-06-21
TCGGCCTTCGCGTCTCGCTTCGCCCGCTGGATGCGCTGGATGCAGAACGTGCACTTTTCCATCACGCCGCCGGGCCGCACGGCTACGTCCGGATTGTGCTGCAACTCGAGCGGTGCCGGCCACTCGGGCTCGAACCAATTGAAGAAGCGAACGGAATAGGGGCAGTTGTTGCCGCAGTACCGCGTCCCCACACAGCGGTTGTACACTTGCACGTTCAAGCCTTCCGGGTTGTGATAGGTCGCGTACACCGGACAGACCGGCTCGCACGGAGCTTCCTCGCAGTGCTGACAGAGAACCGGCATGTACTTAACGCGGACGTCCGGAAATTCGCCCTCGTAGTAACGGTCCACGCGGATCCAGTGAAACGCGCGCCCTTTTTCCGCCTGGTCGGGATCCGATAGCGGCAGATTGTTCTCCGCGTGGCAAGCCGCCACGCACGCCTCGCAGCCCGTGCAGCGGTCCAGATCAATTGCCATTCCCCAGCGGTGTTCCATAGCCCTCCTATCTGTGTCCCCACGGACCCATTTCGCGGTCCACGGCGGCGAATTGCACCAGTCCTCCATCCGACCCAAGGCGTGTGAGCCGCACGCGCGTCGCTCCCATTGCAAGAGATCCGGTTGCCTCCTCCCATGCCGGCGCCAGAATGGAAAGCGGATTGGCTCCGCGGTTGGATGCGTAGCGTCCGAAGCTGTGATGCCCTTGTCCGATCGCCATGCTGACAACCCCGGGTACCGCGGCGGGATCGACGTAAACCGGCGCCTCCAGCTTCCCGTAGGGCGACTCGATCCTCACCCGATCTCCTGTTTTAATCCCGAGGCGCGCAGCGGTTTGCGGATCGACCTCCGCGGGCAGGCTCCACATAGCGCTCGACACCGCGTCCGGCAGTTCCTGCATCCAGGGAAGGTGGGCGCTCCGGCCGTCGTGAAATTGCATCGAGCAGTATGGCAGGAAGTGCAGCGGAAACTGGGCTGCGTCGCCATAGAAAACTGCCGGCTTGACGTCAAGCGTCGATTTCTCAGGCTTGCCGGGCCGGGCCGCGGTAGCGGGTTCTCCCCAGAATCCTCCCTGGCGAACAACATCATCCCAGGCCACGCCCTCGGGCAGAATCTTTTCCAAAACGGATTTCGGTGTCGCGGCCTCGAACTCGATGTTCATTTTCTTTGCCAGTTCGAACAGAATCTGTTCGGTCGCGCGCGTGTCGTAAAGCGGTTGAACGAAGGGTGTGGCCACGGCTGCCGCGAGCGCCGGAGCCACAGGCGTGAAAACGGCGGCGCTCGATTCCAGGCCGTGATGATCCGGGAGGAGCAGGTCGGCGTACGACGCGCTGTCGTTCAGGAACGGCGCAAAGCTCACCACCGTTTCGATTCGCGCCAGCTTCTGGGCCAATCCGGCAGCCGCCGGCAACGTGTAGACCGGATCCACGCCATCGAGGAAAACAAATTGCGCGCGGTCCAGCTGCGCCAGAATATTTGTGAAAGCGGGCCGGCCGGCGGTCGGCTCCGCAGCCGGCGCATGGACGCCACCCGGCTGTCCCACATTGCCCAGGAGCACGTTCAAGTAACCGGCCACCGTAAGCGCAGCAAGCGAATTGGTATGACGCGCGGATGCTCCCGCAATCACCAGCGGTTTCTCCGATTCGCCCAATTCGCGGGCCACCTGACGAAGACTTTTCTCGTCGATCCCGCAGAGCCGCGCGGCGCTCGCGAGATCCAAAGTCTCGAAGGCTTCGACCATTTGCGGCGGCAGGGCCTTCGAGCGCGCCAGCTTTTCGCCAAGCAGCAAATGGCCGAGAGCCAGCGCGAAAAACAGCTCCGTTCCGGGGCGCAGCGGAACCCACTTGTCGGCGCTCTGACCGGTAATCGAAAGGCGCGACTCCGCTTGCACCAGCTTTCCCCGCACGTTAGGCCGGCCTTGCCGGAAGTGCCCGAACTGGCGCGCATAGAACACCGGCGACACCCAGCCTCCGAGAAAATCCGCGCCAATGCCGACGGCGTGAATGGCGTTGGCCAGGTCATACACAGGTTGATCGGACCAGCCATAGACGTGCCGAGCAGCCTTTCGCTCGAGCGGAAAATCGGCCAGCTCGAAGCTGACGGGTGGCGGAGCGCCAAGCGCCTGAAGGAATCGCGCGATGGTGAGCGCACGCGTGCCGGCTTGCGGGCGCGCCAGAAACAAAATACGCGAAGGATCAGTGCGGCGAACCTGGTCGAGCTTCCCGGCCGCGGCGGTTATGGCTTGCTCCCACGATGTTGGCGCGAAGTCGCCCTGGCCGCGCGGCCCCTTACGCTGCATGGGTTCGCGGAGCCGGTCGGGATGATAGAGCGACTGCACGCCTGCCTGCCCGCGGGCGCACAAACGGCCTCCGCTGACGGAATCGAGCGGGTTGCCCTCAAGTTTCTTAATGACGGCGATTCGCTGCCGGAACTTTTCTCCTTTTTGTTCGACGATGCGCTCGCCTTCCATCACTCGCGCGATGATGCCGCAGCCGGCTTCGCACTCACTGCAAATCCCCGGGTGCCACGCTTCTTCGCCGGGGACTAGTTCCTGATCGGACACCAGCAGCGGGATGTAGCGCTCCACCTTCTTGCCGCAAGCGCCGGTCATGATGCCGGTCGAGGCGGTCGAAACGATTTTGAAAAAGTTTCGGCGGTCCATGCGGTCTCTCAGTAGTGGCAGGCGGCGCAGTCCTCGGTGGCCTTGTACTGCCGGTGACAGCTCAAGCAGGTTCCCATGTTGTGCTTGACAGCCAGCACGGCCACGGTCCCTTTGGCGACGTCGCCGTGGCACGTGGCGCAACCGATGTTGCTGCGGAAATGTGGTGCGTGGCGGAACTTCACGAGCGCCGACGGGGAGAAGCCATAGACCCGCTCCCACGGAATCTCGACTCCGCGCGCTGCGTATGCCCGCACTTTCTTGACCTCTGGTTTATCGGCCGCCAGCTTTTCATGGCACAGCATACACTTCCGCACCGACGGCATGCCCGCGGCGGCTCGCTGGTCGGCGGTCGAGTGGCAATCCAGGCAAGCCAGGCCCAGCGCCATGTGCTTGTCATGAGGAAATGCGACCGGCTGCTCCGCCAGCGCCGCCCCGGCACAAAATCCGAACCCGATAAACCACCCGCAAAGTAAGCGCACTTTCGTTCAAAGGTCTTACAAGATAACACGAGAGCGGGGGCAGCAAAAGCCACATAGAACAAGAACCTGATAAAATGGAGTGAAGTCTGCGGTATGCCTCTCTACGAATATAAGTGCGGTTCCTGCGGTGAAACCTTCGAAGTCAGGCAGAATTTCTCGGACGCACCGCTTACCGTTCACGAAAAATGCGGCGGACCTGTGGAACGCCTGATTTCCCTGTCCGCCCTGAAGTTTAAGGGAACGGGCTGGTACGTCACCGACTATGCCAAGGGAAACGGAGCGAACACGCCCGCGAAGGAAGGTAAGAAAGACGCCAAGAAGGAAGGCTCTTCTTCCTCCACCGATTCCCCGGCCAAAACAGAATCTAAAACTTCGTCCACCACGCCTGCCAGTACTTCTGATAAAAAGGTGTAGTGTTCGTCCGCGCCCGACGCGTTCTGCTCCTCGTTTCCGCTGTCTGCCTTTGCCGCGGTGAAAAAATCTCAATCGAAGGGCCCACGCAGCCGATCGAGATCATCCGCGACCGCTGGGGCGTCCCTCATATCTACGCGCAAAACACTCACGACCTTTTCTTTGCACAAGGCTACATAACAGCTAAAGACCGGTTGTGGCAGATCGACCTGTGGCGGCGCATTGGCACGGGCAAGCTGGCGGAGGTGCTCGGTCCTTCCGCCATCCCGCGCGACCGCCTGGCGCGGTCCGTCGCGTTCCACGGCGACTGGAGTATTGAGTGGGCAAGCTACGGCCCGGACACGCGGGAAATCGTGACGGCCTTTACCGACGGGATCAACGCTTATATCAAGTCCCTCGGAGGCGCGCGGCCGCTCGAGTTCCGGATGGCCGGATACGATCCGGGATTGTGGGCCCCCGAGGATTGCCTGAGCCGCGTGGCCGGCCTGCTGATGACGCGCAACCTGGTGAGCGAGGTCAAGCGCGCGGGCCAGGTCCAGCGCCTGGGCATCCCATCGGTCGAGAAGTTGTTTTCGCTCGATCCCCCGGCGAATATCGAAATTCCGCGCGGCCTCGATCTGACCGACATCTCGCACGACATCGTGCGCGTCTACGAGCAGGCCATCGGACCCGTCGCCTTCTCGACCGAGCAGGGCAGCAATAACTGGGTGGTGGACGGCACCATGACGGTGACCGGAAAACCGCTGTTGGCCAACGATCCGCACCGGCCGGTGCAGATTCCTTCGCTCCGCAAGACCGTGCACCTGGTCGCGCCGGGGTGGAATGCGATCGGGGCCGGGGAACCCGCGCTGCCCGGCATCGCGCTCGGGCACAACGAGAACATTGGTTTTGGGTTCACGATCGTGGGCATCGATCAACAGGACCTCTATGTCGAGAAGACGAATCCGGAGCACCCCGGCGAATACCGGTATCGCGGCACATGGAAGAAATTCGCAATCGAGCGCCAGACCATCCGGGTGAAGGGCGGGCGGCCGCTGCCCATCGAGTTGCGATATACCGTTCACGGCCCCGTCATCTACGAGGACTCCGGGCGCCATCGCGCCTACACGCTGCGATGGGTGGGCAGCGAACCGGGTACGGCCGGCTACCTGGCCGGCCTGGCCGTGGCACGCGCGAAAAACTGGAGCGAATTCCTCGAAGCTATGGACCGCTACAAGGTGCCGAGCGAAAACATCGTTTACGCCGATACCGAGGGCAATATCGGTTGGCAGGCCGCCGGCATGGCGCCCATCCGGAAGAACTGGTCTGGCGTTCTTCCCGTGCCGGGCGACACAGGCGAATTTGAATGGAGCGGATTTAGGCGGACGGCGGACTTGCCCCGCATCTACAATCCCGCCACGCATTTCATCGCCACCGCCAATCACAACATTCTGCCGCCGGGCTACACCGTGCCCCTGGGCTACGAATGGGCGCTGCCATTCCGCTTCCACCGCATTGAGGAAATGCTCCAGGCGAGAAAGAAGTTCTCCATCGAAGACTTCGAGCACATGCAGCAGGACGTTACCTCGCTCCCCGCACGCCGCTTTGAGGCGGTCCTCAGGTCGTGGACGCCGGCTGCGGGCAGCCGCGAGGCTAAGGCCGCCGATCTCGTGTTGCAATGGGACGCAAACCTGGCCATCGATTCGGCGCCCGCCCTGATCTATGAGTACTGGATCACCCAATTACCCGGCGCCGTCTTCGGCACGGACGTCGGCCCGGATGTAAGTTTGGAGACACTTCTCGAGACGCTCGAAAAGCACCCGAATCCGAAGGCCCTGGGCCAATCTCTTCGCGCCGCTTTGGGTGAAATCGAACACCAGTTCGGGCCGGACATGCACTCTTGGCAGTGGGGAAAAATCCACCAGATCCACTTCCGGCATCCGCTGGGGATTCAATCATTCAACCGCGGGCCGGTCTCGAGGCCGGGCGACGCCAATACCGTAAATGCTACCAGCGGAGCACACTTACAGCAGACCAACGGCGCATCGTACCGCGAGATTCTGGATCTTAGCGACTGGGACCGCTCGGTAATGACCAACGTCCCAGGCGAATCCGGCGACCCGGACAGCTCGCATTACAGCGATCTACTCGACGACTGGGCGTCCGGCCGCTACCATCCCATGCCCTTCAGTCGCCCGGCCGTGGAAGCCGCCGCCGCCGAGCACCTGTGGCTTGTGCCGAGGGCCACCAGCGGCACTCCCTGACCACCCATCCAGAATTTACCGGACTTTACTCTTAAGCGGGGTTATCATCTAATTAAGAGCGGCTTCCCCCATGCCCCAGGATAGTTTGTCGGAGCGAGATCGGCTGCGGCTGGCCGAGTTGATGCGGGCCCCTCTTCTCCCGCAGACTGCACCAGCTAAACCTCCCACCAATCGGCCACATGTGCCATGGTCCCAATCAAGTTGGAACACCGCCAGAAAAAAAATACAGTCCCTGCGGATCGCGTTCGATGGCTCAAGGTTGCAACAGCACCTTGAAACGCACCAGCGCCAGTGGCTCGTAGGTGGCGCGCTGTCAGTAGGTTGCCTGGTGGTGCTGGCGGTTACCTTATTGGTAACTAATCATCGCAACGCGGGCTCGATCCAACTGCAGGCGCAGGACAGCAGAGGACAGCTCCACATCCGCTGGGACACCGATTCCGATTTAATTCGCCGCGCAACGGGCGCGAAGCTTTACATCACCGACGGCGCCGAGCGGATCTTCGTTAGCCTGGACGGCATGTGGCTGCGGCGGGGTGCTGTCACCTACCCGCGGCAGACGGATCGCGTCGAGTTTCGTTTGGCCGTGACTGGGCCCGATGGCCGCTTGGTCGAGCAGCAGGCCACTTTCTTCGAGGCGCCCGCGCCTAGTGTGAAGCAGAATCAACTGGAGGCATCCGTCAGACCGGCCGCTCCGCCGGAACAGGCTCCCGCGGAGACTGAAGCAGACGAGCCGCTCAAACCGGCCAATGTGACGGAACACCGCTCCCGCACGAAACCGCTGGTGCAAAGCGGTACCAGGCTTCCGTTTACCTGCGCGGTGGGCGACGTCTTCCGCAAGACGGACGCCGCGCCCGGCTGGGACACTTTCACCTGCCGCGGAAAGAACGTCTGGAGCATTTCGGGAGCTCAGCGCGACGCGGAACGCTCGACCAGCCGGCCGAGCGCCAAAGAAACTACACTCACCTCGAAACCGGCCACCGCTTCAGTAGCGGATTCAATAGTAATTTCGCCGCACCCTTTCTAGCCTCCGACTTCAACGACAAGCTGGTGATGGGGTCGAACAGAATAAGCCCACTGAAAACACGGAACTTGCTGATTCCAATAAGGGCAAGAAACGCTGAATCTGCTATTCCTGCAAGTCCTCGGCACGTATACGGCACGCGGGAATCGAAAACACCGCCCGCCTCCTCGGAGACGTTACAATTGCCTGCTAAGGTCATAACTGCCGTGTCGGGAAGTATTGGTTCTCGCGAAATCCCACAGAACCAAACGAGCCCGCCGATGTTCCCGTCAGCATTACGTCTATACGACCTCTTTGCGGGCCGTTGCGAAGCGGGTGAACACAATTTGTTTTTGGGCGCCTGTCCGATCCTTCGCGCAGGCGAATCTCCAGCGTCTCACCGCGAAGCGTGATTGTTGTCGCGTTAGCCAGCTTGATCTGAGGTCCGTCAAACGCTACCTGCTGAGTACCGATGCCGCGAGCACTGCGAAGGACGGGGGGCTGTACGTCACCTAGCGCAGGCCGTAACAGCTTCGCGTGGGAGGGCGTCCGCACGCCGCGTAGTAAACCAATTGGGGATGCGGAGGCAACTGAACGCAAACGCATAGGACTGTGGCGCTAAATGGGGCGCCGGTGAGTCACGTCGGTGGAGCGCGCTGGATTGCCGCCGCACGTCGTTCAGGTTCCTCTTTTCGCCTCCGAACAGGATGACGGGCCTTTTGCCGTCAGCGCAAGTTGGCGATGATTCGCGCGCCCGGCGCTGGTCGATCTCCTTCCGAGGCGGCTCAAGACGAAGCGAGCGCTCTCAATCGTCGAAGGACTGTCCCGATTCTTGCCTGACTCGGAGCATCAGGCAGCAAGTAGCCAGGTAGGGCATCGATGAATCCGGGCGTCACCAGCAATCCGGTGATTTCTGTGCGGAGGTACCCGCGCAGCAAGCTTGTCTCTGTTTGTACTTCCTCTACAATCGTGGAGCGACCGTCGATGACGAAGATCAGATCTTCCAGATCATGGCTCGCTATGAAGTCGCTTTGCCCGCGACCTCTGAACGCTTCGATTTTCGTGGCAACGAAGTACGGTGCGGTCACAACCCGGATCTCCAAATCCTGAAACAACTGGTGCGTGGCCGCGGCTTCCATAGCGGCCCGATACCAGCGATTGGAGAATCCGAGAATCTTCTCATCCAGGGGCATGACGTCGAGGATCGTTCCCGAATGAACCCACCGGCACAGGGGCGCTCCTTCACTGGCGTCTTCGGAGAATCCGAGCGCGCGAAGACGTTCGCCAAATGCTGCGTACTCCGGATATGAGGTGATTTCAGCTATTGCGTCTACATCCAGCGTCGTGCGCGGTGAGCCCGCACGTTCATCTGTAACAAGCAGGCTCGTGACGGCTCCTCCCACACGAGGTCGCCCAGCATTGGACGCAGTAGCGCGGCGGTCGCGATAAGCTGCTCAAGATTTGAATTCGGCATTGACCTATCGCAACCGCCGGCGTAACTCAGTCTCGGCAATCTTACGCTCTCGAACACGTCCCTCACGCAGTGCGTCGGCGAGCACCAATAGCTCGTAGAAGGACTCATCACGCAGAGCCGCCATTGGGGCGGTCTTATACAAGGGTGCAAGCGAGACACCTCGCTGATTGCCTTCCTCATACGGCCAGACGGGAATTGGGTCATCCGTTAGGGCGATTAGTGCACGCAATGGTGCTGCTCCATACGAGGTCGCAACACCCCGCGTAAGCTCCCCACGCTCCGCCGGAAACGCGTACTTCAACCCATGAGTAAGAAACTCTTCCAGCGCCCCTATGTTTGGACGGTTCTCCAGACCAGGCCCGTGAAGCAAACCACTCGCCCGCGCGCGTTTTACGCTCGCGTGCACTTCAGAAGGACTCATTACCAACTCAAGCGCGAGGTGCGAGTACGGAGCACGACGCGACCCAGCCGCGACAAGCTTGAGCACCACGTAAACGTCCTGCGGCTTCAACGACATGGTTCCATTCTACATTCGCGATTCGCGAATAACGAATGAAGAGGAAGGTATTAGTGCCTAAATGATTGAAAACATGGAGCGGGAGAAGGGACTCGATCTCGATGACGTCGGTCGAGATCGGCGGACCGCAATCCTGACTACAGCACATCGGCGAACCCGCGCTTCAGATGCCGGAACACCAGGCCGCCCAGGAAAAATGCGGCGAGCCCGTAGGCCCCGGCGAGCAGAATGTTTTCCCACGCCGGCATCTGCATGGAAAGCAGCACCTGCCGGTACGCGCGAACGATGTAAAACAGCGGGTTGGCGTACATCAAAAACCGCAGCCGGCGCGGGAACTGGCTCTCAAAAATGAAGATCGGGGTCAGCCAGAACCAGAACGTGAGGATTACCATTACCACCTGAGATGTGTCGCGGAGATAGACCTGAAGCGCCGCTACAATCCACCCGATGCCTACCGCCAGCAGACCCAGCAACAGCATATAGACCGGCAGCACGAGCAGCACGGGGCTGAGCGAGCGCGACCAGATTTCCGCGGCCACAATCATCAGCCCCAGCGCCATCAAGTGACTGACCAAAGAAGACAGAAAAACCGACACCGGCACCATCTCGGCGGGAAAAACCGTTTTTGTGATGAGAGTGGAGTGATCGAGCAGCGACGTGGACGATCGCTGTACCACCTCGCTGAACAGCAGCCAGGGTAGCATTCCGGCGAACAGGTACAGCGGGTAAGTGCCCGGTTGTCCGGGCGGAAGGGTCTGGCCCAGACAGATGCTGAAGACAAAAGTCCAGCTTAGAAGCAGCACCAGCGGGTGGATGATGCCCCAGAGCCAGCCCGCCACCGAACCCACAAAACGCTGCTGAAAGTCCCTCCTAACGAGTTGAAAAAGCAGACTTCTGCGTTCAACCAGGTTGCGCAGGAAAAAAGTTCCGGGTATACGACTGGGCAAGCCCGAATCCTAACAACAGGCAGCCTTGACACGCAACTTGAACAGTTGCTAAAGTTTAAACCTTAACAATTCCTTAATGCCGGGCCGACAGTAAAGGCACCGGTGTCCTAAGCATTTTCGCGCCGCTAACATCCGGAGTTGAAAGGGAGAACAGATGAAGCAACAGTATTTCATCCTTGTACTCGCGCATTCGCTTCACGGCAGACTTCGACGGATTCACATACCCCATCAGGTTCTTTATATTGTTCTAGCTCTTGCACTCGTCGGTGGTTTTTCGATTTTCGGTTTTGTTTCCAGCTATGCACGCATGGCGTGGAAGGTAGCCAATTACAATTCGCTGAAGCGTGAGGCGGACGCTCTCCGGACGCGTTACCGCAATTTGCAGAGTGTTGTAAGTCAGACCAACCAGCAGCTCGCATCGCTCGAGGTGATGGCCAACGAGGTCTCGGTGGCCTATGGAATCAAGCAAAAGCTTGAGGGGCCTAGCGACATCACCGCCGAAGGCAAGCTGCTGCCCACGTTTTCTGAAAGCGTCGAAGAGTACAATTACCTCCGCAGCTCCAATCTCTCGCGCGTAGAGTTCTCCCGCCGCTGGCATCTGAATGCGCAACCTAATATCTGGCCGGTGGACGGCGTTCTGATGAGCAGCTACGGCGAGCGTGCCGATCCCTTCTCGGGTGAAGGCGCGTACCACACGGGCGTGGACATTTCCGCTCCCATGGGCACCCGCGTACACGCCACCGCCGACGGCATCGTGGTGTTCGCCGACCGCTTCGGCGGCTACGGGCGCCTGGTGATCATCGATCACGGCAACGGATACGAAACCTATTACGCGCATCTTTCGCGCGTCGATGTGATCGACGGCCAGGAAATCCGGCAAGGCGAACTGGTAGGAGCGGTTGGCGCAACGGGACGCGTTACGGCGCCCCACCTGCACTATGAAGTGCGCGTGCATAAGGCTCCGGTCAATCCGTATCGCTACCTGCAGGGTAAGCCCGTCATCCAGCAGGCCAAGTTAGACGTTCCGTTCTAATTGGAAACCGGCGGCGCTGTCCGAAACCTTCCGCGATCGTTCCAAACCTGATAAGCTAATCCGACACAGGAGAGGCAAAATGAGAGATTGGCTGGTTCGTCTGTCAGCTCTTACTCTAGGAGCGATCTTGCTCACCTCGGCTTACTACCGCATTCCTTCCTCGACCGTCATGACTCTGGCGGCCGAGCACTTCCTGGCATCGCTGACTCCCGAGCAGCGCGCCCAGGCGACCTTCCCGTTCCAGGACGATGAACGCCTGAACTGGCACTTCATCCCCAAGGAGCGCAAGGGCCTGCCACTGCTCGATATGACGCCGCCGCAAAAAGCGCTGGCGCATGGGTTGCTGAGCGCCGGGTTGAGCCAGCAAGGCTACATCAAGGCCGTCACGATCATGAGCCTCGAGGACGTGCTGCGGATCCTGGAGAATGCAGACCCCAATTACCGCAATCCGCAGAAATATTACTTCACGGTCTTCGGTACGCCGTCGGACACGGGCACCTGGGGATACCGCGTCGAGGGGCACCATCTCAGCCAGAACTTCACGGTGGTGAACGGGAAGGTTGCGGGCGCGCCCAGCTTCTTCGGCGCGAATCCGGCGGAAGTGCGTGAAGGGCCACGCAAGGGACTGCGCACGCTCGCCGCCGAGGAAGACCTGGCGCGCGACCTGCTGGAATCCCTGACGCCGGAACAGAAAAAAGTCGCCATCGTGACCGCGGAAGCGTACAAGGATATCCTGACCTCGGCCGCGCGCAAGGCGGCGATCGAAGGACAGCCCTCGGGTCTCTCGGCGGCCAAGATGACCAGGAAACAGTTCGACCTGCTCGAAACGCTGCTTTCCGATTACGCCAACAACGTCCCCGAACAACTTGCCCAAGCCCGCATGGAGCAGATTAAGAAAGCGGGAACCGGCGTGTTCTTCGCCTGGGCGGGCGTGGAGCAGCGCGGCGGCCCGCACTATTACCGCATCCAGGCGCCGGCTTTTCTAATCGAGTACGACAACACCCAGAACGGCGCCAACCACATTCATTCCGTGTGGCGTGACTTCAACGGCGATTTCGGACTCGACCTGCTGGCCATGCACTACCAGTCGAGCCACCACTAGCGCAGTTTACACGTCTCAATCGAGCGCCGATGCTACCATCAACTCATGGGCCCTGTGGCGGCGCCGCCGCGCCGTTGGACGCGCCGCTCCGTGCTGGCTTGTTTCGCCGTTTTCGCCCGTGCCGTCGAGCATGGCAAGGGTGTCCCGTTCAGTTCAGATTTCGAGCGACTCGCTGACCCGGCCACCGAGCTGGATGTTTACCGTCTCTCCAGCCCCTCCTATGCCACACACTTGCCCGCCTATTATCAGCGCGCCATCTCGCGCAAAGGACAGTTCCTCATGTGCTGGAGCGAGCGTAACGGTTCGCCGCAGGCATACCGCATCCGTCTGAAGTCGGGCGAGTGGCTGCAGCTCACGGATGCCGCGGCGCTCGATGGCTCCTCCCTGACGCTGATGCCGGACGAGCGTAGCTTCTGTTATTTTGACGGGCCATCGCTCAAGCGCGCGGATTTTGGCAAGCTCCGGGAGCGCGAGATCTACCGCGTGCCCGAAGGATGGCAGCGCTGCCCCGGCTCGAACATCACCGATGACGGCCTGTACGCTATTTTCGCCGAGTGCCGTCGCGATGTATCGCGGCTGCGCCTGGTGGCCCTGGCGAAAGGCGCGGCCGAAACCATCGCGGAAACATCCTGGCCCATCAGCGACCCGATAGGCCGGCCCCGCCGCGCCCAGGTGCTCTACCGGCAGGAGGACCGGGGATTATGGCTGGTCAATTTCGACGGCCAGCAGAACCGCAAGCTCAAAATTGCGCCGGGAGCGGTCGGTCCCGCGCGCTGGGCGCCGGACGGCCGGACCGTTCTTTACCTGCATTTCCCCGACGAAAAGACGCAGCTCAACACTATCCGCGAGCACACGCCAGACGCCAATCACGACCAGCTCGTGGCCAAGACCAGCCAGTTCGTCCAATTCGACGCCAACCACGACACGTCGGTTTTCGTGGGCGCGAGCCGCAACAAAGCATCGCCGCATATTCTGCTGTTGCTGCGCACCACGCAACGCGAGCTGACCCTGTGCGAACACCGCGCCAGCGACCCCGCCATGGCCGCGCCGGTCTTTTCCGCCGACAGCCAGCAGGTCTACTTTCAGAGCGACAGGGAAGGCAAGCCCGCCATTTACCGCATTCATGTGGAGCGCTTTGTCGAGAAGACCGACGAGGAATGCTGACCCGCCATTCTGTCGGAACGGCGTGACAGTTTGACATATCCAGCCATTTCAGAGACTTAACGCCGCAATTGGCCCTCGGCTCGTCGCGCCGAGCCTGACATTCTGGCCGAACCTGCCGGTGGACCAGTAATTTATCGCTCTTGTTTTCTATTAGATACCCCCGCAACGCTATGGCCGGAGGCTTGCACTAACCTCTGCACTAGATATTCAGAATCGGAGACAAACCCATGAAAAAACTGTCATTGTCCGTAGTGTTGTGGGGAGGGCTGCTCGCGGCCGTTCTCTTCGCCAAACACCAAAAGGTTTCGCCCGACCTGAACGATCAGCTCAACCTGACCAACGGATCGGTAGAGGTAATCGTGCAATTTCAGAACGATCCCTCCGACGCCGAGATCGCGGCCATAACAGGCAGCGGAGCGAAACTGAAGGAGCACTTCAAACGGTTCCACTCCGCCAGTTTCACGGTCCCGGCCGCAGCGATTGATGCCGTTGCCGGCGATCCGAATGTCACGTACATTTCGCCGGACCGGACCGTAGCCGCGCAGTTTGACTACGCCGAGCAGGCCATCAACGCACCGTTCGCCTGGCAAATGGGCCTGGACGGCACGGGCGTGGGAATCGCGCTGGTGGATAGCGGCGTGGCCAAGGTTGACGACCTCGAGCAGGCCAATTCGCACAAATCGCGCGTGGTCTACCGCGAGATTCTCAACGCCAGCAAGGGCGACGAGTACGGCCACGGCACGCACGTAGCGGGCATCCTGGCTGGTAACGGCAAGGACTCGACGGGCCGGGAATTCACCACTACGTTCCGCGGCGTGGCGCCGAACGCCAACATCATCGATCTCGAAGTGCTCGACCAGAACGGCATGACCACCGACAGCTTGGTCCTCAAGGCCATCAATCGCGCCATCGACCTGAAAAGCCAGTACAACATCCGGGTGCTGAATCTCTCGCTGGGCCGCCCGGTGTTTGAAAGCTCGCAGATCGATCCACTATGCCAGGCCGTGCAGGCAGCCTGGCAGGCCGGGATCGTAGTGGTAGCATCCGCGGGGAACCTGGGGCGCTCGAGTTACGCCTCGATTCTCTCGCCGGGTAACAGCCCTTACGCCATCACTGTGGGCGCCATGAAGACCATGGGGACGCCCGCGCGCGGCGACGATCTGATCGCCAGCTATAGCTCCAAGGGCCCGACGTGGCTTGACCAGACGGTGAAGCCGGACCTGGTGGCGCCTGGAAACCTGATGGTGTCGCTGCTGGCGCCGGGGTCCACGCTCGCCAAGACGTATCCGCAGAACGTCGTGCCGGTTTCCTCATACAGCACGCGCAAGAACGGTAAATCCGACTATTTCACGCTCAGCGGCACCAGTATGGCGACGCCCGTGGTCAGTGGCGCGGCGGCGCTCCTGATTCAGAACGATCCGTCGCTCACGCCCGACACCGTGAAGCTGCGGCTGATGGAAAGCGCGACCAAGAATTTCCCGGCATCGAGCGTCGCGGTTGACCCGCTGACCGGCATAGCTTACACCAGCCAGTACGACGTTTTCACCATCGGCGCGGGATACCTGGACATCATGGGGGCGCTCGCTTCGAGCGACGTCGCCACCGCCGGCACGCAATCGCGTGCGGTGTTTTACGATAGCGCGAGCGGTAACGCTTTCATCGTTGAGGACCCTACAAGCCTTCTCGCGACAAGCGGCAGAATGGTGGCAATCTGGGGCACCACGTCGGTCTCGGCTACCAGCACCGTCTTCGGCCGCGTGGCTATCTGGGGCACATCGGGGATCACCGGTACTCTCGCGGTCTCAAGCCGCGTGGCGATTTGGGGTACGGGGGCGGTTTGGGCAACCTCCAATCTCTGGGGCACTTCAGCGATTTGGGGCACTGACACGGACTGGAACAGCGTCACGGTCTGGGGCACTACGAACAGACTGGTGGCCGTCTGGGGAACAAGCCTCGAGCTGACCGGGGATAACTAACCGGTCATCCGGTATGCCGGCGCGGAGGCGCGGGGAACCTTCCTGCGGCGCGGGCTCTTGTTGGCGCTGGTCCCTTACCGGGGCCGGCGCCCTTTTTTTTAGTAGGGATTTTTCGGCATCGCACGGATCAACTGGCGCGTATACGCGTGCCGGGGCGCACCGAAGATCTCGGCCACGCCAGCGCACTCGACGATCCGCCCCTGGTGCAGAATGGCCACTCGGTGGCACAATCCCGCCACCGACAGCAGGTCGTGCGAGATATACAGTATGGCCATTCGCATTTCGCGATTGAGCCGGCCCAGTAGTTCAAGGATCTCGGCCTGTGTGATCATGTCGAGCGCGCTGGTGGGTTCATCGGCGAGGATCAGGGCCGGGCCATGCACGAGCGCCATGGCGATCAGGACGCGCTGCGCCAGGCCTACGCTCAGCTCGCGCGGGTAGCGGCCCAGGAAACCGGCATCGCCCGGCAGGTTGACCGCGGCGAGCAACTCCTGGAGACGCCGCCCAAAATCGCCGGCGCCCTCGGAACGGTGCACCCGCCACGCCTCGCGGAACTGCGCGCCGATCGTTCGCGCCGGGTTCAACGCGGCGATGGGACTCTGCGGCACCAGCGCGATTTCACAGCCGCGGATGCGCCGCATTTCGCGCTCTCCCAGCGCCAGCAATTCCCTGCCCCGAAAATGAATTTCGCCCGTTGCCACCCCGCTCTTAAGCAGTTTCAGAATGGCCAGCGCGATCGTGCTCTTGCCTTCACCCGACCGTCCCACCAGGCCGAGAATCTCGCCCGGCGCAAGTGCCAGCTCGACATCATCCAGAACCGGCGCGCCTCCGGGGTAACAGGCCGAGAGGCGAAGCTGGAGCAGCGGCTCGCCAGCGGCTTGGAGAAGACGCACTGGATCAGCCGCAGGTGCGATCAACGGCCGGCTCCTTGGACGCCGCTCTTGAAGTACAAACGGTCGATATTCCAGAACGTCTGCGGATGGAGAACCACGGGGGCGGCGTTGGCGATCGAGGCCGAAATCGCCGACAGCGAGTCGTTGTCAACCAGGTAGAGCACCGGCGCCTGATCGGTTACGATTTGCTGCACGCGATCGAACAGCGCCTTGCGACGCAGCGGCTCGACCTCGGCCGCTTGCGCGCGCATCAGGCGGTCTATTTCGGCCTCCCACGGAGTTTCGGGCGAGGCCTGCCCGGGATTCCAGGCATGGCGCGCAGCCGAGCTCAGCCAGATATTCATCTGCGCGCTGGGATCCAGATCTACGTTGACCAGGCCCAGCAGGCAGCTTTCATAATCGAAAGTGCGGGTCATGCGCTCGATCAGCGAGCCAAAATCGAGCGTGATCACGTTCAGCCGGATGCCGATGCGCGCCAGATCCTGCTGGATCATGCTGGCCAGCCGCTCCCGCGACTTGTTGCCGGAGTTGGTCACGAGCGAAAACTCGACCGCGTTGCCGTGGCGGTCGCGCAACGTCGTTCCGGATAAGGCGAACCCACCAGCTTTGAGAAGCGCGAGCGCTGCTTGCGGATCATAACCCGGGGCGCGCAGCCCGGCGTCGAACCAGAAACGATTGGCGGGCGAAACCGGGCCGGCCCCCGGAGCCGCATGGCCGCGATACACCACGCGCGCGAGATCCGCACGGTTGATGGCCCGGGAAATCGCCAGGCGGAAATCGCGCGAGCGGAACCATACCTTGCGGTACGGTGGCATGGGCGCCCGCGCCACCTGGTTGAACCACATCTGCTCGCTGTCGAGCGAGCGGCCGGAGTCGCGAGCTTCCTCCGGATGCCGGTCTGCAAGGCGGTCGAACGATTCCGGATCGATGCTGTTGATTAGATGAATCTCGCCGCGCAGGAAGCGGATCAGTTCCAGCTCGCGATTCTGCTGGATCGAGAGGCGTATGGAGTCGATATAGGGCAGCCGGCGGCCGTTCCCGTCGGTCTTCCAGTAATACGGATTGCGCCTCAGCACCAGTTGGGAGCCGGGCTGATATTCCGCGATGCGGTAAGGGCCGAGCACCGGCATTTCGGCGGGACGCCCGGACTTTTCGAGAGAGCGCGCGCTCACGATGGGCACCTGGTCGAACAAGCGCTCGATGCCCGCCACCGGGACCGGGAAACGTATCCGTATGCGGCCGCCACCGATGTCGTCGATTGCGGCGGAGCCCTTATCGCCGCGGAACGGATCTCCGGCGGGCGAGTGCAGGGCGGGATCGAGCAAACTCCGCAAGGTGAACAGCACGTCAGTCGGGTGGAGCGCCGCGCCATCGGAGAAACGAACGCCGCCGCGCAGGCGGAATTCGATGCTGCGACCGCCGTCCCCAATCCGCCAGGACTCGGCCAGTTCTCCCTCGAAGGCCTGCGTCTGCCGGTTCATCCGGATGAGCACGGCGCCCGTGAGAAAGCTAATGATTTCGTCGGGCTCCTCGGAAACCAGCAACGGGTTAAAGGTTTTGGGTTCGGCGTGAAGACAGAAGCGCAGCTCGCCACCCGCAACAGGCGAAATCGCAGCCGCCCGGCAGATCGGCGGGACCGGGAGCAGCGCCGTAAACGCGGCCCATACGGCGATCCGGCCGCGGCGGATTCTCATCGCGACAAATCCTGCCGCGGGATCACCAGATGAAAGCAGGTCATGGCCACCAGCAGCAGCACTAGCGGCGCCAGGCGCCAGGGACAGCTCGACACTGTGTCCAGGTTCTGCAGACCGGCCAGCAGATTGCCCCAGGAGGGGAGCGGCTCGGCCACCCCTAGCCCGAGAAATCCGAGATTCGCCTCGCTCAAGATGAATACCGGGATCGACATCCAGAACTGCGCGGCCAGCACGGGCAGCAAATTGGGCGCAAGATGTCCGGCCATGAGCCGAAGCGGCCCGCACCCCACCGCGCGGGCCTGTATTATGAAGTCCTCACGCTCGATCTGGCGCGCCGCGGCCCGCAGTATGCGCGCCGGCCCGGCCCACCCCAGAAGGCCCAGCAGGAGAAACGTGACGCCTACCGATTCGAGCGGCGCCACATTGAGGGGCAGGGCGGCGCGCACTCCCAGCAGCAGAAACAGCCAGGGTATTGAGAGGAACAAGTCCATCACTCGGCACAGACAGGTGTCGGCCCAGCCCCCAAGTATCCAGCGGCTACGCCGACTATCGCTCCCACCAGGGTGGCCAGCGCCGCCGCGGCGGGCGCGAGCGAAAGCGATACGCGGCTTCCATAAAGCAGCCGCGCGAGCAGATCCCGGCCCAGCTCATCGGTGCCGAGCGGGAACCGGAGCGAGGGAGCGGCCTCCACCGTGCCGCGGAACTGATTGGCATATCCGGCGGGTGCGAGCCACCCGGCCCCCAGGCTCGCGAGATAGATCGCCAGCAGCAAAGCAAGGGCTACACGGCGCAACGCCTTCATGACCGTTCCTCAACCGGCGGTCCCATCTCTGAGGCCAAGCCCGAAAGGCCCGTCAGAACCGACACCAGCAGCGTGATGTCGATTAACAGCGGCAGATCGCGCTTGAGCGCGGCCTGCCAGGCGAGCTGCCCGAGTCCGGGGGAATCGCAGATTACCTCCGCGGGAATCGCGGCGCCGAAGGCCAAGCTGATGGAAACCCCGGCCAGCGCCAAAAGCGCGGGCGCCGCGGGCAAAAGGACATGGTTCCAGACCACGCCCAGGCGGCCCACACCCTTAGCCCGAGCCAGCAGCACGTGCGGCGCAGAGGATTGGCGGGCCAGCAGCGCCTGGGCGTAACGGAACACGCGCGGAAAGATGACCAGCGCGATCACTGCCGCGGAAGCGGACCTGCTATTCAGCCTGCCTGCCAGAACGAAGCCCAGGGCCAGGACCGAGGGGGGCAGGCACAGGAACAGAGCCGCGGCGGCGCTGATCAGCAGGTCGAAGGCCGGCCGCGCCATCCACACAACCGCGATGGCCGCCATCATGCCGAGAGTCCATCCAAATGCCAGGCCCGCGCCAGCGGAGAGTGCCGTCTCGGGTAGCCGTTCCGCGATGAGCTCCCGGACCGGCCGGTGGAAACCGGCGGAAACGCCGAGGTCCCCGCGCGCGGCGCGCGACAGGTAATGCAAATAGTACGGCAAAACAGCCTCCCGGTCCTGAGTTTCCTCGCGGATCCGGCGGATGCTCCCTTGGTTGAACCGGGGATCGATCTCGCGCTCGTCCACGCCAAAACCGGGGGAATAGCGCACCAGGGTGGCGGCGAGAAGCCCGCCCAGCAGGACGGTGAGCCCTACCGTGGCCAGGGCCTTGAGCGGACGCGTGCGCATCTGGAGGAAAGATCGGCCTCTTTCGAGCCCAGGATTAGCCGCCTCAGCGCTATTGGATCAGTACCGGGCTCCGTTCGAGCAAACCGCCCGCCCTAAGCCTGGAGCCTCCCTGGCGATGTTTCACTTCATACATGCGCTTATCGGCAACAGCGAGGAGTTGTTCGGCGTCGATGCCATCCTCCGGAAAGCAGGCCTCGCCGATGCTCACTGAAAGGATGTCCTCCTGACAGAGAGATAGGCCGACCTGGCGCGTAATCTGCTGATACTGCAATGACTTAGCGTCGATCGCCTCGCGCGAGCTGCCGGCCAGAATTACCACGAACTCATCACCTCCCATGCGCGCCGCGCAGTCGTACTCGCGGCATGAGTTCCGGAGCCCTTCGGCAAGCATCTGCAACGCCTTGTTGCCGGCCAAGTGGCCAAACCGGTCATTAATGCCCTTGAACCCGTCGAGATCGAGCATCAGCACGGTCAGGCGAGAGCTGGAGCGCTTGGAGCGGGCTAGCTCGCTATCCAGCTGCAAGAACAGGGAGCGGGCATTGGGCAGCCCGGTCAGCTCGTCGGTGACGGCCGAGTTTTCGACCTGACGGTATTTCAGAGCATTTTCAATCGCCAGACCGGCCTTGGAGCTGATGGCCTGGAGGATGCGCAGGTGGTCGCGCGTGAAGGCATCGGCTTCGGCGCGGTAGAGCGTAAGGACCCCGGCCACCCCGGCGAGCCCTTCGAGCGGAACGGACAACGCCGACCGGAGAAGGCTGAACTTGGCGGGATCGTTGAGGTAGCCGGGCTCGACCGAAGGGTTGCCGTTGATGATGGGGCGGCGGTTTTCCGCGACCCAGCCAGAAAGCCCTTGCCCTATCGGGATTTCGAGCGAGGAAAAGAGGCGGGACTCCCCGCCGCTGACGAACTGCGGCACCAGCCGGTCCCCGTCGCGGACGTAAATGGCCACCGTGTCGTAGGGAATCATATGCTTCAACCGCCCGGCCAGCAGGGATAACGTCTCGTCCACGCTGAGCGAACTGCCAAGCTCGGTGAGCACATCCGCCAGCATGTGGAACTCCTGGCGCGCGGCGGCGATGGAGGAAAGGAAGTCCACGCCAGTCTCCTTGCCGGTGTTTTCAAAACCAGCGGCGGGCGCGGCGCCACGCTGGATGCGGGCGTTTGTCGAGAGCCGGGCAGCCTCGACATGCGAAGCCTCGGATAGCCGTTCCAGTTGTTCGCTGCGCCGCTGCAGCACTTCAACCACGCGCGGGTCGAAGCTGGTTCCGGATTGGGCGACAACCTGTTCGAGCGCCACGTTCATGGGAAACGCCCGGCGGTACTGCCGGTCGGAGGCCAGGGCGTCGAGGCAGTCGACGACCGCCAGAATGCGCGCGCCGATGGGGATCGCTTCTCCCTTGAGGCCGTCGGGGTATCCCGAACCATTCCACTTCTCGTGGTGGGAGCGGACGATGGGAACCACCGGATACGGGAACTGCACGCGCTCGAGAATCTCGGCCCCCACCACGGGATGAATCTTCATCTTCTCGAACTCTTCCGGCGTGAGCTTTCCGGGCTTGGAGAGGATGTATTCCGGGACCGCCAGCTTGCCGATGTCGTGCAGCAGCGCGGCCGCCTCGAGCGCCTGCAATTCGAGGGGAGCCAGATGAAGCTCCCTTCCGATCTCGGTGGCGTAGACCTTCACGCGCTGCAAGTGATCGTGAGTGGTGTCGTCTTTGGCATCGATGGCCATGGCCAGAGCCTCGATGGACCGCAGGTGGAGATCGGCGATCTCGGTGACATGCCGCTTTTCCTCTTGCAGGCGGCTGGATATAGATCATAAGAGTGATAGACCAGGTAAACGACGGGGAGCAGCAGGAGCGCGATATGCCACCCGGCCTGCCGGGACACGGCGTGGACGATTCCAGCCAGCGCCCCCACAACCAGGTATTGCGCGGCGGTCCACACGAAGCTCTCGCGCCACACGTCCCACGGGTTCTTGCTCTCGGTGAGCGCCACTATTCCGGAGACAGTGAGAGTGTTGACCAGGAAGAACACGACTGTGGAGGCGAACAAAAGGACCGGTAGAGTGCCTGCAAATGCCGGGGGAAGGTGACCGTGATACACCGTGTAAGCGCAGTATGAGGCGATGATGACATTGGCCAGATTGAAAACCGTCTGCATGAGCTGCGGGCGCTTGCGCGCGTGCCATAGCATCTGGCTCAGCGTGCCGGCGGAGGTGATGATCAGGACCGGCCGTAGGTCCATCTCGATAATGCCCAGCATGATGAAGAAGAAGTTCACCGACATGGTGCCGGTGATGCCGGGCAGGCGCACCTTTAACTGCGAGGTGAGCACCGCGCCGGTCAGGTAGCAGAGCAAGCGGAAGCCGTCTTCGGAATGCAGTTCGGCGGGCGCGTGCTGAAGGATCAGCACGCCCAACATCGCGGTCAGGGTGATGTACGTCTTGGCTCGTAAAGACACGAGTCTCGTCCCGAAGGTCCATCGGCAATATCGGGCGGGATCTGTAGGGCGTGCCCATCGGCATGAACCCTGAAGTTTTCCCGGCTAACGGACGAACTTACGAACGACAGCCCATGGACCCAAAGCCATTCCGGCCCTCTGTGACCACCTCCCAGCCCGGCTCGGCGCCCGAGTTCGGTCCCGACCCACCGGTAGCGGGCTTGTCCGGGGCGGGCGCAGGAGAGCCAGAGGTGCACGTGTTCCTGGGGATGCCGGCGATCATTCAAAGCGTTCCCATGCGCCGGCTGCTGGAGTTCGTGGAGCGCGTGGGCCGGTCGAGCGCGGCGGTCCTTATCAGTGGCGAGAGCGGAACCGGAAAGGAGCTGATCGCCCGCGCGATTCACGATTACTCGCTGCGATCCGGGCGGCCCTGGATCGACCTGAACTGCGCGGCGCTGCCCGAGCTGCTGATCGAGAGCGAGCTATTCGGCTATGAACGCGGCGCGTTCACAGGGGCGATGTCGAGCAAGCCGGGAATGTTCGAGCTGGCAAATAGCGGGTCAGTATTCCTGGACGAAATCGGTGAAATGCCGCCGCGGATGCAGGTGAAACTCTTACGCGTCCTGGATGGAGCGCCTTACTACCGGCTCGGAGGTACGCGCAAAATCTCGGTGGACGTCCGCGTCATTGCGGCCAGCAACCAGGACCTGGAAGCGGCCATAGGCGCGGGAACTTTCCGGCGCGATCTCTATCACCGGCTGGCGCAGGTGCGGGTTCACTTGCCGCCATTGCGCGAGCGCCTGCCGGACATTGCCGCACTGGCGCGTTTTTTTCTGGCGCGGCAGGAGCGGCAGCCGTTACGCCTCTCCGACGAAGCGCTGGCCGTTATGGAGAACTACGACTGGCCGGGCAACGTACGCGAACTGCGCAACGCGGTGGTGCAGGCGGCGATCATGGCCGACGAGGGCACGATCGAAGTGAAGCATCTCCCCTTCCTCATTCGAACGGCGCCGGCGGCAACTAAGGCGCGGACGCTCGAAGGCATGGAACGGGAGATGATCCTGCGGGTGATGACCGAGATGGATGGAGCGCAGCAACGCACTGCCGACAGCCTGGGTATTTCGCTGCGCACGCTGGGCCGGAAGCTGAAGCAGTATCAGGGCGTGGCAGGGCCGAGTAGCACATCCTAGATCTGGGGGCGGCGATTTCGAAACGGCACCAACCATGGGCGAAGCGCGCTTCGCCCCTACACGATGCAATGTAGCGGCTGGATATGTCCGGCCTTCGTAATCCCGCACACAACGACGCTCAAACTGCGCTAAATAGCAACAATTGTTGGTGAAACCTTTTTCGGAGGCCGTTACGTCTTAGGGGTGTAGCTGACACCGCACTCCGCATCTTCCTATTGGGAAGCGTGCTGCAGCGGCGTGTGATCAGGGGTTAAAGCTTAGTTAACAACAGAGGAGAATACTGCCTTGAAACGAATTTGCCGTAACATTCCGTTACTTTTCGTCGTTCTTTTTTGCGCTAGATTTGCTGCCGCGCAGGGCGTCGATGCTTTCTTCGGCCTGGGAACCGCCATGGATAAATCCAATGGACAGGCGATCAACACCTTCGGCGATGGCACCATTTACACCGCACCCAGAATGGGCGGGCTATTTGCAAACACAGGTGGCAGTCTCATGATTACGCCGCATTACGGATTTGGCGGTGAGGTCTCGTTCCGCACGAGCCAGGGCGGATACGCCGGCTTGAAGTACCGGCCCATTTTTTACGACTTTAACGGGATTTACCACCCGATGAGTACCAAACGCCTGGTTCCGGAACTTCAAGCGGGCCTGGGCGCGGTGAATCTGCGGTTCTATCAGAACCAACAGGCCTGCGATGCCTTCGCGGGATGTTCCACCTCGAACTTCTTCGTCGAGAGCTCCAACCATTTTCAACTGCACTTCGCCGCCGGACTAAAGTACTACGCCAAGGGGCAGTTCTTCGTGGAGCCGAAGTTTGACTTACGCTGGGTAGACAACTTCTTCCAATTCGGCAGCAACTGGGTTCCGGAATACAGCGTCAACGTCGGCTATACGTTCGGCGCACAGCGGTAAGCGCGCGCATCAGGTGCAGCACGGCGAACGCCTGGATACAGGGCTACGCCGTGCTACACTCCTCGTTGATGCCGCCGGACCGCGCCCAGATGCCCGATGAGCCGCCTCCGTTTCTGGGCACCTGGCCGCGCGTTTACACTGCCGTTCTCGTTTACCTCGTCACACTGATTGTCCTGTTCTACGTTTTCACGCGAATGTTTTCATGAGACCGCTCGACTGGCTGGTGCTGAGCGGCACGCTCACCGCAATTGTCGTCTATGGCCTCTACAAGGGCCGCGGCTCGGACACGGTGAACAAGTATCTGCTGGCCGGAAAGACCATGCCGTGGTATGCGATGGCCCTTTCCATCATGGCCACGCAGGCCAGCGCCATCACTTTCATTTCGACCACCGGACAGGCTTACGTAGACGGCATGCGCTTCGTGCAGTTCTACTTCGGGATGCCGGTGGCGATGGTAATTCTCTCGGCCACGGCCGTGCCGCTGTTCCATCGCGCGAATGTTTACACGGCGTACGAGTATCTGGAGAAGCGGTTCGACAGCAAGACGCGCGCGCTGGCCAGCATAGTGTTCCTCATACAACGCGGTCTGGCGGTGGGCCTTTCGCTCTACGCGCCGGCCATCGTGCTGGCTGTGATCTTCGGCTGGCCGGATCGCATCACCACCGCGGTGATGGGGGTTCTGATCACCATCTACACCGTCACGGGCGGCATCAAAGCGGTCACCTGGACCGACGTGCAGCAGATGCTCATCATCATGGTAGGGCTGGTAGTGGGATTCTTCATGATCATCCACCTGCTCCCGCGCGGCGTCTCGTTCACCGACGCTGTATATCTGGCGGGCGCCGTCGGCAAACTGAATGCGGTGGATCTGAAGTTCGATCTCGCGAACCGTTACAACGTGTGGAGCGGGCTGATCGGCGGGGCATTCCTGGCGCTCTCCTATTTCGGCTGCGACCAATCGCAGGTGCAGCGCTACCTCACCGGCAAATCCATCGCACAGAGCAAACTCAGCCTGCTGTTCACCGCGGTGGCCAAGATCCCGATGCAGTTTTTCATCTTATTCGTGGGCGCCATGGTGTTCGTGTTCTTCCTGTTCGAGCGGCCGCCGCTGTTGTTCGAGACGGTGGCCATGCAGGAGCTGCATTCGACGAAGCTGGGCGCGCAATATGCGCCTATCGAGTCGCGTTTCGATCGCGCGTTCGAGCAACGCAAAGAAGCGGCACTGGGGCTGGCCGAGGCGCGGCGCACGCATGACAACGGCAGGCGCGCCGGGTATCTGGCGCAGTACCGGGCCGCCGCCCGCGAGATCGATGGGGCGCGCGCCGAGGGAGCCGGTCTTTATGAGCGCGCGAACGGCGGGAAGGCCTTCAACGATACCAACTACATCTTCTTATCTTTCGTGACCCGCTATCTGCCCGCGGGCGTGGTGGGCCTCCTGATCGCCGTGATCTTCGCGGCGGCCATGTCGTCCAGTTCGGGCGAGGTGAATTCGCTCGCCACCGTGAGCGTGATCGACGTATACAAGCGACACGTGCGGCCCCACGCGACGGACCGGCACTATTTGTGGGCCTCGCGTCT
>JACXTT010003223.1_pt1 | contig 25379 bp, 20 predicted proteins | sample 9270951 | NCBI WGS metagenome assembly JACXTT01 (sample SAMN15532306, study PRJNA645909) | rock metagenome | isolation source: weathered quartz diorite | place: Puerto Rico | collected 2017-06-21
GACTCCAATTGGACCATCGTGGGCACGGGCGACTACAACGGCGACGGCAAGGCCGATATCCTGTGGCGCAACAAACTGACCGGAGAAAATTCTGTGTGGTTGATGAACGGAACTAGCATGACGAGCAGCGCGTTCATTACTCCGTTGGTGGACCTCAACTGGGCGCCCGTCGCGCACTGAACGAGGTTGTGCCAAATACAGATATGACCCATCGGCCTTATGGGGAATTACATGTCAACCACGCCAACAGCGAATGATCCGTTGATTGCGGCACACCTCAACGGCAAGCTTGAAATCGACAAACGAAAGCCGTTCACCGGCAGCCTTATGAATAGCTTATTCGCCAGGGCCAGAAATTCGGTGCGCCGCCTGTTTCCGAGCGCAGTCCTGCTGGGCGGTCTGATCATTATCGGCAGCGCCTTCCCGGTAACCAGCGCACTCGCGGTCACGCACTATGTGGACAGCACCTGCTCCACCAACGGCAATGGCAGCAGCACGACCTGTGGGACAAGTGGGCCATGGAAAGATCTCCCGAACATCAATTGTACTTCCTTGGCCCCCGGCGATCACGTGCAGATACGGGGCGGTACTTACTACTCTACTTGGCAACCGCCTACGGCTTGCTCGGGCGCTGCGAACAATCCCATCGTCATCGAGAACTTTGCGAACGAAAACGTCATCTTGGACGGGACTACCGACATTCATCGCTCCGGCTGGACTTCCGTCGGAGGCGGGGTATGGAACTGCACGAGCGGTACTTGCGGAACCGGCTCGGCCGGTCACAGAGCTTTTGCGGCATGGTATAAAGTCGGCACCGGAGCCGAGGAGCACTTGACCATGGTAACCGGAGCCGCCGTAACACCATGCGCGTCCTCGCTTGCGGTCGGTCAAATCAGCTACTCCTCGCAGGGCGGCCCGGTATGCGTCCATTTGTTTGAAGGGATAAGTCCGGCGGATGCGACCGTCACCTATTTCCGCATTCCGACCCTGTACGCGCTCATAGACTTTGCAAACAGTTCGAGCGTTTCGTGGATGACGGTTCAAAAGAACCCGGCCGGCGGATCATTCACAATGCGCCGCACGGCTCTTTACTCCACGCAGACTACGAGCCATAACACCCACATCACTCTTGACGGCCTGGACATAGGCTACAACTGGGATCGCTGCGTTTCCACCGACGAGAGTTTCGGCACCGGTCTGCTGTTTCAGGTTTACCAGAATTTGCATGTCCACCACTGCGGACAGGAAGGCCTGCGTGCCGGGGCCGATCAGGGCGGTCCTCAGATCATCAATAACGAGGTCGATCATATCCAGACAGTGCCGGATTTCCCATTCTGTCCGAACGGCAGCACCTGCGAAATATCGGACCACGCGGCCGCTATCCGCATGGCTGCATCCAACAACGCAGTCATACGGGGTAACCGTGTGCACGACATCGGCGGGGGCCAGTTCGGCAAATCGAGCGGAATTGACCTGGAAGTGGGCAACACCAACGTGCTGGTGGAGAACAATTACGTCTACAACATGAACACAGGTGTTGCCAGCTCGCCACTGGGCAAGACCGAAGGCGCGGCATTTCTGTTCCAACCCTTCACTAGCAGCGATCTGCAGAGCGGCACGTATCGAAACAATCGTGTTTACCTGGTGGATATGTGCTTCGAGTTTTCACCCGATGCGAACATGCTTGCGGGCCAAGTGCTGAATTTCTACAACAATACATGCGTCGATGCAACGCAATTCGGCATGACGAACAACAATGCCGGTGCGATTCAGATGACGGTCAATCTGGTTAACAACATTTTCTCCAATCCTACTCAGGCAGGTCTTCCGTTGAGCATCAGAGGAACAGGGTTTGTGAGTCCAAAGTCCAATGCGTTTTACTGTGCTCGATGTGGCACGGGTACGGTCGCTTCCGTCCAGGGTACCAACTACACATCCGCAAATATCGGAACGCTCGGAACGGGGAACCTATACGGGGACCCGGTACTCACGACCACCGGCAGCCCACCGACGCTCAGCATCGCTTCCGCAAGTGGCAGCGCCTATCAGCATGGACAGGTGCTCACCCCGGTTTTCCCCGATGATTTGGGTAACGTGCGCCCGGCCGCCGGCGTTTGGGATATTGGGGCCAACGCGTTTGTGCTCGGCGGTACATCGCCGCTCTTGCCCCCTGCTAACGTGCGCGTGGTGCCGTAATGAAAGCGGCCGACCGCACGAGGTAATTTCAGAAGTTCTTCAGGAGGAATCGATGTCGACAGTAAACGAACAACTGACCGTGACGCAGCCGCTCAGCAGGCCGGGTGTGCATATGGTGGCGCGTATCGGCGGCGCTTTGTTCGCGCTCACGCTTTCCCTGACCATCTCGGCGCCGGTGTGGGCGGCCGCCTACTTCGTCGATCCGGTTTCCGGCAGCGACGCCAATGCCGGGACGTCCCAAGCCTTGCCCTGGAAGAGCGTTCCCGGCATGTCGGGCTCCACATCGTGGGGCTCCGTTACGTCAACCAGCAAAGTCGCAGCGGGCAGCACGATAGACATCAAGGCCGGCGCGACTTTCACAGGCAAGCGCTGGCTGATCGATGCCACCTATTACATGACAGGAACCTCGACCAACCGCACCACGATTCGCGTAAGCGCCACCTGGGGTTCGGGCAACGTGGTCATTGACGGTACCGGGGCCACCGTGCCCGCCTACAATGGCGGCGTGCAACTTAGCTCCAACATGAACTACATTACGCTCACTGGCGTGGATGCGACCCGGCGAATCGAGATCAAGAACTATTCTGGTCATGCCGGCATATTGTTCTATCAGAGCGGAGGACCCTCGGCGCGAGCTAACTGGAACGAATTTAAGTGGTTCGATGTGCACCATAATTCGACCAACGGGATCGCTACCGACTGGCAGGACAATCTCTTGCTGCAAGACGGATTGACCCATCACAATGGCGCAGTAGAGGGTGCTGCGGCAGGCAGCTCCAAGAATGGCGCCGGCGCGTTGCTTGGCGATGCTGCGGACGCGGGTGGGAATAACGTTATCGTTCGCCGCGTCAAGGCTTACTATAACGGAGTGGATGCCAAGCAAAACGACGGCAGCACCTCGATTGGATTTCAGCAGACCGGTTCCATGAATCTGCTTTTCGATTCCTGCGAGGCTTACGGCAATGGCCGCGATGGCTTCGATGGTGGCCGGGCCGATAACGCCGGTAACAGCAGCATCACGTTCGTAAACAATTATTCGCACGACAACGGCGAGGACGGCTTTGGATTGAATTCCGGCCCCACAGGCAACGTTGTCGCGCAGCATATCAACACCATCGCTGCGCGAAATAAACAGGCCAACTGGACGACCTATGACGGGGCACACCTCGAGCTTTACAACAGCGTCGGCATTGGTTCGCCTTTTAACTTCCAAGCTTTTGCCTCGTATTCCGGCTGGCCGGTGCCCACGCTCAAAATCCGCAATAGCTACCTGCGGGTGCTGTCCGGTGCCCGGCAGATTCAATATTACAATCTGCCCGCAGGCTACCCAACCTTCGACAGCGATTACAACATCTGGGCGCCCAACGCCGCCAACTCCGAAGCCTGGGACAACGATACTACCGGGAAGACCTATGCCAATCCGCCAACCTGGAAGGGGGCGCATGACAAGATAGGCATCGCGAACGTCCAGGCCTTCGTCAATATCGCCAACGACGATTATCATCTCGCTGACAGTACCGGACCTGCCAACAAGGCCGGTATTGCCATCACCACGCCGACCCAGGCGCTTACCGATGCCGCCGGGGTGCTGCGCGCCAATCCACCCGACATCGGGGCCTATCAATTCGGCAGCGTCGCGACCGTGCTTGCGCCCCCAGGCAACCTGCGTGTCGTACCATAGCAGGCGAACGCTGGCGGAATTGCTGCCGGCGTTTGCCTCCTTGAGCTCGAGTAGGCAGATCGCATAGGAACCCACTCTCGCATACTTCGCCATCACGAAGCTGCGCGTGGCACCGGAAGCGTTTACAGACCACGGAACCCTTACCGCAAACTTGCCATAAATTCTGAATTGCCCGGAGCGGCGGCGCTCACTAGAATGGGGAAAGTCGAGTCTGCGCTATTGCAATGAATTCTCCTCTCAGGGGTCACAACGGTAAAGTTGCACCGACGGCCAAGTACTTGATGGTACTTGGCCTCGGTGTTTCTATTGGGCTGCTTATTCTGCTCCTCGCAGACCGTGAAGCGCGCTGGATGGTTATCGCTGCAGCCGCCCTCTTTGGTCTGCTGTTCATTTTCATCATGCCCGCAAAGCAGAAACTTCTCACAACCATCTTTATCCTGAGCCTGCAAGTAGATATTTATCTCAGGTTTCTCTACGGTCGCGCCGGCAGCAACGAAGGATTAGCAATTCCTCTCGTGGTTTTTGGCGGCGGTGGGGTGCTGGTCTGGTATGCGATCGCGGGACGACTCCGGGCGTTCAGGTGGGCGGGAAGCATGGGTATTCCGATTCTGCTGCTACTTGCAACAGGAGTACTCTCAATCGTTACGAGTTCGGAACGCTTCGTTGGCCTTACCAGCCTCTTGTACAACCTCGAGCTGTATTTCCTTTATTGGCTTGCGTTCAATCTAGGCCGGTCACAGGAAGATTTTGACCGGATTATCAAACTCCTTCTCATTATGCTCGGCACCCAAGCGATTATCTATTTCGTCCAGAGCGCTTTGGGTATCACCTTTAACTTCATGGGTGAAACGATTCGAGGAGGAGATGTCCCGCGGCCGGGCGGTACCGTGAGTACCAATCCGGCTGGCTTCACGAGTTTTATCATGCCGGCTCTGATGGTCACATGCGCCTTTGTGATCTCCAGACCGAGTTTGTTGCCTCGACCCTACATGCTTGCTCTAATGGTGCTCGGCACTGTCGCCATTGGGCTCAGCTTTACACGGGCAGCATGGATCGGTTTCGCGATGGCACTTGTCACCATCATTTTGATTGGATGGCGCAGGCGCACGTTGCAAAGCCGGATGGTATTTTGGATCATTGTCATAACGGTAGCCGGCATCGCGATCCTCCTACCCACGATGCTCACACGTGTCAGCGGTGACTATGCTGCTCTGGGCGGTGATCCCAACGAAGCGACCCTGAACGAGCGCATGGCACTAGTCCGTATTGCACTGGACATCATTGCCGCGCACCCCTTCACCGGTATCGGTACCGGAGCCTACTCTCAAGTTTTCAGGGCCTATGCGAACGAGACAAACCAGTGGCTTTTCATCGTTCACAACGAATTCCTGCTGCGTGCTGCTGAAACCGGCATTCCTGGAGCGATCGCGTTTCTAGTGTTCCTTATCGCCGGGTTTCGCATTGCCCTGCGTCTCGCCCAAACCAAACCGTCTTTGATCAGCGTCAGCGCCCTGGGTTGGTTCGGAGCTCTGGTTGCACTGGTATGGCAAATGAACTGGGTTCCCTGGATTGGCTGGTCGTATAACGCCATGCTGTGACTCATGCATGGCCTGATGGATGGCGCCCAGCCCCTAGCGCTCCGGGAGGAAAGTCCGCCTCAGCGCTATGAGGCGTTCGTACGCGGCCGCCGCGAACGCGCCCCGGTCGAGAAATTGTCGTAACGGATCGCCTCTTCAAGTCGCGCCGTCTGTGCCCGCACGATTTGCGCGCTGCCATACGCGACCCTCTTTGATTACCTCCGCAGGGAATCCGGCAATGATGGCGTTGGAGGCATCAATCTGCTTCGTTAGAATGCTGCCGATTCCAACGAGGACGTTGTCACCTACACCACTGCCTGGCGCGAATCTGACGGCGCTACCAATGTAGCAACCGCTCCCAATGGAAACATTTCTATCGGCGACATTGACCCCGTGAGTCCAGAACTGCGATCCGCGGCCCGCAATCCATGAACCTTGGCCCAGAAAGAATCGTCCCGCTAGGTCGAAGAAATGATGATTAGTGATGCGCGAGTCGGCTTCGAGGATAAGCGTCCGATCATAGCGACCGATATGCTGCGCATCCGCCGCCCACTCCCCGCAGTCGAAAATGTTGTGGGATTCAATGTCCGCGCCTGGTCCGATGGAAATATGCATCGGACCGACGAATCTGTTAAAGCGTCCGATAGTACAGCCCTCCATGCTGGCTGTGCGGACGGAAATAACTGTCGCAAAACCTATCTTAGCGTTCTTGATTGAATAGCCAAACAATCCTTTATAGAGGGCGCAGCGCAACGAACTGAATGGCAGGAGACTCACCACCACAGCGGCAATAAGGCGAATTGGTCCGCTCATGAGCGACGCTTATCCATTCTGTCCGCGGACTAAGTTGCCGAGGAAATTTTCATGCATTTGCCGTGGGTCTAAAGATAAAATTGTTCACGTATCCCCCACGATCGAGAGGATCGAAGGGTTGTTGATGCTGTTCGACGGAGAAGCTTGTCAAGGGATTCATTCGGCCATTCAAAAAAAAGCTGCCCTCATAACCCAAACCCAGAACGAAGTTGAAAATACTTTGAATGTCGATGTCAGTGTGATGCCTTTGCTCCACTTCGACCAGAACGGTCGGTAATTCGCGCTTGATGGTCGCGAGCCCGCCCTCCAACACCTCCAGCTCATGTCCCTCGACATCGATTTTTATGAAATCGACTTCTCCGAACTGAAAACTATCCAGAGTCCGTAGCTCGACAACAAGCGACTCGGCATCCGGAAACCGGTTAGAAAGACTCGCCAACGCGGTCGCCTCGGGACCTCCCTTCGCTGGAATGCTAAGAGTCGCCTGTCCGGCTTTGTTTGAAAGCGCTTGGCTGTGGAGATGAACGTTCTTGAACCCGCTCGAAGCGATTATTCCCGCACACCGCGGTATCGGCTCAAACGACTCCACCTGCCTGAACAATTGCGCAAAGTGATACGTATAGAGGCCGACGTTGGCTCCGATGTCCAAACAGCGACGCCTTTGCGGAACGATATTTTCGATAATGCTCATTTCCCTTTCCAGACGCCCTAGCACCTTGTTGTAGTGATAGCGCGCCGCCAATTCCCACCGCCCCGGAACGAGGTTGATGACCTTTTGCTTTATCGACATGCTCGTCTTCCTGCTCAGTGCAATCGGATCAGACTTTCGACGCTGCTGGCCACTTCGCTCAGAAACCGTCTCTGACGCAAGCGTGACCACTCGATGGCATCGGCCGAATCCGCACTATCCGAAGAACTCATGGACGAGCAAAGCAGCCGGGCAAATTGCTCCGGGTCATCGGCCGCTCTTACAGTCCGAGGAGGCTCGTTGATGCCACGCAGTGCAAGGGGCGTAGCGACTATCTGCGATCCTGATGCGATTGCATCGAGCGTCTTGATCTGAATTCCACCACCGCTCCGCGTTGGGAGCGCCACTACTTTTGCACGCCGCAGGAACTGCTGAGCGTCGTCGACGAAGCCAAGATACTTCACATTTCCATACCGGCCCTCCAGCCATTTCGCTCCGCTACCGCCGACCTGAATGGCAAGATCATCAGGGAGATTGGGATAGACCCTATCAAAGAACCACCTGAGTGCCTCTTCATTTGCTTTCCAGGTCCAACTTCCTACCATGGCGATGTCAAACTCTTTGGCCACCGGTACTGGGTGTGCTGGATTTGCCCTACCGGGCAGAGGGATCTCTTTGATACTTCCATTCTGCTTAATGAGGGCAAAAGATTCAGCATCGCCCTGGGTCAATACCCACAATTGATCGACCTTGTTGGCAAAGGCAATTTCCATCTCCCGGACCAAACGGCTCTCGCGCCGATAAACCCAGTGCCGGATGCCGCTCTTTTGCTCGCCGATAAAGCTCTGGTACATCTGATGTTCGACGTTATGCGCCATACCAATCAATTTAGCTTTGAGGGGCACGGCGTCGATCAGCCAACTCATCTGAACATGGTCCAGAATTACGAAGTCATGATCGTCTTGGCGCAACACTTTTCTCACGCTGGAAACGAAGGCACGCGAGCGGTACTTCGCGACCGAATAGGGAAGGCTCTTGAACAAGCTATGTATAAACCACATAGCCGCATGCCATCCTGCCGCCTTCGTCTCTATATCTCGCTTGCCGTCACAGATTTCCCGGGAGCCCAGGGAATAGTCATCATCAGTCCGTACGTATCCCACCACGGTTACCTCGGCGCCAAGTTCCGTTAACGCATCAATGACCGCTTGGGACGCGACTTCGCTGCCCATCCTCCGCTTACGCGGCAGCACGGTGGTTAGAAAAAGAACCTTCAAGCCGCGGAGCATAGACGCCGGTATTCCCGTTGAAAGTCCTCAGCCATGCGGCTTGCAGAATACTTGTCGATCACCACCTGGCGTGCGTTACTCGCCATGCGTTGCGCCCAGTCGGGACGTTCGCACAATTTTCTGATGGCTTGTGTCAAAGAGTTAGGATCGCCAACAGGAACCATCAATCCAGTTAGTCCCTCTTCAACCAACTGCCTAATGCCCGGTATTGATGTGCCTATCACCGGAACTCCCGCCGCAAACGCTTCCATGACAACCCGAGGAATGCCTTCTGAGTATGAGGGCAATACTAGGGCGTGGCTTTCCTTTAGCAAAGGTACAATTGACGCCACGGCGCCAACAAACTTGACCTTGTCTGCGACTCCCAAGGCGCGCGACAGCGCCTCGAGCTCTAAGCGATCCGGCCCATCACCGACAACACTGAGTTTAACTTGAGCGACCGTTTGCACTCTGGCAAATGCCTCCAGCAAGTCAAAAATTCCCTTAGGCCGACAAAGGCGGCCCACGAAGAGCAATGAGAAAGGATCACCAGCCTGGCGTTCATTGAAATGAAAATCAAAAGCGGAAAGATCCACGCCGTTAAGAATGAGCTGCAATTTGAGCGGATCAAATTTACATTGGGTCAGGTGCTCGAGAAGCCCCGGGCTCAAGGGATAGATGCGATCGAAGCGCTTCAAGAACGTTCTGCTAATCGCCTCATACACTTTAATCTGAAACCCTTCGTCGGCAGTCCAACCATGAATTGTCGAAACCAGTCTTAGGCGCAAAGCGCGCGTAGCCAAATAGCCCAGCACATCGGCCTTGAAGCCATGTGTGTGCAGGATATCGATACCCTGCCGAACCAGCAAACGGCGCAGTTGTAAGACTGCGCGCGGGTTCAGTCTGCCTGGTATGGCAATGTGGAAAGCGGAGAATCCTTCTGCAGTCATCAAGCGGTAGAATGAGTCCGCACCTGGTTTAGTGCCGACAGATATTACGATGGATTCGAATTGCCGAGGGTTCAGGTGCTTGAGCAGCGCGTAAGTCCACCGCTCGGCGCCATATACGCCGAGCGTGGAATGCAAATGTGCAACATGGTAACGGCGATTGTCCCCTGTGGCACGCTCACCTATGGAGCGCTCGGCGGGTGCCCGGTCTATTTGCGACACGTCAACGAACTTCCAAACCGCGGTAGTCGTAACAACTCAACGTCCCCTGAGAATTCCGGCCAGCGTCATCGCCTGAGTATGCCGATCGTATCGCGCAATTTCCTCCAGATTGGGATCGACCGTCAACTCGCCGCGCTGCCAAGCGTGATAGAAGTCGCGAAGCTGCTGATAAACCGCAACTACGCCGCGTTTGGCGGAGACGACAACGCCCATTCGTGTCTCCGCGATGATTGCGGCCGTCCTGCCTTCTTCCGGAGCTATGGCCAGGATCGGCCCATTCATGATGAGATAGTTGTAAAGCTTCAATGGCACAATGGAGTCGCTGTAAGCATTCTCATATAACAGCAACAACCGCACCTCTGTATCGGCGGTAAGCCTCATTGCATTGGCATGGGGCAATTCGCCATGTACTTCGACAAGATCCTCCATACGTTCAATTTGCAAATAGGCCTTGACCTGGTGCGACAGATATCCGCAGTGAATAAACCTTATCTTGTCCCGCCCGACCTCAAGTGCAAGTCTCTTTAGAGCCCCCAGCGCGATTCGCCAGGGAAAGTCGTGCTTATCGAGGCTCCCCGCGTAGCCAATCCGAAAGACCTGGAATGCTTTGCCGCTTGCGGACTCTCGCTCCAAGTCATCCCGGTCGAATCCGTTCGGGATTACCGAAATGCGATCCCGCGGCAATTCAAAGCGCCTGACATAGCGGTCCGCATTTTCCGGCGTGTTGGCGACAATGTGATCGGCGGTTTCAAAAACCCAGCGCTCCAGACGCCGGATCAACCAATCGTGCAGAGGCGTGGCCGGGCGATAAAGAAGCCGTTTTTCGGTCCACAGATCGCGAAAATCCGCGACCCAGCGGATGCCAAGTTTGCGCTTCAGCCGCAGGCCGATCAAATGTACGCTCTCGGAAGGAGACGACGTCAAAACAACGCGGATACCTTCACGTTCTATGATCTCGGCCGCATGCCGCATGCCCAGCGGAATCCAGCGCACCATATAGTCCGGCACTAGGATGGCGCGTTCCGGAAAGGACAGCAACGCTAGCAATCGATAGTGCTTTGCGCCCGGACCGCGAACGAGAAAGCGTTCGGTGAAATAGGTCCAGCCCAACGAACCTGCCTGATAAGTTTTGAGTTCAGGGGGATAGATGCGCTTGCGCAACTCCGCGGCTTGGGGCGAATCAGTTTCTTTGGCGGAGAGAACCACCGGCTCGACGCCGAAATCGGGCAATAGCTTTACGAACTTGTCGATTCTGCTACCGCCGGTGGCCGGAAATCGATCGACGATTACCAGGACTTTTTCATGCTGAACCGTGGGGTTGGACAAGGACGGAGTCCATCTCACGCATAGCTGCGGAGCCATCTACCCATCACGATGAAAGGCCAAAGGTCACTGCCAGTGACATTTCTCGACTTGAGAAGATCCGGTGAGATGAATTTATTATCGCAGATCGGTTCGAGATCCTTTCTGTTGGGCTCCCTGAGCCATTCATACAGCGGAACACTGAATCCTCGCTTTCCGCGATTGAGTATCTCACCCGGCAGGTAATCCCTTATCGCCTTCCTAAACAAATACTTTTGTCGACCTTCCTTGTTGCGCAGCACTACCGGCAGCGAAAAAACCGTTTCTATCAATTCATGATCCAGCAGCGGCACCCTGGCTTCCAGCGACACGGCCATGCTGGCACGATCGACCTTGGTAAGGATGTCATCATTGAGATAAGTCTTCATATCGAGATATTGCATGCGCGAATAAGCATCGAGGTCTTCACGCCAGTATTTTCTGAAGAACCAGTAGTCGTCGTAGCCGTCGAAGCGTTTGCAGAACTGCGACGAAAGCAGGTTGTGCTTGTCCCGCCTGGTAAATGCCGATATGAAGCGCGCGTAGCGTTCGATGGGACCCAGCGCTGCTGCTTCCAACGTCCACTTGCCTTTAAATCCACGCGGCGCCAAACGCATCGGCAAGGCCGCCAGGCGGCGCAGCGCAAGGGGAATGCGGTCCGCGTGTCTCATGCTCATCCATAGCGCGTACCAGCCATAGCCGCCAAAAATCTCATCGCCGCCTTCTCCGGAAAGCGCTACCGTGACGTTCTTGCGCGCAAGTTCCGAGACAACGAAAGTGGGCGTCGCTGAACTGTCGGCAAACGGCTCATCATAGAAACCAAGAACTTTCTGTTCCAGGCTGTCCGCCATCGCCTTGGTTACCGTCAGCTCATGGTGCTGCGAACCATAGCGCTCAGCTACAACTCGAGCAAATTGAGTCTCGTTGTGTTGTTCAACGTCGAAACCGATCGAGAACGTGTGCAACGGCTTTGGACTCGAACGGGTAGCCAGGGCCAGAAGGGTGCTGGAATCAGGCCGCCGCTCAACATGACCCCTACGGGAACATCAGCTATCCTGTGTAATTGGGTGGCTTCTCGCGGCTTGCGCTGCACCAGGACAATCGCGTCCTCTTCGCTGACTGCTCCGGTGCTGGAAAAACTGGGATCCCAGTACTGCGTTAGCGTGAGTCTGCCGTCTTCCAAAACCGCGTAGTGGGCGGGAGGCAGCTTTCTCACATCCTCGTAGATCGTCTTAGGCGTAGGGATGTATCGATACGTGAAGAAGTCGTATATCGCGCTTTCATTTAGCGCAAGCCGTACCTGCGGGTCGATGCGGATGGCCTTGAGTTCCGAAGCGAAAATAAAATCGCCGTTCCGGTGCCAATAGAAAAGCGGTTTGATCCCAAGTCGGTCGCGTGCCAGGAATAGGCGCCTGCAGCGAGCGTCCCACAGAGCAGAGGAAAACATGCCACGCAGGCGTTTGACGCTCTCGAGGCCCCATTCCTCGTAGGCATGGATGATCACCTCCGAATCCGTATGGGAGCGGAACGTATGGCCAGCCTCCAGGAGCTCGTCCTTCAGCTCTTGGAAGTTATAGATTTCGCCATTGAACACCAGCCATATTGAGCCATCCTCATTGGTCATTGGTTGGTGCCCATTCGGCGAAAGATCGATGATCGACAGACGCCGGTGCGCGAGCCCTACAGAACCTTCGTCGTTAAGCCAAAGGCCCGCATCGTCCGGGCCGCGGTGCGTCATCGTATCGCGCATGGCCTCGAGGAGCCGGCGATCGACTTTACCGCCTCTGGAGAGCTTTCCCGCTATTGCGCACATAGATCCCGGACCCTACGCAATAATCGCCTGGTGCTGTACACGACGGTCAAGAGTTCACGCGCGCGCAGGAGGACCACATCGATCATAACCGGAGCAGTACGGCACGCAACCTACTTAAGCCGAGCAGCTTAAGTTCGGTATCGGAAAAGAAGCCGCCGGCAAGCAGACATCCGCCATAAATCAACGCTCCTGCCACAATTGCTACGTACAGGTTCAGATCGCGCAACAGCCAAACGCAAAACGCCATGAAAGCGCACGCCCCCAGAAGCAAAGGAGGAACCGCAATAGGAGCCGCCCGTCCGGGAAGCTTGAGTAACAGATAGCCATACTGCAACAGGCCGTACGCGCAAATTGATACGAACGTAGCAATCGCCGCGCCGAGATGGCCCTGGCGCGGGATGAGAATGAAGTTCAAGCCAATGTTTGCGGCCGACATGACGATATTCAATATCAAATCCACACGCTGATGATTTGCGCCGACCAGAACATAGGCGTGATAGCGGACGATGCCGTAAGGAATTAGCGTGAGGATCAATACACTCAGCGTGGAAGCTGAGGCGTCGAATGCTGGTCCATAAAACAGAACCAGGATCGGCTGCGCCAAGAGCGTCACACCGATTGCGGCCGGAAGACTAATCGCCAGCAGATAGCGCATTGCACCTCGGCCTATCCAGCGCAGCTGATGTAAATCTTTTAGGGCCGCCGCGCAGATTTGTGGATACAGCGAAAGACAGAGACTTTGAGGAAGTATCATTGCCAATTCTAGTATGCGCCACGCGGCCCCGTAATACCCGACATCCTCGACAGTCCGAAGCTTCGACAGCATGAATATGTCTATGCGCCAATAAAGCGTCGCGAATATCCCGATACACAGAAAAGTAGGGGCCAGTTTGAGGAGCTGGCTCATGGTTTCCATCTCGAGAGTCCATCGTATCTGCACTTTGAGGCGTCGCAGCAGAAAAGCCGAGATGGCACACGCCAGTACGCGTCCAATAACCGCCACAACGAGCACCGCGTCAAGACCATAATCCATCAGCAGCAAGGCGATTCCTATGCCAACCTTGACCACATACTCAGCGATCGTAGCGATGGCGATACAATCCATACGCTCCAAAGCGACGAACGCGCTGTCCTGAAACAAGCCGATGGTACAAGGAAGGAGCGCGAGGCTCAGAATGACGATTGCAACGCGCGTGCCGTCGTCATAGTCGAGCAAAAAAGCAACGCCGGCCATGACAAACGTAAGGCAAATCGACGCGATGGCGCCGATTGTCATTGCATTGCCGAGAAGCTTCTGCAGACCATCGCGATCGCGTGCCCCTTCCCGGGTAATGATGGCCCCCAAACCAAGCGGCGCAATGGCATTGAACATGTAAAGAAAGCTAAAGGCCAAGGTATAGCGTCCGAGGCCTGTTACGCCCAGATAGCGCGACAACATCAATACCAAGCCCACCGCCAGCGCGGGCATTAATATCCGCAGGGCAACCAAAACCATCGTGTTTCTGGCGACCCGGATATGCGCTTCGGGAACGGTGCCCTGCGCATTGTCAGGCACGGCGAGCTCCTTATCCATTCGTGCTAGCCTGAATCCGCCACAGGGTCTTGTCCACCCAGCGCCACCCATCCAGCCCGCCGTGTACTAGCAAGCGGAACAACCAGAGGCCCTCCCCGCCTTCCACCTTCACTCGAGGCAGCGAGAAGGGCTCCATGCCCGAACGAACAGGGCCGTGCTGGGATGTGAACGCACATCCGTAACCGCTCTGCTTCAAGGCATCCGCGGTGGTCTCGCTGAAATCGGCGCGCGTCCCGAAGGGATATGCAAATGAGCCTACCTGCTTTCCCAGCCTCGCTTCCAACGCATCGCGGGAGCGTGCTGCTTCGTCGACGACTTCCGAAGGTGCCAGGCGGGCCAGCGATCGGTGTGTCCAGGCATGTGAACCTATGGCAACATTGGAATCCGCCAGCACCGCCAACTGATCCCAATCAAGAAAATTCTCGGGTGGGTCAGGATACTCCTTGGATCCTACGCCACACGAACCGATCAAACTCGGCGAGACAAACGCTACCGCGGGGACCCCGTAATGCTTCAGAATCGGAAGCGCTGTCGTGTACAGACTGCGAAACCCGTCATCGACGGTGATCAGGACCGCGCCATGAGGAAGCTTCTTCTTGCCAGCGAGAAAATTTTCAAATTCGGTCAGCGAAACGGCCAGACTCCGATCCGCCAGATAGGCGATTTGCGCCTCGAAAACGCTGGGTTCGACACAAAAAGGGTCCCGGACAACGGTCCCGAAACGATGGTAGGTCAGCACTCTGACTCTTGGGTCTCCGAGTCCCAGACTCGAGACCGGAACGTATCCAGTTGCGCAAGAGCCCAGGGCCATACCCTTACGCCCGACTTTCTTAAGCTGCCATCGGAACCTGGACGTCATGATCTTCTACAGCGGTCGGATGATTTTAAACTTCGAGGTTACTTCGAGGTAACGAATCAGGCCGCATTTCAGAACGGCGCTACGCGACATCAATTTTCTGCGCCCAACCGGCGATCTCGGAGTAATTCGCGCACGATTCGTAAGAGAAATTTGGGGTTGCCCAGAATGTATCGTCGCCACTTGTGGGGCTGCTGAATCAGGATCTGAAACCACTCAAATCCATGCGTGCGCACCCAGGTTGGGGCACGTTTGAGATTTCCGGCCCAATGATCGAACAACCCCCCCACGCCGATGCATACGGGAACGCGAAGGTGCGCCTGATGCACATTAATCCAGCATTCCTGACGCGGGTTACCCATTGCAACTAGTAACAGGTCGGGCCGAACCGCATTGATCTGGTCGATTACCCTGGCCGTCCCTTCGGTCTCGAAATATCCATGATGGAAGCCGGCGAGCTCCCAGCCGGGGTAACTGCGAGCACACTCGAGGGCCGCCCGCTTAACGGTATCCGCATCCGCGCCCAGCAGAAAATACCGATAGCCGCGTCCGGCACTGGCCTGGAACAGCATCGGAATGAGATCCGTACCGACCAGATTATCCTTCAACCGCACGCCGCGTAGACGCGCCGCCCACCTGGCGCCCGTCCCATCAGCAAAAACCCTGCTAGCACTATTGAGCACAGAACGGTAACTTAGATCTTCTGTCGCCAAGTTCAGCGTATGGGCATTGGCGATAAAAATGCTTTGCGTCGTCTGCCGATCTTTTATCAACTTCTCAATCAGTTCTACGGCCTCCATTCGGGAAACATTGCTAATTCGTACGCCGAGAATCCAAACCAATGCGGGGCTGCGCACTTTATTCATCCCTCCCGCCCAACAAGTTGAAGTTCTTCGTCAAGCACCAGATAGCGATAGTCCCCCTTGCTGTTTCCAGTAATGCCATGCGCCCACCAATTTCTCTGAATGCAGACGCCAATTTTGCGGATGCGACTCCGAGCGTCTAAGCACGCCCACACTCAAATGCGCTTGTATAGCCAATCCGGGATGTACCGCCTACGCCTGTTCAGCACCACTCCAAGCAGTTTACCGCCCGCACCCTCGATCTGTTGCTTGGCCCAAAGCGCGCTCCGCTTACGCGTTTTCTCGGACTCAATAACCAGAACGACGCCATCGGCCTTACGGCTAAGTACGAGACTCCCGGGATTGCCTTGTAACGGCGGGGCGTCCACAACCACATATTTGAATCGCGCGCGCGCGGCCCGCAGGAATTCGTCAAACGCTTTCGACTCGAACAGGGCAAACGGCATCGAGCATTTGCTACAGACCGACAGCAGGTGCAAATTCGACGGTCCCCAAACGGAAGATTCATGTGACGGAGAGGCAACCGATATCCGAGCCTGGCCAAGTCTCGGATCAACCTCTTTCAAATCGGCGCGCATCAAATCGCTCCCGTTCCGCGATCTGACGTTCGCATCGATCAACAATACCTGGCTGTCAAGCTCCTGTGCCAGGGTGGCTGCGAAATTGGCGGCCGCGGTTGACGTGCCACTGCCCGCGCAGGCGCCAACAAATAGGACGACTTTCATGGCTGATTCCGAGTAGTCCGGCCACAAGTTGGCCTTCAGGGCCTCGTAATGCTCCAAGGCGAGCATCGGTGGAGTGACAGGAGCGTGCGCCAGCAACTCATCCCATTGGTCCTCGATGGGTATATTGCCGAATCCTGCGGCATCTGCATCGGGTCGAGGTTGCAGCGGAGCCTCGACCGGCGCCGCTAAAGTACGTTCGTCGGAACGGTCGATACTCTCCCGTGCCGTTGCATGCGTCGCAACCTCGACCAACGACTCATCCCGCGCTTTATGCTCATCAAGAAAGATCGGCTCTGCCAGCCGCTGCCGCTCATCCGCCGTCGTGTCGGCCCGCTGTAAAAATTGTTCCAGATCGCTCCGCTCCCTGAGAAAGCGACTCATAATCCTATTGCTCCTGGTAGCTCACTGGCCTGAACGATCATCCAGCCTGCCTTTAGCCCGCAAGAAATTTTAGCCCGTTGCCGCATTTACTTCACATCCAACTCAGGAATTGACGCCAGAACCGGCAATCCAAGATAGTCTTCGACATCATCGTCGGTATCGAAGCGGCCGCTCGTCAGGTGCAGGAAAAAGGCAATTGCTACGCCCCCTACTCCGCCAAAGATCAATCCCAATACCAACCTCAATCTTGCCTTGGAGCTCACCGGCCTTCTCGGCGGCTCCGCCGGCTCGATCACGCGAACACTGGCGATTTTCTCCGCATCCATTGCGCTGGAGATGCGCGACTCTTCAAATTTGGTGAGATAAAACCGATAGTTCTGCTCATCCATCTGCACTTGCTGCTGAAGATGATTGAACTCGACCCCAATGCGATCCAGCGCATCGAGTCGTCTCTGCAATTCCGCGAGCTTCGCCGTTTGTGTTTCCTGCCGCGCGCGCAACGCTTGCTCCTCCGTCCTATTGCGCAACAACTCCTGCTGAAGTTGTCCATACAAGTTGCTGCCGCCAGACGACACCGTCCCGAAAAGCTTGGTTCCCTCCTCCTCGGAAATCTTTTCCCGCACCAGACGGATTTCCTCACGCAGGCCTCGCAGCGTTGGATTTTCAGCCGTCTGTCGCAACGCAAGTTCATTCTCTTGCAACTCCAATGCCGTGAGCTTGTCGCGCAGACGGTTGCTGGTGCCAGGGGTGCGCGACGTGTTGGCCATCTGGGATCCGATCTGTGCGATACGGCTGGCCGCCTCGGCGCGCTGGCTAAGCGTCTCATGCAGCGCCGAGCGTAGTGCCACGTGTTGCCGGAGGATCAACTCCTGCCCGTCCTTGACCGACGAGGTTATGCCGTTCGTCTGCTTGAACAACTCCAGTCTATTTTCGGAGTCCTGAAGTTTCTGCTTAAAAAGCTTAAACTGCTCTTGAAAGAAGGCATCCGACTTCGGATTCTTTTGCACACCCAATTGCCGGTCCACATAGGCGGCGGCAAGCAGATTAACGGCATTCGCTGCCATGATCGGGTCACTGTGCCGGAAGCTCAGATTGACGAGATAGGATTTTCCGGCGGGTTCGGCCACCAAATGTTGCGTAAATTTCTCGACAGCGCGGTCGAGCAGCTCTTGCGGGTCGGCGTGTCCCTTCAGCAGACCAAAAGACCACCACGATTCCTCAATGTCCCCATAGAGAACAGCCGGGCCTATCGTCTGTACGACACGCTCCACCAGATAATGGCCGCCTATCATCTCCATCATCCGGGCGATCTGTTCCTCGACGTTTACGCCAAGTCTCTGCCCCTGTACAGCACTGGGCGACAAGGTTAAGTTTGCGACTTGTTCCCGGTCCGGCGACAGCAGGAGCTGTGTGGTCGCCTGATATTCCGTCTGAGTGAAGAAGGAATTGACGATTGTCACGGTTGACATCGTCCCGAGAAAGAGCAGCACGATAATCCCCTTGTACTTGAACAGCACGTGCAGATTGTCGCGCAGGGTGCCGCTTGCGTGCGCCTCTATCGTCGCTGACGGTCTTGCGGTAACAACCGTTTTACCGTTCACCGCCCCGCCCCACAATAAAGGCTCGTCGCTCTGAGAGGCCCTTTTTTCAAGGCCGGTGCAATTGCCCCACAGCTTTTCGCGGTCGTTTCGTAAAATGACATTTCAATATGCTCCAGCTCCCTTGAGGACGGCGGGGATCGTTTTCGCTAAGATCTTAAGATCCAGCAATAATGACCAATGATCTATGTATTCCATATCGAGTTCCATCCAACGCTCGAACGGAATCGAATTCCTCCCGCTTACTTGCCACAGGCAGGTGATTCCAGGACGCACGCTGAACCGGCGCCGATGCCAGTGCTCGGTAAAGCCACCGTAATCACGAACTGGCAACGGCCGTGGGCCGACGAGACTCATGTCTCCCTTGAGAACATTGATAAGCTGGGGCAGCTCGTCCACGCTGGTCTTTCGCAGGAATTCCCCAATGCGTGTAATACGGGGATCGCGCTTGATTTTGAAGACTGGTCCGGTCACTTCGTTATAACGCTCAAGTTCAGCCAAGCGCTGTTCCGCATCCGCAACCATGGTACGGAATTTGTAAAGTTGAAACCTCCGCTTACCGAGACCGACACGCTCCTGGACAAAGAACACCGGACCGGTAGAACTCAACTTGATAGCAAGGGCGGTCGCCAGCAACACTGGCGCGAGCAGGATTAGCAGAAGCAACGAGACGGAAAAATCAATTAGGCGCTTGATCAGCACATTCCGACCTGTCATGCCTCCCGTACTCACTGTGAATACGGCCTGCTCCTCAAAGCGTTCGACCCTGGAATGGCCGATGGTCGGCGTGAACAGGTAGTCCGATACACAGCTTACCGTGACACCCTGTTTCTCACATTGAGTGAGGATCCGTGAGGACCAATCGTACAAGGATTTAAGCGGTGTGCAGATGATCACCTCGTCGACCACGTGATCCTTGAGAAAGTCCTCAAACCCCTCGAAGTCGCTGACCAACGAATACCCCGACTGACGGAACTGTTCTTCACCGGACCAATGCTCATCGACGAACCCAATCAATCGATAGCCAAGTTCGGCATGGGACTCGATCCTCTTCGCCAGGGCAAGCGCGCGCACATTGGTGCCCACAATCACGAGATGCCTTGAGTCAGTATTGGAATGGGAACGCCAGCGCAGAAACATCCCTAACGCGGCGCGCCCCAGTACACTCATTGCGCAGGCTCCAATGGCAAAAACAATCAACGTGGTCGGCGTGGCCAGTTCGATTCTGACGAAGCATGTAACCGCCCAAATCGCCGTGGCTCCTCCTATCGCCGCTTTGGCGATATCGGTGACTTCGGCTCGTCCTAGCCGAGGCGCGCGATCGGCTCCGTACAAACCAAAGAACAAGAACATGCTTTGCCAGAGCCACATGAATCCCGCCAGCAGAACAAAATTTTGTACCTTGATCCGCATGGCAAGAAATTCACCGAAGGAAATGGCATTGATGTCGTGATACGTGGTCACGTCGACGGCAAGGATAAAGGCAAGTAACATCACCGCCAAATCGAACGTCTTCAGGATGTTAACGATAAGAGCTGTGTCGCGAGGTCTCATATAGCAAGGGCAACCACTAGCAGGTTATCAAGCGCTGGCGAACCGCGGTGCAAGCGTCCTCTGGGTCGTTCCAGTGCATTCGTGCTGCGGATTATGAGGTGTGTAAACCCACTCACCCTGCAACGACGCTGAGCCACCTGTCGGCACTCGCCACGGGCGTGGGTATCGCCTTTCCCTCCTCCTCACCGCGCAGCAACGCATCGAAGTAATCAATGGTTTTGCGCAACCCCTCTTCCAACGTAACGTGCGGCGCATACCCGAGCTTCTCTTTTCCCAGGGTCAAATCCGGTTGGCGGCGCTGTGGATCGTTGATCGGCAGCGGCTGGAACACGAATTTGGAGTGAGAACCAGTCATTTCCACGATTTTTTCGGCCAGCTCCAACATGGTGAACTCGGACGCGTTGCCAAGGTTCACCGGCCCGGTGAAATCAACGGCGGATTTCATCAACTTCACCAAACCGTTGACCAGATCGTCCACATAGCAGAACGAACGGGTCTGGGACCCATCGCCGTACAACGTGATCGGATCGTTGCCCAAGGCCTGCACGACGAAATTGGAGACCACCCGTCCATCATTGGGGTGCATTCTCGGGCCGTAAGTATTGAAAATACGCGCGACCTTGATCTCCACCCCATGCTGCCGGTGATAGTCGAAGAACAGCGTTTCGGCACAGCGCTTGCCTTCGTCGTAGCAGGCGCGAGGTCCCGTTGTGGTCACACTACCGCAGTAGCTCTCCGGCTGCGGATGCACACTGGGATCGCCATAAACTTCCGAGGTGGACGCCTGGAGAATGCGCGCGCCAACACGCTTGGCCAGACCAAGCATGTTGATAGACCCGTGGACGTTTACCTTCGTGGTCTGAACCGGATCGCGCTGATAGTGAATGGGCGACGCCGGACAGGCGAGGTTATAGATTTCATCCACCTCCACATAGAGCGGAAAGGTGATATCGTGCCGAACAAATTCGAAATAAGGATTGCCGAGCAGGGTTCGAATGTTGCGTTTCGTACCCGTGTATAGGTTATCTACACACAATACGTCGCACTGCTCTTTGACCAGTCGTTCACAGAGGTGCGAACCAAGAAATCCAGCGCCCCCTGTTACGAGTACGCGCTTGTCCATCACGTGCCTCCCGTTTGTTAATCTTCACGTTACTTCAGCGCTTTTACTTTTGGCTGCGTCTTGCATCATCTTCTTTCTTCTTTAACTTTTTTTATTATTTTCTTGTGCAGTTGCCGTTGCCAGCGACTGCTATGTTCAGCCAAAAATAAAGCGATCGATCAATGATACGAGTTCGGTTCCAACGTTGACGTCTCCGCGTCCTTGATCGATTTTTAACTGCGATTTTTCAACTGCTAATCCTGCTATGAAATTGCAGGACTTTTGAGCAGGAACGATATTTCAACTCTCGAGTTTCCGATCCCCAATCGGCGTCTCGCATTTTCCAAGGCTGGACATCCATTTCGCGCCAAGATGCAATTGTGTCGTCAAATCAACAAGACCCAATCGTGTCGTCAAACACAGACACCACAGGACCCAATTCTGTCGTCAAATGCAGACACTATATCCAGCTCGATCGAAGATTAGACCAACTGTGCCGTAAATTCAAATGGTAAATGTATGAAATTGTTGCATCTTTCCTTAAAAAGCTGGTCCAAGCTTTTGAGTTTGTTGTGATAAATCGCTCGCCATCGCAATTCCAAAAGAAAATCTTTATTTTTTATTATGTTAGCGCGCTCACGGTCTGAGCAGCAAATCTACGCGTGCCAGTTTACGAAATCTTTTCCCAAACATCCCGACACCTGATCCGTTTGGGCCATGACACCGATAAATCAGCAGAAGTTGCGGCGGATATTGATGGTTACCGCTGGGTGCGAGACGCGATCGCCTGATGCCTACAAGGATCGATCGCCTCTAGGGCAAGGTCGGTGGGATTTTGTCGCAGAAGCCGATGAAGCGCGGGGATGGACAGCGCGGATGTCCTCCGCGGATGAGGTTCTCGGGCACGGACAAGCTTCGGGAAAGCGATCGCATGAATTTTCGATTTGATCCGTGGCTCGGGGGCGCCTTCTTGGTGGCGATCGGCATTCGTCTTATCCGGTTGAACGAGGCGGCGCTTTGGCTTGATGAAACATTTACCGCGACGTGGATACGTCTGCCCTGGGGGGAAATGGTACGCACAATCCTCGCCGATAATCACCTTCCGCTCTACTTTGTCGTCGTCAAGGCATGGACCTTCATCGCGGGTGTCTCGCCATGGGCACTGAGGTTACCGAGTGTCCTCTGCTCCTGGGCGATCGTTCCGCTGACCGCGGGGATTGGCGAGATCGTCAGCGGCCGAAGGACGGCGCGCTGGGCGGCCTGGCTGGCCGCCCTATCGCCTTACCTGTTGCAGCACGCCCAGGACGCCCGCATGTATGCCTTGATGGGGACCCTGGCCGCGGCCATTACGCTACCGCTGGGTCGGTTCGTGACCGGTCAGTCGCAGAAGTTGGGAGGGGCTTTTTTCCCATTGAACTTCGCATTACTGGCCACGCATTACTACGGCGTGATTTTCGTGGGAGCCGAAGTGCTCGCGCTCTTAGTCCTCGCGCCCGGTCGCTGGCGTTCCTGGGCGACAGCCGCCGTCGCAAGCAGCCTTCTGGTCCTGGGTCCGCTTCTGTGCGCAAAATTTCTTGCCACACCCAATGCCGGGGGCAGCTACGAAATGGGTTTGCTCGCGCTGCCTGGGTTGATATGGTCCCTGATCAGCGGGTACACGCTCTTACCCAGTTCTGCCGAACTCCACGCGCAAGGCCTGCACTCGGTGGTTGCCTACCTCCCGATCGCCATTCCCAGTCTCATCGCCGTGCTCGTACTCTTTGGCGCAACGGTGCGGTTCATGTCGACAAAGGCGCTGCTGCTGCTCACAATCCTCATAGCTGTGGTCGTGCTGGGCCCTTTCATCGTCGGGCTGCTCTTTCCCGTGGGCATCAATCCACGCTACGCAATAGCGGGCGTACCCGCACTTCTCGTTCTCCTGGCTGCGGGCTCTCCGGTGGCTACTGGCCAGTGGGTTCGCGCCGCGGCAGTGGCGGTCCTGATGGCGGTCATGCTGATCGCATCGACTTGGCAACTAACGGACCCCGGCCATGGCCGCGAGGACGTCTATGCCGTGGGCAAATGGCTTGACGCCAATGTCCCGAAGGAGGAGGAGATCCTCGTCGGATCCGAGGAACTGGCAATTCTGGTTAGATTTCATTGGCCCGACCGTCGTTTCAGGGTCTATCCGCCACGAGGTGTCATGGTTGGGCGCGCAAATGCCGAGCAAGTCGCCGATGAACTGCCAGTTTCACGCACCGCTCGGACGATCTATCTCTACGGCCGGGAGTGGCTCTATGATCCCGGCGGAGACCTGTTAAAGGTCATCAAAAATCGACGTGACGCGTGCCCGGGGACAGAAGTTCGAGGCATTCTGGTCCTCTGTGTTCCGCCGCGGCGGGGCTAGCAGTGACCATCAACGATCTACCCTTTTTTGCTGTCCCCTATCCAGTGGCCTGAGGAGGACTTCACCCGGGCTTGCGCCGCCCACAGCGGACGGGGCGTAACTATTGATCAGGTAAAGAGGTCTGCCCTTGGTTTCGTCGAACATTCGCCCCAGGTATTCACCAAGAATACCCACCGCAACAAGCTGCACGCCGCCGAGGAACAGCACGACCACCATCAGGGACGGATAGCCGGGTACCGGGTTGCCGTACAGCAGGGTCTTGACGACGATGACCGTTCCGTAAGCAAAGGCGCCAAACGCCACCAATAGGCCGAAGTAGGTCGCGAGCTTGAGCGGCGCTATCGTGAAGGAAGTGATTCCTTCAATGGCGAAATTCCACAGCCGCCAGTAGTTCCACTTGGTTTCACCGGCAAACCGGGCGTCACGGCGATAGGGCAGCGCCTTTTGCGGAAACCCGATCCAGGCAAACAAGCCCTTCATGAAGCGATGCTGCTCGCGCAACTGCTTGAGCGCGTCCACCGCGCGCCGACTCAGCAGGCGAAAGTCGCCGGTATCTTCAGGAATCTCGAAACGGCTAATCGCCTGAATGACGCGGTAGAAGAACCGCGCCGTCGTCTTCTTGAGAAATGTTTCGCCGTCGCGGGAGATGCGTCGCGCATAGACTACGTCATAGCCCTCACGCCAGCCCGTGATCATCTCGGGAATCATTTCCGGCGGGTCCTGCAGATCAGCATCGATAACTACTGCCGCATCGCCTCTGCAGTGATCGAGGCCGGCCGTCAATGCGATTTCCTTGCCAAAATTGCGGCTGAGATCCACAACCCCGACCATACTGTCACCGCGCTTTATTTCTTCCAACAGCGAGAGCGTGGTATCGGTGCTTCCGTCGTTCACATACACCACCTCGTAGTCAAGCGGGAGAGCTTTAAGAACGTTTGATAATCGTCGGTGGAACTCGCGCAAGACTTCCTTCTCGTTGTAGACGGGAACGACCACGGACAGACTCTGTTTTCTCTCTTCGGCATCCCCCGTCACACCGAGCTGCCCTGCGACCGGTTCGAGTGCCTGTTCTTTATTTATCGTATTCACAATTGTCGTCGTACCTTTGCGATATCGGCGAGACGCTATCAGCCCCCGCAGCGGGTTACCCTGGAAGCAATTGTCGATTTCTATAGACGCGACTCGCGGAACGTCCATGCACGATTTGCGGTGAAGCTCCATATGAGCACTAAGGCCGTGGCCAAAATTTGGCTCAAGAGATAGTAGAAGCCAAACAGCTCAATACAGACCAGCATACTCATCGAATTCAACGCCAGGCCGACTCCAGCGACTATGAAAAATTTCGCCACGGAGAGAGCATGGGTGCTGTTGCTGCGAAAGGTGAAGTGGTAGTTGAGCACATAGCTGATCAACGCACCCGCGATCGCCCCGATACCCGAGGCGAGGATCGGGTCGAGGTGGTAGAACTGCACCAGGACGATGAGAATGAGGTAGTGTGCCGCCGTAGCCACTGCCCCGACGCCGACAAAGCTCACGAACTGCCTGAAAATCGACGAACCCAGCAGGCTCATGATGACTGCAACGGGTAATCCGTCATGCCTTTGCATTTGCCGTTTCTCCGGGTATGCCCCAATCCAAATAGCCCTGTAAACACAATTCGTTCACCCTTGGCCTACGCATCTCCCACGTCTAACCAGCGATATCTTCGCCACCATTGACGGCCGGCGCCCCGCCGGACCGGCCCCCGCGTCCGGGGCTGCCTACGGTGTGGCATTGCCGTATGCCGACAGCGGAC
>JACXTT010003224.1_pt1 | contig 25376 bp, 21 predicted proteins | sample 9270951 | NCBI WGS metagenome assembly JACXTT01 (sample SAMN15532306, study PRJNA645909) | rock metagenome | isolation source: weathered quartz diorite | place: Puerto Rico | collected 2017-06-21
GGGGGACAGGGGGCCGTAACACGGCTTTGGGGGGTTGGTCAAGCGGCCGGATCGGACCTGGTGGAAGAAATCCTCCGGCAGGCGGTTGAAGAGGGCCGGCTCTTCCAGATTGGTCATGTGCCCGCTTCCGGGCAGCACAGCGAGTGCTGCTGCGGGAATGGTGCGCTTCATCAGCAGCGAGGGCTCGAGCGTCGGATCGTCTTCGTCGCCGGCAACGATCAGCACCGGCGCTTCGATCCGGGCCATGTCCGCGGTCAGGTCGTAGAGCGACGGCCGCCGCGCCTGGTAGCCCAGCATGGTATTGGCCGAGCCCTGCGCGGAATGTTCGGAAAAGTTGCGGATGAATTCGGCGAATCCGCGCGGGTCCTTGGCCTGCAACTGCAGGCGCGCGGGACCGTGGCCGTAGGCTACCGCCACCTTGGCCATGCCCTCATCGAGCATGGTCTTCGCGAGCGCGCGCGACTGCGCCTGGAACTGCGCATATTGCGCCGGATGGGCGCCGTAGCCGCAGCCGGCGACGACACAAGAAAGCGCGCGATCGGAATAGGCGATGCCGAAATGCAGTGAGGCGAAGCCACCCATCGAATTGCCCACGACGTGAGCCCGCTGGAGGCCAAGCGCGTCCAGTACAGATCGGATATCGTCTCGCGCGCGCTGCTGCGAGTAGCACTCCACGTCGGCAGGCACGTCCGACGGTGGGTAGCCGCGCGCGTTGTAGGCGATGCAACGGTAGCGGCGCGAGAAATGCCGCACCTGCGGCTCCCAGCTCAGGTAGTCGCCCGCGAACTCGTGCACGAAGACGATCGGCACGCCGGAGCCGGTCTCCTCGTAATGAAGCTTCACACCGTCGTCGGTCTTCAGGGTGGGCATGCTGGTCGCTCCCGAGGAAAAATCCCGGTCAAGCGCTTCAAGCCGCAAGAAAGCCGCCATCCACCACCAGCTCGGTGCCGGTGATGTACGACGCTTCGTCGGAGGCCAGGAACAGGATGGCGTAAGCCGCTTCTTCCACTCGCCCCGGGCGGCGCATCGGGACCGATTCCAGCAGCTTCTCGCGCAGTTTGGGGTCGGCGGCAGTCACCGAGGTTCGCATCGGCGGCATCAGGCCGGGATGGACCGAGTTCACGCGGATGCCATCCTTCGCGTACTGCACAGCCGCGGACTTGGTCATCATGCGGATCGCGGCCTTCGCGCCGTTGTAGCCCATGTGCACGAATTCCTGCCCCACGAAGCCGGAGATCGACGACAGATTGACGATCGCACCGCCGCCCGCTTTCTGCATTTCCGGGATCGCATACTTCATCCCCAGAAAAGTCCCGCGCACGTTGATTGCCATCAGCTTGTCGAAGTACTCGGTGCTCATGCGGTCGGGCACCGCGCCGCTGATGCCGGCATTGTTGACCAGCAGGTCAAGCCTGCCGTAGCGCTTGACCGTGGCGCGCACTGCCTCGCGCCACTGCTCCTCGCCGGAAACATCCAGGCGCAGGAACATCGCCTCGCCGCCCGCCGAAACGATCGAGGCGGCAACCGCGCCGCCTTCCTTTTCCAGAAGGTCGGCCACCACGACCTTGGCGCCCTCGTGCGCGAAGATCCGCGCAGCGCTCTCGCCCATTCCCGCCGCCGCGCCGGTCACCAGCGCGATCTTCTCTTTGAGCCTCACCCTGCTCCTCCCTTCAAGTAGCGCCGCCCCCTCGACCGGGGCCAACGTCCGCGATTAAGGCAAAGCGAACACCGTCACCGTCATCGAACCGGACTGCGCCTGCCAGAATCCCGCCGCCATTCCGGAGACGACGGCGACGTACTGCTTGCGGTTGACCGCGTAGGTAATCACGCCGCCGACGATAGTGCCGCCGCCGTTGAAGCGATAGATGACGTTGCCGTTCCTTGCATCGAGCACCAGAAAGTCGCCCGTCAACTCGCCTGTGAATAGCACGTCGCCGAAAGTCGCCGTCACGGTTGCGAGCATCGGGCGTTGCGACTGGTACCTCCATTGCACTTCGCCGGTCGAGGCCTTGATGGCGGTGAGCCAGCCGCGCGATTTCTCCACCGGGTCCCAGGTGAAGGAGCCGCCCATGTACTGCTGGCCGGCGACAAAGCGCGCTTCTTCGTCCTTCTTGTATACACCGCACCAGTCCACCGCGGGCACCACCATCAGGTCCAGCTTCGGGTTGTAGGCGGGCGTGCTCCACTCCACGCCGCCGGCAAGTCCGGGACAGGTGTACACGCCGTCTTCCGTCGGATCGACATCCGCGTTGCTGCGGGTCGTGACGGGCACCGAGTAGAGCTGCTCCCGGCTATTTCGGTCCACCAGCCGCAGCAGTCCGTCCTTCGCGCCGAGGGTCACGAGGTCGCGCTTTGCGCCGCCGACCGCCGCGCTGAACAGTGGGCTCGCGACCGGCATGTCCCAGTCGTGGGTGTCGTGCGGGACCGTCTGCTTGTGCCACAGCAGCTTGCCGCTGCGTACGTCGAGCACCACCACCGAATTGGTATAGAGATTGGTGCCTGGGCGGTGGCTGGCGAAAAAGTCCGGCGCGGGATTGCCCACCGCAATGTAGAGGTGGCCCCTGGCAACGTCGAGCACGGGCGTGGTCCAGATCCCGCCGCCGCCCCTCGCCCGCGAGTCGGCGCCGCCCCAGGTCTCCACGCCGGGCTCGCCGTCGTCGGGGATGGTGTTGAATTTCCACACCGGCTGCCCGTCGTCGAGCTTGAACGCGCCGACCCAGCCCTTGATGCCGAACTCGGAGCCCGACGGACCGATGATCACCAGGTCTTCATAGATCAGCGGGTTGATGGAGAGCGCCTCGAATTTTTCCGCATTGGCGGCCTTGATCTCCCACAACTGCTTGCCGGTCTCGGCATCGAGCGCGAACAGCCAGCCGTCCTGGGTGCCGCGCACGAGCTTGCCGTCCTTGATGGCTATGCCGCGGTTCTTGATCGAGGCGTTGGCTTCCTTGGCCTTCGGCTTCCATTCGTGGCGCCACTTGACGCGGCAGGTCGCCGCGTCCATCGCGACTGTCGTATAGAGCGTTGTGACGTACATCACGCCGCGATAGACGATCGGGTTGTTGAGCGCGCGGTTCAAGTCCGCGCCCTGGAACTGGCACACCGGACGCAGCGACCCGGCGTTGCCCGGGGTGATCTCCCTCAAGTCCACGTAGCGCACGCCGGCATAGTCGTGATTGGGCAGCAGCCACTCGGTGCTGCGCGCTGCTTGGTTGAGTTCCTCCTGCGTCGGGCCGGACTGCGCCTCTACAACGCTCGACAGTGTCACAAAAAGTAGCGCTGCAGAAAATCTATTCATAGCTTCCTCCCGCCAGTTCCTCTTTTAGTCGGGCCCCAAGCTTCTTCACTCCCTCTCCGCATCTTGACCTTTCCACCCTCTCCACTTGTGGAGAGGGGCTGGGTGAGGTGGGTGTTCAATGAGGCTGCAAGGTGACCGCCTTCATCGCCGCGACATCGGGAACCAGTTCCGATCCGCCCGCTGCATAACCGTTGACCTTGAGAATGTAAGCCACTATGTCTGCGTACTGTGCTTTGGCGAGCGACCCCGGCGCGTTGTTCGGCATGAGACTGCGAATAATATAGAAGAGGTCGTCGAGCGTGTGTTTGCGGTCCTCCCACCGGGCGCGGAACGCTTCGCCTGTGAGGGGGGCCGCGGGATTGCCTTGGAGCCGCGCACCATGACAGGCCGAGCAGTGCTGCTGGTAAAGCGCCTCACCCCGCCCTGCCTGGGCTTCGCTGTAGAGCCCGGCACCATCGTCTGCCATCACCGCGGACGGAGATCCGTGCAGCGCAAGGCAGGCGACGAGGGGAACCCAACCGGCCAGGCGCGCGTGCCTCAATTTGCGCCGGTACAGGCAGGCAGGTTCTTTCTTCCTATTGTGGTCATGCTGCAAGGCACATTTCCGCACTGTAGCGCTTTTCACATCTTATTATCTCCCGGCAAACCCGAAAAGGCGGGACCCTGGGTGCATAGAAAAGGAGCAGCGGCGATTGGCTGGTGAAGGGTGCGGTCTTTACGTCAACGCTCTCCGCGAGTCACTTCGTCTTGAAAACACGCCTTCTGGCATTATTGGCGGATGCAACGCATTCGTTCCCGGATGCCAGGAACACGAGGAGAGCCGCCATGACCAAAAGACTGTTTGCCTTCCCCATCGCAGCGCTGAATATTGCGATCGCGCCGGCACTGATGGCGCAACCCGTGGGTTTCCCGCCTGCGCCGCTGCTGGTGAGTCCAGCGCAGGGCGCGATCGACTTTCACGTCCATTCCGATCCGGACGTCTTCGGCCGCAGCATGGACGACATAGACGTCGCCGTGCTGGCGAAACGCAAAGGCATGCGCGCGCTGGTCCTGAAGAATCACGTCACCATGACCGCGGACCGCGCGGTGCTGGTCATGAAAGCCGTCCCCGGCATCGAGATTTTTGGCGGCATCGTGCTCAACAACGCGGTGGGCGGCATCAATCCCGCCGCGGTGGAATGGATGCACAGGATGTCGGGCGGGCGCGGCAAGGTGGTGTGGCTGCCGACCTTCGATTCCGACAAGCACATCAAGACCCTGGTGGACCCGAAGGGCTCCGGTATCGTAGTGGCACCCGATGGGGTGGTTACGCCGCAAGTCGAGGAGGTGCTGAGGATCATTGCGCGCGAGAACCTGGTGCTGGCAACCGGGCACATCCACGCGGCGGAAGTCGTGGCCGTGGTGAAGCGCGCGAAGGAACTCGGTGTGAAGAACATCCTCATCACCCACGCACTGACCAATATCCCCGGCTTGTCCATGGAGCAGGCGAAACAGGTGACGCAGATGGGGGCTTACATCGAGTACTGTTTTCTGCAGTCGATGACCGGTCCGGACGCGCAACATGCCTGGATGAGGCATTGGAGCAAGGTGTCCCTGAAGGACGTGGCCCGCGTGATCGCCGAAATCGGCGCGAAGAATGTCGTCCTGTCCACCGACCTCGGCCAGCATGGCAACATGACCCATCCCGACGGAATGGAGGACATGATCACCGGACTGCTGAAGGAAGGCGTGTCGCAGACGGAAATCGACCTGATGGTAAAAAAGAACCCCGCGCGGCTGCTGGGTCTGAAGGACTGAGAAACAGGGGCTAGGGACGACGGATGAGGGACGAGGGGTGACGGGTGAAGGGGAAGCCCTTAACGGCGGTGAATGAGTGAAGGGTGAAGGGTGAAAGTAAAAACCACCTCGGGCAACTCGCAGTCTCTTTTCCCTTTTCTCTTTCTACTTTTTCCTTTTCCCTGCTTTTCAGTTTCCTTTGCGTCCTTCGCGTTCCTTGCGTCCTTTGCGTCAACGCTTCTAAGGCTGGCCACAGGCCAGCTGGCCAGCTCATCAGCTGCCCCCGGTGGCAACATGAGCCTTCGCGAAGGCGGATTACATGACAAATAAAACACGGTTAGCGGTTCTTGACGACTGGCAGTGTGTGGCCAAGAGCTGCGCGGACTGGTCGCGCCTGTCGGAGCGCGCGGAAGTCGTCTTCTTCGAAGAGCCATTCAAGGACGCGGATGCTCTCGCAAAAGCGCTTGCCGGTTTCGAGATCATCATCGCCATGCGCGAGCGCACCAGGTTCCCGAAGGAATTGATCGAGCGCCTGCCGAAGCTGCGCATGATCGCGCTGACCGGGGGGCGCACCTGGACCATGGACTTCGACGCCCTCGACGCGCGCAGCATCGTCGTCTCCCACACCGGCAGCATACACTCCACCGCCGCGACCGCCGAACTGGCACTGGGCCTTCTGCTTTCCGCAGCACGGCACATACCGCGAGCCGATGCGTCAGTGCGCAAAGGCGGATTCCAGGGCGGGGTGCCCGTGGGTCGGGTGCTCGAAGGAAAGACGCTGGGCGTTATCGGCTTGGGCAAGATCGGCTCGAAGATGGCGCGCTACGGACAAGCACTGGGCATGCGGGTGCTGGCGTGGAGCCAGAACATGACCGGAGACAAAGCAGCTGCGGCTGGCGCGAAGCTGGCCGACAAGGCGACGCTTCTGTCCGAGTCGGACGCGATTTCGCTGCACGTGGTGTTATCGGACCGCACCCGCGGAATACTCGGCGCACAGGACCTCGAGCGGATGAAGCCATGGGCAATCCTGGTAAACACCTCGCGGGGCCCGCTGGTAGACGAAGCGGCGCTGGTGGAAAGACTGGAGAATGGGAAGCTGATCGCCGCGCTGGACGTGTACGCGCAGGAACCATTGCCCGCCGATCATCCGCTGCGCCACCTGCCCAACGCCATATTGACGCCGAACCTCGGCTACTGCACCCGCGAGGTGTATTCGCAGTTCTACGAGGACTCCATCGAAAACGTGCTGGCTTTCCTGGACGGCAAACCGATCAGGGTTCTTAAGAACCAGTAATGAGCGAAGGGTGATGGGGAAAAACAAGGATGAAGGAGGCGCAACAGGCCAGCGTGTAGAATTCCGGTACGTTTTCAACTCCCGCCTGTGACGTGAACGACCCCAATACTCTGCCCTCTCTGGCAAGCGTCATATTTGCCAGGATCACCGAGTTCGTGCGCCGGCCGGTGGCCGAACAGGCGCGGCTGCGTGCGCAGCTCGAAGCCGCGCTGGCGGTGTCGCTGGACGAATATCCGGCAGACAGACGCATCGTTCTCGATGCGCCGGACGGCGTTGCGGTCGTGATCCTCGACGACCCGGCGGGAGCCCTCGAAATCGCGCAGCGCTGCTCGCGCGTAACGGCGGCGGGCGTCCCGATCGCGATCGCCATCAATCATGGCGCGGTGCAACCGGCGCCGGACGACGAAGGCCTGCAGGGCCTGATCGGTGACGCGATCGGTACCGCTGCCGCAATCGCGCATTTCGCCGGCGCCGGCCGCCTCGTGGTGTCGCGCACGTTCCGCGACGCGCTCGCCGCGGCCGCGCCTCACCGCGCGGTGGGCCTGCGGCCCGCAGGCGTCTTCACCGACGGCAACGTGCGCACGCACGAAGTGCTCGCGCCGGACCCGAACGTGGCCGGCCGCCGCCGCAAGGTCCTCGCCGCCGTCGGCGCAATCGCGATGGTCGGTTTCGCCGCCGGCGCGGTGGTATTCCGCGAGGACATTCGCCGCGAAGTTCACGCGGGCAAGCCCGGAGTGCTCGCATTCGACGTCTACCCGGACGGCGATGTATTCGTGGATGGCATGCCACGGGGCAAGAGCCCGCCGCTCGCGCAACTGCGCCTCGACCCTGGCCGGCATATCGTCGAAGTGCGAAAGAAGGGCTACCCGGCGTACCGATACGACGTGGAGCTCCGCCCCGGCAAGGTGACCACCATTGAATTTGCCTTCGCCCCCGGCGATGAGCGCGGTTTTTTCCGCCGCATGTGGGATTCGCTGATGGTCAAACCCTGACCCGCGCATCCCGACATCATGGCAACGCAGAAACTCAAGGAGATAGGGCGCTACCGCATCCTCGGCGAACTCGGTCGGGGAGCGATGGGCGTGGTGTACAAGGCAGCGGACCCGGTGCTGGACCGGCCGCTCGCCATCAAGACCATCGTCATTCCGGCGGACGATGCCGACCGCAAGGAATACGAGGCCCGCTTCACCCAGGAAGCCCGGGCGGCGGGACGGCTCGCGCATCCGAGCATCGTGACCATCTACGACGTCGGCCACGAAGGCGAGATGGTGTACATGACAATGGAACTGCTCGAAGGCACCGATCTCGCCAGCATGGCGGAGAAACGGCGATTCAAGGTGCCCGAGGCCGTGCGTATCGTCGAACAGGTCGCTGAAGCGCTGGCATTCGCACACGATCGTGGCGTGGTTCACCGCGACATCAAGCCACCCAACATCATGGTCGTCGCGGGAGGCCGGGTGAAGATCATGGACTTCGGCATCGCACGGATGCGCCAATCGGACCTGAAAACCGAAACCGGCATGATGCTCGGCACGCCGCGCTACATGTCGCCGGAACAGGTGAGCGGCCGGCCGGTGGATCACCGCTCGGACATATTCTCGCTCGGCACGGTGCTGTACGAAATGCTGACCGGCACCAAGCTGTTCGCGGGCTCGGATCCTTCCGAGATCATGTACAACGTTTCCCAACTGCGGCCGGTGCCGCCGAGCCGCATCAACCGCCAGGTGCCCTCGGTGCTCGACCTGGTGGTGGCCAAGGCGCTGGAGAAGGACGCCGACGAGCGCTATCAGGATGCCCACCAGTTCGCCGCGGACCTGCAGGCCTGCCTGAGTGAACTCGGGGGCCATCGCGCCGAACCCGACACCACCGTGCGCATGGGCAAGGCAGCCAAGGGCAAACCAGCGCAGGCAGACGATGGGCGCACCAAGACGCTGCGCATCGGCGCCGAAAACGGCGACGCAGCCGTGGCCGAGGGCGGAACGAAGACGCGCGCCACGCGGCTGCAGAACATCATCGTGGATTCGAACACGCGGCTCGCGCTGTCTCACCTCTTCGATTCGTCCGCGGCGATCAAACGCCTCGCCGAGCCGGACCCGAAAGATCACGCCAGACTGATCCGCACGCCCGTGCCGCCGAATATCCTGACGCGATTCTGGCACGACCCCGAACTGCGGCTCCTGGGCTGGTGCGTGTCCGCCGCGATGGTCGCGGGATTCATCGTCGCTATCTACTAACTCACTACTTCCAGAACTTAGCCACAGAGGACACAGAGATCACAGAGAAAAGCAAGACAAGGTACTTGTATTGAAGGCCGGTGCTGCGTGCCGCCATCGTGGTGGACTCAGATTACCGTACCCGTTCACGCCCAATCCCGGCTATCGTTTTCTCTCTTCCTTTTGCGGCGGCGATTCGAATTGAGAATGCGCGGACCTGCCCGGACTTTCCATTTCACGCCCCGTGATTCGCATCTCCCTGTCCGCCTTCAGGGGGGAGGCGGGGATCGGCGTCGAGGCGCACGATCCAGCCTTCCATCCCTGGGCGGGCGACGGGGTAACGATCCATCACCAGCGGATCATGTCCCGGCACGATGTGATTGCGCGAGGTCGCGAGCCGGCGCAGCGTCTCGTATCCCGCCAGCATGTCGCCGAGGTTGTAGAGGATCGGGAAAGCGCGGCCCTGTTCCATGTGCGCGTAGAAGTGGCTCGCGTCCGAGGCCAGTACCACCCAGCCGCGGCGCGTGCGCACACGCACCGATTGCATGCCCTTGGTGTGACCGCCGATGTGATGCACCTCGATCCCCGGCGCGATCTCTGCGGGACCGTCGTGGAACTGCACGCGTTCGTCGAATACGCAGCGCACCATGGTTGCCACGTCCTCGGCTTCGTAGCCGTGCCTGAGCATCGATTGGCACATGCAGCGGCCGGTGGCGAAGTCCATCTCCTTGTCCTGCAGGTGATAGCGCGCCCGCGAGAACAACGGCAGATTTCCGGCGTGGTCGTAATGCATGTGGGTGATGATCACGTTCTCGATTTTTTCCGGAGCGATGCCGAGCGCAGCGATGCCTTCAGCGACCGGACGGATGATCTGCCGGCCGCGCTTTTTGGCCATCGCCTCGCCGAACCCGGTGTCCACCACGATGGTGCGGCTCTTTGCCGCGATCACCCACACGTAGTAGTTGAGCGGCATCTCGGTATCGTGCGGGTCGCCGCCGATGAAATTCTCCGGCGAGCGGCGCATCAGCCGCGCGTATTTGATCGCATAGACTTCGTAAACGTCGTCATTCATCGAACTCGTCCCCACGAATCAGCGGAACAGGACACTAGCCGTTACTTCTTTTCGGCCTTGTCCAACTCGGCAAAGGTTTCCCTGGCCACTCTGAACGCATCCACCCCCGCCGGAATGCCACAGTAGATCGCGACCTGCAGCAGCACCTCGCGGATCTCGGCCTTGGTAACGCCGTTGCGCAGCGCGCCACCGATGTGCATCTTGAGTTCGTGCGGACGGTTCAGCGCCGACAACATCGCCAGGTTGAGCATGCTGCGGGTCTTCTTCGGCAACTCCTCGCGTCCCCACACCGCGCCCCAGCAGTACTCGGTCGTCAGCCTCTGCATCGGCATGTTGAAGTCGTCCGCCGAGGCGATGGATTTCTCCACGAACTCTGAGCCGAGTACGGACTTGCGGATCTTCAGACCTCGTTCGAACAATTCGTCATTCATCTTTCTTCTCCTTTTAGTCTAACCAAATCAAAATTCAAACCCGAAAGGCGTTCAACGCAAAGGACGCAAAGGTACGCAATGGAAAACCAGAATGGATTGAGGATCCTGTCCAGTTTGCAGCGGGATTCGACGTGGCCGACATCGCGAATTTGGTGTCGCGTAAATCGAACAAAATGTCCGCCGCCATTGGTAAGTGCTCAATTCCATCCGTTGCTCTTTGTTCCGCTCTCCTTGCGTAGCTTTGCGTCCTTTGCGTCAACGCTCTTGGTCTGGTTCTGGCTCCCTCTCCACTCAAGTGGAGAGGGCGGGGGGTGGGGTGTTATTGTTTAGGCCAGACGGGGCCAGCGAGGGCATCCCTGGGCGGGTAAACGGTGATCGGCACGCCCTTCTGCCATTGCACGATCAGCAGGCTCGCGTCAGCACGCCGGCCGTTCTCCTCGAACCGCAGCTTGCCGTTGCCGGGGAAGAAATTCGCCGCGCCGCCGCTGAGGTTCATCGCACGCAGCGCCTGGGCGACCGCCCGGCGGTCCGCCTTGCCTGCGGCTTCCAGCGCTGCCTTGAAGATCAGTATGTCGCCGTAGGTGGTCACGAAATGCTGGGTCGGCCACGGCTCGTTGGTCTTGGCCTTTACCTCGGCGACGAAATCCTTCTGCGCGTTGGTCGTCCAGTTGGCGACCACCGCCATGACGCCTTCGAGCTGCTCGATGTTCATGTTGTTGCGCAGGTCCGGGTCGAGGATCGCGGCGCCATTTGCGATCGTCGGCAATTTGCCGCGCCCGAGCCCGAACTCGTTCATTTTTTCCAGCAGCAGCTTGGCGTCCGAAATCACCGTGGGCAGCAGCAGGAGGATGTCCGGGCGCGCCGAGCGCACTTTCTGGATCAGCGGCGTGGCATTCGCGAGCGGCGGGGTGAAGGTCTCGTCAACCACCAGTTTCAATCCAAGCTTGGCGAACTGGTGGTCGCGCATAGGCTTGACGAATGACACCGACGCGGCGGTGTTGTCCATGACGATGCCGATGGTCTGCGGCCGCTTGCCGGAGGCCTTCTCCGCCATCTCCATCAGTGCCGGCAGCGACCCCTCCGCCTGTTGCACGCCGGTGGCGGAAGTCTGGAACACGTACTTGAAGCCGCGCGAGGTGATCAGGTCCGAGTATGAGAACGTGACCACCGGCAACTCTGCGCGTTCCGTGACTTCGGTAACCGCCAGGGTGAATGAGCTGAGATACGCGCCGGTTGCGACCACCAGATCGGGTGAATTGGCCACCATGCGCTGTGCTGCATTCTTCGCTCTTTCGACCGAATCTCCCGCGTCGAAGACCGAGAGCTTGAGTTTTGCCCCGCCCATGGACTTGATGCCACCCTGCAGGTTGATGGTTTCGATCGCCATGTCGGCGGCCATCTTCATCACCTGACCCTGCCGGGCGTAAGGCCCCGACATCGGCGCGATCAGCCCGACCTCCACTTCCCTCGTCTGCCCGGTCGCCGTGCTCGCAGCGGCCACCATCGCCGCGAGCAACGCCAGAATCGAGTGCTTTCCGAGCGCAGTGATTTTCATGCTGTGCATCTCATCCTCCCCGGTTTCTGTTCGGCTCCAAGGAAACCGAATCAGTTACATTCCAAGATACGCCTGCCTGATCCGGTCGTTGCTTTTCAGTTCGTCATGGCTGCCCTCGAGCACCACGCGCCCGGCCTCGAGCACATAGCCGCGCGTGGCGAAATGCAGCGCCTCTGCGACGCGTTGCTCGACCATCAGCACGGTGAGCCCCGAGCCGGTATGGATGGCGACGATGCGCTCGAAGATTTCGTCGGCAACCGTCGGCGCCAACCCCAGCGACGGTTCATCGAGCATCAGCAGCTTGGGCGACGACGCCAGGCCTCTGGCGATGGCGAGCATCTGCTGCTGTCCGCCGGACAAAGCCCCCGCCTGTGCACCTGCGCGCTCCGCCAGCACGGGAAACCAGGTGTACACCTTATCCAGGTTCTCCGCCCAGTTGCGGCGGCCGGCCTCGGTTCCTGCGCCCATCTGCAGGTTCTCGAGCACCGTCAGGGAAGGAAACACCTGCCTCCCCTCGGGAACATGGGCGATGCCCAGGTGCGCCCGCGCGGAAGGCGCAACCGCCAGCAGGTCTATGCCTTCGAAGCGGATGGCACCGGACATCGGCGGCACGATACCCGAAATGGTCTTGAAAAGTGTGGTCTTGCCGGCACCGTTGGGCCCGACGATCGCGACGAATTCCCCCGCACCCACTCTTATGGTGACACCGTTCAGCACCGGCACGGCGCCGTAACCCGCGCCGAGGGCCTCGATCTCAAGCATTGGCGACCCTCCAGCGCTTTCCCAGATACGCGTCGATCACCGCCGGATTCCTCGTGATGTCGGCGGGTTGCCCCTCCGCAAGCACGGCGCCGTCGTTGAGCACGACGAATCGGTCCACCAGGCGCACCATCGCCTGCATGGTGTGCTCGATGATGACGATGGTGACCCCGCGCGCCGCGAGTTTGCGCACCAGCGCGATCACTTCCCCGACCTCGTTGCCGCCCAATCCCGCAAGCGTCTCGTCGAGCAGCAGAACCTTCGGTTTGCCGGCGAGCGCGCGGCCGAGCTCCAGCAGACGCAATTGCTTGTTCGACAGGCTGCCGGCGAGAAGCTGCGCGTCGCGCTCGAGCCCAACCTGGGCAAGCGCGGCTTCGGCATTGGCGCACGCCTCCCTGTCCGACGCCGCGTGCACATACGCGCCGACGACGACGTTCTCCAGCACGGTCATGCGCCGGAACGGCCTGACAACTTGAAATGTGCGGCCGACTCCGGCGGCGCAGATTTCGTACGGCCGCGCGCCGACGATGTCCCTGCCCTCGAGCAGGATCTGCCCCTGGTCGGGGCGGATGAATCCATTCAACAGATTGAAGAAGGTGGTCTTGCCGGCTCCGTTCGGACCGATTATGCCGAGGATCTCTCCGCTCACGACCTTCATGCTGACGTCGCGCACCGCCTGGAGGCCGCCGAACGCCTTCGATGCGTTGCGCACCTCGAACACCACTGCGCCGCCGCTCTTCTTGCGCGGCGGCAGTTCTGCGACGGCCGCCGATGCCGGGCCTGCGGGCCGCGGGCCAGCGGTCATGCGCGCACGCCGGCGCAGCATCAGGTCCTTCACTTTCCAGAACACGCCTTCGGGCGCCAGCAGGATCACCGCGACGATCGCGATCCCGTAGACCACGCCCTGGATGCCGGGTATGACGTTACCCAGCTTCGCGTGCAGCAGCTCGCTCAGCGGCACCAGGATCACGGCGCCGATCACTGGCCCCCACAGCGTGCCCACGCTGCCGAACATGGCGACGATCAGCGCCTGCGCAGACACCAGCATGCCGAACACCGCAGGCGGCGTCACCACCAGCAGCACCACCGCGTAGAAACCGCCGATCGTGCCGGCCATCGCGCCGCTCAGCGTGATCGCCCTGAGTTTCCACGCCAGCGTCCTGATCCCTGCGGCCTCGGCCGCCGCTTCGTCCTGCTTGATCGCGAGCAGCGACATGCCGAAGCGTGAACGTTCGATCAGGCTGGTCAGCACCATCGCGCCGAGCATCAGCGCTAGCGCCAGCCAAGCGTAGATGCGGTGGTCCTCGAACTGCATGTACGCAAGCGGCGCCTGGCGCTGCATCGGCAGCGTCAGCTCCTGGTAGCCCAGCCACTCGAACACGTACAGTAGCGCCAGCGGATAGGCGAGCATCGCCAGAGCAAAGTAATGGCCGCGCAGTCGAAACGTGGGAAAACCGACCACCAGCCCGGCCAGCGAGCCCACCGCCCCCGCCAGTGGAATCCCCAGCCACGGCGACAGGCCCCAGTGGATCTGCGCCAGCGCCAGCGCGTACGCGCCGAGGCCGAAGAACGCTGCATGGCCGAACGACACCAAACCGCTGTAGCCGCTCAAGACGTTCCACGCCAGCCCCATAACCGCCCACACCGGAACCACCGTCATGATCAACTGGTAGTAGGAGTTCTCCGCGAAGGCGGTCGCCGCGGCATAGACGATGCCGAATACCGCGATCAGCAGCGCCTGGCGGCGCAGATTCACCCTGGACATTTTCAGGTTCGCCTATTCATGTCCTGCGGGCCGCTCTGCCGAACAGGCCTTGCGGCCGCAGCAGCACGATGACCAGGAATACCACGAAGATCGCGGTGTTCTGCAACTGGTTGGGCAGGAACAGCGTCGAGAGCTGCTGGACCAGGCCGATGGTCAGCCCGCCGAAAAAGGCGCCCGACACGCTGCCCAATCCGCCGAGCACGACGCCGGCGTACATGACGATCACGTACTCGAGACCGACGTACGGCTGGAACGGACCGCCGGAAGCGAGCAGCCCGCCGCCGATGGCGGTCATGCCCACACCGAAGCCGAAGGCGAGGCGGTGCGCACGATCGACGTCGATCCCCATGTAGATCGCCGCCTCGGCATTATCGGCGGCCGCACGCAGCGACTTGCCGAGCCGCGACCTGGCCATGAACAGCACGAATCCGAGCACCGCCACCACCGCGATCACCGCGGCAACGGTCTGCCCCTGATTTACGAAGACGGTGGCGTCGCGGTAGACCGGACCCAGCGCCCACGCGCTCGACGAAAGCGGCGTGGCGATCGAGACCGGCGTAGAGCCGAACACGTACAGCCCGCCGTTTTGCAGGATCAGCGCCACGCCGAGGGTGAGGATCAACTGCGCGTAGTGCCCCTCGGACTCGAGCGCGCTGCCGCGGATGCCGGTCACCCGGCTCACCAGCAGCTTGTGCACGATGACGCCGGCGACGAAGATCACGGGCCCGGCAAGCAGCGCCGCAACGTACGGATCCATGGCCGTGCCGAACACGACGTGTGCGCCGAACAGGCCGAACGCGTAATAAGCGACGTACATGCCGAGCATCATGAAGTCGCCCTGCGCGAAGTTGATGACGCGCATGACGCCGAAGATCACGCTCAGGCCCACGCACATCAGGCCGTAGATGGCCCCGGTCAGCAGGCCCGCGGTCAGGGCCTGGAGGAAGTTTTCCAGCAACTGCGCTGCGTTCATTTCAGACGAAACCTTCTTTTGCCACAGAGGATGCAGAGAACACGGAGAAAGGCGAGACTAGACAATTGAAATGACGGCGAACGCTGCGTGCTGTGTGCTGTGAGAGAGGCCGCGAATATCGTGAGCATCGTAACAACAACACTCCTACCCAGTTTCCTTTGCGTCCAGTCTTTTTTCCTTTGCCATCATTGCGTAGACACTCGTGATTTTGTTCTCCTCTGTGTTCTCTGTGACCTCTGTGGCAAAGATATTCTCAAGAAACCGTGGGGCGGAGCAGCGCGCCGAGTTGCGCGACGTCCTTGCGGAGTTCGATGCCGTCTATGAAGGACTCGATCTCGCTCGCCCGCGCCGCGCCGAGTAAGTCTTCGGCCGCCGCGCGGAATCTTGCCCGCACATCCGTGGCAGTCGCGTTGACGACGTCCTCCAGGCGGATGCAATGCGTCGCGCCGCCGCTCTCGCGCACTTCCACTTCGCCGCCCTGCTTCCCGGGATACGCCCTGGTCATCGCGTCATCGATCTCCAGCTTCATGACGCCGATCAGCCGCTGCAACACCGGGTCCTGCAGCCGCGTGAAGTTGTGCGCGGACACGCCGCCTTCCATCAGCGCCGCGGCGACGTTGTACTGGATGCTCATTTTTGCCTGGAGCACGTGCGCGAACGGTCCGGTGTAGTCGCAGCCGGGATAGAGCGCGCCGGCGCGCGGCACCCGCACCGTGATGGCGGCGATGCCTTCCGGTGCCGTCCTGTGTTTGTGGGCAATCGCGATCGCCGCCTGGCTGGCGGTCTGCGCGAAATTACAGGCGGGCACCGGCTTGTGATAGACGGACAGGATTTCCGGCTGGCCGCGAAACAGTCCGACCTTCGACCCAGCCGGGCGCTTGCCCAGCGCGGCAAACAGCCCGGCTTCGCCGTCCAGCGCTGAGGGCGATGCGAACGCGCCCATTTCGGCGAGACGCGCCGCGGTCACCGCGTCGCGGGCGGCGTAGCCGGCGTGGAAGAACATTTCGCTCCCGCCGGTATGAGCCCACTGGTTGAAACCGACCGTGGTGTTGGCGCCAAGCGCGATCGCGCTGGTTACCGCGTCGGTGCTCAAGCCCAGCAGACGCGCTCCCGCGGCAGCCGCGGCGACCGGCCCGGTGATTCCGGTGGGACGGTGGATGCGCGCCACTTCGGCGTCCATGACCGCACGGCCGATCTGCCCGCCGACTTCGTAGCCGACCACTGCGGCGGCGATGAAGTTGCGTCCGCGAACATGGCGAAGCTCGGAAAGCGCCAGCAGCGTGGGCAGCACCACGATGCCGAGATGGCTGATGCTTCCGGAGTGCATGTCCTCGCGCACCAGGCCGTGGCCCATCACCGCGTTCGCGAACGCCGCATCGGCGTGGGACGCGGGATTCGGCGATCCGATCACGGTCGCGGCGCCGCCCGTTCCTTCCGCCAGCGCGACCGCCTGCCGGCTCCAAGGCAGATCGCGCGACTCGAAGGCGCAGCCGATGAGGTCGAACAGGCAGAGCTTCACCTTGTCGGTCGCTTCCGCGGGCAGGTCGTTCAGCGACATCGAGACGACCGAGCGCGCGATGCGCGTTGCGAGCGGTTCGCCGGTCTGGGCCGCCGGGCCCCTTTTTACAGGATGTACGGTTGCCATCGCAGTCTCCCCGTCACTTGCTGCGCACTTCCACGCCGGCCCACGATTCGACGACCCTGCACATCGAGGTGAAATCCGAATCGGCACCGTAAACCGCGTTGGTCACCGCCAGCATCTGGCGCACCGCCGCGCCGACCACCATCGGCACGCCCAGCGACTCGGCTTCGTCGATGCAAAGCCGCACGTCCTTGTACGACAAGCCGGTGGTGAAACCGAAATCGAAGGTGCCGGGCAGAATGGCGCGCGGGAACTTGTCCTGCGTCGCGCTGTTGCGGCCGGTGCCGGCATTGAGGATGTCGAGCATCATTTTCGGATCCAGCCCGGCTTTCACCCCCATCACCATCGCTTCGGAAGATACCGCAATGGCAGCCGCCGCCAAAAGATTATTGGCGAGTTTCATGGTCTGCGCCTGTCCGGCGACCTCGCCGAGATGAAAGGGCCTGCCGAAGGTCTTGAGCACCGGCTCAAGTACCGCGTACACGTTTTTCGGACACGACACCATGACCGCGAGCGTGCCTTCGCGCGCGCCCTTGAGGCCGCCGCTGACGGGCGCATCCACGTAGGTGATCCGGCGCTCGGCGAGCGCCCTCGCGACGATGCCCGCGGTGCGGGGGCCGATGGTGGAGAAATCGGCGACGTGCTTGACGCGCGTTCCCTCGATGACACCGCCGCGGCCCAGCGCCACGTTCTGCACGATCTCCGGATTGGGAAGGCTGAGGAAGACGGTCTGTGCGATGCTGGCCGCTTCGGCCGCCGAGCCGGCCCTCTGCGCGCCGGCCTTCTCCAACATGGCGACGGCCTTCTCATCGGTATCGAACACGCACACGCGCCGTCCCGCGTTGAGCAGGCGGGTGGACATGAGCGACCCCATTTTCCCCACACCGACGAATCCGAACATTTCGTGTTCCATTGCCACCCCCGTCGATTCGATTTGCGTGCGGAAGCGGCGGCACATTCATGAACCTGGACCGCCGTCCTTCCCGCTCCAGAGGCGACATAGTATCGGGGACGGGCTGATCCGGCATCCCCGAAGGCAACAAGCAGCGGAGGATCGGATGCAGATCCCGGGCGTTGCGGCGCAACATGCCAAGCCGATTGCCCACGAATTGCAGAAAGCGGCGATGTGGCCGTGACGGCTGCCTGGGCCTGGCAATCCCACTGACATGGCGCAGTGTGGCCTAAACTAAGCCTGCTTCCCGATTCTCGAGTGCCTTCATAAGCCAAGGAGCGACGATTCATGACGAGACGAGTTCTGCTGCTTGGCGCCGGCCACATTGGCCGCGCCGTCGCACATCTGCTCGTTACCGCCGAGGGCGAACCGCGTTACGAAGTCGTGGTCGGCGACCGCTTGGTCGATCCCGAGGTACGCTCCCTGTTCCCGGAGCGTTGGTTCGAGATCGATGGCACCGATAGCGGCAGCTTCGCGCGCCGTATCCAGGGCCATGACATCGTTATCAATGCCCTGCCCTTCCATCTTGCCGATACGGTGGCGAATGCCGCTGCGCGGGCCAAGGCACACTACTTTGATTTGACCGAAGACGTCTCCACCACGCGTGCTATCCGTGCGTTGGCCGTGGGGCCCCCCATTGCCTTCATGCCGCAATGCGGGCTGGCGCCTGGCTTCATTGGAATCGCGGGCTATGCGCTATCGCAAGGCTTCGACAAGCTGGAACGGCTGCACATGCGGGTGGGCGCCCTGCCGCAATATCCCACTAACGCGCTGAAGTACAACCTCACCTGGTCCGTGGATGGGCTCATCAACGAGTACGTTCATCCCTGCGAGGCCATCGTGGACGGAAGGCGCATCGAACTACCGGCGCTGGAAGGCTACGAGACCTTCGCGTTGGACGGCGTGAATTACGAGGCCTTCAACACCTCGGGCGGGTTGGGTACCCTTGCCGAAACCTTGGAAGGTCGCGTGCAGTATCTCGACTACAAGACGATCCGTTATCCGGGCCACCGCGATATCGCCAAGCTGTTGCTGCAAGACTTCGGGCTCGCGGGAAAACGCGAGACCATGAAAGACATTCTGCAAACGGCCATTCCTGCTACCGAGCAGGACGTGGTGGTGGTGTTCGTGACGGCGTCGGGCTTGCGCGATGGGAAACGCACTCAGCTGTCTTTCGCCCGCAAAGTATATGCACAAACCTGGTCCGGAATGCCCATGACAGCGATCCAGATCACGACCGCCAGCGGTGTTTGCGCCGTGATGGATCTTTTCGTGCAGGGAAAGCTCCCGCAGTCCGGTTTCCTTCGGCAGGAGCAGGTCGCGCTTGGCGATTTCCTGTCCAATCGCTTCGGCCGCGCCTACGAGGCCGCGGCCGCGTGAGGGCAACGTGAATCTCCGTCACGAAGTACAGATTCTGCTGAACGCCCTTGGTGCCTCTGCTGGCGACTCCACGGAAGGTCTTTGCGGCCGCTCACCCATTGACGGTTCCCGGATCGGCGGGGTCGTGCTCGACGACGAGTCGAGTATTCGAGAAAAGGTTGCCCGGTCGCGGGAGGCCTTCCGGCACTGGCGCATGACACCGGCGCCCAAGCGCGGCGAGCTCATACGCCTCTTCGGCGAAGCGGTTCGGAACAACAAAGCGGCGCTCGGCAGGTTGGTCAGTATCGAATCGGGAAAGATTCTCCAGGAAGGTCTCGGCGAGGTGCAGGAGGTCATCGATATCTGTGAGTTCGCGGTCGGGCTCTCGCGGCAGCTGCATGGGCTTACCATCGCCAGTGAACGCCCGGGTCATCGCATGATGGAAACCTGGCATCCGCTGGGGCCAAGCGTGGTTATCACCGCCTTCAATTTCCCTGTCGCGGTATGGGCCTGGAACGCCGCGCTCGGCCTGGTGTGCGGCAACACCATGCTGTGGAAGCCCTCGGAGAAAGCGCCAGTCGCTGCATTGGCCATGCAGGCACTGCTGGAGCGGACCTGCCGGGAAATCGGGAATGCCCCGCATCATCTCAATCAAGTGGTATTCGGCGTGAGCGATCAGGGACGCATTCTGCTGGACCAACCGGAGATTCGACTCGCTTCGGCAACGGGCTCAACGCGCATGGGCAAGGCCGTCGCGGCTCAGTTGGCGCCCCGCTTCGTGCGCACGATCCTGGAGTTGGGCGGAAACAACGCGGCCATCGTCGCGCCCTCGGCGGACCTCGCCTTGACCGAGCGCGCGATCCTGTTCGCGGCAGCGGGAACCGCCGGCCAGCGTTGCACGAGCCTGCGCCGGCTGTTCGTGCATCGAAGTCTCTTCGATGGATTTCTTGGCCGATTGAAATCGCTATACGCGCGCATCAAAGTGGGCAACCCGCTGGATGCGGACACGCTGGTGGGTCCGTTGATCGACTCTCACGCCTATGCCGGCATGCGCGTCGCGCTGGATCGGGCCAATGTCGACGCCCGGTGGATCGCAGGTGGTGAGCGGGTCGATACGGAGTACCCCGACGGGTATTACGTTCGCCCGGTGCTGGCGGCGATGCGCAGCCAGACCGACATCGTGCTGGAGGAAACCTTCGCACCCATTCTCTACTGCATGCCCTACGATACGCTCGACGAGGCTATCCGATTGCACAACGCGGCGCGACACGGCTTGTCCTCGTCCATCTTCACCCGCGATCTCCAGGAAGCTGAACTGTTCATGAGCAGCGCGGGATCCGATTGCGGTATTGCCAACGTCAACATCGGCACCTCGGGCGCCGAGATCGGCGGCGCTTTCGGCGGAGAGAAGGATACGGGTGGTGGACGCGAGTCCGGCTCGGATGCATGGAAGGCTTACATGCGACGAGCCACCAACACCATTAATTACTCCGGCGAACTTCCATTGGCCCAGGGCATTCGCTTCGAACTGTGAGTGCGTGACGCAGAAGTTTGCGAAAGCCCGGGCGCTCAGCGCGCATTCCGGCGTTTGGCGCTTGCGCGTCTCATCGAAGTGGCTCGCAGGGGCTGCGGCCGCGTGAGCACTTCCGGCCTGAGAATCGCGTCCACCTCCCTTCGGGACAAGAGTCCCTCATTCACCACCAGGTCGTAGACAGACTGACCCGTCGTTGTCGCTTTCATGGCGATATAGGTAGCCTTTTCGTAACCGATATAAGGATTGAGCGCAGTGGCAATGCTGGGCGAGTCCTTGACCATTCTCGCCAGGTGTTTCCGGTTCGCGGTAATTCCCTTGACGCAGCGCTCTGCAAGCACGACGCAGCCGCGCCGCAAGTGAGCCACCGAAGTGAACAGGCTGTGGGCGATGATGGGCTCGAAGGCGTTGAGCTGCAGCTGGCCAACCTCCGCGGCGAAACTCACGGTGACATCGTGTCCGATGACCTCAAAGGCAATCTGATTCACGACCTCCGCAATCACCGGGTTGACCTTACCGGGCATGATGCTGGAACCCGCCTGCATCGGAGGCAGATTGATCTCGTTGAATCCCGCCATGGGTCCCGAGGACAGCAGGCGCAGGTCGTTGCAGACCTTGGATAGCTTCACGGCGATGCGCTTGAGCACGCCGGAGAGTTGGACGAAAGCCCCCGCGTCCTGGGTCGCTTCCACGAGATTGGGTGCGGTGATGAGTTTGACCCCTGAGATTCGGGTCAATTCCCTGCGCGCGAGGCGCGCATACCTGGGCACGGTGTTGATCCCGGTGCCGATCGCGGTGGCCCCCAGGTTGATTTCCTCAATCAGGCGCGAAGCCTCGCGCAGTCGCATCCTGTCCTCACCCAGCATCACCGCGTAGGTGCTGAACTCCTGCCCCAGAGTCATGGGCACGGCGTCCTGCAATTGCGTGCGCCCCAGCTTGATGACCTTTACGAAGGCCCTCGCCTTCCCGGTGAAAGCCCTTTGAAGCAACGCCATGGCCTCCAACAGACCTTCGATTGCGAAGTGAAGGCCCAAGCACACCGCAGTGGGATACACGTCGTTGGTGCTCTGGCTCATGTTCACATGCTCCAGCGGATGCAGGTATTCATATTCGCCACGGCGACGCCCCAGGTGCTCCAGCGCACGGTTGGCGATCACCTCGTTGGCGTTCATGTTGGTCGAGGTCCCCGCGCCACCCTGGATGACATCCACCACGAACTGCGCATGCAGCTTGCCGCCACGAATCTCTTCGCACGCCGCGATAATTGCCCGCGCGCGACTGCGATCGAGCAAACCCAGTTTGCGATTGGAGATTGCGCAAGCCTGCTTCACGCAGGCCAAGGCTGTGATCAGTTCTCCATGCAGAGCGATGGAAGTACCGCTGATGGGAAAATTCTCCAGGGCCCGGAGCGTGTGGATGCCATAGTAGGCACTTACGGGAACATTGCGCTCCCCCAGCAAATCGCGCTCAACCCTGTAGGCGGTTCCGGGCATCGAATCACTCCCCTTGTGCTCAAAGCGATAGCATACATTGGGAGTCAGCGCGCGGAGTGCCCGGTCTGCGCTCATGCCTTGGCGATTCCTACCTCCGTGAGTCGTTCCATCGGATGCGCGCGGTCAGAATGCATCTCCGGCGAACAGCGGCGCGGAATCAGGCGTCTTACATCCCGCCCAGAGCGAGTTGCCCTTTATCCGACTTTCCCCTCGCGCCTCGTCTCTCGTTAGGAGTCCCGGCGCGCGGACTCGTTACCGACGGAGTCGGCCGTTTGCGGGAAGCGTGCCTTGTCCCGCACTCCTATCCGAACAACCTCCCGCTGACGCCACGTGCGGGACAGCGCTTCGCTTCATGCGCTAGGAGCATGCGCTTGCGCTCCAAGCCGCCCGCGTAACCGGTCAGCGAGTTGTCGGCGCCGATGACGCGATGGCAGGGGACGATGATGGAAATCGGGTTGCGCGCGTTGGCGTGGCCGACCGCGCGTGAGGCCTGCGGCCGTCCGATGCGGCGCGCCAGTTCCGCGTAGGAGATGGTCTCACCGTAGGGGATGCCGCGCAGTTCCCGCCACACGCGCAACTGGAATTCGCTGCCATGCGGCGCCAGCGCCAGATCGAATTCGGTCAGCCGGCCTTCAAAGTATGCGCGCAGTTGCGCCATCGCTTCGACAAACGGCGCGGCAGCTTCATCGGGAACCCAGTCCGGCCGCATCTCGGGACGGTGCTTGTCGCTGTCGGTGTGCAGGCCGCTGAGCGATCGTCCATCGGACATCAGCATCAGCGGGCCGACGGGGCTTTCGAATGTCGTATAGAAAGTGCTCATGTCAGCGTTCTCCAAAGATGCATTGCAGCGTAGCCGCGCCAGGGCCGCCAGGCCTCCGCGCGCGCCAGAATCTTGCGAGCGTCGTCGGTGCCCAGCGCCTTGCGGATGCCGAGATCGGTGGCCGGAAACGCGTCCGGCCAGGAAAAGGCGCGCATTCCCAGGTACTGCGCGGTCCATTCGCCGATACCCGGGATTGCCTTGATGCGCGACAGCGCGGCCTCCACGTCTGCGCCGGGATCGAGCAGGCTCGGATTTGCCGCCATCGCCCTGGCGACGTTGCCAAGCGTGCGCGCCCGCGCCGAGGTTACGCCGATTTTCGTCAGCGCTGCGGGTGTGGCGGAGGCGACGCGCTGCGCGGTGGGCATGAGCAGCCGCAATTCCGGAAACGGCATCTCGACCGGCTCGCCGAAGGCTGCAGCGAAGCGACCGGCGAGCGTACTCGCCGCCTTTACGCTGATCTGCTGCCCGAGCACCGCACGCACCGCCACCTCGAAACCGTCGAACGCACCGGGCAGCCGCAGGCCGGGCTGCCGCGCAGCGAGCTTGCCCAGGCGCTGCGCGATACGCTGCGGCTCCGCGCCCAGGTCGAACAGCCGCCGCACCCTGCTCAGCACCGCGGGAATCGCGCGCCCAAGTTCCGGCGCCAGTTCCACCGCCAGCGCATGGCGCTGCGTGCTCGCCCGCACGCGGATCCAGCCGGTGCGCCCGCCGAGACTCACCGTGCGCATATAGCCCGAAGCTGAAATCGCCTCGACGCCGTCGAACAGCCGCTTCGACAGGAACTCGAGCATCGCGTCCCAATCGAGCGGCGGCCGGTAGGCCAGTGCGCAGACGAAGCGGCCGCTGCCGGCGCAAGCGGTGCTGCGGCGGAAGCCGGTCGGGCTGAGACGATAATGAGTCTTGAAGGCGTCGTTGAATCGCCGCAGGCTGGAGAAGCCGCTGGCGAAAGCCACGTCGATGACCGGCAACGCGGTATCGGTGAGCAACAGTTTGGCGGTGAGCAGGCGCTGGGTTTCCAGCAGCTTGTTCGGCGATACGCCGAACTCGTCCTGGATCACGCGCCGCAGGTGGCGGTCGCTGATGCCCATCTCCGCCGCAAGCGCGCTCACGCTGCCCTCGTTGAGGGCGCCGTCCTCGATGCGCCGGGCCAGCGCCACGGCGAGACGGTTGCGGGAATCGACCCGCGCGTTACCGGGCGCGAGCTCGGGACGGCAGCGCAGGCAGGGACGGAAGCCCGCCTGCTCCGCCGCGGCAGCGTTCGGATAGAAGCTGCAGTTGCGGCGCAAAGGCCGCCGCGAATTGCAGATGAGACGGCAGTAGATTCCGGTGGAGGAGACGCCGACGAACATGAGCCCGTCGAAGCGGGGATCCCGGCTCACCAGCGCCTGGTAACAGCTTTCCTGATCGAGTTGCATGCGCCCATGCTGCCTGCTCTCTCGGCTTGGCGCTAGCCATTTCCGGACATGCAGTTCGAAAGGCAATTCTCAGCCACGGAGGACACAGAGAACACAGAGGAAAACGGGATCAATAGCGTTTAGGTAAAGGACGCAAAGGGGGAAGGGAAGGTGCACAAAGAACTGCCTGAGCAGAGGTCCTGCGAATACAACGGGCGAATGCGGTTACGGAGGATAATCTGGCAGCACGCCGCCTGGATCTTCAATTCCCATTTTTTGGTTTTTCTCTGTGTCCTCTGTGTCCTCTGTGGCTAAGGAACCAGGAAGAGCGGTCAGTCGGCTTCGACCGAAGTGATCCTCGGGTAAGTCGGGTGGTGATGCACGACCAGGCGTTTGGCATTCATCCATACGGGGAATTCGCCGGTGTCCATCAGGAACAGCGGTTCGGCGAATTCCTGGCTCATGACCGGAGGGCGCTCGCGGCGGCGGTCGCGCCCGCCGTAGAAGCGCAGCCAGTTGCCCAGCGCCCAGCTCACCTGCACCAGCCCCATTGCCAAGACGATGGCGCCGTAGACGCCGATCAGTTCGAGCAGCGCTTCCCAGCCGCGACGCATCACCAGCTCTTCGTACACCGCCGTGAATCCGAGCCACCATGCCAGCATGGTCGCAAGCGGCAAAAGCAGGTAAAGATAGAAACTCCAGAGCCCCGCGGTGAGAACGCCGAAAATCGCGCGCTTGCCCTTCGACTGGAGCTCGGGCCGGTCGATGATGATGTGGCGAATGTCGAAGACAATGTCGTTCATGTGGTGTGGATACCTCTGTCGGGGCTGCGCCAGGTGGCACGCTTCCCGTTCCGGCGCATGAGGACCCGGGGCGTGGCGACGACGGTGGTGAGAACGTTGATGATCCAGAACGCGACCGGGTACCAGATCATCCAGAAGTAGTAGCGGAACAGGCCCTTTTCGTAGCGCGAATCCATCAGCAGCCCGACGGCGACCTGCAGCATGCAGGTAATACCGATCAGCACGCCGCTGAAGCCGGGCAGCAGC
>JACXTT010003225.1_pt1 | contig 25374 bp, 21 predicted proteins | sample 9270951 | NCBI WGS metagenome assembly JACXTT01 (sample SAMN15532306, study PRJNA645909) | rock metagenome | isolation source: weathered quartz diorite | place: Puerto Rico | collected 2017-06-21
CAGGCGAAGAAACACTCATATTCACCCTACTCCCGATTCCGGGTTGGCGCCGCGGTCCTCACGCGTTCGGGCAAAGTCTACTCCGGTTGTAACATAGAATCCGCTTCATTCAGCCTGACGATATGCGCGGAGCGCACCGCGTTATTCAAGGCTGTCTCAGAATCAGCACGCTCGTTCCGGGCCCTGGCAATCGCAACAGATTCCAGGGAATTCGTCCCTCCGTGCGGAGCCTGCAGGCAGGTCATCCACGACCTGGCGGGAAATATCGATGTCGTCCTGGTCAACTCCAGCGGCCGGAGCAAGGAATATAAAGCGCGGTCCCTGCTCCCTCATCCCTTCCTCGACTCCCTGCTCCCGATCCTGCACGACAGTGGAACCGATCACGCTTCATAACATGCCTGCGAACACCGGTTGGATCGAGGTCATTTGCGGATGCATGTTCAGCGGCAAGACCGAAGAGCTTATCCGTCGCCTGAGGAGGGCACAAATCGCCAAGCAGGAAGTCGTCATCTTCAAGCCCCGCGTCGACAATCGTTACAGCTCCAACCACATCGTCTCACACAGCGAGCAATCGTTGACTTCAAACGTGATCGATAACCCTATTGAGATAATGAGTTTAGGCAGAAGCGCTCAAGTTGTGGGCATCGATGAAGCCCAGTTCCTTCCCTCTACACTTGTCGAGGTTTGCAACGACCTCGCCGATTCCGGGAAGCGGGTGATCGTGGCCGGGCTCGACCAGGACTATCGCGCCCGTCCTTTCGGTCCGGTTCCGGAGCTTCTCGCTGTCGCAGAGTATATCACCAAAACTCTCGCGATCTGCATGGTATGCGGAAACCCCGCGGACCGCACTCAGAGGATCACCCGGCAACAGGAGCTCGTGGTGGTGGGGGCACGTAATGTCTACGAGGCGCGCTGCCGCAGATGCTACCAGCCGCCATCCGAAGGAGACTGATATGAACCGAATCGAACGGCCGATCACGGCGATTATCTCCCTCCTCGCGGCGCTATTTGTCATGTCGTGCGGAAGGAAGGATGCCGGTCAGGAGGCCTCACACGGGCTCAAGGTCGGGCTGGTATTCGATGTGGGAGGAAGGGGCGATAAATCGTTCAATGACGCCGCGTACCGCGGACTTGAACGCGCGAAGAAAGAGCTCGGGATCAGCTACGAGTATCTCGAGCCCGGCCCGGGCGCCGACCGCGAAGCGGCCCTGCGCCAGTTTGCGAACCGTACCGACATCGGCCTCATATTCGGCATCGGCTTCATTTTTACCGACGATATCACGAATGTCGCGCGGGAGTTCCCGGCCAGGAAATTTGCATGCATCGATTACACGTACGATTCCAGCAAGGCCCTCCCCCAAAACCTGGTGGCGCTCGAATTCAAGGAGGAAGAGGGCTCCTTTCTCGTGGGCGCCCTGGCAGCCCTGCTGACGAAAACAAATGTCATCGGCTTCGTAGGGGGAATGCAGTCGCCTCTGATCAAGAAGTTCGAGGCCGGGTATGTCGCGGGTGTAAAGTACGTGAACCCGCGCTGCGACGTGCTCATCTCTTACGCTGGGATCACCGGCGAGGCGTTCAAGAACCCGGGAAAGGGCAAGGAGCTCGCTCTCGGCCAGTTCGAGAGAGGGGCGGATATCATCTATCATGCCTCGGGAGTCACCGGCCTCGGGGTCTTCGAAGCGGCCCGGGAGAAGCATAAACTCGCGATCGGGGTCGACTCAGACCAGTATCTGGAAGCTCCGGGCGTTGTTCTGACCAGCATGATCAAGGTGGTGGACAACGCGGTCTTTGAAATCATCAGGGAGGAGAAGGAAGGGACGTTCCGGGGAGGGCGCGCAGTACTCTTCGATGTCCGGTCGAAGGGCGTCGATTACATTTACGATGAGCACAACAGAAGCCTTATACCCGATCAGATCCATGCGCGCGTCGAGGAAATCCGGGAGAAGGTCATCTCGGGGGAGATCCGGGTGCCGGACCGCTGATGCCTGCGGCCTTCGCTGAGCTTCAGGATATCACGAAATCGTTCGGGGGCGTCAGGGCTAACGACGGTGTAAGCATTCGCATCCGCGATGGGGGCATCCATGCCCTTGTCGGCGAAAACGGGGCCGGGAAATCGACCCTGATGAAGGTTCTGTACGGAATGCTTTCTCCCGACGGGGGCAGGATCCTCATCCGGGGCAAGCAAGTCCGGATTACCTCCCCGCGCACGGCGATTGCTCTCGGCATCGGAATGCTCCATCAGCATTTCATGCTGATTCCCCCCTTTACTGTCACCGAAAATGTCATTCTTGGGAGCGAGCCCGAGTCCCGCTTCGGCCGCCTCAATCTCCGCTCGGCCGAAGATGAGGTACTGAGCCTCTCCAGGAGGTTCCATCTCGATATCGACTGCAGGGCGAAGATCGAATCCCTCTCCGTGGGCCTTCAGCAGCGCGTCGAGATACTGAAAATCCTCTACCGGCGAGCGGAACTCCTGATACTTGACGAGCCGACCCCCGTACTGACCCCCCAGGAAGTGGAGGACTTCTTCAGCACCATCAGAAAGCTCAAGAGCGAGGGAAAGACCGTCATCCTGATCACGCATAAACTTGCGGAGGTCATGGAAATCAGCGATACGGTGACCGTCATGCGCCGAGGCAAGGTGACGGCGGAAGTCGATACACGCTCGACGAGTCCGCGCGAACTGGCGCATCTGATGGTCGGGGACGAAACGGGATCGTCGGTCCCGAAAGCGGCGGCCGCAACAATCCGCACCGTCGTAACGGCGGAGAACGTTTCGTGCCTCAGCGACCGCCGGCTTCCCGAAGTGAACGATGTCTCCTTTTCCATCGCCGCCGGAGAGATTCTGGGAATCGCCGCGGTTGAAGGGAACGGGCAATCCGAACTCGTGCAGGTTCTCGCCGGGTTGAGGGCGTGCACCTCCGGACGGATACTCATAAATGGACGCGAGGTCCGCCTGGGGTCGCGCGGGATCACCATCGGTCACATACCGGAGGACCGGCTGAGATACGGCATCGTTGCCGACTTCTCTGTTGCCGACAACCTTCTCCTTGGAAGGCAATACGAGCGGGAATTCTCGGGGCTCTTTTTCCTGCGGCGCGCGGAGGTCGATGCGTACGCGGACAGAGTACTTGAAGAGTTTGAGGTCCGGCCTCCCAGGCGCGAGCTTGCGGCGCGTTCGCTCTCCGGGGGGAATCAGCAGAAAGTCGTAGTCGGCAGGGAGTTCTCGAAAGATGCCGATTTTCTCATCGCCTCCCAGCCTACGCGGGGCCTCGACATCCGTGCGATCGATTTTGTCCACAGCACGATGATCAGCGCACGGAACCGCGGCAAGGCGATCCTGCTCGTGTCGTCCGACCTCTCCGAGCTTCTCTCGATAGCGGACCGCATCGCGGTGATGTACGAAGGCCGCATCACAGGCTTGTTCCGGGCGTCGGAGACTTCGGAGCGCGAGCTGGGTCTGCATATGACGGGTTCGCATCGTCAGAAGGAGACCCCGGCCGCATGATGCTGGCAAAGCGGATTCTCGCGCTGACTGCCGGTCCGGCGATCGCGTCGGCGGCTTCCCTCTTCATCGGCGCGGTTTTTATACTCGGTATCGGAAAGGATCCCCTGGAGGTCTTCAGCCTCCTCTTCGTCCAGACGTTTGGGAGCACCTACGGCATCGGGCAGGTCCTCTTCAAGGCCACACCCCTCATGTTCACGGGCCTGGCCGCCGGAATCAGCTTCCGCGCCGGGCTTTTTAATATCGGCGCGGAAGGCCAGCTGACTGTGGGGGCCTTTCTCACGGCTCTTGTCGGATTCCTCGGCCGGGGTCTCCCCTCCCCAGTCCTTCTGCCGGCGTCGCTCCTCGCCGGCATGGCCGGGGGAGCTCTGTGGGGGCTGATTCCGGGAATCCTCAGGGCCCGCTTCGGAGCTCACGAGGTGATCAACACCATCATGATGAATTTTATCGCATCGGCCTTTGCAAGCTACATGGTAACGAACGTCTTCCTCGTGCCCGCGAGCGTCCATACCCCTTCAATCGCGCCGGCCGCCGAGTTGCCGCGCCTGGAGGCGATAACCGGCTCGTTCCGGGGCGCTCCGGTGAACATGAGTCTTCTCATCGCAGTCGTCGCGTGTTTTGCTGTCTGGTTCTTCCTCTGGAAATCGAGGCCCGGGTACGAATTGCGGGTGACGGGACTCAACCGGAACGCGGCGCTCTACGGAAGGATCCGCGTTCCGTGGCAAATCGTCCTGGCGCTCACGATCTCGGGGGGCCTCGCAGGACTCGTGGGGAGCAACTTCGTGCTCGGCTACAAGCATTATTTCGAACTCGGGTTCTCCGAAGGGATCGGTTTCATCGGCATTGCGGTGGCCCTCCTCGCGAGGAACCACCCGCTCGGCATCATCGTCACCTCACTCTTTTTCGGGATCCTCGAGTACGGGAGCCTGACAATCAATACACTCGTCCCCAAGGAGCTCTCCCAGATTCTTCAGGCGATTGTCATCCTCTTCGTCATCATTCTAACCCGGCTCGTGAACACGTGGGTGGGCCGCCTCCTCCAGCAGCCACAGCGCGCTTGAACGGTCGTGGCTGATACTCTCTTTAGCCTCGCCTTCCTCATCCAGACCCTGAGGATTTCAGTCCCGTATGCGCTCCCGGCGATGGGGGCGACGTTCAGCGAGCGCGGAGGAGTGGTGAACATCGCGCTGGAGGGGATACTTCTGATCGGGGCATTCGCGGCGACCGTCGCCACGTTCTCTACCGGAAGCCCGCTCTTCGGGATCGTCTGCGGCATGGCGAGCGGCATTCTGGCCGCCCTTCTCCACGGCCTTGTCTCCGTCACGTTTAAGGCGGATCAGATCGTGAGCGGCATCGCGATCAATTTACTCGCTGTGGGGATCACGAAATTTGCCTGTCAGATCATTTTCAACAGTTCGAGCAATTCCGCCCGAATCCCTGGATTCGAAGCGTGGGATCCGGAGACGAAGATCCCCATCCTCCACGCGCCGTTTATACCGATTACAATCATTCTCCTGATTATTTCGCAGGTAGTACTCTTCCGCACGAAGTTCGGCCTGCGATTAAGAGCGGTGGGGGAACACCCCGGGGCCGCCGATACGCTCGGGCTGAACGTGGCCCGTCTCCGGTACGCCGGGGTCCTCATCAGCGGGGGCTTCACGGGTCTCGCGGGCGCCTGGCTCGCGATCGACCAGCACAGCTTCACGGACGGAATGTCTGCGGGGAGGGGTTTTATCGCACTCGCGGCGATGATCATCGGAAAATGGAATCCCGCGGGAGCGGCCGGAGCGGCTCTCCTCTTCGGTTTCGCAGAGAGCCTCAGCATCCATCTGCAGACGGAGTCGCGGTTCATCCAGCTGATTCAGGTGATTCCATATGTCCTCACCATGATCGTTCTTGCCGGGTTCATCGGGCGGTCGACTCCGCCGGCGTCGGACGGAATCCCGTATGAAAAAGAGGGCACGTCGTGAAGCCCTCGAAGCATCTCCGGCCGGAAGACGTCGGCGAAGCGGCGGCGTATGTCAGGGCGATGATTTCGCAGCGCCCCCGGCTCGCGATCGTTCTGGGCTCCGGCATGGGGGGATTCGCGTCCACGCTTTCCCCTGCCTCTCTCATACCCACGGACCAGATCCCCAATTACCCCCGGTCCACGGTCGAGGGGCACAGCGGTGCGATTGTCTGCGGGAAGCTGAAATCCGTTTCCGTTCTCGTCTTCCAGGGGAGAGTCCACTTGTACGAGACCGGAAATCTCGAGCAGGTCTTGTTCCCGGTGCGGGTCGCACACAGGCTGGGGATACGGATCCTCCTTCTGACGAATGCGGCGGGGGCGGTCAACCGCGATTTCCGCCCCGCTGACCTGATGCTGATGACTGATCAGATCAACCTCACGCGTGAGAATCCCGTTCTGGGAGTACCGGGGGGCGTCAGGGGCGGCGATCTCTATGACAGGGCTCTGCAGGATGCAATCAGGAGCGTCGCTCTTGAGCGGGGAATGACGCTCCGGGAGGGGGTCTATTGCGGCATCAAGGGACCGAGCTACGAAACGGCCGCGGAAGTCGAGATGATCCGTCGCATCGGAGGGGATGCCATCGGGATGTCGACGGTGAACGAGAGCTCGCTCGCCCGCGCTCTCGGGATGAAGGTAGCGGGAATTTCACTCATCACCAACCTTGCCACAGGGCTGTCGCGCGACGCGCTGACGCACGCCGAAGTGACCGATGTTGCAGGGAGGGCAAAGGCCGCTCTCGAAACGCTCCTGACGGCATTTATCGCCAAGGCCGGGGCGGCCCGGCCCTGAAGTGAGGATCAGTAGGGGGCTACTTCGACTTCTGGATCGTCCAGAGGTAATCGCGCAGCGCCTTGATCTGCGCCCTGGCGCTTCCACCTAGAATCGTCGTATCGGCCGCAACCATGTCCGGGAAGAAGTTGGGCATGCGCGTATTCGGCTGGATCGAATCGGGATGAGCGACCCAGTCGAGAATCCATTCAGGCTTCAGCCTCGTCTTCGCAAGGGCGAGATTCGGCGCCAGGTCGGCGGCCGTCTTTCCCTCCGGTATCTTCCCCGTGGTGTGGCAGCTCAGGCACTGGTAATCTTCGAAGAGCTTTTTCCCGTTCGATACGAAGACCGCATCGGTCGCGATCGTCTGGTAATCGCGCAGCTCCAAATCGCGCTTGTGGAGGGCGAGGAAGTACCGCGTAATCGTGCCGATCTCGTCGTCGGTCAGGCCGAATGTGGGCATTCTGATTTTCAGCCACGGCCTGATGGGCGTAGGGCCGCTCAGGAACTCATGCAGCCATGGCTCCTGGACCTTCGATCCTTCGGGAAGGAGGAACGGCGGCGCAAATCCTTCGTCGTCGAGCGTCGCCTTGATCGCGCCCCCGATCTCCTCGATCTGGTGGCAATTAATGCAATTGTAATACTGCGTGAGTCTCCGGCCGCCTTCGATCGCCTGGAGGTTCTTGTCGAAGACCCGGCGGTAGGCCTCTTCCGGAACGTCCTTCGTCAGACCGCGGAGGAGCGTCCGCAGGGTGATGATTTCGCTGTCTGCAAATGCGAATACCGGCATTTTCGAGGGGATCCGATCGGTGGCGTACATGCGTGAATCCTTCAGCTTGCCGAACACCCAGTCGTCCCACGTGTGGGATACCTTCGTGTCGCCGAAGTCGATCTCGTCGACTCTCTTCCTGCCGATATTCGAGAGAGCGACGCTCACCCGGCCCTCCTTTTCCATCCCCTTGATCGCGTGGCATCCGGCGCATCCGTATTCGCGGACGAGCTTCTCTCCCCGCTTCAGGAGGGCAGGAGATTCGAGAAAAAGCGATTTCTGCTCGAAGCGGCGGTCGTCCCTCAGCGTCATGAGATACGCGACGACGTCGCGCGCTTCCTGGTCGGTGAGCCGCAAGTTCGGCATCCTCGCCGAGGGACGGTAGGAACGGGGGTTCTTGATCCAGGCGAATGCCCAGTCCGGATCGAGCTTACTGCCGGCTCTGGTGAGCTCCGGGGCCATGTCGTAGCTGAAGCCGCGGGCCTGGCGCATTCGCCCGTCGTCGCCAACAACGTGACATCCCTTGCAGCCGATCGTCCCGACGAGATCTTTCCCCCTCCCCGCATCTCCGCCGCCGGCAGCGCCCCTCACCGCATGAAACGTCCCCTCCCTGCCGAGGTTCCAGAGAAACGCCGTGATTGCGGCTGCGTCATCGTCGGTGAACCTGAAATTCGGCATCCGCGTGTGGGGGTTGTAGTCTTTCGGGTTGCGCACCCAGCGGAAGATCCAGTCAGGCTTCACCTTCGCGTTCAGCTGGTTGAGGTCCGGGCCGATCTTCGGCACATCCAGGAATCCCTTGATCTCGTGGCAGCCGAAACAGCCCGACTCGGCAAGCATCTGTTTCGCCGTGTTGAGGCTCCCGGCGTACTTGACGTACGATTCATTCTCGTGGCAGCCGTTGCAGGAGGAATAGACTTCTTTCCCCTTGAGCACGGGCCACTCCCAGTATTTGTCGCCGTCTCCGTGCGCTCCGCCCGCGGTGAGGGCGGGACCCTGACCGTGGTGGCATGAGGTGCACCCGAACACTTCGGGTTTGTGGATCTTCATGAGCTCGGGGAGAGGGTGCTTTGTGAACGGCTCGGGAGCGCCATCCATCACCTCCTCCTTCCATCCCATGTGGCATGTCTGGCACCGGTCGATCCGCGCCTTGGGGATTCCGAAGTTCGAGCGGTCGTAATCGTTGAGCATGACCTGCCGGATCAGGATGCTCGAAGTCCTCGCCTTCTCCATTTTCGAGGAAGCCCCGTCAATCGCAGCGAAGAGATCCTTGGACTTCGATTGGGCGGCCTTGAGCACGGTTTTGTAGCCGTTCACGATGGCGTTCAGCGAATCGCGCCGGGAGGTCAGATCTTCCACCCGCGCGTTGTACTTCGCCATGAGAGCAGTCAGCTCCTGGACCTTGTTCTTGTATCCAATGTCCTCGGTCCCTTCATGGATCGATTTCTTCCAGAAATAGTACGCTTCGTCGCCCCGGCTCTTCGCAAATGTAAAATCTCTGGTCGCATCGAGGAGCTCCTCGTCGAGGCGGTTCGCGTCCTGCTGGATCTTCTGTAGTTCAGGTGACGCCAGCTTCGCGCTCGCGTCGGCCAGCTCCGCCTGTACCTGCACGTACGCCGAGGAATCGAAAGAGCCCCGTGCCTCAGAAAGACGCTCCCCCCACTTTTGCTCGTCGAGGTTGAAATACTCCTCCTGCGTCACCTTCCAGGGGCGTCGCGTCGACACCTCGTCCACCACGGACCAGAGCGTGCCGGCGAAAAGCATTGCCGAGAGGACAAAATAGACCTGTCCGTAATTGCGGGTCTCGATCGGGGTCTCCGCGCGGGCGGAAAAGTAGCTCAGGAGACCTTTCATGAGGCGGTCCGGAGGGGTGCGTTCAGATGTTGAACCACGGGGTGACGAGAATATACTTGATGTTGAAGGCGATGCGCAGGATCATCTTGATCGGGAGAGCCGTCATGGTCATGAACAGGAACGCCACGATGTTGTACTTGACGAATCCGAGCTTCTTCATCAGTTCGGTGTTCCTGTTCTTCATCCAATAGACGCCGATCAGCGAATAGTAGACAAGGATCACGACCGCTCCGAACGCGACCGCCGACGGATTGAGGCTGTAGTCCGCATTCCGGGTGTGGATGCCGAAGAATTCGGAGAGGTCGACGTTTGTCAGCGCCACGACCCTGTGCGTATCCCACTCCTGCCAGGGAAAGAAGAAATACCATCCGGGCCCGCGCCAGAAGGTTCCGAGGACGATCAGCGAAACCCACAGGATCAGGAATCCGAAACAAAAGGTCAGAATCGAAAACTTCCGCTCGCGGTAGGTATAGTAGCCGTTCCCTTTCTCGTTGACGTCGATGTACGGAATCGCCATCAGGCCGCCGATGATGAGGCTCGGCATCACCACCCCGGCAATCCATGGATCGAAGTACACGAGCATCTCCTGCAGGCCAAGGAAGTACCACGGCGCCTTGGAGGGGTTCGGGGTGAGCGTCGGGTTTGCGGCTTCCTCAAGGGGTGCGTCGATCAGGAACGACCAGAAGACAAGGATCACCATGACGAAAAGCGTCGCAAGGAACTCCACGCGCACGAGGTTCGGCCATACCTGCACCTTTTCGCTCAGGCGCGACTCGTCGAGGAATCCCTGGCGGTCGTTTTTCAGCGCCTTCCGGAACGACCACCACGTGTACACGATGACGAGCACGAGGAGCGCGACGATGGGAATGTTGTCGGGCTTTCGAATCAGGTCCCAGACGTGGTTCATGCGCTTACTCCCTCTCCTTGGAGGCGGGACCCGAGATGCCGCCGTCCTTCCTGATCCTCCAGAAGTGGACGGCCATGAAGATCGATGCGATCAGCGGGAGAAAGATGCAATGTCCGACGTAGAAGCGCAGGAGTGTCGGAGGCCCCACCTGCGTCCCCCCCAGGAGCACAAAGCGGACGTCGTTGTCAATCCTCATTCCCAGCTGAGGTCCGAAGGGCCCCTGATGTCCCAGCAATGGAGTCGCCCGTGCCATGTTCGTTCCCACAGTCACCGCCCAGATGGCGAGCTGGTCCCAGGGGAGGAGGTATCCGGTGAAACTCAGCAGAAGGGTCAGCACGAGGAGGAGAACTCCCACGACCCAGTTGAACTGCCGCGGGGGCTTATAGGAGCCGGTCAGGAACACCCGGAACATGTGAAGCATGACCGTAATGACCATCGCGTGGGCGGCCCAGCGGTGCATGTTGCGGATAAGCGGGCCGAACGCCACATCGTTCATCAGGTACTTCATGTCCTCGTAGGCATACTCCGCCGCCGGCCGGTAATAAAACATGAGGATGACGCCCGTGACGGTGAGGACGATGAAGAGGAGGAAGGTGATTCCCCCCATCCCCCAGGTGAACCCGATATTTGTCGCGTGCCGCGGGATCCTGACCGGGTGGAGATGAAGGAAGACGTTATCGACGATCTGGAGGGCGCGGTTCCGGTTGGTGTCCTGATAATTGTGCCGGAAGATCGATTTCCAGACTTCCGACTGCTGCAGCTTTTCCCGGATCTTGAGCATCAGAATGGTCAGCTATACTTCAGGTAGGCGTCGGGCTTGATCCAGTCGCCGTTTTCGAACAGGAACTTGATGTTCCGGTCGATCAGGATCTGTCCGTCGTCGGCGATGGCGATTTTCAGCCGCTCGAGGGGCCGGGGTGCCGGGCCTTCAAAGTTAATCCCCGTTCTCCTGAATCCGCTTCCGTGGCAGGGGCACTTGAACTTGTTCTCGGGCTCAAGCCACCGGGGCGTACAGCCGAGGTGCGTGCAGATGGCCGAGAGGGCGTAAAAGCCGTCGGCCTCGCGGATGATCCAGACGCGAAACTCGTCCTTGTACTTTTCGCTCACCTCGCCCACGATGTAATCCTGCGGAAAACCGGCTTTGAAGGCAGAGGGGGGCTCATACAGGATCCGCGGGAACATCATGCGGAGGGTGCCGATGGTGGAGGTGGCGATGAAGACAAAAAAGGCGGCCCACCCCGCCACAGAAAAGAAATTGCGGCGGCTGATCCGCCATATCCCCAGATCTACTTCGGGGGGCTTGTCCTGCTTCGGTTTCTTGACCGCGGCTGCCGGGGCCGGCTTCGCCTGCGGGGGTGGCGCGATGGGATTATCCATTACACGATTGTCGAGTGAGCGGATCCCCTTGGTAAATTCGGGAAAAATATAAGTAAAAAAACACGATTAGTCAAACACATTCCCCCGCATGCTGTTTGCTTCTCTCCCGATGAAAGAGTATATTTGGCACAATTCTCCACCAATGCTCCCCCGGCAATGAACGACTCGCAGTGGATCGACTTCGGGGCGCTCCCCCATTCTGAGGGAGGCTTCTCGAAGCTCTTCGACGACTACATTTCCGACTTTTCGAAAGTCCGGGGGTTCTTCGAAACGGATTTTCATTCCCTCCAGAATTTTTCAAAGCACGCCGAGGTGGTCGCGCGGCAGTCCCGCAACCGGGCCGAGGTGGCCGACGTGCTCCTGGAGCAAAACCGGGCCGTGGGCGCATCCGAAAAAACGCTCGAAAACATCGGTCTCCTTCGAGACGAGGGCACGTCGGCGATCGTAACGGGCCAGCAGGTGGGAATGCTCGGCGGCCCCCTCTACACCATCTACAAGACCATCACCGCGCTCAGGCTCGCGGAGCAGCTTTCCGCCGCTTTTCCGGAACGAAAGTTCGTCCCGGTCTTCTGGCTCGAGGGAGAGGACCACGACTTCGATGAGGTGAACAAGGTTGCCGTCATGAACGGTGAACATACGCCGGTCGAACTCGAGTACGATCTCAAGGCCAAACCGTCGCAGCGGAACGCCGGGGCCGTGGGCGAGATCGAGTTCAATGGCTCGCTCGACGACTTCTTCGACCGCCTCCAGAAGGTCCTTCCGAATTCCGAGTTCAGGGAGCCGCTCCTTTCTCTCCTCAGAAATGCGTATGTTCCGGGGAGCACCTTCAACCGGTCGTTTGCCCGCCTGATGAACTCGATGTTCGGGAACTCGGGCCTCGTCTTCATCTCATCGAACGACCGGCGCCTCAAGCAGCTCCTCGCTCCCGTGTTCCTGAAGGAAATCCAGGAGTATCCGCGCGTATCCCAGCTGATCATACGGCAGAGCGCGGAGCTGGAGGGCCGCTATCACGCCCAGATCAAAACCAAGGCGATGAACCTCTTCATGTTCTTCAAGGGGGGGCGGTACTTCATCGAGCCGCGCGAATCGGACTTCGGTCTCCGGGGGATCAGACAGTACTTTACGAAGGAAGAGCTCCTCGGAATCGTACACTCGACACCCGAGCTCATCAGCCCCAATGTCGCGCTCCGGCCCATCTGCCAGGACACCCTCCTCCCGACTCTGGCATACGTAGGGGGACCCTCGGAGATTGCCTACTTTGCGCAGCTCAAGCCGGTCTACGCCTCGTTCGGCATGACGATGCCCATCATTTATCCGAGGGCGAGCGTCACGATCTATGAGCAGAAGTTTGAGCGGATACTGGAGAAGTACCAGCTCGGGCTCATGGAGTTCTTCGGGAATTCAGAGCGGGTGACGCGAAAGGTCGTGGAGCTGATCTCGGAGGTCAAAATCGACGAGATGTTCGCCGACGCGACTAAAAGGACGACCGATCTGCTGGAAGAGATGAAGTACGGGTTAAACTACATCGATTCGACCCTGATGGGCCCTCTCGAAGCCACCCGCTCCAAGATCGAATCGCAGCTCCTCGTGCTCAAGGAAAAAGTCGTCGAAGCGCAGGAGCGGAAACACGAGATCGCTCTGCGCCAGGTGAGGAAGGTGGCGCACAGCATGACCCCCAACGGGACCCTCCAGGAACGCGTCCTGAACTTTTCCTCATTCGTCAACAAGTACGGACCCTCCTTCATCGAGCGCCTGAGGCACGACGTGGAAATCGACCGCTTCAAGCACCAGATCCTGAGCGTGTAGCTTCCTTCTTCAAGAGCGTTACTCCGTCCATATCCTCAGGCACGGGAAATCCCATGATCTGCAGGATTGTCGGGGCAATATCCGCCAGCCGTCCGCCGGAGCGGAGTCCCTCCTTCCCCCCGTCGCCTGCGATGATCAAAGGAACCGGATTGGTCGTGTGTGAGGTAAGCGGCCGCCCCTCTTCATCAGCCATCTTGTCGGCATTCCCGTGATCGGCCGTGATCACCGCTGCGTATCCGCGGGAGAGCGCCGCCGGGATCACGCGGCTCAGGCAATCGTCTACCACCTCGACTGCCCTGATCGTTGCGGGCATTTTGCCTGAGTGGCCCACCATGTCGGCATTGGCGTAATTCATGACGATAAACGCGTAGAGCCCGCTCTCGAGAGCCTCGACGGCCTTCTCGGTGATCCCGTAGGCGCTCATCTCGGGCTTCTGATCATACGTTGCGACGCCCCTCGCAGACGGGATCAGCACTCTCTCTTCCCCTGGAAAAGGCTCCTCCCGCCCGCCGTTAAAGAAGAAGGTGACATGAGCGTATTTTTCGGTCTCCGCAAGATGGAGCTGGCGCAGGCCGGCATCCGAGATGATTTCGCCCAGCGTGTGCCTCAGGAATGTGGGGGGAAAAGCGACCGGGCAGTTGAAATCGTCGCGGTACTGTGTCATTGTGGCGAAATAGAGGTCGAGCTTCCGCCGTGTGAATTGGGAGAAGCCGTCCTCGATGAGCGCCCGCGTGAGCTGGCGTGTGCGGTCGGCCCTGAAATTGAAAAAGATGACGGCATCGCCGTCGGAAACCACGCGTGGAGGAACTCCCGGCGGGGTCACCACGATGGGAAGGACGAATTCATCCGTAATTCCATTCGCGTACGATTCCTCTACGGCCGCCGCCGGATCGGCGGCGCGGAGGCCCACCCCTTCGGTTATCGCGCGATACTCCTTTTCGGTCCGGTCCCACCTGTTGTCGCGATCCATCCCGTAATAGCGGCCTGCCACCGTGGCGATTTCTCCCACGCCCAGCTCCTGTTCCTTCTGCACAAGCTCGCGGATGTACCCCGCCCCCGATTCCGGAGGGGTGTCCCGTCCGTCGAGAAGAGCGTGGATATAGACTCGGTTCACGCCCTGCTGCCGCGCCAGTTCGAGAAGCGCGTAGAGATGCGTGTTGAGGCTGTGGACGCCTCCGTCCGAGAGGAGGCCGATCAGATGGAGCGACGAGCCGCGCTGCTTCACGCGTTCGATCGCGCCCAAAAAAGCCGGCTTCTCGAAGAAGTCGCCCATCCTGATGGAACGATTGATTCTCGTTATATCCTGATACACTACCCTGCCGGCCCCGATGTTCATGTGGCCGACTTCGGAATTCCCCATCTGTCCTGCCGGGAGCCCGACGTCCTCATTCGACGCGTTGATGGAGGTCCAGGGCCAGCTCCGGAAGAGAAGGTCTATCGCGGGCTTCTTCGATTGGGCGATCGCGTCGACGCTGGGATCACTGCCGAGGCCAAACCCGTCGAGGATAACCAGAAGAACGTTCTGAGTGGGCGTCACAAGTGACGTTGGTTAGGTGGGATGCCCCTTCCACCCCGCGGCGCTCGGAGCCGCGGGGTGAAGGAGGAAGATTCATCAACGGCGATGTTCGCGGTGCGGAGCGCCCCGGCCCCGGCCGTCGTGCCGGCTGCTGCGCTCCCTCTTACGCTCGGCCTCGCGGAGCGCCTCCGCTTCGGCGTCGTAACCGGGCATCAGTGCTTTCCGGCTGAGGTTGTACCGTCCCTCTTCGTCCTTTTTGATAAGCATAACATCGAGCTCGTCGCCGACATTGACGACGTCCGAGACCTTGTTCACCCGCTTGCTGTCCATGTGCGAGATGTGAACGAGCCCCTCTCTTCCGGGAAGGAATTCCACGAACGCGCCGAAATCCATGAGGCGCGTGACTTTCCCGTGGTAGGTCTTTCCCACTTCGGGTATTTCGGTGATCTTGTTGATGATTGCCAGGGCCTTCTCGGTTCCCTCCGCGCTGACCGATGCGATGATGACTGTACCGTCGTCCTCGATGTTGATCTCCGCGCCGGTATCCTTGACGATCTGCCGGATGACTTTTCCGCCGGGACCGATCACGCTTCCGATCATATCCACGGGGATCTTGATCGTCGTGAGCCGTGGAGCATAAGGCGATAGCTCAGCCCTCGGTTCCGATATCGTCTTGCCCATCTCGCCGAGTATGTGAAGCCGTCCCTCCTTCGCCTGCATCAGCGCCTGCTCGAATATTTCGAATGAAATCCCCTGGATCTTGATGTCCATCTGGAATCCGGTGATCCCTTCTCTGGTGCCGGCCACCTTGAAGTCCATGTCGCCAAGGTGATCCTCGTTGCCGAGAATGTCGCTGAGAATCGCGACGCGATCCCCCTCCTTCACGAGCCCCATGGCGATCCCTGCCACGGGCTTTTTCAGAGGCACCCCCGCGTCCATTAGCGAGAGCGAACCCGCGCAGACGGTTGCCATCGAGGAGGATCCGTTTGATTCGAGTATGTCGGACACAATCCGGATCGTATAAGGGAATTCCGCTTCGGGAGGCATCAGGTTCTTGATCGACCGCTCGGCAAGGTTTCCGTGCCCGATCTCGCGCCTGCCGGTGCTTCCGAGGCGCCCGACTTCCCCCACCGAATACGGGGGAAAATTGTAGTGCAGCATGAACCGCTTCGTCGTTTCCGGGAGAAGGCCGTCGAGGATCTGCTCGTCCATCTTCGTCCCGAGCGTCGTCGTGGTCAGACTCTGCGTTTCCCCGCGCGTAAATAGTGCCGAGCCGTGTGTTCTGGGCAGCACGCGCACCTCGCTGGCGATCGGACGGATGTCCCTCACCCCGCGGCCGTCGAGCCTTTTTCCGGCCGAGAGGATCATCGACCGCATCTCCTCATACTCGATATCGTGGAGGATCTCGCCGATGAGCGCGGCCTTGGAATCGACAAACGCCGAGGGTTCCGCCGCAAGGAGCTCCTTCTCCGCCCCATCAAGAGTGAGGCTCAGTGAGGAGGCTGCTGCTTTGAGCCCTTCGATCGCCTGAAGGCGCAGAACGGCATGGGCGGCGCTCCTCTCCTCCTTCATAAGGGGTTTGCCGCTCAGCTCGCGGATGCGCTCGCGCGCAAGCTGCGCCACCGGATCGAACAGCTCTTCTTTGAGCCGGTTCCGGGGAACCTCGCGCTTCTTGGCGCCGAGTTCTCGCTGCAGCTCGAGCTGAAGATCGCAGAGCTTCTGGATGCCTGTGTGGGCGAACCTGAGCGCATCAACCATGTCCCGCTCCGAGATCTCCTCCGCTTCCCCTTCGACCATGACGATCGAGCTCCTCGTCCCGGCAACCGTGACATCCAGATCGCTCTGTTCTAATTGGCTGAACGTGGGGTTCATGACGAACTCGCCCGCGATCCGCCCCACCCGCACTTCCGCTATCGGGCCGTCGAACGGGATATCGGAGATCATCAGGGCCGCCGAAGCGCCTACGGCCCCGAGGACGTCGGTATCGTTCTCGATGTCGGAGGAGAGGACGGTCAGCATGACCTGTGTTTCGCATCTGAATCCTTCGGGAAACATCGGACGCAAGGGGCGGTCGATGAGCCGCGAAGAAAGGATTTCCTTTTCTGTGGGGCGCCCCTCCCGCTTGAAGAATCCCCCGGGAATCTTTCCCGCCGCGGCGGTCCGCTCCCGGTATTCCACCTGGAGGGGGAAATAATCGAGCCCCGGCTTGGGCTCTTTGTTCGCAACAACAGTTGCCAGCACCATCGAATCGCCGTAGCGAACCATCACAGCTCCGTCGGCCTGCTTCGCCAGCCTGCCCGTCTCAAGCGACAGGACTTTCCCGCCGATCTCTAATTCCTTCGTCGTTACCATTGCATTACTTTCGTTGAATTGAACGAATCTCTGCTTAGCGCAGATCGTGTCACTTGCGCAGATCGAGCTCCTGTATGATCTTTCGGTACCTTTCCACATTCTTCCGCTGGAGGTATTCAAGGAGCCTGCGTCTCTTTCCGACCATCCTCAGCAGCCCCCTGCGGGAGTGGTTGTCCTTGACGTTGGTGTCAAAGTGCTGCGAGAGGCCGTTGATCCGGGTCGTGAGGAGGGCGATCTGCACCTCCGGCGACCCTGAATCGGACGGCGATTTCCCGTATCGCTTGATGATCTCCTGTGATTGTTCCTTTGTCAACGGCATGATACTCTCTCCTTGGTCAAGATGATAGAAGTTGCGCCGCGGCGATCAGCCTCATGCACGATTCCCGATCCGCATGCAGCTGGCGGATCAGATCGTCGGCGGAGGAGAACTTCCTCTCGCCGCGCAGGCGTTGGTGAACATTCACGGTGATGCGGCGTCCTCGTGCATCGCCGTTAAAATCGAACAGGTGCACCTCCACGGTGCGCGCCCCGCCCTCGACGAACGTCGGCCTGACGCCGATGTTCAACATTCCGTAGTACCGCTCGTGGCCGAGATCGGCGGAAACGAAGTACACTCCGTCGGCCGGGATGAGCTTTCGGGGCGGATCCGGAGCGAGGTTTGCGGTCGGAAATCCGATCTTCTTCCCGCGGCCGTCCCCCTGCACGACGGTTCCGGAAATCGAATAGGGGCGCTCGAGGCACTTCGCCGCTCCGAGCGTATCCCCCCGGTGAAGGAGCTCCCTGATGCGGGAACTGCTCACGATCCGCCCGTCGATCGATACCGGGTCGACGACTCTGACCCCGAATCCAAACTCGTTCCCCATGCCCCGCAGTTCCCTGATGCCCGCCTCGCGATCCCTTCCGAACATGTGATCGTAACCGATCACGGCTTCCCGCACGCCGGTGCCGTTGATCAGATAGCGCGACCAGAATTCCCTCGGCGATTGACGGGAGAATTCGTAGGTGAATTCGAGCACCAGCGCCACATCCAGGCCGAGACCACCGAAGAGCTCGAGGCGCTCCTCCAGAGACGTAAGCTCTTCGACATCTCCCTTTCCCACCACCGTCCTCGGATGGGGCTCAAACGTGATTACGACGCTTCTCGCGCCGGAGGCCGCCGCCCGCGACGTCAGTTCCCTCATGATAGCGCGGTGCCCCGCATGCACTCCGTCGAATGTCCCGACTGTGACGACGGAGTTCTGCTGGTTCGTTACCCCGGCGAGCGAGCGGGCGATCGTCATCCCACTCCCCCGTCGTCCTTATGGATCTTCTTGATCAGCTGGTCGATCCGCTCCACGCGGTCGAGCGTCTCATCGATGTAGAACTGGACGGATGGGGTGAATTTCAGCCTCAGCGAGGACCCTATGAACGAGCGAATCTCTCCTTTGTGATCCTCGAGCATCTTCAAGGTGCGCGATTTTACCTCACCGTTCCCCATCACGCTGACGTAGATCTTGGCGATCCTCAGGTCGGGGGTCACATGCACCTCGGTCACCGTGATAAAGCCGTATGAGGGATCACGGTACTCGCGCGTAAAATAGGTTCCGACCTCCTCTTTGATGAGCGACGCTACTCGCTCCGTCCGCAATGACATGGTCCATCCTACGCTAGTTTTCTCATTGTCTCGACGATCTTGTATGCCTCGATCGTGTCGCCCACTTTGATATCGTTGTAATTCTCGAGCCCCACTCCGCACTCGAAACCGGCCTCGACCTCCCGTACGTCATCCTTGAATCTCCTGAGGGAGGCGATTGCCCCGTCATAGACGACGATTCCGTCCCGGATGAGGCGCACCTTGTTCCCGCGGGTAATCGTCCCCTCCTGGACGTACGAACCGGCTACGGCGCCCAGTTTCGGGACCTTGAAGACCTCGCGCACCTCGATGGTGGCGGTGACTTCCTCGTTCTTGGTCGGGGCGAGGAGGCCCTCAAGGGCCTTCTTCACGTCTTCAATGGCGTCGTAGATGATGTTATACAGCCGTATGTCGACGCTCTCCTGCTCGGCGAGCCGGCGCGCGTTCATATTGGGCCGCACGTGGAAGCCGATGATTACTGCGCCTGACGCGGCCGCGAGAAGGACGTCCGATTCGGAGATGCTCCCGACCGCATGGTGGATAACGCTGACGCGCACCTCTTCGTGGCTGATCTTCATCAGCGAATCGGCCAGTGCGCCCACCGATCCGTCCACGTCGCCCTTGACGATGACGTTGAGCTCTTTCACCTGTCCTTCTTTGATCTTCTTCGAGAGGTCGTCGAGGGTCACGCTGCGCACCAGCCGGAAATCCTGCTCCCGCTTCAGCGTCTGGCGCCGCGTGCTGATCTCCCTCGCCTCCCGCTCGCTTTCGACGACGGCGTAGCCGTCGCCGGCCTGGGGAACTCCGTCAAATCCGAGGACCTGAACCGGAGTCGAAGGCCGCGCCGATTCCAGCCGCCGGCCCCGCTCGTCGCTCATGGCGCGGACTTTTCCGCTCTGGATCCCCGCCACGAACGAATCGCCGATCTTCAGCATGCCCTTCTGCACGAGGACGGTGGTGACGATTCCCTTCCCCTTGTCAACCTGCGCCTCGATGACCACGCCGCGGGCGCGGGTCGTGGGGTCGGCCCTGAGATCGAGAACGTCGGCTTCGAGGAGGATTTTTTCGAGGAGAAGGTCCACATTTTTTCCCGTCCTGGCGGAGAGCTCCACGCACTGATACTTGCCTCCCCATTCCTCCACCAGCACGTTGTGCTCCGACAACTGCTGGCGGATCCGGTCGGCGTTCGCGTCGGGCTTGTCGATTTTATTCAAAGCGATGATGATCGGGACGTTTGCCGCCTGGGCGTGGCTGATGGCCTCGATCGTCTGGGGCATCACGTTGTCGTCGGCCGCGACCACAAGCACGACGATGTCCGTGAGCTGAGCCCCGCGCGCGCGCATCGCCGTGAAGGCCTCGTGGCCGGGGGTGTCGAGGAAGGTGATGTTTTTCTTGCCGTCGACGGCGACCATGTAGGCGCCGATGTGCTGGGTGATCCCTCCTGCCTCTCCCGCCACCACGTTGCTGCGGCGGATGTAGTCGAGAAGCGACGTCTTGCCGTGGTCGACGTGCCCCATGATGGTGACGACGGGCGGCCTCTGCTCCAGCCGGCTTTCGTCGTCGGGCGTTTCCGGAACGATGTCTTCCGTGATTTCGGAGAAGAAGCGGACTTCGAGGCCGAACTCGTCGGCCACAAGCGTAATCGTGTCCTTGTCGAGCCGCTGGTTGATGGAAACCATCAGCCCGAGCTCAATGCATTTCTTGATAACGTCGGCCGCGTTCACCCCCATCAGGTTTGCAAGCTCGTTGACGGAGACGAACTCGGTGACTCGCAGTATCTTCAGCTCCCTCTGTTTTTCTTCGAGCTGCCTCTGCTCCTCCATCATCCTTTTTTCCTTGCGCTTCCGCTTGAACGTCGCCCTCTGGGTAACCACGCTGGCCTCGTCCATCTCGGCGAGCGTGCGCTTGATGGCGTCCTCGACCTCTTCCTTGTTGACCTCCTGAAAGCGGAGCTTTTTCTTCTTCTTGGCCTTTCGCAAAAGCTCGTCTGTTTCCTCGGGGACCGGCGCGGGCGCAGCGATCCTGATCCGCTTCTTTTTCTTCTTCTTTTTCTTCTGCTCTTCCTCGGCGGCACCGCCGCGCGCGGCCTCGGCTGCGGGGGCCCCTTCATGGATGGCGGTTGCGCGGTTCACCTCGTCCAGATCTATCTTCCCCTTGATCCTGAGGCCCATCTTGGGAGTGCGGCGCGCCATGACTTCGGGTGCAGGCTTCTTCTCCCTTGCAGCGGGCTTTTCGGCGGGTTCCGGAGGGGGAGCGGCCGGCTGCTCGGCCTCGGGCGGAGGAGGAGCGGCCTTGGCTTCCACCGGCGGCGCTTCGGCTGCGATCTCGGGCGCCTGCGGATGTTTTTCCGCAATCGCCGGCCGCGCGGGCGCGGAAACCGGCTCGGGCTCTTCGGTCTTCGGCTTCTTGACCGTCTTGAGCTTCACCGCTTCGGGCTCGGGAACCGCCGCCTTCGCCTCGGCCTTCTTACGGGTCTCACGGATCGTCTGGATCTTGCGCTGATGCTTCTCGGCGACCTCCCGGTCCTTTTTGAAGTGCGAAAGGATATCGTGCATCATCCCGTCGTCCACGGCCGTCATGTGGCTCTTGACGGTATGCCCTTTTCGCGTCAGGTATTCGATCAACGTCTCGTGAGAGATGTTGATTTCCTTGGCGATCTGGTAAATCTTCTTGTGTGTCTGCGTTTTTTCGGGCATACGCTGGTTCAGTTTCCGGTCTCCGTTGCGTCGGGCTGAGTTGGCGCCTCTTTGGGCGTTCCATCTTCATCGCCGCCCTCCTCGGAACGCGGCGCCTCCGGCTCTTCATCGCCCTCGGTGAGCGCGGCCGGGGGCTCTTTGCCGTTCTCGCTCCCTGCCGGAACGGCGGCGGATTCCGCCGCTTCTTCCTCGTCTTCCTCTTCGATATCGGCCTCTTCGAGTTCGCGCTGCATCATGTTCTTGATCGATTCCACCTTCTCTGCGGTCAGGCCCTCGATGCCGAGGAGGTCGTCAACGCTGGCCTCGATCACCTTGCGGGCGCTGTCGAATCCTTCGTCGACCAGCCGTTCATAGAGCGGCTCGCCGAGCTCTTCCCTGAATTCACCGAGGTCCATGTCATACTCTTCCTCGCCTCCCTCCTTGATCAGGTTAATCTCAAACCCCGTCAGCTTCGATGCGAGGCGGATATTCTGGCCGTTCCGGCCGATCGCGAGAGAGACCTGATCCTTGTCCACGAGGACCGTGGCGCTTTTTGTCGCTTCGTCAACCTCCACGCTCTTGAGCTTCGCGGGCGAGAGGGCCCGCTGGATGAATACGGCGGGTTTCGAGGAGTAATTAATCACGTCGATATTCTCGTTGTTGAGCTCCCGGACGATGGCGTGGATCCGAACGCCTTTCATCCCGACGCAGGCGCCGACGGCATCGATCCGGTCGTCGTGTGATTCGACGGCAACCTTCGACCGCTCGCCCGCCTCGCGCGCCACCGCCTTGATCTCGATAATGCCGTCGTAGATCTCCGGGATCTCGATCTCGAAGAGCTTCGCGAGGAACTTGGGATCGGCGCGGGAGATGATGACGAGGGGGCTGGAAGCGCTCTTGCGGACCTCCTTGACGATTGCCCTGAGCGTCTCTCCTTTCCGGTAACGCTCCCTGCCGATCTGCTCGCTTTTCGGCAGTATCAGCTCGTTGCGGTTGTGAATCACGAGAATCTCTCCCTTGCGGATCTGGTAGATCTCGCCAACGATGATCTCGCCCACCGTCGTGCTGTATTCGTTGTAGATGATCTCCTTCTCGATCTCCTTGATCCGCTGGTTCAGGTTTTGCTTGGCGCTGATCACCAGACGCCGCCCAAAGCTCTGCAGGTCGACCACTTCGACGAAGTCGTCCCCGACGCCGAGCGCCTCGTCCGATCGCTGCTTCACCGTTGCGAGGTCGATCTGGGTGCTTGGATCGGTGACCTGCTCGACGATCTGCTTTTCCAGGTAGATCTCGATGTCTCCCTTGTCCATATTGACCACGACATCGAAGCGCGCATCCTGGCCGTACTTCTTCCGCACCATCATGGCAAACACGTCTTCGATGATGCCGGCCAGCATATCCTTGTCCATCCGCTTCTCGCGGACCATCTGGGAGAAGGATTCAACAATCTCGGAATTCATTTCTGCTCCATATGATAAACGTGTGTCACCGCCTGCATGCTCTTACCACGCCGCTTCCACGCGGGCTTCGGCGATGTCTTCAAACCGGATTCTCCTCTGGTCTTCCTTGCTGATCCCCAGCAGGATATCGTCCGCGGCTGCCTCAAGAAGAGTCCCCCGGACATGCTCCACCGTTCCCTCGCGCCTGATGCGCACGCTCATGCTGCGTCCGACATTTTTGGGGTACTGCCGCGGATATTTCAGCGGGCGATCGATCCCGGGCGAGGAGACGACGAGATAATACCGGCCGCGGAAGAATTCGCGCCCGTCGAGGGAGCGCGACAGATCTCTACTGATTCGCTCGCAGAGCTCCGTGCTGACTCCGTCGTCCGTGTCGATGAAGACTTCGGCGACGGGAGACCCACGCTCGCCGCGGACCGCGATCTCGACGAGGAAGGCGTTGCACCCGGCGAGGATCGGAGCTGCGAGCTCAGCAATTCTCTCCTCGACCCGCATCGGAAAACTTCACAAATATGGCGGAAATGGCCCTCTAATCACCCCATCAACAAAAAAAGTCCCACAGGAGGGACTTTCTACAGAGGAGGGAAGTAATATACCACTCGCGCTTTTAAATAGCAAATGCCCCTTTCAACACTCCGATTGCGCACCCTTCAGGTGAGCAGCGTCGGCCCCAGAAATCCAACATCCCCCCCTTCAAATTGAAGGACCGCTTTTCGAAACGAATCGGGGACGGTCACCGGCTCGCCCGTGCGGTGATGAAGCCAGACGTGGATTGCCGTGTTTTCGGCGACCAGGCGTCCGGAGCCCCTCTCTTCGAGATACCCTTCGAAGGCGAAGCTCGTGTTCTTTATGTATGAAATGCGAGAAAATACGTTAAGGAGTTCATCGAAGCGGGCGGGAGACTTGTAGAGGATATCATTGCGGACAAGCACGACCTGGGTTTCGCTCCTCACGGAACCTATGTCGATCTTTATTCCCAGGCGTTTCAGGTATTCGATACGTCCGATCTCGAAATACTGGAGATAGACGGCGTTATGGACGATCCCCTGCCAATCCACCTCAAAGTTCCTGACGCGAACCTCGGTCATATGTTTGAATCTGCCTTGCTCCATGCGGCTGTCTAATCCGTAAAGAGCGACTGTATGATCTCCGCTGCCCTCCGGACATCCTGCATCGACACATCGAGGTGGGTAACGGCCCTGATCGCGGAGTATCGTTCTCCGGTCATGAGCACCCCCCGCGCGGCAAGCATCGAAAGGATTTCGGATTGCGACTTTCCGGACCCCTCCGTCTCGGCGATGACGAAATTGGTCTGCACCTCGGTCATATCGACGCGCAGGGCCTTAATGCGGCTGAGCGCTTCCGCCAGGAGCCGGGCCTTCGCATGATCCTCCCCCAGCCGGCCGACGTTGTGCTCTAATGCGTAGAGGGCTCCGGCGGCAAGAATCCCCGCCTGGCGCATTCCTCCGCCGAAGATTTTTCTGTATTTTCTCGCCCGCTCGATGAACGCCTCATCTCCGGCTACCATGGAGCCCACAGGGGCCCCCAGCGCCTTGGAAAAGCACACCGAAACAGAGTCGGCGCACGATGCATACTCCTTCGGCGATACTCCCGACGCAGCGCTGGCATTCCAGAGCCGGGCGCCGTCGAGATGGAGGCCGATCCCCGCGCCCTTCGCGAACGCGTACATTCTCTTGAGCTCGTCTATCGGTATGACCGATCCTCCCGAGCGGCCGTGCGTGTTTTCCACGCAGAGGAGCGTCGTTGGAGGCATGTAGTACGCTCTCGGCCGGATCGTCCGCTCCATCTGCTCATTCGTGAAGATCCCCCGAGCGCCCTGAATGGGATTCATCTGAACGCCCGAAAGGACAGACGGGCCCGCGGTTTCATAGACAAAGATGTGAGATTCCCTGTCCACGATGATCTCGTCGCCGGGATTCGTGTGCGCCTTGATGGAGATCTCATTTCCCATCGTTCCGCTCGGCACGAAGAGCGCGGCTTCCTTGCCGAGGAGGCGTGCCACCTTTTCCTGAAGCGCGTTGACGGTCGGATCCTCGCCGAACACATCGTCGCCCGTCTCTGCGCCCATCATGGCCTCGAGCATCTTCGGCGAGGGCCTCGTTACGGTATCGCTTCTGAGATCGATGGTCTTCATGTTCTCATGTTTTCCTCATGCGTGAATAGATGCCGGCGCCCGCAGCTGCGGCAAGATGGAACGTCACGAAGACCAGGCACATCTCCCCAAACCAGTCGCCGTGCACCGAATAAAATGTCAGCTCGCGCATCGCCCTGACCGTACCGGTTACCGTTTGCCGAGTGTACATCCCGGTGGGTTTGAGGAGGCGTCCCCAGGGATCGACGATGCAGGAGATTCCGCCGTTGGCGCATTGTACAACCCATCTGCGGTTTTCCACCGCCCTCAGCACCGCGAACTGAGCGTGCTGGTACGCTCCCGATGTATTCCCCCACCAGGAGTCATTCGTGATAACCGTGAGAAACTCCGCCCCGTTCCTCACGAAGCTCGCCACGAATCCCGGATAGATCGACTCGTAGCAGATGAAGTTGGAAAATGAGTACCCACGGGCCGAACCTCCCTGAATCGCGTCCACGCGGAAAACGGTTTTCTCCTTGCCGATTCCCCACCCTCCGAGGCCGAAATTCCACTGCATCGCATTGAGAAAGCTCAGTTCCTCCGAAAACGGGACCCTCTCTGCAAACGGCACCAGAAGCATCTTTGCATATTTCTGGATGTGCTCCTCGCCGGGGAGAAG